>JAANMX010000510.1_pt1 | contig 51503 bp, 47 predicted proteins | sample 7279681 | NCBI WGS metagenome assembly JAANMX01 (sample SAMN14094542, study PRJNA606508) | bioreactor metagenome | isolation source: A lab-scale SPAN reactor treating ammonium-rich wastewater day 351 | place: Ireland: Galway | collected 2018-01-01
GCCGGGCTGCATAACCTGATGTTCTCCTGACCAGCCTGGGGTGGGGGAAACCCCGCCTCAGCATCCCTGCTACCTATTGTGCAGTAAGTCTAATGGCTGCCGGCGGTCCGTCGATAGGTGGAGGGAAGCGATGGCGATCACGGTGCCCGAATGGCTGACGCGGCGCGGCGGGGGCCTGCGCCAGGGAAGCGACCCGCGGGTGTGGTTCGCGATGTTTCAGGGAGAGCCGCAGTACCGGCTCACCCCGATCCCGGTCCAGGGGAAGTACGGCTGCGACATCAACCAGACGATCAACGGCAGACTCATCCCGAGCACCGCTCTGGCGGCGTCCGCGGAGGAGGCGCTCGCGGCCGGGCTGGAGGATTTGCGCAAGACGCTGGGGTGGTAGGAAGAGTGAGGCGTGGGCTTTGAGGTAGCCCCTTCTCCTGTCCACTCCTCCCATTGAGCGCCCCGGAGCCGGTGTCCTACCATGAGGGTATGCCCATTCACAGGAGTCAAGCCATGCGTCACGCGGTTGTGATCGACGCCGTCCGCACCCCCGTCGGCCGCGCCCACCCGGAGAAAGGCATCTTCCGGGACGTCCGCGCCGACGACCTGTCCGCCGACCTGATGAAGGCGCTGCTCGACCGCGTCGGGCTGCCGGCGTCGGAGGTGGAGGACATCCAGTGGGGCTGCGTCAAGCAGGAGCGCGAGCAGGGCTACGACATCGCCCGCATGGCGTCCCTGATTGCCGGACTGCCGATCGAGGTGTGCGGGGTGACGGTCAACCGCAATTGCGGATCGAGCCTGCAGGCGATCAACCAGGCGGCGCAGAGCATCGCTGCCGGGTGCGAGGACGTGCAGATCGCCGGCGGCGTCGAGCACATGCACCACATCCCGATGGAGGCCGGCTTCGACCCGAGCCCGCGCTTCTTCTACCGCCACAGCCAGGCCACGCTCAACATGGGCCTGACCGCCGAGAACCTCGCTCGCAAGTACCGGATCGGCCGCCGCGAGCAGGACGAGTTCGCGCTGCGCAGCCACCGGCGGGCGGCGGAGGCGACCGACGCCGGCGCGTTCGCGAAGGAGGTCATTCCGACCTGGGGCCGCGACGAGGAGGGGCGGCGCAAGATCGTGACCGAGGACCAGTGCATCCGCCGCGACACCACGCTGGAGGCGCTGGGCGCACTGCGGCCGGTGTTCATGCCCGAGGGCGGCACCGTCACCGCCGGCAACGCGAGCCCGCTGAACGTCGGGGCCGCGGCCCTGCTGGTCATGTCCGAGGACCGGGCGAAGGAACTGGGCCTGACGCCCAGGGTCAAGATCCGCGCGATGGCGGTGGCCGGCGTCGATCCGTCGGTGATGGGCATCGGGCCAGTGCCGGCGACGCACAAGGCGCTCGAACGTGCCGGGCTGAAACTCGCCGACATCGACCTGATCGAGATCAACGAGGCGTTCGCGGCCCAGACGCTGGCCGTCATCAAACTCCTGAAAGCCGACCCGGAGGAGGTGAACGTGCGCGGCGGCGCCATCGCGATCGGTCACCCGCTCGGCGGCAGCGGGGCGCGCATCGCCACGACGTTGATCCATGCGATGCAGGCGCACAATGCCCGCTTCGGCCTGGCGACGATGTGCATCGGCGCCGGTCAGGGAATCGCCACCATCTTCGAGTCGGTTTGATCGCACCCGGCGAGCGAGACGCATTTCCCCCCTACCCCCCTCTCCCACCAGAGGAGAGGGGGGAGAAGGGATCCAGTCGCCAGTATTTCGCGAGTATCCCCCGCATGGATGGCCCCTACGCCGCGCCACGGACGGTGACCGACCTCGCCGACTGCTACTTCTATCACACGATGCAAATCCCGGAGCATGGCCTCGTCGAGGGCGAGTGGGATCTGCGCGCCGGCGTGGACGCCTATCTCGGCGGGATCCCGCTGCGCGGCCGGCGGGTGCTGGAGGTCGGCACCGCCAGCGGGTTCCTTTGCTTCAGCATGGAGCAGCGCGGGGCGGACGTGGTCGCCTTCGATCTCGCGCCGGACCAGGCTCCGGACCTGATCCCCTCGGCGGCGGATCCCGGACAGCGGCTCGCGGCCCACCGGGAACACATGCGGCGGTTGACCAACGGGTACTGGCTCTGCCACCGCGCTTTCGGCTCCCGCGCCCGGGTGGCCCACGGCAGCGCCTACGCGGTGTCGGACGCGATCGGCCCGGTGGACGTGGCGACCTTCGGCTGCGTCCTGCTCCACCTGCGCGACCCGTTCCTGGCGCTGAGCAGTGCGCTGCGGCTGACGCGGGAAGCGGTGGTGGTCACCGAGCCGGTGGTGATACGGTCACGCCTGAAGCGGTGGCTCCTCCGGGCGCTGGCCGGGCCGGCGATGCTGTTCTTTCCGCGTGCGGGGCGTGCCGGGCCGGAAACGACGTGGTGGATCCTCACGCCGGAGGTGGTGCAGACCTTCCTGGGGCTGCTCGGTTTCGGCAAGACGCGCGTGAGCTATCACGAGCAACGCTATCGCGGCCGTCCCGTTAAGTTGTTCACGGTCGTCGGCGAGCGCACGGACGAGCGAGGCGAAGCGTGAGAGGGCCGCCCGTGCGCCTCATACGACCCGCTCTGGCTCGGGGCGCTCGGCCGCCTGGGCGTCCCCGTTCCGGTCCCGGCGTGGGACGGCCGGCCGCGCCCCGTCCGGTTCGTGCGAATAGCCGTACCGCTCGATGATCCGCCCCCACCGGCGCCGCACCTCCTCGCGCTGCTCCGGCGTCAGCTGGTAGCGGTTCGTTTCGTACCCGGCCACGCTCCGCAGGTATTCCTCCAGCCGCGGGCGGACGCGCTCGAACTGGCCCAGTCCCAGGTGGTCGTAAAGGGCGCGCAGCTGTCCCACCGGGTCGCGCACCAGATCCTCGTACTTCAGCTCGTAGAACCGCTCGGGCGCGACGAGCCCGCGCGTCTCCTCCAGCTTGTCGTACATCCGCAAGAAGGTGGCGTAGACGTGTTCCTCCAGCCCGGCAAACGTTGGCTTCTGCAGCCCGTGGGTGCGGTAGAGCGCCTTCCACAGGTTGACCGTGGACGGGAAGACGACATAGGGGTTGCGCACGATGTGGACGAACAAGGCGTCGGGGAACATCTCCCGCAACACCTTGAGCCGGCAGGTGTGCGGCGGTGATTTGAGGACGAGCCGGCGCGGATCCTTGAACGTCACCTGCTGAAGGAAGCGATAAAAGGTCCGCTTCCAGCCGCGGAGGGCGCGCGGCGGGATGCCTTCCAGGTCGAGGTATTCCTGGTCCTGCGGCGGGTGGTTGGGGAACGCGATCGTCAGGTATGGCGACGGCTGGCCGAGCATGCACAGGGCGAACTCATCCTCCTGCGGGCGGTCGAACCCGGCCTTCATGTTGTCCATCGGCCGGCGCGTCGGCACCAGGAACCGCATCCACCGGGTCATGAAGGCCTCGGTCAGGAGGAAGTGGTTCGGGTCCAGGCACTCGTAGGTGTTGGGGTAGCCGTGGCGGTCGTCGAGGATGAGCAGTTCGTGGAGCAGGGTGGTGCCGGTGCGCCAGTGGCCGATGATGAACAGGGGCGGGTGGCGGAGGACGGTGTGGCGGATCTGCTGGCCGTACAGCGCTTCCTGCAGGACGCGCAGCAGGGTGTGGACGGTGCTGACGAGAGTGACGACGACCGCGATGTAGAGATAGCGCCAGCTGACGGCGAACGAGTTGCGCGCGAGCAGACGGCCCCAGGCGAAGAAGTTACACCCCTCCCAGATACGCGGCGCCCACTCGGACTTGCGGTCGCCCCGGGGCGGTTTCGACTCTGGCGGGGAAGACGCGCTTGCCATGACCGGCCCTCTCTGTCCAGGATGGACGCCGTCACCAGCACCGCGGCGCTCCTGAGACATTCTCGGGAAGACCAGACGCGAGAGCAAGGCGCGCCTCGGGTGAGGCACTACGGCTAAACCAGCCCCGGGATGGGCTGGTTCTCGGTGATGACGCGCAGCACGTCCGACGGCAGACCGGGCGTCAGCCGGACCTCGCCGACGCGGAACAGCGTGTGCATGATCGTCGCGATCAGGTTACGGCTGTTCAGCGGCTCCGCGGCGGGCGCGCCGCCGTCGCGCGTCGAGCGGCCGATCACCTGCCCGCGCGTCAGCCCGCCGCCGTACAGGAACAACGGCGTCAGCCGGCCCCAGTGGTTGCGCCCGCCGTTGGCCTGCAGCTGCGGCGTCCGCCCCATCTCGCCCGTCGCCACCAGCAGAATCTTCTCGCGCAGCCCGCGCGCCTCGCAGTCCTCGATGAATGCCGCGACGGCGCGGTCGAACGGCGCCCCGACGAAGTCCATCCCCTCCCGCACGCCGAGGTTGTTCTGGTCCTGGTGCATGTCCCAGACGAACTCGGTGTTCACCAGGACGAAGCCGCATCCGGCCTCACACAGCCGCCGCGCGGCCTGTGCGACAACCTGACCAACCCGGGCGACTACCGGCCGCAGCTGCGGGCGCTGCTGCTGGCGCTCGACGCCTGGGTCAAGGACGACAAGGCGCCGCCGCCGAGCGTCTACCCGCGCATCGCGGACAAGACGCTCGTGGACTTTCGCCAGGCCAGCACCGCCTTCCCCGAACTGCCCGGCGTGCGCTACCCGCAGGTGATCCAGCGCCCACCCTACGCCGATTACGGCGACGAGTTCCGCACGAAGGGCATCATCAGCCAGGAGCCGCCGCGGGTGCGGCTCGAATACACGGTCCTGGTGCCGAGGAGCGACCGCGACGGCAACGACCGCGGGACGCTGCTGCCGGCGGAGGTGGCGGTGCCGCTGGGGACGTACACCGGCTGGAACCTGCGCCGCAAGGAGTTCGGCGCCGACGGCTCGCTTGCCAGTTTGCTCGGCTCGTACATCCCCTTCGCGAAGACGCGCGCCGAGCGTCAGAAGAGCGGCGACCCGCGCCCGTCGCTCGAAGAGCGGTACGGCGGCTTCGACGCCTACCGGAAGCGGTTCGCCGACAACTACCGTCGGATGGTGGAGAACGGTGCTCTGTTGCGGGAGGACGCCGAGCGGCTCATCGCGGAGCGCGAGGCGGTGCGCAAGCTCTTCCCCGCACCGACGAAGTAGTGCGAACCAGCCCTTATTCGGGTAGGATCAAAGGAGACCCAAATCGGGCTCGGATGCGATGGGCTGCGCAGGACGGGGAGGTCACCACATGAGCATGAGCACAACTCAACCCGCCTTCACAGTTAACCTGCCCACCCTGGAATTGCCAAAGGGCGAGCAGGAGTATCGGGCCTTTCTCCAGTTGCTTCCGGATCTGCTGCCGCATTACCGGGGGCGGTACGTCGCCGTCCACAACGGGCAGGTCGTGGACAGCGATGAGGACGAGGTGAAGTTGATCCTCCGCGCGCAGGCGAAGGTGGGGTATGTACCCATCTGCGTCGGCCTGGTGGCGGAGCCCCAGCCTGTGGCTCGGATCCCTCATTACCGCGAGGTCCAACCGCAGAGAGAGCCATGATCCGCTACCGCTACGTTCACCAGCTCCGTCCGCCGGCGCCCTTTGTCAACGTCACCTTGCGCTGTCCTGGGACTGGGGCTGTTGCTGCGGGCGTACCGGCGCAACTCGACAGTGCTGCTGACCGGACGGTCCTTCCCGCGCGTGTGGTCGAGGAGTTGGGGCTGGTCGAGGACGGGCGAGCATTGTTCCAAGGCTTTGCGGGTGAAGTTATCACCTTGCCCCTTTTTCTCGTCGAGGTCCAGATGCACGACCTGCCCCCTCTGATGATCCGGGCCGCTCTCGGCGAACGCGAGCCATACGTTCTGCTGGGCCGGGACACGCGGAATGCCTACCGGATTATCCTGGACGGCCCGCAGCTTGCCGTGGAGATTGAACAACCACCCGCCGGTTAAGCCATGGGTGACATCCTTGCAGCCTTCTCACGGCAAGCACGTTCCTCCGCGGCCGAACTAGAGTCAGGGACGGTGTCTTCCATCAGGAAAGGAGGGTGTGATGCATCTGCGGCTATTCGTGCCTGCGCTGCTGGCCATGCTCGGCCTGGCAGTGCCGGCGATGGCGACCGATCTGAAGAAGATCGACCGCCGCATCGGCAAGGAGCCGGCCTACACGAGCAAAACGCCTCGGTATTGCCTGCTCGTCTTCGGGCAGGAGGCGAAGGCCCGCGTCTGGGTGGTCCTCGACGGCGATACCCTGTACGTGGACCGCAACGGCAACGGCGACCTGACCGAGGAGGGCGAGAAGGTCAAGCTCCCCGAGTTCACCAAGATCGACGCCGGTTTCATGCAGGGGCAGCGCCAGCACCAGGCCGGCGCGATCACCGCCTGGCCGGCCCGCCGGCTGGAGCTGATGGTGATGCAGATGCGCGTGCGCCCGGGCCACAAGGCCGCCTCGCCGGAAGAGGCCGAGATGGTCAAGGTGCTCGGCGACCCGCCCGGCGGCGTGCTGACCGCCGTCATGGTCATGGACGAGCAGAAGAAGGATGCGGGGAACAGGGAATTCCTCGGAGCGCCGGGCAACACCCAGGTGGCGCTCGTGGACCACAACGGCGCCCTCACCTTCGCCGAACGGCCCCAGGACGCGCCCATCATTCACTTCCACGGCCCGCTCCTGATGACGCTGCACCCCATGCAGAAGCTCGTCCGCGGGCAGGACGCTGAGTTGAAGGCGGGCGTCGGCACGCCGGGCCTGGGCAAGGGCACCTTCGTCTCGATCCTGTACGAAGGCCGCATTCCCAACAACGCTCATCCCGTCGCGGACATCGAGTTCCCGCCGGCTGGCCCGGACCAGGCGCCGCAAAAACTCAGGGTCGAGTTGACCAAGCGCTGCTGAGGCAACCAGCTTTACGGCCCCGTGCGGGCCCCGGAAGCGGTCGGCCTCGGCAACGCGAAGGTCACCCTGTCGTTCCCCGCCTGGAAGGAAGGCAACGTCGCCCCGGCGACGCTCACCGTCCCCGTCGTGATGGCGACGCCCCGGGCGGTGCCGGTCCCGAAGGAAGGGAAAATGATCGACCGCCCCAAACCGGCAAAGGAAAAATGAGTGAGGGCGGCGTTGGCCGGTCTCCGTGCGGCCCGGGCGACCCTCGTCAGAGGTCGTCCGGGCCGCGTCGTTGGCGAAGGGAGGCGTTGGAGCGGGGGAGCGCCTTTTGGTATAACAGCAGATCATCCGCGGCGGCCGTCTCGCCTCTCCGTGGCGGCCCCGCCAACGAAGGAACGAGGCCAATGGACACGCCGAACCCCAAGCGCGCCAACCCCGACAAGCCCGCCAACGAGGCCGCTCCCGCGCGCCACTTCATCCAGGACATCATCGACGAGGACAACCGCACCGGCAAGTTCGGCGGCTGCGTCCAGACCCGCTTCCCGCCCGAGCCGAACGGTTACCTGCACATCGGCCACGCCAAGTCGATCTGCCTGAACTTCGGCCTCGCCCAGGAGTACGGCGGCAAGTGCAACCTCCGCTACGACGACACCAACCCGACGAAGGAGGAGCAGGAATACGTCGATGCGATCCAGCGCGACGTGCGCTGGCTCGGCTTCGACTGGGGCGACCGCGAGTTTTACGCCTCCGACTACTTCGACCAGCTCTACCAGTGGGCCGAGGCTCTTATCGAGAAGGGCAAGGCCTACGTCTGCGACCTGAGCGCCGACGAGGTGGCGGCGTACCGCGGCGGCGTCCAGGGCGGCAGGGAGAGCCCGTACCGCAACCGCTCCGTCGCGGAAAACCTCGACCTGTTCCGCCGCATGAAGGCCGGCGAATTCCCCGACGGGTCGCGCACCCTGCGGGCGAAGATCGACATGAACTCGCCGAACTTCAACCTGCGCGACCCGGTCATGTACCGGATCATGCACGCCCACCACCACCGCACCGGCGATAAGTGGTCGATCTACCCGATGTACGACTGGGCGCACGGCCAGTCCGACTCGGTCGAGCGCGTCACGCACTCGATCTGCACGCTGGAGTTCGAGATCCACCGCCCACTGTACGACTGGTTCATCCGCGAGCTGGGCATCTACGCCCCGCAGCAGATCGAGTTCGCGCGGCTGAACCTGACGTACACGGTGCTGTCGAAGCGGCGGCTGATCGAACTGGTGCAGGGCAAGTATGTCCGCGGCTGGGACGACCCGCGCATGCCGACGATTGCCGGCATTCGCCGCCGCGGCTATACGCCCGAGGCGGTCCGCAATTTCTGCCGCGATATCGGCGTGGCAAAGTTCAACAGCGTGATCGAGATCCAGCGCCTCGAAAACGCCGTGCGCGAGGATCTGAACAGGCGGGCGCCGCGCGTCATGGGCGTGCTGCGGCCGCTGCGGATTGTGATCGACAACTACCCGGACGGGCAGACCGAGAACCTGGAGGCGATCAACAACCCGGAGGATCCGGCGGCCGGCACGCGGCAGGTGCCGTTCGGGCGCGTCCTGTACATCGAGCGCGACGACTTCCGCGAGGATCCGCCCAGGCAGTTCTTCCGCCTGGCCCCGGGCCGCGAGGTACGGCTGCGCTACGCCTACTTCATCAGGTGCGAGCGCGTCGTCAAGGACGCCCAGGGCGAGGTGGTCGAGTTGCACTGCACCTACGACCCGGCAACGCGCGGCGGCAACGCCCCGGACGGCCGCAAGGTGAAGGCGACAATTCACTGGGTCGCGGCGGCCCACGCCCTGCCGGTGGAAGCGCGGCTGTACGACTACCTGTTCGCGAAGGCCGACCCGGACGAGGTGGAAGAGGGCCAGGACTGGCGCTCGAACCTGAACCCGAAGTCGCTGGAGGTGATCGAGGCGTTCGTCGAGCCGAGCGTCAAGGGCGCGGCGCCGGGGACGCGCTACCAGTTCGAGCGGCTGGGCTACTTCTGTGTCGATCCCGACTCGACGGCGGACCGGCCAGTGTTCAACCGGACAGTAGGGCTGGTGGACACATGGGCGAAGATCGAGAAGGGGCAGTCGCCGCAGAAGAAGAAGTAGGTGGCAGAGTAGAAGGACAAAGCCCACGGGCGGCGACTCGTGGGCCAGATCCTCAGCGCTTCCCCCACAGGCGGCGGCCCGTGGGCTTTAAAGAATGAGGGTTTTGGTGGAAAGGTGGAGTGCAGTGGAAAAGTAAAAACCCCGCTGAACTTCCCTTGCGGGTCGAACAGCGGGGCCGGAACAGAGAAGAGGCCGTGAAGACAGGGTAGATGGTAACCTCTCCGCAAGAATTGTCAAGTTGAAATGTGGAAAAACTGGGAAACGGACCGCTCGGTCATACGTTCCGGCGTCGGAAGGTCAACTCCCTGGAAGAGATAAGTTTTCCCTGGGTCTTTACGCTGGAGGCAGAATTCCCAGCAGAGGGGCAAGAACACCCGCCTCCACAACCGGCCTTCCCCCCGCGCCACAGCTGCCAGGCCGATCGGCTCAGGTAGACCGCTGATATCGCGACGAGTACCACCACTGACGCCAGCTGCCAGTCCATCGTCAGCCTCTCCCCACGCCACCTCTTGAATTAAGACAGGTCAGCCCGCAATCCAGGTGCCGATCTGATACACTGCCAGCGCGCCGAGATACGCCAGAACAGTCATGTAGACAAATGTCAACAGCGGCCAGCTCCAGCTGTTTGTTTCGCGGCGGATCACCGCGAGCGTCGAGGCGCACTGGCAGCACAGGGCGAAGAACACCATCACCGACAGCGCCACCGGCACGGTGAACAGGTTGCTTGCCGCCAGCGAATCGCCGAGGCTGTCGAGGAACTCGTCGTCGCCCGCGTCGCCCTTGCCCTGCCGGAACAGCATGCCCATCGTCGCGACCACCACCTCGCGCGCCGGGAAGCTCGCCAGCGCTGCTGACCCGAGCCGCCAGTCCCACCCCAGCGGCTCGACCGCCGGCGCGATCGCCTTGCCGAACTGGCCGAGGTAGCTCTGCTCCTTCCAGCGCTCGTACAGATCGTTGATCTCCTCCTCAACCGGCGCGAGTCGGTCCTCCAGCGGCTTCATCGCCTTCCGGACCGGGGCGACCTTCGCCTCCAGCGTCGCGCGGTTTTGGCGGTCCGCCGCCGTGAGGATCCCCGCCCGCTCCTTGCGGGCAAGGCGGCGCAGCTCCCTCAACTCGTCGGCGATGGGCTCCTTCATTTCCGCCAGCTGCTCGCGCTCCTGGCGGATGCGGTTCTCCTTCGCCTCGATCTGCACGTCGAAGCCGGCCCGCTGCGGGTGCCGCGGGTCGGTCACCGGGAAGTAGAGCAGCGCCCAGATGACGATCATGCTGGCCAGGATCACCGTCCCCGCCCGGCGAACGAACGTCCATGCGCTGCCGGTCATGCGCTGCAGGACGGTGCGCGCGCTCGGCAACTTGTACAGTGGCATCTCCATCACGAACGCGGGCGTCTCGCCCCGCAGCAGGGTGCGCTTCAGCACCCACGCCACCAGCGGCGCCAGCACCAGCCCGATCAGGTACATGCCGAACAGCGTCACCCCCGGCACCCACCAGGCGTACCCCAGGTCCGGGCTCAGGAACGTCCCGATCAGCAGGACGTACACCGGCAGCCGCGCCGAACAACTCATCAGCGGGGCAACGAGGATGGTCGCGATGCGGTCGCGACGGTTCTCGATCACCCGCGCCGCCATGATCCCCGGCACGGCACACGCCACCGACGACAGCATCGGGATGAACGCCTTGCCGTTCAGCCCGCACTTCGACATCAGCCTGTCCATCAGGAACGCGGCCCGGGCCATGTACCCGCAATCCTCCAGGACGGCGATGAACGCGAACAGAATGAGGATTTGCGGCAGGAAGATCAGCACGCTGCCGACGCCCCAGATCACGCCGTCCACCAGCAGGCTGCGCAGCGGACCTGGCCCCATCGCTCCGGTCGCCAGGTTGGCCAGGGCGGTGCGACCATCGCTGAACAGATCCATCAGCGGCTTGGCCCAGGTGAAGATCGACTGGAAGACGACGAACATCAGCGCCAGGAAGGCGAGCGTGCCCCAGACCTTGTGCGTCAGCACGCGGTCGAGCCGGTCGGTCCAGGTGACGACCCGCCGGGCCGGGCGCTCGACGCACCCGGCGGTCGCCTCGCGAATCCACCCGTAGCGCACGCGCGCCTCGACGGCCGGCACGGCGCAGCCGGCCTGCCCCAGCCGCTGCCGGGCCGCCTTCACCTTGTCAGGGAGGCCGTTGCCGCCGCGCTCGGCGAGGATGCGCTCCGTGTGCCCGCCGACGTCGAGGAGCAGCCGGCGCACCAGGTAGGCGGGCACCTCCGCGCCGACCGCGGTGTGCAGGTCGGCCGCCTCGCGCTCGAACGCTCCGGGGAAGGGCGGTCCCTTCCTCGGCGGCGAGGCGCCGCACGCCTCGACGACGGCCTGCCGCAGCGTGTCGAGGCCCTTGCCCCGGTTCGCCTGGATCGGCACCACCGGCACGCCGAGTTGCTGCGCCAGCCGTTGCGCGTCGATCCTGATGCCCTGCGCCGTCGCCACGTCAATCATGTTCAGGGCGACAACGACCGGCACGCCGAGTTCCAGTACCTGCGTCGTCAGATACAGGTTGCGTTCGAGGTTCGACGCATCGACGATGGTGACAACGACGTCCGGTCGGCCCTCGCCCGCCTGACGGCCGAGGAGCAGATCGACGGCGACCATCTCGTCCGGGCTGCGCGGGGCGAGGCTGTACGTCCCGGGCAGGTCGATGACCTCGACCACCTGCCCGTGGTGCTTCAGGCGCCCCTTCTTGGTTTCGACGGTGACGCCCGGGTAGTTGCCGGTGCGCTGCCTCATGCCGGCGAGGGCGTTGAACAGGGTCGTCTTGCCCGTGTTCGGGTTGCCGACCAGCGCGACGGTGGGAGTTTTCACGAGCGTCATGGGAGAACCAGTCGGAGGAAAGGATGAGGGATGAGGGGAAACAGCAGCAAGCTGGTCTGTCTTTCCTCATCCCTCATCCTTCATCCCTCTCCGAATCCCTCATCCTTTGAACGATGACCCGCGCCGCCTCGCTGCGGCGCAGGCTCAGCCGGTAGTCGCGCAGACGGATCTCCATCGGGTCGCCGAGCGGGGCGAAGCCGATCACCTCGACCTCCTCCCCCTCCAGCAGGCCCATTTCGAGGATACGCTGCACGACCGCATCGTCGCCGACGACGGTCTCGACGCAGGCCCGCTGGCCGAGGCGCAGCTGATCCAGGGACGGCATGGCAGGCTCCGGGGCAAGCGGGCGAGAGACGCGGCGGGAGGGAGGGAGCGAGGCGGGCCTTAGCCGACGGCCGGCAGCGGGCGAACGAGGATCTGCATCCCCCAGTCGGGGCGCAGGCTCAGGCGAGCCTCGCCGACCTGCAGCAGGCACGGACTGCCGGGCTGCAGGACGCACAGGCGGCTGCCGATGCGCACGCCCATCTCCGCCAGGCGGCTCACCCAGCCGGCCTCCCCACTCACCTCCGCCACGTCAGCCCACGCGCCCGAATCGAGCAGTTCCAGCGGCAGCAGATCATGCACGGGCATGTCCCTCCAATGCGCCCTCGATTCGGCCTCTCTTGTTGAGACTGAATCTCAATCTTACTCTACCCGTCCTGACGCGGGTGTCAAGAAGGGACTGGTGAGATTCGTGAAGAACCGCACGACCAGCCTGGAGCGCAGGCGACGGATCCGGCGCGATCTACTTGAGATCCGGTCGCAGGCGGTGGGGCCTTTCTCAGCGGGGAATGGGGCATGGGAAGTGAGGAGGGGCAGAGAAAGCCCACGGGTGGCGCCCCGTAGGCGAAGCGCTGGCGACTTTCCTCACGGGCCGCCGCCCGTGGACTTTGGCTCCTCACTCCTTACGCCTTCTTCGGTCTGAGGAAGTCGAGGACGTCCAGAATCGCGCGCGGGTCCACCCGGTACGGCGTGCCCTTGCCCTCGTAGAATCCGTAGCGCTCGACCATGTGCGGGATCAGCAGCGAGTAGGTCAGCTTCTTGCCGGTGCCGACGTTCTGGACCGTCGCCTCACAGTTCGTCTTCGTGTCGTCCTCGAAGGGCGAGGTGATGAGCCCGCGGAAGCAGGCGGCCGTGAGCTTGAACCGCTTGCCGTGATAGAGGATTTCTCGCCCGGCCGGCTTGCGTCCGGCCTTCGTGTCGGCGCGGTACTGCCGGAGGGCGACCGCCCCGAGGACGTGCAGGTGCCGGGCCAGTTCCTGGTGCGTCAGCCCCAGCTGCTCGACGACGTACCCGTTGTCCATCGCGAGCACGTCGAGGAGGCCCTCGTCCTTACCGAGGAAGCCAAGCCGCGACAGCTGGCCGGGGCGCATGTCCTTCTCCAGCGACGCGATTCTGCGGCCGGCGATTTCGGTCAGCTTGCGGATCAGGGCCGTCTCGTTCTTTCCTCCGACGACGAACCCCGTCTTCGGGTCTTTCCGGGGCGAGACCGGCTCGACCCCCAGAGCCTTGAGGTCGGCCTTCGTGAAGTCTTCCGGCACTTCCTGGCCGGGGCCGGGCAGGAGGTCGGCCGCGAAGCCGGCGAGCACGAGCAGGCCGGCGAACAGACTCGGTCGGAGCATCGCACACCTCCGGAGTGTCTCGGCGGGTGGGCAGGACCGCGCACCTGCGAGTCTATGCCGGGCCGGGGCCGCGTCAACGGTCCGCGCTTTCTCCTTGAACCGGGCGGCGGCGCGCCCCAGAATGAAGCCTCAACCCGCCGCTTGCGAGTCGGCGGCGGAACTCTGGAGGAACCTGCCGATGGGCGCCGGTCCGCTGGCCGACGTGGTGGTGATCGACCTGACGCGCGTTCTGGCTGGCCCGTTCTGCACGATGATGCTGGCCGAGTTGGGCGCCCGCGTCATCAAGGTCGAGAACCCCGACGGCGGCGACGACTCGCGCCGCTTCGGTCCGTTCGTCGAGGGCCGGTCGGCGTACTTCCTATCTCTCAACCGCGGCAAGGAGAGCGTCGCCCTCAACCTCAAGGACAAGGCGGACCGCGCCGTGCTGCGTGAGTTGGTGCGGCGCGGCGACGTGCTCGTGGAGAACTTTCGCCCGGGGACGCTTGACCGGCTCGGCCTCGGCTACGAGCGGTTGCGAGAGGTGAACCCGCGCCTGATCTACGCGGCCGTGTCGGGGTTCGGCGACAGCGGGCCGTGGCGCGAGCGGCCGGCGTATGACATGATCGTGCAGGCCGCGAGCGGGCTGATGAGCATCACCGGCCACCCGGGCAGCCCGCCGACGAAGGCTGGCACGTCGGTCGGCGACATCACCGGCGGACTGTTCCTGCTGGCCGGCATCACGAGCGCCCTGTATCACCGCGAGCGCACTGGGGCCGGGCTGAAGGTCGATGTGAGCATGCTCGACGGTCAGATCGCCATCCTGGAGAGTGCGGTCCAGCGCTACGCCACGACCGGACAGGTGCCCGGGCCGATCGGCAACCGCCACCCGTCGATCGCCCCGTTCGAGCCCTACGACACGGCCGACCGCCCGCTGATCGTCGCGGTCGGCAACGACGGCCTGTTCGCCCGACTGTGCGCGGCGCTCGGGCACCGCGAGTGGGCGGCGGACGCGCGCTTCGCCACAAACGCGGACCGCGCCCGCCACGTCGAGGCGCTGAAAGGGCTGCTGGAGTCGGTCCTGCGGACCGCGCCGGCGGCCCACTGGACGGCGGTGTTCGAGGCGGCCGGGGTGCCGTGCAGCCCGATCAACACGGTCGCGGACGCGGTCGAACACCCGCAGGTACAGGCGCGGAACATGATCGTCCGCGCGGGCACGCTGCGCATGGCCGGCAATCCGATCAAGTTCGACGCCTTCCCCGACCCGCCGACGCGCCGCCTCGCGCCCGACCTCGACGAGGATGGCGAGCGGATCCGGGCCGAGGTCCGCCAGGATCCGAAGGCAGGTCCGAACCGAGCCCCTTGACAGGGCGGGCCGTCCGGCCCCGCCTGCTACCTGCAACACAGGAGGTGGAGTATGCTCAGACGCGAGTGGCTTGCAGTGGTACTCGTCGGCGCGTGTGCGCCGACGTCGGCCGCCCAGACGCAGCCGACGAAGGAGAAGGCGGTCCAGGTGCTGCGTGAGGTTCTGGCCGCGCTGGAGGCGAAGGATTACGACCGGGCGGCGAAACACTTCCAGTTCCCTGCCAAGGCGGACCGGAGCAAGATCGCCAGCGAACTCGCGGCCCTGCTGACGCGCAGGGAGATCTCGAAGAAGGGCATCGACGTTCTTGCCGCGAAGGGCAAGTGGGGGAAGCTGGCCGACGTGCTCGCCGCCAAGCGGGCGCAGGGCTACGCCAATCGCTTCAAGGTGCCGCTCGACGCCTGCTACGGGCTGCTGCTCGAACCGGCGGAGGCTGGGTTCTACTGGGACGGGGCGCGGTTCAAGATCATCCGCTGCGACGACATCGGCAAGCTGCAGTAGCGAAGCCCGAGGGGCCGTGGGGCGGGCTCGAATGCCGCTCCACGGCCCCTGTTCCGAAGCCCTGGGATTACCAGCGGAAGGCGGCTCGCACGTCCTGGTTGACGACCTGCTCGGCCGGCCACTCGCCCCGACTCAGCGCCACGATCGCCCGGGCCGATGACAGCGCCATGTCATCGCGCGACTGCAGGTCCACGCCAGCCGTGTGCGGTGTCACCAGTACGTTGTCCATCTCGAACAGCGCGCACGGCGGGGGCGGCTCCTCCTCGAACACGTCCAGCGCGGCCCCGGCGAGTTGGCCCGTCCGCAGCGCCTCGATCAGGTCGGTCTCGCACACCAGTCCGCCGCGCGCCGTGTTCACCAGGAACGCGGTCGGCTTCATCTGCGCCAGCGTTCGCCGGTTGATCAGGCGGCGCGACTCGGCCGTCAGCGGGATGTGCAGAGTGAGGAAGTCGGCCTCGGCGAGGAGGCGCTCCATCGGCACCAGCGTGATACCGTGGCGCTCGACGAAGACCCGGTCGGGGAACGGCTCATACGCCAGCAGGCGCATGTCGAACGCGGCCGCGCGGACGGCGACCGCCTTGCCGATCCGTCCCAGGCCGGCGATGCCGAGGGTACGGCCGCGCAGCGGCAGGTTCGACCGGCGCGGCCACCGACCGCAGCGCGTCCCGGCATGCTGGTTGACAATATCCTTGGCCAGGCCGAGGATCAGCGCCAGGGTGTGTTCAGCGACCGCGTCCTGGTTCGTCCCCGGGGCGATGCACACGGCGACCCCGCGCTCGGTCGCTGCCTTCAGATCGACCGCGTCGTACCCGACCCCGGCCCGGGCGATGACGCGCAGGGTCGGCATCGCCTCGAGCACGCGCCGCGTGTACGGCTCGGACCCGGCGATGGCGGCCGAGACGCCCTTCAGGTAACCGAGCAGCTCGTCCTCGGTCAGCTGGCGGCACTCGGTCGGAAAGATCGGCTCGAACCCGGCGTCGCGCAGCAGCTGCAGGTATGACGCCTCGACGCCAACCAGGGTCGCGGGGGAAATCAGGACTTTCAGCATGGGGTAAATCGTCCTTCGAGTCTGGGCGGGCTGGGTGGGAGGGCGACGGGCATTGCCAATCTACAGGAAAGCCCACGACTTGCAACCCGCGCGGGGCCGCCATGAGAAGGGGTTACAAAGCCCGCGGGGCGCGTCCCGCGGGCTTTAACCCTGGTGTGTCTCGCACGCCCCTGCCAGCGCGGCGCGCAGGCGCGTCACCCACGCGCTCAGTGCCGCCTGCTTGCGGCGGTAGCACAGTTCAGCCTCTTCCAGGGTGACCCGGACGAGGCACACCTCGTCGCCGGGGCGGAGCTGGCCGAGCGCGTCGAGGTCGGCGCCGATGATCTGGGCGATCTTGGGATAACCGCCGATCGTCTGGCCGTCGATGCCGAGGATGATGCACTGGCCATCGCGCGTCACCTGGACCGCTCCGGGGCAGACCGGCTCGGAAACGAGTTCGCGGTCCGGCACGGGCAATGGCGGTCCGTCCAGGCGCAGGCCCATGCGGTTGCTCGCGGGGGTTACGCGAAACCGTAGCGCGGCCCGGTCGGGCTGCGCGTGCGTCACTCCAGCCGCCGACGGGAACCAGTCCGCTTGCGGGCCGGGGAGGCTCCGGAGCGGTTGGAGCAGCGGTCCCGCCGGCCGCCGCAGGTCGCGCTCGTGCTCCCAGGGCAGCGGGTGCCGAAAGAACCGCCGGCCTATCCGGCCGGGGACACAGGGTAATTCATCTCCTTCACGGATCGCAGTCAGGCCCGAACGGCTGCCGAGAACTGCGGGCGTTTGCAGCCCGCCGCCCACGCACAGGTAGGCGCGCACCTTCTCGGAAGTCCCGCGAATCTGCAGGATCTCGCCAGCGGTCAGGGTGAAAGTCGTGCCGACGGCGAGTCGCTGCCGATCGCTCTCCAGATCGAACGGCGCGCCGTACACCACGCACGCCAGGTCGCACCCCGCCTGGAGGGTGGGACCGACGAGGGTGAATTCCAGCGCCGCGGCATCGGGCGGGTTGCCGACCAGGGCGTTACCGAGCGCAAGCGCGGTGCGGTCCGCGGCTCCGCCCACCGGCACGCCGAGGCTGCGGCAATGCGACCGGCCGAAATCGACGACCAGCGTGTGCAGACCGGGAGCGAGGACGCGCAGGCTCATGCGAACGGCCGGATGGCGAGACCCTGGCGGGTGAGGGCGGCCCGCAACTCCCGCACGAACGCCACCGCCTCCGGGTTGTCGCCGTGGACGCAGATGGTGCGCACGCCGCACTCGCGCACCAGCCACTCGACCTGACGGACCGCGTCGGCGGGGCTCTCGATGAAGGCGTCGGGGCGCGAACGCGGTACGAGCGAACCGTCCGGCAGATAGCGGCGGTCGGCGAACCCCTCGGCGACGAAGCGGCAGTGTCCCGCGCTCAGCGCCTCCAGGCGCGACCCGGGCAACCCGAGCAGCGGCAGATCGAACAGGGCGGCCGCGGCGACGACGGGCCGCGCGAAGGCGTCGTCGCGGCACGCCAGGTTGTACAGCGCGCCGTGCGGCTTGAGGTGGCTGAGCGGTCGGCCGACGGCGCGGGCCAGTCCGGCGAGCGCGCCGACCTGGTAGACGCACTCCTCGAACGCCTGCTGTTGGGTGCGGGGGAGTTCGCGCCGACCGAAATGCTCGCGGTCGGCGAAGCCGGGATGGGCGCCGGCCCGCACGTCGTGACGCGCCGCGGAAGCGAGGGTGGCGAATGCAAGCGACGGGTCGCCTGCATGACCGCCGCAGGCGACGTTCGCCGAGGTGACCAGGCCGAGTAACTCCTCGTCGTGGGCGCAGCCTTCGCCCAGGTCGCAGTTAAGGTCGATCTCCATACCGGACGACTCCAGAACCAGCCGCGCGCCAGCGCACGGGGCGGACCGCTCACTGGTGCTCGCGACTGGTACGATGCGCTTCGTCTCGGCTCACGGCCCGATGCCGCCGTGGACCCGCTGGTAGGTCATGTGCGACGGCTGGTCGTTCATCCAAAAGCGGCGCCACTCGTCGTGCATTTGCCGCAGATCCTCGGACTGGAACAGCAGCTGCTCCATCCGCACGTTCGGGTTGCTTGAGTACTGGTTGATCAGGCAGCCCGCGTTCGCGAGCCCCAGACACAGCGCCGCCCCGACCATGAGTAACCGCCGCATGCCACGCCTCCCTGCCGCATCGGCTCTCTGTCCCGTCCCCACCCGGGACGCTGTCCGGTCCCGACGTCTCCGGGCCGAGGCTCGCCGAGCCTGCGGATCCTGGGGTTAGTATCGGCCGTGCGGGTTACGATCTTGAGGGCAACTTTGCGGGGGCCGGGGGCAAGCAATAGCACCCGGGGTCGGCGCCCGGGTGCTGGGGGGTGGGTCGCGGCTCAGCGAGTTCACGGCGTCGGAGCCTTGCGTGCCCGGGCCGGCCGGGTCTTGACGGTGGCACCGCCCTCGCGCTCGTTCTGCCCGTTGGCGGCCTCTTCGAGTTCATCGGCATCGCTCTCGAGGTCGGCCAGGGTCTCCTCTTCCGCCACCAGCGCCATCTGGCGCACGCGCTCCTCCATCTCCTTGCCCGGCTTGAATGTGACCACATTCTTCGGGGCCACGTCCACCTTGTCGCCCGTGCGTGGATTGCGCGCCTTGCGCGCCTTGCGTCGCTTCACCTCGAAGACGCCGAAGTTACGCAGTTCGATGCGCTTCTCCCGAATCAACGTCTCCACGATGGCGTTGAACGTCTTCTGGACGATCTCCTTGGTCTTGAGCTGGGTCAGCCCAAGTTCCTCTGAGATCTGTTTGACGATCTCTTTTTTGGTCACCTGTGGGATCTCCTTGCCGAACGTACAGGGCGCAGGCGAGGCCGCCTGGGTGTTTTTAAGTGTAAAAGGGGCATAGGGTAATGTCAAGCGAAAAGCAGACCATCCGCTCCCGACCGCGGAGAGCGCGCAGCCGCTCCGGGCTGGATTTTCCCTGTCCGGGGCCGTCCGGGCAGCATACGATAGGCACCGCCCGGCGCGTGACGGCTCCCTGTCTCTCCGACAATTTACCCGCCTGAGGAGCACCCCGGATGAGCGCCGAAGCCGCCAACCCCATCGGTCTGCTGCTGTCCGACGACCTGCTCTTCACCAGCCGCATCACCGCGACGGCCGCGCAGCTGGGGCTGACGGTTCGGACCGCGAAGACGCAGGACGTACTGGAAAACCTCGCGGTCCGGGACGCGCCGCGCTGCGTCGTCCTCGACCTGGGCAACCCGGGCCTGGACATCGCCGCCCTGATCCGGCGACTCCGCACATTGCCCGCCCCGCCGTTCGTCGTCGCCTACGGCTCGCATGTGGACGTCGCCACCCTGAAAGCCGCGCGCGCCGCCGGGTGCGACCTCGTGCTGCCGCGCAGCAAGTTCGTCGAGGAGTTGCCGCACGCGCTACCCGACTGGTTCGCCGGCCGAAGCCGCCCGTCGCCTCCCTGAAACCCCATCCCGCACGCTCTCGCGCCCAGTCACACGATGAACGGCAACGGGTTGATGCCGGTCGTCGCGGTGAACGGGGTGACCAGGCTCGTGCTGGCCAGGCCGGATAGAGGGTTGACGAACACCGACCCGGGCGCTGTCTGGACCGTCCCCTGCGGCGCGATGAGGTTGGCCGTCGAGAGCGCGTTCATGGGGAAGACGATCCCTCCCGTCGGGAACAGAGACTGGCCCCCGGAGAGGAATGTCTGGGCGGCGGTCGTACCGGCCACCGTCTGCACTCCCTGGGCGAACGCCGTGCCGACCGGGATCTGTACTCCCTGAGAAGGGATGGTCGTCCCGAGAAAGGATGTGTTACTCGTCCCGACCGCGGCTTGCACGGCGCCGGTCACGCCCGGAATCGTGCGCGTGAGGGTGTTAATGCGGATGTCGGTGAGCACGCCACGGTTGAGGATCTCCAGCGCCGGCAGCGTGGCGTCGAACCGGCCGCCCTCGACGAAGAATCGATCGGCGACCACGTTGGGGTCGGTCTCGATGGTGCGGGTGAGGAAGTTGTCGATCTGGTCGCGGAACTCGCCGGACCCGGCGATGCCGGCGAGCAGGTTCTCCAGCGGCAGCCCGGCGCGCAGGGCGTTGCCCCAGAACTTCTCCCCCGCGGTGTCGAGCGGCCGGGCGAGGATCTCCTGATATGCGCCGGCGACCTTCAGCCGGATGGCCTCGTCGCTGGTGAGGATCTGCGTGACGATGTCCTGGCGCGACTGGCCCTCGATGAGGCGGCGGTTCCAGAAGCTCTCGCCGGCCTGGTCGAGCGGCCGGCCGAGCTGGCTGCCGTAAACCGCCGTCAGCCAGTCGCGGTTGTTCGTCCCGCTGAGGGTGAAAAACTCGAGGGAGCCGAGGACGGAAGCCTTGACCTGCTCGTAGGTGGCCCCGCCGTCCTCCATCGCGTCGCCGAAGAAGTTCAGACCGGCCGGGTCGATCAGCCGGCCGAGGTAGGTGCGGTAGAGGATCTGCAGCTGACGGCCGTGCGCCTCTGGGCTGTCGAGGATGGCGGCGGCCACCTGCGCGCGCGTGGCGCCCGCGTCCAGCCGCCCGGTCCAGAATGAGAGCCCTTGCAGGTCCAGCGCCCGGCCGAGGAATCCCTGGTAGGTTGCGGCGAGGTACGTCTCGGTCAGCGTGGCGGGGACTTCGCGGGTTTCCAGTGGTTCCAGCGCCGGCCGGTGTTGCCGGGGTGCCGTGGCGGGACGGGGACGGCGGTGCAGGCGCGACAGCCAGGAGCGCAGACCCATCGGAGGAGTCTCCCGCAGCAAGGGGCGGCCGGCGAGGCGTGCCGGCGCCGCCAGTGACAGTGGGTCGTCATGGGGGGCCGACGGTATTCTACCCCCGGGCCGTGGGCGAGACAACGACCCGGCGGTTGCGGCGGCCCTCCGCCTGTGGTTCAATGATCCTCGGTCGCACCGGCCGGCCGTGCGGAACCTGCTTGCAAGGGGGAGCGCGACCTCGGGCGCTGAACCGCGCGGTCAGTCCATGTTGTCGAGCAGGTGCCCGAGCTTGTCCTTCTTCGTCTTGAGGTAGCGCGTGTTGTGCTCGTTCGGCGGAACCTGGATCGGCACGCGCTCGACGACTTCCAGGCCGTAACCCTGCAGGCCAACGATCTTCGTCTGGTTGTTGGTCATCAGCCGAATCTGCCGCACCCCCAAATCGAACAGAATCTGGGCGCCGATCCCGTAGTGCCGCAGGTCCGCGCCGAACCCGAGCTTGCGGTTCGCCTCGACCGTGTCGAGCCCCTCCTCCCGCTGCAGCCGGTACGCCTTCAGCTTCGGCACCAGCCCGATGCCGCGCCCCTCCTGGCGCATGTACAGGATGACGCCCTTGCCGGCCGCCTCGATCTGGGCCATCGCCTGGTGCAGCTGCGGCCCGCAGTCGCACAGGCAGCTCCCGAACACGTCGCCCGTCAGGCACTGGCTGTGGACCCGCACCAGGACCGGCTCCGTCTGCTCGGGGATGACGCTTTGGTTCTCGACGCCCACCCCGCCCAGGCACAACGCCAGGTGCGGTTCCGGATCGACCAGAGAGGAATAGGCAAATAGATCAAACTCACCGTGGCGCGTCGGCAGCCAGATGGCCGCCTCGCGCCGCACCAGCTTCTCGCGGTGGCGCCGGTACTTGATCAGATCCTCGATCGTACACATCTTCAATCCGTGCTCGCGGCAGAACGCGCGCAGGTCAGGCAGCCGGGCCATGTGACCGTCCTCGGTCAGGATCTCGCAGATGACGGCGGCCTCCTTCAGCCCCGCCAGGCGCGTCAGATCGACGCTGCCCTCGGTGTGGCCGGCGCGCACCAGTACGCCGCCGGACCGAGCCTGCAACCCGTCCACGTGGCCCTTGCCGCGGATCAGGTCGTTCGGCACGGCGGTGTCGGCAATGGCGATGCGGATCGTGTGAGCCCGGTCGTAGACGGATGTGCCGGTGGTGATGCCGTGGCGGGCGTCGAACTTCTGGGTGAACGGCGTCGCCTCGGGGTTGGCGTGATTGGTCGGCTGAACCTCCAGGTGCAGCCGCTCGCAGATTGGCTGGGCCATCGCCAGGCAGACCAGCCCGCGCCCGTGGCGGACCATGAAGTTGATCGCCTCCGGCGTCACCCGCTCGGCCGCGATGACCAGGTCGCCCTCGTTCTCGCGGTTCTCGTCGTCCACCAGCACGATCATCCTGCCGGCGCGCAGGTCGGCCAGGGCTTCGTCGATCGTGCAAAATGTCTCGCCTGTCGTCGGCATGGTGGAACCCTCGTCAGGAGGGATGAGGGGTCAGAGGCCAACAAAAAGCCCACGGGTGGCGTCCCGTGGGTCATGTTCCCAGCGCTTGCCCCACGGGGTGCCACCCGTGGGCGTTCCGCTGACCCCTGACCCCTCACCTCTGGTTCTCATTGTATCGCGCTTGACCGGCGCCGTCGGACCTGCGAGAATTGCTGAAAAGATGCCCGGCCCTGGTGAGAAAGTAGCCCCCCGCCTGCTCGCCGCCGCGTTGCTGCGCCCGCCTCGCCGCCGATCGCTCACCTGAAACTCTTGCCCGTGTTGACGATGGGGACACAGCCCGCGCTCGCCTGCTGACGGCACCCGGTTTGCCCGGTGACGGGCGTTGTCCCCTTTACTACCTCTGAGAAGTCACCTGCCATGAATACACGTCGTCTGGGGATCTGGTTCGTCGGCGCTTGTGGCGGCGTCGCGAGTACCGCCGCCCTCGGCCTGGCGGCCCTGCGTCGCGGGCTGATCGGGGAGACCGGCATGGTCACTGCCCTGCCCCAGTTCGCTGGTCTCGACCTGGACGAAGCGGCGTGGTTCGAGGTCGGCGGTCACGACGTCCGCCGGGCCACCTACCGCCAGGCGGTCCGTGACTTGCGTCAGCGCTCCAACGTCTTCGACCCGGAGGTGGTCGAGGCGTGCCTGCCGGAACTCGATCGGTGGACCGAGAACGTCCGGCCGGGGACGGTCCTCAACGCCGGCCCGGCCATCGATCGCCTGGCCGACCTGCCCGAGGCCCACCGGGCGGAGACAGCCCGCAGCGCGATCGACCGCATTCAGGTCGATCTGCGCGACTTCCGCGCTCGCCATCGGCTCGATCAGGTCGTGGTCGTCAACGTCGCCTCGACCGAGGCGCCGTTCCCCGAAACCGACGCCCTCGGGACCGTCGAGCAGTTGCTGCCGGCGCTGGAGAAGCGCCAGCCGATCCTGCCGGCGAGTTCGCTCTACGCCTGGGCGGCCCTCGACCTCGGGTGGCCGTACCTCAACTTCACCCCCTCGCTCGGCGCCTCGTTCCCGGCCGCGCACGAGTTGGCGGAGACACGGCGGGCGGTCCACGGCGGCAAGGACGGCAAGACGGGCGAGACGCTCCTGAAGACGGTGCTGGCGCCGATGTTCGCGCTGCGCAACCTGCGCGTGCTCAGCTGGGTCGGGCACAACATCTTCGGCAACCGCGACGGTGTGATACTCGACGACCCGGCCAACAAGGCATCGAAGATCCGCACCAAGGATCAGGTCATCACCCAGATCCTCGGGTATCGGCCGCAGACGCACGTCTCGATCGAGTACATCGAGTCGCTGGACGACTGGAAGACGGCGTGGGACCACATCCACTTCCAGGGGTTCCTGGGGGTGAAGATGATGCTGCAGTTCACCTGGCAGGGCTGCGACTCGCTGCTGGCGGCCCCGCTCGTGCTGGACGTCGCCCGGCTGGCGCTGCTGGCGCAGCGGCGCGGCGAGGTCGGGGTGCTGCGCCACCTGGCATGCTTCTTCAAGAACCCGATGGGCGTGGAGGAGCACGACTTCTTCAAGCAGTTCACGCTCCTGGGCGAGTACGCGGCCCGCGCCGCCCACAGGTGAGGCGGTCCGTATAATCGCAGCAGACCGACCGCAGCAAATGCGGGAGCGGCGTGGCGTGAGCCCGCCGGTGGTTGCAGGACCGGCGGGCTCACGCCACGCCGCTCGCAAGAACGAAGAAGCGAGGGAGACGCCGGCCGATGAATCAAAGCTCCGCCGAGGAGACTGCCGCACCACCCGCCGCACACCCCTTCTCGTGGCTCCCCTACGCCCAGATGGTCCGCCTGCCGAACGTGTTCACGGCGATGGCGGACGTCCTTCTGGCGGCTCTCGTGACGGGCGCCTTCCCGGACCACGCCGCCGCCTTTGCCCTGCTGCTGCTGGCGTCGTGCTGCCTCTACTGCGGCGGGATGGTCTGGAACGACTATTTCGACATCGAGCAGGACCGGCGTGAGCGGCCGTTCCGCCCGCTGCCGTCGGGTCGCGTCAGCCCGCGCGCGGCGGCCGCCCTGGGTGCCTGCTTGCTGCTCGCCGGGGTCGGATGTGCGGGGCTCGCGGGGGCACTGTCCGACCCGTACCGTCCAACGCCGCTCATCCTCGCCGTGCTGCTTGCTGGTGCGATCCTGGCGTATGACGGGGGGCTCAAGCGGACCCCTGGCGGGCCGGTGGCGATGGGCGCGTGCCGGTTCCTGAACGTGCTGCTGGGGCTGTCGATGGTGGCGGGCGGAGTCGGCGGTGGGCGCGCGCTGCTGGCCGTGGTCGTGGGGGTGTACATCACTGGCGTAACGTGGTTCGCCCGTACCGAGGCGCGGCCGAGCAATCGGCATCAACTCCTCGGCGCCGCAGCGGTCATGCTGGCCGGACTGCTCCTGGCCCTGGTCATTCCGGTGGTCGGCGGTCCGGTCCCACGTCCCGAGGAGTGGACGCTGGCGGAGTTCCTTCGCGTCGGCCTTGGGCAGTTCCTTTTCCCCTACCTCCTGGTGGGGTTCGCCTTCCACGTTGGCGTCCGGGTCCATGCTGCGATCCAGCGTCCGGTGCCGGAGCGTGTTCAGCCGGCGGTCAAACGGGCGGTTCTCGGTCTGGTGGCTCTCGACGCCATCCTGGCAGCCGCACTGGTCGGCACGGTTGGCCTGGCGATTGCGTTCCTGCTCGCGCCGGCCCATTATCTCGGCCGGTGGCTGTATTCGACCTGAAGGCGCTCAGAGGCCGGCTCAACCGCTGCGGCGGCGCGTCCTGTCGGGTGAGCGGACCCGGCCGGAGGTGGACTGGTCAGAGGCCAGCGGGGACAGTACACTACGCAGGAGTATTGGGATCGCGTCGCGCTCTCGGTGTCTGCTCCCTCCTCGTTCACGGCGAATCCGGAACCGGGTCGCCCGCCCTGCATTGCTCCCGAGCCCGAAAGGATTGACGATGCCACGTGAGGAAGTCTTCGAGGTCCAGGGCAAGGTGACCGCAGCGCTGGCCAACACCCGGTTCAAGGTCAAACTCGAGAACGGGCACGAGGTGATCGCTCACATCTCCGGCAAGATGCGGAAGCACTTTATCCGCATCCTGCCCGGCGACACGGTCACCCTGGCCCTTTCCCCCTACGACCTGACCCAGGGCCGCATTACCTACCGTGGACCGCTGCGGAAGCAACCGGCAGAAGGCGCTCCGGACACCCAGCCCTGACGAATCCGTGGCTTGCCGCCCGTTCCTCCGGAGCGGCCACCGAGCCAGCCACCTTACCCCAACCTTCAGGAGTCACGGTATCCCTGTCTTGCCCTCTAAAAAACCGGTCGCCTACCGCCGGCCGGGCCACATGTCGTGGCTCCCTCACTGGATGCAGAACCTGCCCTTCCTGGGTCTGCATTTCGCCTGTTTGGCCGCCCTGTTCGTCCCCCCCGACGGACCGTCGCTGGTTCTATGCGGGGTGCTCTACATGGTTCGGATGTTCGGCATCACCGCCGGCTACCACCGTTACTTTGCCCACCGTTCTTACCGGACTAGCCGGGTCTTCCAGTTCTGTCTCGCCTGTCTGGGCTGCACCGCCCTGCAGCGGGGGCCGCTGTGGTGGACGTCCCACCACCGCCACCACCACCGCCATTCCGACACGCCCGAGGATCCGCACTCGCCCCGCACGCGCGGTTTCTGGTGGTCGCATATCGGATGGGTTCTCGCCAGCGGCCGCGACCAGGCCAACTGGCAGGTGGCCCGGGACTGGGACCGCTACCCGGAGCTGCGCTGGCTGGAACGGCTGCACTGGACCCCTGGCCTGCTGCTCGCGACCCTGTGCTGGGTTGTGGCCGGGTGGCCCGGCGTGGTATGGGGGTTCCTGATCAGCACCGTCCTGTGCTACCACGCCACCTTCGCCGTCAACTCGATCTGCCACCTGTTCGGGAAGCGGCGCTACGCCACGTCCGATGAGAGCCGGAATAACCTGCTGGTGGCGCTGGTCACCCTGGGCGAGGGCTGGCACAACAACCACCACTACTACCAGAGTTCGGCCAACCAGGGGTTCTTCTGGTGGGAGGTCGATTTCAGCTACTACACGATCCGGGTGCTCGGCTGGTGTCGCCTGGTCTGGGGGATTCGGACGCCGCCGCCCGTCCGGCGCCGGCCGACCGCCCCAGCCCCTTCTCCAGCCTCCTGACCGGGGGAGGCGCGTGGTCTGCTCGGGGGCGCCACGGCCCAGGCAACGGAGGCACCCATGCCAGACATCCCGCCGGACGCCCACCGCACGCTCCTCGACGCCATCTCCTTCGCCGGTCGCGCCCACCACGGGCAGATGCGCAAGGACGGGAGGACGCCCTACGTTACGCACGTCTTTCGCGTCTGCATGGTGGCGCGCGACGTGCTCGGCGTGACCGACCCCCGGACGCTGACCGCCGCCGTGCTGCACGACACGGTCGAGGACACGACGACCGATTTCGACGACGTCGCGGAGCGGTTCGGGGCGGAGATCGCCTCGTGGGTCGCCCTCCTCTCGAAGGACAAGCGCCGGCCGTTCGAGGACCGCGAGGAGTTCTACTGCGCCGACCTGGAGCGGGCGCCGTGGCAGGTGCAGGTCTGCAAACTGGCCGACGTCTACGATAACCTGCTCGATCTGGGCTACCTCCCGCTCGCGAAGCGGCTCGATGGGGTGCGGAAGAAGAAGCGTTACCTCGACGCCCTGCGCCGCGGCCTCAAGCCGCAGGCGGAAGCGGCGTGGCAGATCGTGGCGCGGCTGTACGAGGAGATTGAGGCGGGACTCCGGATCTAATCTCCGGCCCCCCTTCTCTGGCAGGGAAGGGAGGAGTGAGGAGGTAAAGCCCACGGGTGGCGCCTCGTGGGGGGCGCGCTGGAGACGCGACGGAGGGGGCAGGGGTTCCCGCCCCTCACTTCTGCTGCCAGCGCTGCCAGGCCAGCCCCGGCCGGTCCACCCGGAACTGCACCAACCGCTGCCCGTCCACCACGGTTACGTACACTGTCCGGCCGTCCGGGCCGCCGAAGCAGAGGTTGCTCGGCCGCTTGCCCGGCAGATCGATCTCGCGCACCACCTTCCCGGCCGGCGACAGCACCGCCACCGTCCCCTTGCCGTAGCGGGTGAGGTACAGATTCCCGTCCACGTCGCAGCGCATGCCGTCGAAGCCGTGGTCCTCGAACCTCTTCAGCAGTCGCTTGCCGGACAGCCCGCCGTCCGCGCCGATGGCGAACGCCCAGACGTTGCGCTGGACACTTTCGTTGACGTACAACGTCTTGCCGTCCGGGCTCACCTCGATACCGTTGGTCGTGCCCATGTCCTTCGCCGCCAGCGTCGTCTTGCCCTCCCGGTCGATGCGCCAGACCTGTCCGGTGCTCTTGCCCCAGTTCGGGTCGCTGGCGTAGAGCGTGCCGTCCGGCGCGATGGCGAGGTCGTTCGGCTGATTCATCTTCGGGTTGTGGGCGAAGACGGCGATCTGGCGCGTCTTCGGATCGATACGCAGGACGTTGTGACCGGCGTAGTCGGCGACGTACATGATCCCGGCTCGGTCGAAGACGATGCCGTTGCCGGTGCTCTTACCGGGCAGCGTCACCCACACCGCCGCCTTGCCGTCGGGCGTCACCTTGCCGATCGTTCGCTGCCGTGCGAAGTTGACGGCGTAAACGTTCCCGTCGCGGTCGCACGCCGGCCCCTCGATGCCCGCCGTGAAACTCTTCGCGGCGGTGAACGGTTTGGCCACGAACAGGGTCTCCTTGCCGTCGTCCGCGGCACCGGGGGCGGCGAGCCACAGACCGACAGTGAGGGCAGACAGGGCGAGCGTTGCACGCGCTGAAGTCATGATGGTGGGACCGTGGAGGGAAACCGCTTCGGAGCGGGCCGCGCCCGCCGTCACGGGTGACATGGTATCCCCGGAGTGAAGGCGGGGCAATCGTCCGAGCCCACAGCGTCAGCGCGGGGAAAGCCTCAAACCCGCGCTGATGCTGCGGGCTCGGATGGGGTTCAGCGGACCGTTGCAGCCCGGGCAGTTTGCACGTACAGTGAGCAGCATCGACCTACCTCGCCCGATCTGCTCTCGTGGAGCCGCTGATGCTTTCCCGCCGTACCCTCGCCGCCTGCTGTCTCTCCTTCCTGCTCCTCGCCACCTCCTTCTGGACCGCCACACTGACCGGGCAGGCGCCGAAGGGCCAGCCGCCGACCGGCCCGGACTACAAGGAACTGCTGCCGCGCATCCCGCCGCACGCGCCGGCCGACGCGCTGAAGACGTTCGAGGTGCATCCGGGCTTTCGGATCGAGCAGGTCGCGGCCGAACCGCTGACCGTCGATCCGGTCGCGATGGCGTTCGACGAGAACGGCCGGCTCTACGTCGTCGAGATGACCGACTACTCCGAGCAGGACAGGGACATGATCGGCCACGTCCGGCTGCTGGAGGACACCGACGGCGACGGCAAGTTCGACCGGAGCACCGTGTTCCTCGACAAGCTGTCCTGGCCGACGGCCGTGATCTGCTACGACGGCGGGGTATTCATCGGGGCGGCGCCGGACCTTCTGTACTGCAAGGACACCAACGGCGACGGCAAGGCGGACACGCACAAGGCAGTGCTGACCGGGTTCGGCCGCTCGAACGTGCAGGGGCTGATCAACAGTCTGCACTGGGGCCTGGACAACCGCATCCACGGGGCGACGAGCAGCAGCGGCGGGACAGTGCGGCGTGCCGATGACCCGAAGGCGAAGGGGGTCAGCCTGGGCGGGCGCAACTTCGCGTTCGATCCGCGCACCCTCGAGGTGACGCCGCTCAGCGGCGCATCGCAGCACGGCATGACCTACGATGACTGGGGCCGCCGCTTCGTCTGCCACAACAGCGACCCGATCCAGATGGTCATGTACGAGGATCGCTACGTCGCCCGCAATCCGTACCTGGCGGCGCCGAACCCGAAGGTCAGTATCTCCGTCGAGGGCGCCCAGTCGGCGGTGTACCGTATCAGTCCGGTCGAGCCGTGGCGTCTGCTGCGGACGAAGCTGCGCGTCGGCAAGCTTGCCAAGGGGCCGATCGAGGGCGGCGGTCGGCCGGCGGGGTACTTCACCGGCACGACGGGCGTGACGATCTACCGCGGCGATGCCTGGCCGGCGGCGTACATCGGGCAGGCGTTCATCGGCGAGGTGGCTAGCAACATCATCCACCGCAAGGTGCTGGAGCCGGACGGCGTCGGCCTCAAGGCCCGCCGCGTGGACGTCAAGAAGGAATTCGTCGCCTCGCGCGACATCTGGTTCCGGCCGGTGCAGTTCGCCAACGCGCCCGACGGGACGCTGTACGTCGCCGACCTCTATCGCGAGGTGGTCGAACACCCGGCCAGTCTGCCGCCGGAGATCAAGAAGCACCTCGACCTGACGAGCGGACGCGACCGCGGCCGCATCTACCGGATCGTGCCGGACGGCTTCAAGCAGCGTCCGCTGCCGCGCCTGGGCCAGGCGTCCACGGCGGAACTGGTCGCCACGCTCGCCCACCGCAACGGCTGGCACCGCGACACCGCCGCCCGCCTGCTGTTCCAGCGGCAGGACAGGTCTGCCGTCAAGCCTCTTCGGGAACTCGTCAAGAATGTGCAGCTGCCCGAGGGCCGCATGCACGCCCTCTACGCGCTGCAGACTCTCGACGCGGTCGATGCGGAGTCGGTGCTGACTGCGCTCGGGGACGCACACCCGCGCGTCCGCGAACAGGCGCTGATCGTCGCGGAGAAGGTCGCGCCGTCCGACGCGAAGGTGCGGGCGCGAGTGCAGAGCCTCGTGGACGACAAAGACCTGCGCGTCCGGTATCAGCTGGCGTTCTCGCTCGGCGAGCTGCCGTCCAGCCCGGAGCGCAACGCGCTGCTGGCGAAGCTGGCGCGGCGCGACGGGGCGGATCGCTGGATGAGCCTGGCCGTCCTCAGCTCGCTGGGACAGGGCGGCGATGCGGTGCTGGCGGACCTGACGCGCGACAGGGACTACCGCGCCTCGGCCGCCGGCCGCACGTTCCTCGGCCAGCTCGCGCTGCAGATCGGCGCCCGCGCCCGCCAGAGCGAGGTGGCGACGGTACTCGGGGCGGTGGAGGCGCTGCCGCCGACCGAGAAGGCGCTCGCGGCGGTGCTGGTGCGCGGCCTGGGTGACGGCCTGGCGAAGAGTCGCTCGCCGCTGCGCAAGGAACTCCTGGCCGGCACCGCCCGCACCGGCAAGTTGCTGCGCGACCTGCTGAGCGGGGCGAAGCGCAGGGCCGGTGACGACAAGCTGTCGGTCAAGAACCGGGTCGAGGCGGTCCGCACGCTAGCGCTCGGCGCGTTCGGCGACGTGGGCAAGCAGCTGAAGGTGCTGCTGGACAGCACGCAGCCGCAGCTGGTGCAGCTGGCCGCGGTCGAGACGCTCGGCCGGTTCCCGGACGAGGACGCCGGCGCTGCGCTCGTGTCGGCGTGGGGCACGTTCAGCCCGAAGCTACGGGCGGCCGCGACGGAAGTCATCCTCTCGCGCCCGCCGTGGGCGTCAGCGTTCCTGACCGCCGTCGAGAAGAAGCGCATCCCGGTCACGGATGTCGATCCGGGCCGGCTGCGCTTGCTGGAGGCCCACCCGACGGTGGCGGTACGCGCGCAGGCGGCCCGGGTCGCGAAGCTGCTTAACCTGGGCCGCCGTCTCGATGTGCTCAAGGCGTATGAGCCGGCCCTCACTCTCAAGGGCGACACCGCGCGCGGCAAGGTCGTCTTCCAGAAGGTGTGCGCTCCGTGTCACCGCGCCGAGGGGGTCGGACACGAGATCGGCCCGAACCTGGTGACGCTGCAGAACCGCGGTCCGGACACGATCCTGCTCAACGTCCTCGACCCGAACCGGGAGGTGAACCCGCAGTACGTCAACTACATCGTGACGACGAAGGACGGCCGATCGTTCACCGGCATGGTGGCCGCCGAGACGGCGACGAGCGTGACGCTGAAGCGCGCCGAGAACGAGACCGACACGGTGTTGCGCGTGGACATCGCGGAGATGCGCAGCACCGGGCTGTCGATCATGCCGGAGGGGGTGGAACAGCAGATCGACCGGCAGGGGATGGCGGACCTGATCGCGTACCTGTCGGCGCTGAAATAAAGGGCCGGGAGAGTGCCGTTTTCCGTTTGAGCCTCGCCTCGGTCGCGACGTATGATCGTTGGGGCGGCAACCTCACCCTGGGAGGCCGCACCCCCTTCCCGGAGTCGCTTTCAGGAGTCGCTGGATGAGACGACTGTTTTGCGCCGCCCTCGTCGCCCTGGTCGCCCTGACCTGGGCCGCCACGTCACCCGCCTACGTCGAGGCGCCCTACTCGCTCGGCCGCGTGTGCAACGAATCGTCGCACGTCGTCCTGATGGAGGTGACGCGCGTCAACAAGGAGAAGGGCCTGATCATCTACAAGAAGGTGAAGGATCTCAAGGGCAAACACCCGGAAGGCGAGATCAAGCACAACATCGGCAAACGCGGCTTCCACCCGCGCGAGTCGCAGACGATCCTGAGCTGGGCCGAGGTAGGAAAGAAGGCGATCTTCTTTCATAATGGCGGGCAGAGCGAGACGTGCATCGGCACCTACTGGTATCAATGCTACCGCGAGGGGCCGTGGTGGGGCATGACGCACGCCGAGCCGTTCATGCTCCGGACGTTTTACGGCGACGCGGAGAAACTTGCCGCGGGCGTCACCGCCATCCTGCAGGGGCAGCAGGTCGTCGTCACCTGCTTGCTGGACGCCAACCGCGAGCAGCTCCACTTTCGCAAGGGCAAGGTGCAGCGGCTCAAGGCGAGCCTGAAGCTGCTGGACTACAACCCGCGCCGCGATTTCGTCGCCTTCGGCGGCGACGGCGACGACATTCCAGAGTTTCGCACGGCGGTCCTGCTCGCCGAGAGCGCGAACGGCTGGCGCTTTCTGCCGGCGCAGCAGGCGGCCGCGGTCGGCGACCGCTGGCGCGCCTTCGACTTCGACGACCAGCCGTGGCGCACCGGCAAGGCACCGCTCGGGCACGGCGAGGCGGAACTCGGCAAGCGCAAGGGAACCGTCATCGCCGAGAAGGGAATCCCGTTCGCCTTCCGCCGCAGCTTCGACGTGCCGGCAGATCTGCTCAGACGGAAGGACGTCACGTTCCGGGTGTGCGTCGCCAGCGACGACAACGCCACCGTCTGGGTGAACGGCGTCCAGGCCGACCAGGATCCGGTGGCGGACCACGAGTTCGCGTACTGGAACCGCGACGTCGAGGTGCCGACGAAACTGTTCCGGCCGGGGCGCAACGTGGTGGCGGTGCTGGTGCGGAACCGTCAGGGCAGCACGGACCTCTACCTCGACATGGAGGTCTCGGCCAGCCACCCATTGCCGAGGAAGACGGCGCCGAAAACGGGCGCCGGGAAGTGACCGCCGTTGGCCCCGAGCTGCGAAACCGTGCAAGGGAGACGCGGAACCAGGACCACCACCCGCCGACCTGGCCCGCAGGGTGTGCGGGTTCGCGCTGCCGGGGTTCCCTGGCTAGGATTGGCTCGGTCGAAGCAGAATGTTCTCGACCTTACTTGCTTCAGTTGCCAGGGCTACCTTGATGGGAGTGAAGTACGCCTTGTTGGCTTCGTAATCGGTCGAATTGAGTTCGGGAATGACAACATGCCCCTCGATCGTTGCATCCGGTCTGCTCACCGCGGTGAGGTTCAGTGACTTGAGTAGAGCCATCGGTATCCGCACGATCCCATGTTCGTGTCGTCGTTCGGGAGCGACGGTGGCCAGCACCTCAGACGGGTCAGCCAGACAGGTTGCTCGGTAGAGACTGATCCCGTCTTTATCGGGATCTCTTCTCCTCACTCTCGGCTCAAATGCGTTCGGAGAAATAATCGGAACCCGATCCGGTTGAAACCTGTCACGATAGACACGTCGAAGCAACCACTCATCGTCGGTGATGGGGTCGGCCTCGCGTTTCATCGTCGCGCCACCCTCTCGACGGGCTGGTTTTCGCCGGAGACTACTGGCGGCGAGAGAGGCCCACGACCGTGACGGCGCCCGAACCCTTCTCCACCTCCCGGTACTCCGCGTCGAGCGGGGATGTGACCTCGATCTCCCGGTATCCGAGTGGGGAGTGCCACTCAAAGTAGATCGTCCCGTTGACGCTCGCGATGACCCTGTCTGCCGGTGGATACCTCGTTGCCTGAAGGGTCTGAGCCAGGGTGATGGCACCATCAACCAGGCTGGGATGCGGAGACTCCGCGCCCTCGCCATCCCAGTTGTTCTCAAGAGTGCGAAGACAGCGCAGTTGGTCGATCAGCTGGGACCACGAGTGAGCAGGAACATCCGCGCCCGAAGAAAACACCAGACCAGTATCGCCCGCGGAGGCAAGGAAAGAAGGCGCTGGCTCAGTAAACGCGGATGCCCCACGAGCGGACTGCAGAATCGTATGGCTCATGATCTCGTCCCCCAACGCTTCTTTGCCTCCTCCGACACCACCCGGAGGAAGGCACCGAGCGCGGCAGCGTGGCCCCAGTCCAGACCGATCCGGAGGTTCTCAGCTCCCTCTCTGCCAATGGGGCCGCGAGCAGTCATCCGCAAGAGCAGAGCATCTCGCCTGTCCTCACCCGCCCGACCCGGACTGGCCGCGATGTGCAACCGCCCCCGCCCTGGTTGGATCTCGTAGCTCCACTCGGCCGCCCGATACTCGAGCACCAGACTCAAGCCAGCAGTCGAGAAGAGCTGGCCGAACAGCCCCGGTAGGACCGTGGCCCAATCAGCGGGCGTCTGCCAGTATTCCTCCCTGGGAAAGACGTCGCTGTACGTTAACTCCCACTGATTCAGAGCTAGCGTGCCAAGTCCCGTTCGCGTCGCGAACGCAGCGAATTGGGCGAACATGGCTTCAAACTCATCGATCAGTCGCCTGTAGCTCGGGTAGAACCCCTCTCGCTTCTGCCAGTTCAGGTGGAAGCGGGTGGCCTGAAGTTGCAACAGGCGTTCCCCGCTCCTGTGCAGGAGCGTGAAACGACCCGGAAGCCGCAAGGGCTCAAGCCGGACTTGCGGGCTGGTTGGCGCCTTCCATCTGGAGCAGTCAAATAACTCGAACTGATCCTGGATAGGTAGCGCATCGCCTGGTTCGGTCCAGTCGTCCCCCAATTCCTTCCAGAAAAGCCCGAAGTGGCCCGAGGTAAGTTTGGTCAAGGGGGAGAACTGAGCACCGAGAACTAGTTCGACAATAGGTGGGTCGATAAAATCAGTTGAGTCGGCCATTGTTTGTCCCATCTCAAACTGCGCCGACAAATCGCAACTCGCTGGTGAAAGCGGATTTGTGAATGGTGACCGACTGCGCCATCCGCCCAGGGCTACAGCTTATTGTAGCACGCCGTACTGTAACGGGGAGATCGGTTGTCCGCTTGACAACACCTGAGTTGTCCGTCAGCGCCGCACAAAGTCGATACGCCCACTCCATGGGCTCACGACCCCGCAGAAACGCATTACCACCCGCCTGACAAAGTACCACCAGTTACGTCTCAACCCCGTACCGACGCTCGCTGCAACCGATCGCGTACCGCGAGCCATGCCTGACCATCCGGCGGCAGACTCACGACGATCCGATCCACCCCGGCCCGGTCCAGCGCGTGCAGCGCGGCGTACAACCCCGCGCTGTAGCCCGCCGGGTCGCGCGGCATCTCGATCGTCACCAACCCCTCGCGCTCCTGCCCACCTTCGCCGGTAAAGGCCACCCACCCGACGCGCTGCCCCGCTCGCAGCAATTCCTCGACGCGCCCCCACGCGCTCCCTTCGACGCCTTCGAGTGGCGTTGCCGGGGCGTAGTGCCGCTCCAGCATTCCCGGCGAGCGCAGCGCTCCCGCAGTGGGTACTTCCCCCGGGCGCTGGATCGATCCGATGGCTGCCTCGATTTCCGCGGGGGTGACCAGTCCCGGGCGCAGCAGGCGCGGCGGATCGGTGGTCACATCAAGGACCGTCGATTCGATGCCGCCCGCGGTCGGCCCGCCGTCGAGCAGCAGGTCGATGCGTCCCTCCAGACCGCGCAGCACATGCTCGGCCCGCGTGGGCGAAAGACTGGTGGAGCGGTTCGCGCTCGGCGCGGCGATCGGCAGCGCGGCGGCGCGGATCAGAGCGAGGGCGATCGGGTGGCGCGGCACACGCAGGGCGACGGTCGGGCCGCCCGCGGTGACGAGGTCCGGCACCGCGGCACTCCGCGGCAGGACCAGGGTGAGCGGGCCGGGCCAGAAGCGCGTGGCCAGGTGTTCGGCCGCCTCGGGCCACGCGGTCACGAGTGCCCGCGTCTCCTCGATGCCGGCAACGTGGACGATAAGGGGATTGGTCGCTGGCCGGCCCTTGGCGGCGAAGATGCGGACGACGGCGGCCGGGTCGAGGGCGTTCGCCCCCAGGCCGTAGACGGTTTCGGTGGGAAAGGCGACCAGCCCGCCGCCGCGCAGCACCGCGGCGGCGCGGGCGATGGCGTGCGGGTCGGGGGCGTCCGGGCTAACGGCGTGGACCTCGGTAGTCATGGGGGGCGGAGTCAGCCGGGCGGGTTCGGTTCGATGCCGAAGTCGCGGATGGTGAAAATGGGCAGGAAATCGTAGCGCGGCGCGAGCAGATCCTGCGCTCCCTCCAGGCGGTCCACGATGCAGATGACCGCGACGACGCTCGCCCCCGCCAGCTCCACCTCGGTCACCGACCGCATTACCGACGCGGCCGTGGTGATCACGTCCTCCAGGATCGCGACGCGCCAGCCCGGCCGCAGGACGCCCTCGATACGCTCCCCGCTGCCGTGGTCCTTCGTCTGCTTGCGGACGAAGAACCCTTCCAGCGAACGGCCCTCCTGGTGATAGCGCTGGGCGACCGCGGCCGCCATCGGGATCGCCCCGACTTCCGGCCCGCCGACCGCCTGCAGGTCGAGGTCGCGCGTCATCTCCCAGAGGATCTCGCCAAGCAACCACAGCGCCTCGGAGTTGAGGATCGCCTTCTTGCTGTTGATGTAGTAACTGCTCTCCTTCCCCGACGCGAGCGTGAAGCGCCCGCGGGCGAAGGCCCGATCCGTGAACAGTTCCAGCAGGCGTGTGCGCGCCGCGTTCAACATGGCAACTCCCGTTCCGCCAGTTCGCTCCAGATGATCTCTTCCGGTTTCACCATCCCGCCCAGCCTACCCACGCGGACGCCGCGGCAAACGGCTTGCTCTCGCTTCGGGGCGTGGAATCGCTAGAATCCGCCGTCCCATGCGGTCGATGGTTAATATAGTCCCCTTCCCTCGCGAGGGTATCGAGAATGACCGATCCTCAGTCCGCCGTCAGGGACCGCCCGGCCGCCCCGCGCTCCTGGGCCATGCCGCTCGGCCTCCTCCTCGGGGTGCCCGCGGGCGTCGGTCTGCTGGTGCTGGTCCACGACGGCCCGCTTCAGGAAACGCTCGTCGCCCGCTACCTTTCGCACCCGGTCGAATGGGCGGAGGTGGTCCTCTTCTGTGTCGCCCTGGTCGTTCTTGCCGTCAAGGCATGCGGCACCCTCGTCGAGCGGGCCGCGGGCCGGGCCGAGCCGCTGCCGCCGTGGGACGGCAGGCCGGCGCCGGTGAGCGCGGCCGGCCCGCTCCTCACCGGCCTCCGGGGTCTGAGCCGGCGAGTGCAGGGTACGTACCTGGTCCGCCGGGTCGCGGCCGTCCTCGATTTCGTCATCCGCCGCCGCTCGGCGAACGACCTCGACGACCAGCTGCGCACCCTGAGCGACAACGACGCGCTCGCCCTGGACAACAGCTACTCGCTGCTGCGGTTCATCACCTGGGCGATCCCGATCCTGGGGTTCCTCGGCACCGTGGTCGGCATCACCGACGCCATCGCCGGCGTGACGCCCGAGACGCTGGAACAATCCCTCAGCCAGGTCACCGACGGTCTGGCGACCGCGTTCGACACGACTGCCCTCGCCCTCGCACTGACGATGGTGCTGATGTTCGTGACGTCGCTGACGGAGCGACTCGAACAGGGCGCCGTCGCGGAGGCCGATCAGTACGCCGACGCCCACCTCGCGCACCGCTTCGAGCGCGCCGGCCCGGACGGCGGCGCGTTCGTCGAAACCGTCCGCCACGGCACGGACACCCTGATCCACGCCACCGAGGAACTGGTACAGCGCCAGGCGGAGGTGTGGGCGCAGGCTCTCGGCGAGGTCGAACGGCGGGCCGCTGCGGCGGGACAGCGGCAGCAGGAACTGCTCACCGGCGCCCTCGAGGCCGCCCTCGCCCATACCCTGGAGTCGCATCAGCGGCGCCTGATGGAACTGGAACGGCAGGCGCTGGAGCGGCACGGCAGCATCCTCGAGGCGCTGGCCGGGCTGGCGGCGCACGTGCGCGAGGCGAGCGCCGAGCAGCAGGCAGCGCTGGCCCGCGTGGCGGACGGCCTCGCGGGCCAGGCGCAGGCGCTGGCGCAGCTCCAGCAGGGTGAGGCCCAGCTGGTGCGGTTGCAGGAGTCGCTGCAGCGGAACCTGGATGCGGTCGTCCGGGCCGGCGCCTTCGAGGACGCGCTCCACAGCCTGACCGCGGCCGTCCACCTGCTCACGGCCCGCGCCGCTGCGCCCGCCGCCCGCCTCGCCGTCCGGCCGGAGGCCGCATGAAACGGCGCCGCCAGCCGCTGCAAGTCTCGACGTTCCCCTTCCTGGCGGTGCTGCTCGCCGCGATGGGGTCGTTGATTCTGTTGCTGCTGGTGTTCGATCGTCAGGCCAAGGTGGTCGCCCGCAAGAAGGCGCTCCTCGCCGCCGCCCAGGCATCCGAGGAGCACCGGCAGCGCGCGGCCGCCCGGCAGGCGGAGCTGGAGCGCCGCCGCCTGGAGCTGGAGCAGTTTCTCGCCCGCCAGCGCGACGAGGCGGCCGCCGAGCTGCGCACCGCGCGGAGCAAGCTCGATACCGCGATGCGCGATCTCGGCGCCGAGGCCGCACGTCAGCGCGAGCTGCACCAGCGCGTCGCCGACCTGCGCGCCGCCCTGCTTCTGCTGGAGAAGGACGCGAAGGCCCACCAGGAGAAGGCGGGCGCGACGGCACGCGCCGACAAGCAGGCGCTCGCCGCGCTGGCCCGCGAGGCCGGCGAGCTGGAGCATCTGGAGCGCACGTTGAAGGATCTGCGCGAAGCCCGGCGGCGGCAGCGGGAGACGTGGTCGCTCGTTCCGTACCGGGGCAAGCGCGGCGACTCGCGCCGCCCGCTCTACCTTGAATGCACCGCCACCGGCGTCATCTTCCACCCGGACCAGTTGCACCTCGAAGGGCCGCAGTTTAGCCTGCCTGCCGTGCGGGCGGAGGTCCAGCAGCGCATGGAACGGCAGCGCCACGACGTCGCCTCCGCGAAGGAAATGGGCGGGGGCGGCCACGACAGGTCCGCCTATCTGCTCATGCTGGTGCGTCCGGACGGCATCGCGAACTACTACCGCACGATGACCGCTCTCACCGGCGTGAAGGTCGATTTCGGGTACGAGTTCATCGACGCCGAATGGATTCTCGACTTCCCGGACGACAATAGCGAACGCACTCAGCCGTGGATGGTCGCCCAGCCGGGCGGCAACGCCAGCAGGGCCGGACCGGGCACCGGGAGCGGGACCGGCGGGGGATTGCGGGACCGGGGCACGCCAGGTTCCTCCAACGCAGGGAGACATGGGGCGACGGAGTCCGGTGACGGCGCGAATGGCCTGCCGCTGCCGCGCGGCGTGGGGCAGGGACCGGGTGTGGGCGGTCCCTTGCCGGGAGAGGCCGCAGCACGCCCTGGCACCCAGGGAAGGACAGCGAGCGGTCAGGGTGGCGCGGGCGCTGGCACATCATCGGCGGGAGTCGCCTCTCCGGGTGGCCCTGCCGGCGGGCTGCTCCGACCGGGTGGGGCCGCGAACGGCGGCGCTGGAGCAGGAGGGATGGCGGGGCCGCTGGCCCAGGGCGCAGCCGGCGCAGAGAAGGGCGGGACGGGCAACCGCGGCCCGAGCGGGGCAGTTGGCACACAGGGAGGTGAGTGCGGCACAGCGGGCGGCGTGCCCTTGCCGGGAGTTGGCGGCAGTGTGGGGAAGACCGGAACGGCGGCGGGCCTGGTGTGGCGACCCGGGGCCGGAGGTGGTGCGAGCGCGGACGCCGGTACGGCACCTGGTGTGAGCGGGCTGCCCGGTTCGGGCGCGGTCGGAGAAGGGCCGGCTCAGGTGGGACCGCCGCCGATCCTGCGGCCGCTGCTGCCCGAGTTTCGACCGGGAGCAAGGACGAGCGCTGGCGTGACGAACCCTGGCGCTGGCCAGCGCGACAGCGCTGCGAAGGAGCAGCCACGAGCGCCGGATGCGGCCGGTCCGCCGGGTGCGTCAGTTGACGGGCAGGGTCGTGCGGCGCCAGGCAAGCCAGGCGCCGCGGAGGACGTGCGCCCACGCGGACCGGCGCCGGCCGCGGACCGGGAACCGGACCCCAACGCTCGACCGCTGCCGCGCCTGCTCCAGGCGCCTCCGGGTGAAGGCGGGGGGCAGTCGGCACCGCCCGCACTCGGCGGGACCGCGATCGGCATCCGCCGCCCGCCCCTGCCGCCACTGAGCCGGGTGCTCGGGAATCGCGACTGGATGATCCTCATCGAGTGCCGCGCGAACGAGGTGATCGTCAAGCCGTGGGGCTACCGCTTCCCGGTCGCGGCCGGCGCGCCGCATGCCAGCGAGCACCCGCTGGTGCAGAAGGTGCGCGAGCTGATCGCGCGCCGTCAGGCGACGGTGCGCGCCGGCGAGGCGCCGTACCGGCCGCTGCTGCGCTTCCAGGTCCGGCCGGACGGGCTGCGGTCCTATTACTTCGCCTACCCGCTGCTGGACGCGCTGCGCATTCCGATGTCGCGCGAGAACCTTGAGGATCTGCCGAGGTGAGGGGCCATGTACCGACGCCGACTCCGGCGCCCGCGCGAGGTCGCGTTCGGGCTCGACAGCTTCCTTGACGTCGTCGCCAACGTGGTCGGGATCATCATCCGGCTGATCCTGGTCGCCTGGGTAGGCGCCCGTTCGTACCGGGCGCTCACCGACGTCCCTGTCCCCCCGCCCGAGGTTCCGTCGGCCGCCCACAAGGAGCCGGCCTCCCTCGAACCCGAACTTGCCCGCCATCGCCGGGAGCTGGAGCAGACCCGGGAGCGGCTGCTGGAGCAGCTGCGCCGCCTGCAGGCGCTTCGCACCGACAATGGGAAGACAGGTGGCGAGGTCGTGCTGCTCTCCGGACGCCGCGCGGAACTGGAGCGCGAGCGGAACGCCCTCGAACGAACCCTGAAGGACCGACAACAATCGGCGGCGGCGGTGACGCGCTCCCTGGCCGCGCTGGACGAGCGGCGCAGGCGCCTCGACGAGGAAATTCGGGCGCTGGAGAAGGAGCCGTCGAAAAAGGTGCTGCGCTACCGCACGCCGGTGAGCCGGCCGGTCCATTCGGAGGAGCTGCACTTCGAGTGTCGGGCCGGACGTGTCACCTTCATCGACGTGTCGGCGTTCCTGGCGGAAGTCAAGGGCGGTCTGCAGGACCGCGCCAGGGAGCTACGGTCGCGCTGGAAGGTGGAGGCGGAAACCAGCTCCATCGGGCCGTTCCGCCTGCGCTATCTCGTCGAGCGTCAGCGCGGCATCCTGGACGGACTCGGCGGCCTGCCGGACCCGGACGGGTCGTTTCGCTGCTCCGTGACCGCGTGGGTGGTCGAGCCGCTCGCCGATCCGCGCGGCGAGCCGGCGGCGGCGGCGCTCGCGTCGGGGTCGGCGTTCCGGCAGGTCGTGGACGGGCTCCTTCCCGAGCAGGCGGTGGTCACATTCTGGGTCTACGAGGACAGCTTTCCTCTTTATCGCACCCTGCGCGACTACCTGTACGAACGCGGCGTCGAGGTGGCCGGGCGGCCGTTGCCCGCAGATCACCCGATCGCGTCGTCCCGGCAGGGGACCGTGTCGCGCGGGCAGTAGGGCTCCGCGTGTGGTGGGCCAGTCCCGGGAGGGGCGCCGCCACCGGACGGACACGGCGATCCTCGAACTTCCGTGCGATCCGCAGGGGCGGCACAGCCTCTCTCCGCTGCCGTAATCGCCCCCGGCGTTTGCCGCGCGGGCGCCTTTTCCTCAAGTTCTCTGGGATCCTGGCGTACAGCATTTATAATTTGGTGTACGCTCTGGAAGGCGCCGCGAGGGACGTGGTGTCCCAGGCGCCGAATCCCGGGAGATGGCACCATGACCTCGACCACTGCGGCGCCGCACGCCGTCCCCGACGCTCTGGTCTTCGGCAACCCGCAGCTCCAGACCGACGGGGATCTGCTCGGCCTTGCGTTCGCCCGCGACGGGTCGCTCTGGTCCGTCGAGGAGCCCGGAGTCATCCGCCGCTGGAACTCCACCACCGGCCAGGAGCTGAGCTGGTACTCGCCGAGCGACCTGGAAGACCTCTGGTGCTTCAGCCCCGATGCGCGTGTCATCGCCTCCGCCAGCGACGATCTTTCCATCTGGGATACCGCGTCCGGGATCCTGCTGAGCGTCGTCCCCCAGCCCGACTGGGTCACCGCCCTGGGGTTCGCGCCCGATTCCGGGTTCCTCGCCACCGGCCACGATGACGGCGTGGTGCGCTACTGGGACGCGGCCGGGCACCAGCTCCAGCGTGAGTTCCGTGGCCACAAGCGCCCGGTTAGCGCGGTTGCCGTCAGCCCCGACGGGACGATCCTGGCGTCCGCCGGTGAGGACAAGATCATTGCCCTGTGGGATCTCACGGCCGGCAAGCTCGCCGGCACCCTGCTCGGACACACCGACCGCATCCCGGCCCTGGCCTGGCATCCGGACGGCCGCCACCTCGTCTCGGCCGGGTGGGACACCACCGCCCGCATCTGGGACACCCTGACGCGCGAGCCGGTCATCCTGCTCAACAGCCACGCCGCCCAGGTGACCGCTCTCGCCCTGTCGGCCGACGGCACCCTGCTCGCCTGCGCCGACTCCGACAACGCCGTCCACGTCTGGGACTTCGCGACGCGCAGGACGCTCCATGTGCTGCGCGGCACGGCCCGGGAGATCCGCTGCCTCGCGTTCAGTCCCGACAACAAGCGCCTCGCCTCCGGCGGCGGCGATCGGACGATCCACCTGTGGGATCCGACCGCTGGCCAACCCCTCTCCAGTCAGAGCGTTCGGGCGCGCTCCCGGACCCGGCTGGCCCTCAGCCCGGACGGCAGGCGGCTGGCGGCCAACGGTGGCGGTTCGGCCCCGGCCATCTGGGATGTCGCCACGCGGCAGGTGGTTGTCCCGCTCGAAACGACGGCTTCGGTTCACACGGTCGCGTGGTCGCCCGACGGAGCCCGGGTCGCCGGTGGCACGGACAGGGCGGTGAGCCTGTGGGACGCGCAAACCGGCAAGATCCAGGCGCAGCTGGAAGGGCAAGACGAGCCAACCACCGTGGTCGCGTTCTCCCCTGATGGTTCGACCCTGGCGTCGGCGAGTTCCTCCGGTCTGCCGGTCTGGATCTGGGACGTGGCCCGCGGAGAGCCGGTCCTGCTCATCCCGGACCCGCTGGACGGCTGTGCCGTTGAGGCGCTGGCCTTCCACCCGACGCGGCGCGTCCTGGCCGTCGGCGGTATCGACTGGCTCGCCACCGGCGGTTCTGACGGCGCCGTCGCCCTGTGGGATCTGGACCAGCGGGCGGAGATCGCCACCTTTGCTGGTGGCGTGACGGCGGTGGCGTGGCACCCGGACGGCAAGCGCCTGGCGACCGCCTCGCTCCAGCGCTCGCTCGACGTGTGGGACGTCCTCACCCAGGACGTCGTCGCCGAACTGGTGGGGCACGACGAGGTGCCGCGCTGCGTGGCGTACAGCCCGGACGGCAAGCTGCTCGTTTCCGGCGGCGACGACCGCACGGTACGGTTGTGGGATGCAACGACCGGCGACGAGTTGGCGGTTCGCGAGCTGGACACGCAGGTGCAGGCACTGGCCTTCTCGCCGGATGGCCGCTACCTGTTCACGGGCAACGGCAACACGACCTGCTACCGATTCGAGGTGCGTCTGCTGCTGAGGGGTGGGATGGTTTAAGGGGGTCTTTCAGAGCCGGAAATGCCGCGAGCCGCGGCGGGGTTCGTGATGTGAACTCCGTCGCGGCTCGCGGCGCTTCCGGTTTCGTTCAGACCGTCATGGGGTGATGGAGTACGGGAGTGCGTAAGAGGAGTAGGGGTTCGTGGGATAGGTGTACGGTGTCGCCACCTGCGGGTACTGAGCCGAATACCCCCCGTATGGACCATAGGGGTACGTCGGGGCATACACCGTGCCCGGGTAGACCGGCGGAATGCGGTGCCGGTAGTAGGGTGACTGGAACACCGGGCCGGTGTTGACCACCTGCGGGTACGGGTTGTAGCCGAACAGGTAGGGCGGAACCCGCCGGTAAACCCGGGCCGCGAGCGTGGTGTTGTGCGCCCACTGCCGGATGGCGGATTGCTGCAGCTGCGTCGGCACGAACGGCTGGTACATACTCTGCACCGAGGGGAACGCACGAACAGGCGGCCCGCTGCGGAACTGTGCCTGCGCCCCGGTCGCCAGGAAGGCCACGCCGGCAACAGCGAGGAGGGCGACGAGTGCGAAGCGGCGGGTGTAAGTTATCATGGTTGCTTCTCCCGTGAGTTGTTTTATTCCGATAAGGGCGATTACCTTCGTCGTATCACTCTGTTAACTTGCAAACGCCGTGCCTGGGTCGGTTTCTGCCTCGTTCATTCGTTCCAACTTCTTTGAATTGATCAACTTGCCGCGTTCACCTTGTCGCCCTGAGATGCGCCTTCACGATCTGCTGCCGGTGGATTGTTGCAGGATCGCACATCTCGGCGGTGGAATAGCGCCCTCAGCAACGGAACGCACCGAAGCGCTGAACTTGCGCCGAATCCGGCTGTCGGGACAACCGACCTGGGGCGTCATCGGCCTGGTAAAGCCCACGGACGGCGTCCCGTGAGCCAGGTTCCCAGCGCTTCCCCCACGGGATGCCACCCGTGGGCTTGCCGGAGGCCATTGCCCCTTCACTGACCGTGACCCCATGACCCTCCGGGGGATCCACGGCGGAATGGCCTTGTCGCGTCGTGTGGGGCGCGCGACAATCGGTGGCCGTGGTCGGTGGGCGGCGAGCCTCCTGCGGGTTCCGAACTGCCCGGCGACGGTCGGGGGAAAGGAGGCGCTCGTGACATTCTGTTTCGGAACCGTCCTCGCGTTGCTCTGCGCCACCGCCGGCCCGCCGGAGACCGACCTGCGCGCCGGAGCGGCCAGGGTGGACATCACGCCGCCGGTCGGCTTTCCAATGTGGGGGTACGCCGCCCGTCGCGACCGGCCGAGCAAGGGCGTGATCGACCCGCTGTACGCCCGCTGCGTCGTACTGGCCGCAGGGAAGGAGCGCCTGGCGATTGTCAGCCTCGACCTCGGCCGCGCCCCGACGCGCCAGTCCACCGCGACGATTCGCCAGCGCGTGAAGGCGTCGGCCGGCATCGACCACCTGTTCCTCGTCGCCTCACACACCCATCACGGGCCGGTGATCGAGCTGGACACCTGGCCGAAGCCGGAGACTTCATACGTTCGCAGCCTGGAGGCGAAGATTGTCGGCGTCATCCAGGCAGCGGCGAAGGGGCTGCGGCCGGCGCGTCTGGGCGTGGCCGCGCGGGAGATCGGACTAAACCGCAACCGGCACTCGCGCCGGCAAGAGAAGCCAATCGATCGCGAACTGGTGGTGCTGCGTGTCGAGGACGGGGCGGGCAAGCCGGTTGCCCACCTGGTCAACTTCGCCGCCCACCCGACCATGCAGGACGCGAAGCGGTTCGAGTTTTCGGCCGACTTCCCCGGAGCGATGGCGGCACTCGTGGAGAAGGAGACGGGCGCGCCCTGCCTGTTCTTGCAGGGGGCGAGCGGCGACCTGTCGGCCAACCCGGGCAAGGAGGGCGGGCCGGAGAACTTCGGCAAGGCCCTGGGCCGGCAGGTGCTGGGACTGGCCGGGACGGTGCAGTGCGACCTGGGCAAGGAGATGACGCTCCAGGTTCGCACCGAGGAGTTCCGGTTCGGTCAGCGGGTGGACCTCGGCAACCCGCTGATCAAGGCCGCGTTCGCGGCCGCCTTCTTCCCCGCCCTGATCGAGTTCTACGAGCGGGAGTACCGCGAGGGCATCCGCCCGCACCTCACCGTCGCGCTGCTCGGCGGGCGCATCGGGCTGGTGGGTGTGTCGGGCGAGTTTTTTTGCGGCCACGCCCTGAGCCTCAAGCGGCGCGCGCGGCTCGACCACGTACTGTTTCTGGGCTATTGCAACGACTATCACCAGTACTTCCCGACGATCGAGGCGGCGGCGGAAGGTGGGTATGGCGCCGACGCGCAGGTGTCGCCGGTCGAGGCCGGGGCCGGCGAGCGCATCATCGACCGGGCGCTGATCCACCTGTATCAGCTGCGCGGGAAGATCAAGGATCTGCAACTGGGGAAATGACAGGCAGCGGGAAGAAGGAAAGCCCACGGGTCGCGACCCGTGGGCTTTGTTATGCTGGGCGGGGTTTCACTTCTTGAGGATCTGCGGCAGCGACTTCATTACCTCGGCGATGCGCGCGTCGTTCAACTCGCCGGCGCGGAAGGCGAAGTTGGCCACCACACGCTGTCGTACCGACAGGAGCACCGTCACGTCCGCTTCCCGCGCCAGCCGGTAGCTCGGCGGCCCCACCGGATCCTCGAACACCGCCACCGGCACGTTGCCGACCGCGTGCTGTCTGGCCCATCTGACCACCTGGGGATCGATGGCGGTGTGGTCGTCGGCCAGGATCGTCACCCAGGCGCGCAGGTCGGCCGCCTTGTGGTCGGTCACCGCCCGGTCGATCCGGTTCACGAGCTTGCCGAGCGGGTCACTCATCTGGCGGGCGAAGACGAGTACGGCCGGCCGGTCCTCGGTCTCGCAGACGAAGCAGTGCAGCTGCCCCCGCTGCGGGCCGACGCTCACCAGCGCCGAGTACGGACCGGGCCGCAGACCGGGCGTCAGGCCGGAACGCACCGGAGCCTGAGCCGAAGTTCCACTAACAACGGCGCCGAGCAGCGCCGCAACGGCGAATACGTGTCGCGAATGGGTCACGCGCGTACCTCCACGATCTCGTTGGGCCTCAGGGGGTTTTGGGAGCGAGGGAACTGGTTGTCGTCGTCTGTCCGCGCAGGGCGACCAGTTCGGCCTGCAAGGCGCTCGGCGCGGCGCGCCGCCAGCAGCGCTGGGCCAGCGCCGCGTAGCGCGCCGCCTCCTCGGTGCGGCCCAGGCGCTCGCACAGCACCTGCAGCCCCAGCGCCGCCCGGGCGCAGCCGGTGTCGTGCGCCAGCGCCTCCAGGAACGCTTCCTCCGCCACGTCGAGCCGGTTGGCCCACAGGGCCGCGACCCCCCACGCTTCCATGTAGTAGGCGCCGTTCCCCCAGGCATGGTGCTGGTAGTCGTTCTTGGTCCTGTCCACCGCCTTCGCGAGCAGTTTCAGCCCGCCGTCGGCCGCGCCCTGCTGGCACATGAGCAGCCCCTGCGTCTCCCACAGCTGGCGTTCGAGGAGCTTGTCCGCGGGCTTGTTCGACCGCTTCGTTTGGTAGGCGTGCTGGAGCACCGCCACCTCCGGCGCCGCCCGGTCCGGCTCCCGCCTGCGCAGGTATACCAGGGCGGTCAGGTAGCTCGCGGTCACCTTGTCGCTGCGGCGGTAGCCGGCCGCGATCTTCAGCGCCTCGTCCCACTCGCGCGCTCCGAGGTGCAGGTGGAACCAGAGCTGCTTGTGCTGGATCTTGTAGCTCTCGCACTCCTTCTTCAGCCGCCGCGCCTCCTCCCACCGGCCGTCGTGGATCAGCGACCGCATCAGCGTCTCGAGGTGATGGGAGAACTGCCAGTCCTGTTTGGGCGAGACGTTCATCACCCGATGGTATTCCTTCTGCAGCTCGATCGCCCGGGAGGACCAGTCGGTCGTCCTGTTCCACCGACCGATGCGCGTCCCGAGGTGGGCCTGCATGTGGAAGGCGTGCGGGATGCCCGGAGACGACTCCATGTACTTCTCGGCATACGGCCACCCCAGGGCCGGCCGGCGGAAGTTCTCGTAGAAGTGGACCAGTTCATGGTTGGCGCCCGGGTGGAGCGGGTTGATGCGCAGCAGCGCCTTGTAGAACGGGACCGACGACACCTGCCCGCCGAACAGCTTCGAGTCACCGGCCAGCTGAGCGCGGGCGTACCAGCCCTCCTCGTCGTCCTCGTACAGCGCCAGCAGCGTGTCGAGCGTCTTGATGGCGGCCCGCTTGCGCGCGTCAACGTCGCCAACGCCCGGCATCATCCCCTTCTCCTCGAGCCGGGCGGTGATCAGCAGGCGCTCGCGGTCGCTGACGCGCGGCAGCAGATCCTTCGCCTGCTTGAGCGCCTCGTTGTGGGTGCTCTTGCTGTAGCGCTCCAGCGCCCGGCTCAGCGCCCACCAGGCGGTGGCGCAGCTCGGGTCGTGGCGGACCGCCGTCTCGAACGACCGGGCGGCCTCCATCCAGACATAAGAGTAGAAGTACCCGAGCCCCTGGTCGAAGAACGCCTGGCACTGGGGCGAGGAGGTCGTGATGCGGTACTTCACCACACAGAGGTTGGGGATGAGCTTCGACGGCGGAAGGCCGCACATCGGCAACCTGTCCCCCTTCGTCCCGACCGCCTTGGAGCCCTTCTTCGGTGCCGGACCGTCGGCCCACCACGGCCAGGTGAACTGCGCCCGGGACGCAGGGGCGAGCCAGAGCCAGGCCCTGTCCCGATCGACCTTGCCGGCGGGAGGTTGCTGGGCCGCGGCGGAGAGGGGCAGCAGGAGAAGGGCAGGCAGGAGGAGGCAGTGGTGCATGGTTCGCAATCCTTCGGCGGGAGGGTAGTGCGGAACTACCCTGATCATTGTGCGAGGCAAGTGCGCCAAACGCCAGGGGAAATCACGCCAACGAAGCGATTTCGCGGATCGGCTTTCGGGGCGCTGGCGACGTCCCTTCCCTTGAGTGGGAAGTGAGGAGTGAAGGAGTTAAAGCCCACGGGTGGCGGCCCGTGGGCTTTAACTCCCTTTTCCTGTCCCCTTTCCTCACGGGAAAGGGAGCAGAGGGTTAGGTTCTTCCGCTGGCGCTCTGCTCGATCAGATCCAGCAACGCGGCCCGGCGAAGGGAGCCGTCGCCAACCAGCACCCACGCCTCGCCCTTGAGGGCGTCGCTGCGGACCGCACGCAGGCGTTCGATCAGCCGGGCAGGGGCTCGCACCACCAGCCGGGCTCCCTCCGGTTCGATGATACAGGCGCTCACCTCTCCCTCGGGCAGGTCGCGGGGACGGCACCACTGCGCCCACGCCTGGCGCCACGCCTCTGATGCCGGCCCGGCCGTCAGCTCCGGGAACAGCTCGTGCCAGCTTTGGCGGACCACGAAGGCCGGCTCGCTCGTTTGCAGCGACCAGCCGTCCTGGCGCGCCGCGAAGCCAAGCAGCCGCCGCCCCTCCCGTTCGTCCGTGATGGGCACGAGGGTCGCCGCCAGGTACTCCGGGCGGGCGACGATGATGTGGCGCCACGCCGCCGCCGGATCCGCCGGGGTTCCTGGGATAGCGCGTACGTCGGCGGGGAAGCCGTAGCGCTCCTTCCACTCCTGCGGCCGCGCCACGCATGCTTCAAGGGTGCTGATGTCGAATGGGGGGCCGGACTCCGTCGCCGGCTCGGGCGCTCCGCTGTGGCTGTTGAGGTTGAGGTAGTGGGGGGCGTCCCCGGGCCGGCGCGGCTCGACGAAATGGAAGCCGCGCCGCTCCTGGGTGGTCTGGACGTACTCGCCCCGCTCCAGGGCTTCCTGCCCCTCCCGGGTGAGGAGCCAGCCGCCCTCGCCGTGTGTGACGACGAGTCGTTCCGCCTCAAGGGAGCGCAGTACCTGGCGCAGCAGCGGTCGGCCAACGTGGAACCGTCCGTCGAGGTGGGCGAGGTGCTCCTCGGCGGACGGAGCCGGTTTGCCCGGCACTCCCTGGGAGACAGCCTGAAGGACGAACAGGCGGAAGCGGTCAACAGGGTAAGGATGGGCGAGATCGACGAGCGCCTCGACCCGGTGCAGCGCCAGATGGCCGACCCAGACCGCCTCGGGATGGTACGGGGCGAGCTGCCGCCACCACCCCGCCAGGGCGCGGCTCCCGGGGAACGCCAGAGAGGCGCTCATGCCATGCCGCCTTCACTCAGTCGGAACGCTCGCCCCAGTCGCCCTCTGCCGTGGAGATACTGGAGCAGGTGCTCGAGCACCTGCGCCTCGCGGGCGGCCGCGGCCTCGTCAAGGTGATCCAGCACGCCCTCCCACTGGGCGCGGCGGGCGAGCGTCCCGGGATCGCCGAACAGGATGAGCCGGGTCCGGGCTCGCGTCAGGGCCAGCCCCAGCAGCGCGGGATCCTCACCGAACGACACGGCCCGGTGACTGTGGCTGCGCGTGAGGCTGACGAGCACGATGGGAAACTCGCGCTGCCGCAACGCGCCCGGGACGTCAACCATCACGGGCAGGCCGGTCAGGGCCGGGGATCGGCTCACCAGCAGCCGGATCAGGACGGCCTGGGCAGGGTAAAGCGCGATGACGGCGACGGCGGGCGCGTCGGCGCGGCGCAGCGCCGGGTCGGCGGCCAGTTCCTCCAGCTTGCGCACGACCGCCACCGCTTCGAGGTAGTTCACCAGCCCGCGCGGCGGCAGGTTGGCCCGCAGTTCGTTCGGCAGCCGATCGCCGTGCCGGGCCACGGCGAGATCCTGTTCGAGGCCAGCGCCGGCCTTCGGAAGCGGAGCGGTCGCCGTGCCGCGGGTGGCGGCGCCCGTCCTGCCGCGCCGTCGGTCCGCCTCCCCCCGGCTGACCGGGTCGCGCCGGGCCGGCACGGGAGGGACCATCACGAACTCCAGCGCCGGGCCGTCGGCGGCGCCCGCGCCGCGGGGGACCGCGGAAGAAGTGCGGTAGTCGCCGGGGAACAGCAGGTCGGCCACCACACCGGCCAGGGCAGGCTGCATCCGGTGCGGAACCTCAAGCCGAACTGTCCGGCCGCGATCGCACAGATTGAGTCGGGCGCGAACCCACTCCGCGGCCCGGGCGTGGTCCCAGCCGGCGGCCCGCTCGAACTCCAGCCGACAGGTGCGCGGCACGCGCCCGTCGCCGGCAGCCTCGATCCGCTCACGGACCCCGTCCTCCAGGGACACGACGTTGTCAGCGGCCGGCATGTCCTCCGCCAGCCACAGGGCCACACCTTCGGCGCCCTCGGTCCAGCGCAGGCTGCGCGCCGCGGCCAGGACGGGCAACTCCTGCAGTTCCTGGTAGATGTACTCCTTGGCCCGGGCGACCGGCATCGACGGCGGGAAGACGACCTCGGCGAGGAGCGGGCGGACGCGCGGCGACGCGAGGATCCGCAACTCGATCTCGGGGAAGTCGGCGACGCGCTCGCTCTCCAGCCACTGCCGCTGCTCCGGCGCCAGCTGGCGGAGCCGGCAGCACAGTCGGTCGCCCTCGCGGACCCAGGCGTAGGGCAGGCTGGCCGGGTCGGCGTGCAGGGTCTGCCAGAGGCGGTGGAACGGGGACAAGCGCTGGTGCAGGATGGGCGGCCGGGCGAGCGGCGGGCGGCGTCCCTGTTTTTCCCGCTGCGGACTGGCCCCCCCGCGCTCGTTGGCATCCGGGGAGCGGTCCTGGAGCCCCGGCTCGCCGACCAGCACCCACCGCTGGGCGCGGCGGGCGAGCCTGAGCAGTTCCGCCTCGGTGACCCGTTCGGCCTCATCCACGATCAGCAGGTCAAACTGTCCACCGCTGGCGGAGGCATCGCCGAAGTGTTCGTCCGCCGGCAGACCGGCGACGGTGGCGGCGACCAGGTTCGCGAACCCGGGCAGGCGCCCGGACAGATTGTCGGCCGATTCCTCCAGGTACGCGGCCCACTGGCGGGCGAACGTGCAGCGCCGCTCGTCCTCCTGCTGCTGATCGCGCCAGGCCGCGCGGGCGGCCATGACCGCTTCCGGGGTGGCGTCGGTCGGGCGGACCGCTTCCACCTCGATGACCGTGCAGGCGTCTGACCACTCCTTCAGGAGGGCGGCGCGTCGTGCGTCCAGGGCGGCGAGCCGGGCGTCGAGGTCGGCGCGGCGGCGGG
>JAANMX010000514.1_pt1 | contig 51297 bp, 52 predicted proteins | sample 7279681 | NCBI WGS metagenome assembly JAANMX01 (sample SAMN14094542, study PRJNA606508) | bioreactor metagenome | isolation source: A lab-scale SPAN reactor treating ammonium-rich wastewater day 351 | place: Ireland: Galway | collected 2018-01-01
TTTGCTGTCATCAGCGGGAAAAGTTCTGCGGTAAATCACAGGCGTGTAACGAAACTCGGAATTGATCATTTGTACGAAGATATTGCGCAGGCCAGCTGCAGCGCCGCCGAAGCACCGGCCGTGACGACGATGCGCCGCGCCGGCACATCGACGCCGAAGCGCTGCGCGTACCAGCCGCTGATGCGCTCGCGCAGAGGCTCCAGGCCGAGCGACTGCGTGTACTGCGTGGCACCGCTCTGCACGGCGCGCTGGGCAGCCTCCTGCACCAGCGGCGGTGCGGTGAAGTCGGGCTCGCCGATGTTCAGGAAGATCATCGGCTCGCGCGTGCCGGCCACCTCGCGCGCCAGCGCCTGCGCGGCCTTGGCCACTTCCATCACATAAAACGGTTCGATGCGTCCGGCGCGGGTGGAGATTTTCATGGGGGGGAGGTTCCGTCCCGCGGGTGGCGGGGTGTCAGAAGGCGGGCGGGTGGCCCGCCGCGAACAGGGTCTCAGCGCGGTGCGCCGGAGGGGGTGGCCTTGTCGGCCGCCACCTCGTCGGCGCGCAGCTGGGGCGCCAGGCCACCGAGCACGCCGTTGACATACTTGTGGCCGTCGGTGCCGCCGAACTCTTTGGCCAGCTCGATGCATTCGTTGAGCACCACGCGCCACGGCACGTCCAGGCAGTGCTGAAATTCGTACACGCCCATCCACATCACCGCATGTTCGATGGGCGAGATGTCAGTCATCTTGCGGTCAAGCAGCGGGGTGATGAGCGCGTCCAGATGCGCGGCGCTCTCGATGCAGCCGTGCAGCAGTGCGTCGTAGTGCGCGGCATCGGCCTTGTGGAAGCCCGCCAGGTCGCGCGTGAAGGCGTCGATGGCCGTGGCCTCGTTGCGGCCCACCAGGTGCTGGTAGAGCGCCTGCAGCGCGAATTCGCGCGCGCGGCTGCGGTTGGACTTGGAGGCGGCCTTGCGTGCGCCCGTGCTGGTCAGGCCGGTGCGCTTTTGCTTGGGGGCGGGATTGGCAGGGGTGTGCTCGCTCATGACAGCGCGTCCAGCAGGTTGGCCATTTCCACGGCCACGTAGGCGGCGTCGCGCCCCTTCTCAGTCTGGCGCGCCACGGCCTGGTCGAGGTTCTCGGTGGTCAGGATGGCGTTGGCCACGGGCACCTGGTAGTCGAGCGCGATGCGCGAGACGGCCGCGCCCGATTCGTTGGCCACCAGTTCGAAGTGGTAGGTCTCGCCACGGATGATGCAGCCCAGCGCGATCAGTGCGTCGAACTCGTCGCGCTCGGCCAGGGCCTGCAGCGCCACAGGCACTTCGAGGGCGCCGGGCACCAGCACGTGGGTGATGTGCTTTTCCTGCACGCCCAGGTCGAGCAGTGCAGCGCGGCAGGCCGTGGCCAGCGCGTTGGTGACGCTCTCGTTGAAGCGGGCCTGCACGATGCCGATGTGCAGCTTCTTGCCGTCGAGCCGGTCTGCTGTTCCTTTTTCTGCGCCAAACATGGTTATTCCTTTTATTCTTTGGGAATGTAGCCGGTGATTTCGAGTCCGTAGCCCGCCATGCTGGGCATGCGGCGGGGCTGGCCCATGAGCTGCATCTTGTGCACTCCGCATTCGCGCAGGATCTGCGCGCCCACGCCGTAGGTGCGCAGGTCCATGCGGCCGCGCTCGGGGGCCTGGGCCGCGCGGGCGGTGCCTTCAAACTGGGCGAGCAGCTGTGCGGCGCTTTCGCCGCAGTTGAGCAGGACGGCCACGCCCTGGCCCTTGCTGGCGATGTAGTGCAGGCTGGTGTCCAGGCCCCACGAGTGCATGGAGCGGTTGAGTTCGAGCGCGTCGAGCACCGACAGCGGCTCGTGCACGCGCACGGGCACCACGTCGTCGGCGCTCCATTGCCCCTTGACCAGGGCCAGGTGCACTGCGCCACTGGGCTTGTCGCGGAAGGCGTGGGTGGTGAACTCGCCGTAGGCCGTCTGCAGTGTGCGCGTGCCCACCATCTCGACCAGCGATTCGTTGCGGATGCGGTGCTCGATCAGGTCGGCGATGGTGCCGATCTTGATGCCGTGCTCGGCGGCGAAGACCTGCAGGTCGGGCAGGCGCGCCATGGTGCCGTCGTCTTTCATGATCTCGCAGATCACGGCGGAGGGGCTGCAGCCGGCCATGGCGGAGAGGTCGCAGCCGGCCTCGGTGTGGCCCGCGCGCATGAGCACGCCGCCGTCCACGGCCTGCAGCGGGAAGATGTGGCCGGGCTGCACCAGATCGCTGGCCTGGCTGTTCCTGGATACGGCGACCTGGATGGTGCGCGCGCGGTCGGCTGCCGAGATGCCGGTGGTCACGCCCTCGGCGGCTTCGATGGACACCGTGAAGGCCGTGCTGTACACGGTGCCGTTGCGCGTGGCCATGGGCGGCAGCTTGAGGAACTCGCAGCGCTCGCGCGTGAGCGTCAGGCAGATCAGGCCCCGGCCGAAGCGGGCCATGAAGTTGATGGCCTCGGGCGTGACATGGTCGGCGGCCAGCACCAGGTCGCCTTCGTTTTCACGGTCTTCCTCGTCCACGAGGATGACCATGCGTCCGGCGCGCATCTCGGCAACGATGTCCTCTACCGGCGAGATGGTGGCAGGGGTGAGGGGGGTGTTCATGGGGGCTTTCGTCGGTGGGCCGCAGGGGGAGGGCAGCCTGCAGCGCAGGTTCCCCGGTGTCGGTGCCTGGCGGAGCAGAGTCCGCTGAGCGTCCCAAAGAACATGCGATGCGGCGCTGCCGCACGGTGGACCGCTGTGCGCTGGCACACGCGGGCCCAAAGGACGCATTTTAGTCCAACGCCTGCCCACGCGCACCGCGCAACGGGCGCGAGACAGGGTCAGATGGCGGGGGCCTGGAGCACCACGTCCGACGCAGGGTAGGCCACGCAGGGCAGCACGCAGCCGCTGGCCCGCTCCTCGGGTGTGAGGCCCGGCCATTCGATGGCGTAGCGCACCTCGCCCTGCACCAGGTGGCCGATGCAGGTGCGGCAGGTGCCGTTGCGGCACGAGCTGGGCCAGTCGATGCTGCCTTGCTCCATCGACAGCAGCAGGGGCTGCTCGGGCCAGGCGTCGCATTGCTGGCCATCGGGTTCGATGACGGCCGTGAAAAAGGGTGCGGTGGGTGGGGTCATGGGTGGGTTCAGGGGGTGGATGGCCGGCGCGCCCAGGCCAGCAGCAGGTTGTTGGCGGGCAGTGCGTGCCGTGCGACGAGGTGCAGGCCCGCAGTAGCGGCCACCTGGGCCACGTCCTGCAGGCGGCGAATGCCCCAGGCCGGGTTGCGCTCGCGCAGGCTTGCATCAAAGTCCCGGTTGCCGGGGGCGGTGGGCACATCGTCTTCCAGATAGGGGCCATAGGTGACGAGATGGCCGCCCGGCGCCAGGTGCCGCGCCGCGCCCTGCATCAGCCCGGCGCAGCAGGCCCAGGGTGCGATGTGCAGCATGTTGGCGCAGTACACCAGGTCAAACGGCGTGGCGAACGCGGGGGCGCTGGCAGGCCACTGCGGCGCCAGAACGTCCAGCACGACGGGCGGGTGCACGTTGTGCGCGGCGGCATCGGCGCACCATGCGCGGATCGAGTCGAAGTGTTCGGCCTGCGCGTCGCTGGGCTGCCAGGTCCAGCCCGGCAGGGCGGCGGCAAACCAGGCCACATGCTGCCCGGTGCCGCTGGCCACCTCCAGCGCGCGGCCGGTGGCGGGCAGCAGGGTGCGCAGCACCTCCAGGATGGGCTGGCGGTTGCGTTCGGCGGCCGGGCTGTGCAACGGGTTGGACATAAAAAATGGCTCCAGCGCAGGTGCAGTAAGCGCTGCAAGCTATCAAATCAATAGTTTGGTAGAGGGGCCGCAGTGGTGGGGACATCCGCACCGCATTTGCCTAAAAAAGAGGCGGTGCAGTGATTCTTCAGGCAAATCAAGGACTTGGCGTGGCCATACAAGGCTTGTCCGGATTTATCCACAGCATTGTCCAGCGGGTGCCGGGATAAGTGCCGTGCCCCGTGCAATACCTTGCATAAAAAACGGGCAATCTGCCGCAGGGCCTTATCAATCAAGCACTTGGAAGGCCCATACAAGGGTTGTCCCGAGTTGTCCACATGATTGTCCAGTGCGGACAGGGATAACCCTGGGTAGGTTCAGGCGACCGTCACACCCTTCCAGAAGGCCACCCGGCCGCGCACGGCTTCGGCCTCGGGCTTGGGGTCGGCGTAGGTCCAGGCAGCCTCGGGATTGAGTTCGCCGTTGACCAGCAGAGAGAAATAGGTGGCCTGGCCCTTCCAGGGGCACATGGTCTTGTGGTTGCTGAAGGTGACGAACTCCCGCTTGAGTGCGCTCTCGGGGAAGTAGTGGTTGCCTTCCACCAGCACGGCGTCGTCACTCTCGGCCACGACCACGCCGTTCCAGATGGCTTTCATGGAGGGTTCCTTTTTTGAATGAAATGGGCTGTATGGCCCTATTTTAAAGCGCTAACAGCTAGCATATGTATAGCAATCGGTGCTGCTGCGAAGAGGCTTAGAGGAACAGCGCCTCGAACCCGTCCTCGGGCGTGAAGCGACGCGCCTGCATGCGCAGCCGCGTCGGGCCGGGCAAGGCGCGCTCGGGCACGGAGTGCAGCGGATCGCCGGGGTAGCAGATGGTGCGCACGCCGTCCTGGTCAAAGGCCTCGGGCAGGATCACCGGCGGGCGCTGGCTGCGGGCGGCCGCGAGCACGCCGTGCGCATCGGCGTGGCGCGCCAGGTGCGCCAGGCTCATGATCTGCGGGGGGGCGAGGTCGATGCGCCCATCGCGGTACTGTTCCAGCGCCGCGCGCGGCGCCAGCCACAGGCTGTCGGTGGTCTCCTCGTCGTCGTGCAGGGCGGTCTGGTCCGGTGGGGCGAGGGCCACAAAAAAGCGGGTGTCAAAGCGCCGCGTGCCCACGCTGGGCGCCAGCGGCGTGATCCAGCGCGACCAGGGCGCGAGGTGGCGCGTGCGCAGGCGCAGTTGCAACGCGGCCAGCATTTCGGCAAAGGGCATGCCTTCGCGCAGCATGGCGCGCGCGCGGGGGGCGTCCAGGGGCTGGCCCGCCTGTGCGGGCTCGGCCAGCAACAGGCCGCATTCCTCCAGCGCCTCGCGCAGCGCTGCAATGTGCAGCCCCGCAGCGGTGGCGGCGTCGGTGCCGCTCTCGCCCAGGGCGGTGTGCAAGTGGGCTGCGGGCTGGTCGAGCAAGGCTGCGCTGGCGGGCTCGCGGTCGGCGTCGTCGAGCTTGCCGCCCGGAAACACGTACATCCCCGCCATGTTGGCCATCTGGGCATGGCGGCGCTGCAGCAGCACCTCCAGGCCGGTGGGCGCGTCGCGCAGCAGGACCACGGTGGCGGCGTCGCGCGGTGTTTCTGGAGGGGCGGGGGTGGCTGGCTGCATGGCGGTTCTTGGGAGGGGGTCGAGGGGCGTAGTCACGCACTGTACTGGCACGTATCTGTTTGTAGCGTAAAGTTCTGCGCGCAGGCGTTCCGCCAGTCCGGTGCGCGACGGATCTCTTCAAGCGCGACGGATCTTTTCAATTATCGACAACAGGAGTGGATGCACCATGAGCATGGATTTCAAGGGCCGCGTGGCCATCGTGACGGGCGCCGGTGGCGGCCTGGGCCGCCAGCATGCGCTGGCACTCGCCAAACGCGGTGCCAAGGTGCTGGTGAACGACCTGGGTGGCACGGTGGACGGCAGTGGCGGTTCGGTGTCGGCGGCGCAGGCCGTGGTCGATGAAATCCGCGCCGCAGGTGGCGAGGCGCTGGCCAATGGTGCTTCGGTCACCGATTTCGCGGCGGTCGAAGCCATGGTGCAGCAGGCCATCGACGCCTGGGGCCGTGTGGACATCCTCGTGAACAACGCCGGCATCCTGCGCGACAAGTCGTTCTCGAAGATGGACATGGCGGACTTCCGTCTCGTGGTGGATGTGCACCTCATGGGCGCGGCACACTGCTGCAAGGCCGTGTGGCCGCACATGGTGGCGCAGAACTATGGCCGTATCGTGATGACGACGTCCTCCACGGGCCTATATGGCAACTTCGGCCAGAGCAACTACGGTGCGGCCAAGCTGGCGCAGGTGGGCCTGATGCAGACGCTGGCCATCGAGGGCGCGAAGTACCACATCCACGTCAACGCCCTGGCGCCCACGGCGGCCACGCGCATGACCGAATCGCTGTTTCCGCCGCAAATTCTCGATGCCCTCAAGCCCGAGGCCGTGGTGCCCGCCATGCTGGTGCTGGCACACGAGAGCGCGCCCACGCGCACCATCCTGTGCGCCGGTGGCGGCTCTTTCGAGGCGGCGCACATCACGCTGACGCAGGGCGTGCACATCGGCCTGGGCGACGACGCGCCCGAGCAGCTCGCTGCGCGTCTGGCCGAGGTGACTGACCGCACGGGCGAGCAGGTGCCGCAGAGCGGCGCGGCCCAGGGCACCATCGAGGTGCAGAAGGCCATGGCGGCGCGCGCCTGAGCGGCGGTGGCATGACCTGACACGGGGCAGGCTTGCGCGGGTCATGCTAAGTTCCGGGCCGAAGAAAAGAAACGGTACCGAACCATGAGCACTTTGCAGGAAAAAATCAGCGCCCAGGCCCCTGAGCGCCTGGCGGGCATCCGCCGCGGCATCGAGAAAGAGGGTCTGCGCGTCCTGCCTTCGGGCGCGCTGGCCCTCACGCCGCACCCGCTGGCGCTGGGCTCGGCCCTCACGCACCCCCACATCACCACCGACTACAGCGAGTCGCAGATCGAGCTCATCACCGGCGCGCACCTGGCGCCGCAGGACTGCCTGGACGAGCTCACCGAAGTCCACCAGTTTGTGTACCAGGTGCTGCGGGCACAGGGCGACGAAATGCTCTGGGTCTCCAGCATGCCCTGCGGGCTGCCCACCGACGAAACCATCCCGCTGGCGCGCTACGGCAGCTCCAACATCGGGCGTGCCAAGAGCGTCTACCGCATGGGCCTGGGCCACCGCTACGGGCGGCGCATGCAGACCATCAGCGGCATCCACTACAACTGGTCCATGCCCGGGGTGGACAGCGAGCAGTATTTCGCCCTGATCCGCAACTTCCGGCGCAACGCGTTTGTGCTGCTGTACCTGTTTGGCGCCTCGCCCGCGCTGTGTCCGTGCTTCGCACAGGGGCGGCCGCATGCGCTGCAGTCGCTGGGCGGCCAGGCGCTGTACCTGCCGCACGCCACCTCGCTGCGCATGGGCCGGCTCGGTTACCAGAGCGACGCCCAGGCCACGCTGGCCGTGAGCTACAACGGCCTGGAGGGCTACGCCAACTCGCTGCACGAAGCCCTCACAAGGCCCTATCCGGCCTACGAGGCCGTGGGCGTGCGCAACCCGGGGGGCGACTACAACCAGCTGGGCACCAGCCTGTTGCAGATCGAAAACGAGTTCTACGGCACCATCCGCCCCAAGCGCACCGTGCGCACGGGCGAGCGCCCGCTGCATGCGCTGCGCGAGCGTGGCGTGGAATACGTCGAGGTGCGCCTGATGGACCTCGACCCGTTCGTCTCGGTGGGCATCACCGCGCAGACCATGCGCCTGCTCGACGTGTTTTTGCTGCACTGCCTGCTGCAGGAAAGCCCGCCCGACACACCCGAGGAAATCACCGAACTCAAGCGCAACCAGCACCTCACGGCCGAGCGGGGGCGCGAACCCGGCCTGTGCCTGCAGCGGCGCGGCCAGAGCGTGCCGCTGGTGGACTGGGCGGCGCAGATCCTGCAAGAGTGCACGCCGCTGGCGGCGGCGCTGGACGCCACCCACCACAGCAGCGACTATGGTGACGCCCTGCGCGCTGCCCAGGCGCTGGTGAACGCACCGCAGGACACGCCTTCGGCCCGCGTGCTGGCGCGCATGGCCGCCGTGCATGGCAACAATTTCACGGCGTTTTCCACCAGCCAGTCGGCCATGGCGCGCGAGTCGCTGCTGGCCCTGCCCTGGAGCACGCAGCAGCAGGCGCGTTTCGATGTAATGGCGCAAAAGTCGCTGGCCGAACAGAAAGCCATTGAGGCTGCGGACACGCTGCCTTTTGAAGAGTGGCGCCAGCAGTACATGTCGGCCCAGGGCCTGGAGTAGGACACCCCCCTGAGGCCCTGCGGGCCTTCCCCCCGCTCTCGCATCGCTGCGCGATGCGGGCAGGGGGACGCCACCAGTGCGGCGGGGCGGCCCTTGCACGGTGGCTGCTGGCGTGGGCCGCGCGGGTTTCAGGCGTCGTGGGTCAAACTCAGTGCTTGCCCGAAAGCGTCGCCGCCACCATCCGCTTGAACGGCGGGAAGTTCTGCGCCAGGCGCAGCGCAGCGTCGCGCAGCAGGCGGGCGGGCGGGTGGTCGGTGGTGTAGAGCCGGGCGACGAAGGTGGTGGCCAGGTACAGCGGCAGCGTGGCGTGGCGGTGTGCACGTTCATAGCGCGCCAGCAGATCGGGGGCGGCGATGTCCTGCCCTGCGGCCTGGGCTGCGCGCAGCTGGCCCGCCAGCGTGCCGATGCCCAATAGCCCGAAGTTGAAGCCGTGCGCCGTCACCGGGTGCATGCCCACGGCCGCGTCTCCCACGCAGGCAAAGCGCTGCGCCACCAGGCGGTGCGGCCGCACGCCGACCAGCGGGTACAGGTGGCGCGTGCTGGCCAGGTGCATGGCGCCCAGGCGGTGGTCGAAGCGGCGTGTGAGGTCCTGGCCGAAGGCGGCCTCGTCCATGTCGGCCAGCGGTTCCAGCGCATGGTGCGGCAGGGTCAGCACCACGCAGGAGCGGTGGACGCCGGTGGCGGGGTCGTCGTTCATGGGCAGCAGGGCCAGCGTCTGGCCGTAGCCGAACCATTCCCAGGCCACATGCTCGTGGGGCTGCTCGTGCGACATGGTGCACAGCAGCATGGAGCGGCCGAAGTCGTGCATGTCGGCGCCAATGCCCAGGGCCCGCCGCGTGCCCGAGAAACGGCTGTCGGCCGCCACCAGCAGGCGTGCGCGCAATGGCTTGCCGCTGGCCAGCGTGACGTGGGCGGCGCCCGCGTCGGTGTGGGCGCGGGCCACCTGCTCACTCGTCAGAAGCTGGATGTCTTGGTGCTGTTGCTGCGCGGCGCACACCTCCTGGTAGGCGGCGCGCCGGATCAGGTGGTTGGAAACCAGCCAGCCCAGTTCGCTGTGCTGCGAGAGCTGGTGGCCGATGACCATGGCGAACGGCGAGGGCCCGTTCATCACCTTGGCGTCGCGCAGCTGTGCGAAGGCGCTGGGTTCGTCGGCCTCGATGCGCGCCCACAGGCCCAGGTCGCGCATGCTTTGCGCCGACTGCTGCGTGAGCGCGATCTCGCGGCCGTCGTAGGCGGGGTTTTCGATGGCGGCCAGGGGTTGTTGCTCCACCACGCCAATGCGCAGGCCGCAGCCCGAGAGCGCGCGCGCCAGGCACAGCCCGGCGGGGCCGGCGCCACTGATCAAGATGTCAAAGTCCATGGTGCGAGACCCTAACCTGTGGTGGCGCGGGGTGCATTGACGGCGGTCAAGTGCAGCGCGGGCGCCGGGCGACAATCCGGGGTAGGGTCGTTGGTAGCCCATGGTTTGATGGTTAAATGGGCCTCCAGCGCTTATCCATCAAGCGCAACAAGCTATCAAAATAATAGTATTTTGCATTCCGGTTTGCCGGGTGCATCAGAGGGGTTTCGCATGTCGTTTTCTGCACGCATGGCGTGGGTGGCGCACCGGTTGGCGCTGGGGCTGCGCATGGCGCGGCCGGGGTTTCTGTCCATCACCGCCGTGGGCTGCCTGGTGGGCATGGCCTCGGCGCAGGCCGCTGGCGGTGTGGATGGGGCGCGTGCGCTGTTCACGCTGCTGCTGGCGCTGATGCTGCACGCGGCGGCCAACATGCTCAACGACCATGCCGACGCCCTCAACGGCGCCGATGCCGCCAATACGCAGGGGCTGTTTCCCTTCACCGGCGGTTCGCGTCTGGTGCAGGGCGGCGTGGTGCAGGCCCGCGACATGCGCAATGTGGCACTGGCACTGCTGGTACTGGCCGTGCCGGGCGGCCTGTGGCTGATGCTGCAGAGCGGCCCCGCGCTGCTGCTGGTGGGGCTGGCGGGCATGCTGCTGGGCTGGGCCTATTCCATGCCGCCGCTGGCACTGATGTCACGCGGCCTGGGGGAACTGGCCGTGGGGCTGGCCTGGGGCCTCATGGTGGTGGGCGCCGACTACGTGCAGCGCGGCCAGTTCGCCCTGGCGCCCCTGGCGGCGGGGGCCAGCTATGCGCTGCTGATTGCCAACATCCTGATCGCCAACGGTTTCCCCGATGCGGTGCCCGATGCCCTGGTGGGCAAGCGCACGCTGGTGGTTCGCCTCACGCCGATGCGCGCGGCCTGGCTCTACCTGGCCCTGGCGCTGCTGGCGCATGGCGGTGTGGCCGTGCTCGTGGCGGCGGGCGTGCTGCCCGCGCCCCTGCTGTGGGCGCTGGCGTCGCTGCCGCTGTCGCTGGCAGGGGGCGTGCAGCTGCTGCGCCACGCCGACAGCCCTGCACGTTTGCGCCCGGCCCTGGTGCTGGGCATCGCGGCGGCCGTGCTGCATGGGCTGGGCCTGGCAGCGGGCTTTTGGTGGACGTGAGCTACGCCAACTGCTCCAGCGCGTCCTGGCGCCAGGTCTCGGTAGCCTGCAGAAAGCCCTCCCACACGCAGCCGTTGCAGCCGCGCCCGCAGCAGCTGGTGGGCTCGGGCGGTGGCGCGCGCAGCGCCAGACCTCGCTCCTGCGCACAGTGCTGCAGCGCCTCGAACAGTGCGAGGGCCGAGGCGCGGTCGGTCGCGCTGCGGTGGGCGATGCCGGGGATCATTTCCGACGCAGCCACTGCAGGGCCGGGCGTGCGAGCAGGGCCAGGCCCAGCACCAGCGCAAACCAGCCCACGGCGGCCGCCTGCGCCATCAGTTCGCGCACGCTGGGTGAGCGTGCAACGAAGGGCGCCAGCAGAATGACGCCGCCGATCAGCGCGCAGGTGACGCCCTTGAACAGCAGGTCTTTGTCGGCCTGCGTCAGGGGGCGGCGGTCCGGTGCGGGGGGCAGGGGCATGGCAGGTGAAAACGGTGCAAAACGTTGCAAAAGGCAGTCCGCGATTATCCTTGCGACCCTGCGCTCCCCGGAACGAACGAAAGAAAGACCCCAACGCATGGCCATCCAGTGGTTTCCCGGTCACATGCACCTGACCAAGAAAGCGATCACCGAACGCATCAAGGACATTGATGTGGTGATCGAGGTGCTGGACGCGCGCCTGCCCGGCTCCAGCGCCAACCCGCTGCTGGCCGAACTGACGGGCCACAAGCCCACGCTCAAGGTGCTGAACAAGCAGGACGTGGCCGACCCCGAGCGCACCGCGCTCTGGCTCGACTGGTACAACGCCCAGAGCGCCACGCGCGCCGTGGCGCTCGATGCCTCCGAGCCCGCGCCGGCGCGCAAGCTCATCGACGGTTGCCACCTGCTGGCGCCCAATCGGGGTGGCATGGCCAAGCCCATGCGCGTGCTGATCTGTGGCGTGCCCAACGTGGGCAAGTCCACGCTCATCAACACCCTTACCAACAAGCGCCAGGCCAAGACCGGTGACGAGGCCGGCATCACCAAGCTGGAGCAGCGCATCACGCTGGCCGACGATTTCTACCTGTGGGACACGCCCGGCATGCTCTGGCCGCGCATCAGCGTGGAAGAGAGCGGCTACAACCTGGCTGCCAGCGGCGCCGTGGGTCGCAATGCCTATGACGAGGAACTGGTGGCGCTGGAACTGCTGCGCCGTCTGCAGGCGCACTATGCGCCCTTGCTCGAAGCGCGCTACAAGCTGGGCCTGCCACCGGGTGCCATGGCCCAGTTGCGGGATGACGAGCTGCTCGAAGCCATCGGCAGGAAGCGCGGCGCCGTACTGGGCGGCGGCCGGGTGAACCTGCAAAAGGCCGCCGAGATCGTGATGACCGACTTTCGCACCGCCACGCTGGGCCGCATCACGCTGGAGACCCCGGCCGAATTCGAGGCCTGGCGGGCCATCGGCGTTCTGCGCGAAGCCGAGCGCGAGGCGAAGAAACAGGCGCGCGAGAACCGCAAAAAGAAGGGCAGCGGCGTCCGCGAACCCAGCGCCTTTTCAAAACCATCTGAGCAAGAGCCCTGAAAATGCAAGGTGAATGAACGGCGGCTTGGTCGTTCACGGCACTGGCGTGATGCAGTTCTCGAAACGCGGGACGGCCTTTTGCGCAGAGAACGCACGCCTGCCTATCATGGTGCCCATTCCGATTCCGGAACCTTTGGAGGCAAAGCAATGACAGGTTTGCAGTTCTTGCGCCGCTGTGCGGTGGCGTTGGTGGGAGGGTGGATGGCGCTCGGGGCGGCCCTGGCCCAGGATATTGCCGGGGGCAAGGACCATCCGGCACTCAAGCGTTTTGCGGGCAGCAGCCTGGTGGGCTACGAAGTGCGCAACTTTGACGAGGTCGAGTTTCAGACCTCGACCTTCAAGGAGTTTGACCTGGGTGTCGGCATGCGCCGCTACGTGCAGCCGCCCTTGCAACTGGAGGGCCGGTTGACGCGCCTGTGGTACGAGGCGGCGGGCGAGACCCGGGCGCTTGAGCTGTACCGCAACTACGTCACTGAGCTGGCGGGCAACGGCTTTCAGACGCTCTACGATTCGACCAAGGACCCGGCGGCCGGCAAGTGGACCAACTTTCTGGCGTCCTTCAGCAGCAGCAAGAAAGATTACATCCGGAACATCCGCTCCGAGTACGTGATTTATGCGGCCGAAGCCAATTCCATCCGTACCGGCACCTTCCAGAAGGACGGCACCACGGTGCGGCTTGTCGCCATCGACTGGCCCAAGGATGACCGGACCTACAAGGCACGGCAGGGGGCCTACATCGCGGTGGATATCCTCGAAACCAAGGCCATGCAGCAAAACATGGTGGTGGTGAGCGCGTCGGACATCGGCAAGTCGATCACCGCCAGTGGCAAGGTGGCGATCTACGGCATCTTTTTTGACACCGGCAAAGCCGACATCAAGCCCGACTCCAAGCCCTCGCTGGACCAGATTGCCGCGTTCCTCAAGGCAGAGCCCGGCGTCAAGCTCCATGTGGTCGGCCACACCGACAATGTGGGAGGCCTTGACAGCAACATGGCGCTCTCGCGGCGCCGTGCCGAGGCTGTGGTCAGCGTTCTGGCCCGGGATTACGGCATTGCTGCCACGCGCATGGTGGGCAACGGCGTTGCGTCCCTGGCACCGGTGGCCAACAACAGCACGGAAGAAGGGCGAGCGAAAAATCGGCGCGTGGAGCTGGTACTGCAATAGCCTCCAGTGCAGGCGGCAATGGGTGAAAGATATAAGTAAAAATAGCTACCAACGCTTTGCAGGTAAGCGTTTGCAGCTATTTATTCAGGAGCATCTGTGCGCCCTGAGCGCATTCCGTTTCCAAATCACCTAGGCGCGAAGCCGCAGACAGTGCTGTAGCACGGCAAGGCGAAGCATCAACGACACGGATGCATTTGAAATGGAATCACTTGTTCTTGTCTTTGCCGCGCGGGATGACGGCCGTGACGGGAGGCATGGGCCGATCCGAGCCGCTGCCTTCCTTGGGGGGCGAAGTGTCCTTTTTCGGTTTCTTCGCCATCTTGTTGTTGTGCATCTGTCCTTTGGCCATGGGCCCTCCTGTCAGGTCGCGGAATGGACCTCATCCGCCAATGTTAAGCCACAACCCGGCTCGTCGGGGGTCACCGGGCAGGTCACCCAGGGCAGTTGCCGCATGAGCCGGTGCCAGTCGGCCCGGTCGGGCACGGCGGTGGGAGGGGTCGGTGCCGTGCCCTGCCGTGGCCATGCCAGACCGCTGTCGAACGCCAGCAGCGCTCCCGTGACCGGATGCGGCACATCCAGTTGCCAGGCATGCAGCCACAGGCGCTGGTGGCCCAGCAGGCCGGCCCACCAGCGGTTGAGAGGCCCTTTGCCATGCGTGGCATCGCCAATGATGGGGTGCGCCAGGTGCTTGAGGTGGCGGCGAATCTGGTGGCGCCGCCCGGTGAGCGGCGTGGCCTGCACCAGCGAGGCGCGCGTGCTGGCAAAGTGCGGGTCGCTCGACTGGGGCAGTTCCACGCGGGCCAGGCAGTGCAGATGCGTCTGCGCAGATTGCACGGGGGCGTCGGGCGGGGCGTCGTCGGGGCGCAGCGCGTGGTCCACCTCGGCGCTGGCGGGGAACCAGCCACGCACCAGCGCGAGATAACGCTTGTGCACGGCATGCTGTTCGAAGGCCCGCGACAGCGCGCGTGCGGCATCGGCATGCAGGGCCATCACCAGCACTCCGCAGGTGCCCTTGTCGAGCCGGTGCACGGGGTACACATGCTGGCCCAGCTGGTTGCGCAGCGCCTGCATCACGAACCGGGTTTCTCCGGCATCGAGCCCGGTGCGGTGCACCAGCCAGCCTGCGGGCTTGTACACGGCCACCAGGTGGTCGTCGCGCCAGAGGATGTGCAAGGGGGGCATGGGCGCGCATTGTGACGCAAGCGAAAAACGCAGGCCGCTGCTACGATGCCGCCCGTTGTCCATTCGAAGGAGCCCCCATGTCCGCAGGAGACTGGAAAGACATGTTTGCCGCCGCCGTCGAGGGCGATCTGCCCCGTGTGCGCCACCATATCCAGGGGGGCGTGAATCCCAATTACCAGCACCCCGAAATACAGTGCACACCACTGGTGGCCAGCCTGATCGAGGGACATGACGCGGTGGCGCGTTACCTGCTGGACCACGGGGCCGATCCGCTGCTGCTGTCTGAATTTGACGGACTCACGCCGCTGCAGGCGGCCCGCAAGCATGGCCGCACCGCGCTGGCCGAACTGCTGCAGGAGCGCGGCGCGCGGGATGTGCCCGAGGTGCGCGTCCCCTTTTGGAGGCGCTGGCTGCCGGTATAGACGAGAGTCAGGGAAGTCGCGCGTCTTCCTTGGCGCGCAGCTTGGCTGCGATGTACTCGCCGTGCGTCACATGCAGCAGTCCGGCCACCTTGTTGATGGCGTGGTTCTCGTGGGCATCCAGGTGGCCGTCGGCATAGGCCACCTGCCACATGGCCTCGACGAGATGGATCTTCTGCTCGTGCGTGAAGTAGTCGTTGAGCGTGCCGGTGAAGCGGTGGTAGTCATACGCCGCATGGGCCGTGGTCGTGGCCAGTTCCACCAGCCGTGCCTGCTCGTCCGGCACCAGGCGGAACTTGCGTTGCAACGCGGCCAGCAGGGCTTCTTGCTCGACCGGGGTGGCGCTCGCATCGGCGCGCGCCACTTCCACCAGCAGCACCGCGGCCGCCAGTTGCACGGCGTGCGCGGTGTCTTGCGGGCTGCTGGCGGGCTGGGTGAAGCTGTCGAACAGGTCTTTCAGGGTTTTGAGCATGGGGTGTGGCGGTGTTAGGCAAGCGGCCGCGAGCGCGGCGACAATCCTGCCATGAAGACCATTCTCCCTCTCCAGTTGCTGGTGGCACCCAGCAAGAACGATCCAGATCCCCTGGTTTTGTACCACGGACGCAGTTGCCCTGACGGCTTTGGGGCGGCCCTGGCGGCCTGGCTGTATTACGGGGGCCAAGTGCAATGCGTGGGTCTGGACCACGGCGATGTCCAGTCGGTGGCCGACCTGCCGCCGCTCGACGGCCGGGCCGTGTACATCCTGGACTTTTCGTTCTCGGCCGAGATTCTGCGCGCCATCGAAGAGCGTGCGGCCAAGCTGGTGCTGCTGGACCACCACAAAAGCGCGGCAGAAAAACTCACCGGCTTTGCCTGCCGCTGCGGCGTGGTGCATTTCGACATGAGCAAGTCCGGCGCCCGGCTGGCGTGGGAGTTCTTTCACCCCGAGGCGCCGCTGCCCGACCTGGTGCGCCATGTGGAAGACCGCGACATCTGGGCCTGGCAGTACCCCGAGAGCGCGCCTTATCTGGCTGCGCTGGACATGGAGCCGTTCGACTTTGCCCGCTGGCAGGACATAGCGGCGTTCGATGCGGCCCAGAAGGCGGTTTTCATGGCCCGTGGCCAGGCCATGGATGAAAAATTCCACAAGCTGGCTGCCGACATGGCCGAAGGGGCCTTGCCCATCACCTTCAACGGGCAGCAGGGCCTGATGCTCAACGCGCCCGGCGCTTTCCACAGCCTGCTGGGCGAAATGCTGTCGCGCCAGAGCGGCACGTTTGCCCTGCTGTGGGCGGCCGGCAAGGGCGGCCTGGTCAAGGTGGGGCTGCGTTCGCAGCGCGGCTTCGACTGCATTCCCCTGGCCGAGAGCATGGGCGGTGGTGGCCATGCCCAGGCGTGCGGTTTTCGCATGGGTGTCGAGCGCCTGCCCGAACTGCTCAGCGGGGTGTTCGAGGCGCGCGTCGGCTGAGCAGGGCGCGTCAGCGCGGGTGTCTGCGCCGGTAGTCCCAGGGCGCCTGGGGGCGCGGTTGCGACCACAGCCCGGTGCTGCTGGCGCGGGCCTGGCGCTGCAGTGCCACGAGTTGCGGGTTTTCGCGGGCGGCCGGGGTGTACACCCAGGCCAGCCCGGCGCGCACCTGGGCGCGCGCCGCATTTTCGCCCCGGCAGTGCACATGGGCCACGGTGCGGGCATAGGGGTCGCGGCCCACCGGGGTGATGCGGGCCTGCTGCCGGAAGCACAGCCGGGCCAGGTTTTGCCGCGCGCGCTGCCCGAAGGCCTGCCGGTGCTCGGGGGCGTCGATGGCGGCCAGGCGCACCCGCTTCACGTCGTAATGGCCGGGTGCACCACAGCGGATGGAGAGCGTGTCGCCATCGTGGATGGCGATCACCAGGCAGAGCAATGTGGCAGCGGGCACGGGGGCAGGCAAAAAACGCAATCCGGCACTGTAGTGCATGGCGAGGACGGCCCTTGCACTGCGCCATCCCGTGGCAGGTAGTTTTACGCACGGGTATTTCCTGGGGTGTTTGTGCGACTGTCGCAAAACGGTGCCGCTTTCTACGATAGCGGTGTACTTTTGAGGGCAGTTGTATGGTCGATCTGATTGGTTTTGCGCACAGCAAATTTGGCAAGCTTCCCGGGGCCGAGCTGGAAACGCTGATGCGGCAGGTGGCCCAGGAGGCGGTGCAGGACGCCGGTCTCGAGGGCGGCGACATCGATGCAGTGGTCATCGGGCATTTCAACCCCGGCCTGGTGGCCCAGGGCTTCACGGCTGGTCTGGCGGGCGGCTTGCTACCCGGGCTGCACATGAAACCGGCGGTGCGCGTGGAAAACGCCTGTGCCACCGGCAGTGCCGCCGTGCACCATGCCGCGCACCTGGTGCAGGCCGGTGCGGCCCGGCGCGTGCTGGTCATCGGGGTCGAGATCATGTCGGGCCTGCCCACGCGCGAGGTCGGCAATGCGCTGCTGCAGGCCTGCTATGTGCGCGAGGAAATCGACACGCCGGCCGGTTTTGCCGGCATGTTTTCGCGCCTGGCCGATGCCTATGCCGAGCGCTTTGGCGACCCGCATCCCGCCATGGCCAAGATTGCGGCCAAGAACCACGCCAACGGCGTGCACAACCCGCTGGCCCAGTTGCGCACGGCGGTCGAAGAATCTTTCTGCGCCACCGAGTCCGAGAAGAACCCGCGCGTGGTCGGGCGCCTGCTGCGCAGCGATTGCTCGCCCATCTCCGACGGCGCCGCTGCACTGGTGGTGAGCGCGCGCGGCGCCCACGACCGGCGCAACCAGTGCGTCACCCTGCGGGCCATCGCGCAGACCACTGATCTGATGCCCCTGTCGCAGCGCGACATGAGCGAGCTGGCCGGTGCGCGTGCGGCCTGGGGCCAGCTGATGCAGCGTGCCGGCACCACGCTGGCCGACCTGGACCTGCTCGAAACCCATGATTGCTTCACCATTGCGGAGCTGATGCAGTACGAAGCCATTGGCCTGTGCCCGCCCGGCCAGGGAATGCGGGCACTGGAGGAGGGCTGGGTGATGCCCGGCGGACGGCTGCCCGTCAACCTGTCGGGGGGGCTGAAATCCAAGGGGCACCCGGTGGGCGCCACGGGGGTGTCGATGCACGTCCTGGCCGCTTGGCAACTGCTGGGCCGCTGGCGCAGCGCGCCCCTGCCGCGTGCCCGGCTGGCCGCCATTCTGAACATGGGCGGGGCGGGCGTCGCCAACTACGGCTCGGTGCTGGAGAGGGTGGCGTAAATGAATCTCGCAGTCTGGCTGCAGCGCAGCGCCCAGGCGTATCCCGACCGCCCGGCGATCGCGCACGGGGTCGATGTCTGGTGTGACTATGCAGGTTTTGCCCGGCGCGCCGCGCGCACGGCCACCTGGCTGCAGGCGCAGGGCGTGCAGGCGGGCGACCGCGTGGCACTGTTCATGCACAACGGCCCGCACTACCTGCCGCTGATGTGGGGCGTCTGGTGGGCTGGGGCCGTGGTGGTGCCGATCAACGCCAAGCTGCACCCGCGCGAGGCAGCCTGGATCATCGGGCACAGCGCAAGCCGCATCGCGTTTTGCGATGCCGACGGGCAGGACGCACTGCAGTCGGCCGTGGCAGAGCGCGCCCTGGATGTGGGCGTGCAGGCGCAGACAAGTTTCATGAACGACGCGGCCCTGCCGCAGGCTCCCCTGTGCCCTCGGAGCGACGATGACCCTGCCTGGCTGTTCTACACCAGCGGAACCACCGGGCGGCCCAAGGGCGTGGTGCTGTGCGCCCGGCAGCTGCGCTGGTGCGCCGTGGCCTACCTGGCGTCGGTACAGAGCGTCAGCGCGGGCGACACCATGCTGCACCCCGCGCCGCTCTCGCACGGTGGGGGCATGTACCACCTGCCGTATGTGCTGCAGGCCGGGGTGAATGTGGTGCCGAAATCCGGCGGCTTTGATGCCGATGAGTGCCTGGACCTGGCGGCCCACTGGAAAAAAGCCTCGTTCTTTGCCGCACCCACCATGGTGCGCCGCCTGGTGGATGCGGCCCGGGGCCGGGCGCACCCGGGCGCGGGGCTGGAAACCATCGTGTATGGCGGCGGGCCGATGTATCTGGCCGATATTGAAGAGGCACTGCATGTCATGGGCCCGCACTTTGCCCAGATTTATGGGCAGGGCGAATGCCCGATGACCATCAGCGTGCTGCCCCGCTGGATGATCAACGACGTGGCCCACCCCCAGTGGCGCGAGCGCCTGGGGTCGGTGGGCGTGCCCCAGTCGATGGTGGAGCTGGTCACGGCCGACGCCGAGGGGCAGCCCTTGCCCACGGGCGAAACCGGCGAAATCCTGGTGCGGGCCGATGTGGTGATGGCCGGGTACTGGAACGACGAAGCGGCCACGGCCCGCGCGATCCGTGACGGCTGGCTGGCCACGGGCGATGTGGGGCGGCTCGATGCACAGGGTTTCCTGCACCTGCTCGATCGCTCGAAAGACCTGGTCATCAGCGGTGGCACCAACATCTACCCGCGCGAAGTCGAGGAAGCCCTGTTGACCCACCCGGCCGTGGCCGAGGTGTCGGTGATCGGGCGCCCCGACCCGGAATGGGGCGAGGTGGTGGTGGCCTATGTGGTCACGCACCCGGCAGGCCCCGGTGCCACGGCCGCCGATCTCGATGCCCATTGTCTGGAGCAGCTGGCGCGGTTCAAGCGGCCCAAGCACTACTGCTTTGTGCCCGAACTGCCCAAGAACCACTACGGCAAGGTGTTGAAAACAAGCCTGCGCGACATGGATGCGCAGACCGTGAAAGGACCGACCCCATGACAGCGACAACCTCCACCCGCCGCTGCGCCCTGGTCACAGGGGCCACCCAGGGCATCGGCCTGGCCATCGCCGAGCGGTTGGCGGCGTCCGGGTGCGACCTGGTCCTGCATGGCATCGAAGATGCCGCCGCAGGCGCCGAGGTGGCGCGGGCGCTGGCAGCGCGGCATGGCGTGCAGGCCGCCTATGTGCAGGCCGACCTTTTGAACGCGGATGCTGCCGCTGCGCTGGTGGAGCGCGCCACGGTGGCCCTGCGCGCGCCCGACATTCTGGTGAACAACGCGGGCATCCAGCACACCTGTCCGGTCGAGAGCTTTCCCCTCGACCGGTGGAACGCCATTCTGGCCGTCAACCTCACAGCGGCCTTCCTGACCATGCGCGCGGCCGTTCCGGGCATGCGCGAACGCGGCTGGGGGCGCATCGTCAACATTGCCTCGGTGCATGGCCTGGTGGCATCGGTCCACAAGGCCGCCTACCTGGCGGCCAAGCACGGGTTGGTGGGCTTGTCCAAAGGCGTGGCGCTCGAAACGGCGGCGCAGGGCATCACGGCCAATTGCATCTGCCCCGGATGGACGGACACGCCCATCATCGCGCCGCAGATCGAGGCGCGCGCCGCGCTGCACGGCGGCGACCGCGAGGCGGGCATTCGCGACCTGCTGCGCGAGAAGCAGCCCAACCTGACCTTGCTGCCCCCCGCGCGCATCGGCGACGCTGCGGTGTTTCTCTGCAGCGATGCCGCGGCGGGCATCACCGGGGTGTCTTTGCCGGTGGATGGGGGCTGGACGGCGCAATAGCCCTGCACGCGGGCTGGCGCAGGCGCGCACCCGCTGGCCCGCAGGGTGCTGTCCGCCGGGTGGGCACCCCTTTGCAGGCTTGCCGCCCGCGCATCGCCGACAATGCCGATTTACAGAAAGCCTGTCTGCTGTGTTCAAGGGCATTGTTGCGTCCGTTCTCGCCTCGGTGCTGTTTGGCGCCATCTACTACCTCTCGCCTTTTCTCGCGCCGCTGGGCGGCGAGGAAATTTTTGGCTGGCGCGTGCTGTGCACGCTGCCGTTCACCACCGCGCTGCTGCTGTGGCGCGGCGAAGGAGCCCAGGTGCGGGCGCTGTGGCAGCGGGTGCGTGCCCGCCCCGCGCTGGCTCCGGCCCTGCTGCTGAGCAGCGCCATGCTGGGCGTGCAGCTGTGGCTGTTCATGTGGGCTCCGCTGCATGGGCGGGCGCTGCCCGTGTCGCTGGGCTACTTTCTGCTGCCACTGGTGATGGTGCTGGCCGGGTGGGTGCTGTACCGCGAGCGGCTCTCCACCGCGCACCGCTGGGCTACCGGGCTGGCGCTGGTGGGAGTAGGGTTCGAGCTGGTGCGCGCGGGTGGCGTGTCGTGGGAGACCGCGCTCGTGGCCCTGGGCTACCCCGTCTACTTTGCGCTGCGCCGCCGTCTGCGCACCGAGCAGCTCGCTGGCCATTGGCTCGACATGGCCCTGATGCTGCCCGTGGCCTTGTGGTTCGTGCTGCGCGAGCCGTCGAGCTTGCCGCTGGTGGCCGGGCACGCCAAGTTGTGGGTGCTGGTGCCTCTGCTGGGGGTGGTCAGCGCCGTGGCGCTGGCGCTGTACATGGCGGCCAGCCGCTTGCTGCCCATGGGGCTGTTCGGCCTGCTGACCTATGTCGAGCCCGTGCTGCTGGTGCTGGTGGCATGGCTGCTGGGCGAGAGCATCGCTCCAGGCCAGCAGCCCCTGTACGGGCTGGTGTTTGCCGCCGTGGCGGTGCTGGTGGCCGATGGGGTGGTGCAGATGCTGCGCGAACGCCGGGCGGGGCGGTCCGGGAAATTATCAGTCTGAACGGCACTTTGAGCTTTATGGATAAGCGTTGATAGCTATCAATAAAGTAGCATAAATGCTGCTTCGACCCTTCTGCATTCGGTACACTCGCGCCGCGAGAAGCGCCCGGCAGCACGCCGCCAGCCGGGCCGACACCCAACACTGAGGAACGCATGCACGCACTGACAATGAACCGTGGCCCCGGCCGCGCCTGGAGCGGGCTGATGGCCGCCTTGGCCTTGCTGGCCCTGTTGCTGGCGGCGCCTGCCCGCGCCCAGGAGGGCGCCGTCGCTTGGGGGCAGCAACTGATGGAGACCCAGGAGGTGTCGACCGAGGCGCTGGCACGGTTCCTCCAGACGCAGGAAAAAAATGCCCAGGTGCGGCCCGGCAACGATCCCGCCACCGACACCTGGAGTGGCCGTGAAATGAATCTCACCGCTGCGGGCAACCCGTACACCCTGGTCCTCAAGGCGACCGGTGTGGCGCTGGCCGATGGCGATGCAGGCGTGCGCATGCAGGCGGGCTGGGTGTTTGACGGCAAAACCACCCAGCTGCCCATGCCCGGCATGGCCCAGAAAGGGCTGCGCGCAGGCCAGACGGTGGAGCTGGTGGGCGTGTCCACCCCCGTCACCCTGAACGCCGACCGCAAGGGCACGCCGGTGGTGGAGTTCACGGCCGCTGCCAACTTGCGGCTGGAACGGGTGCAGATCGATGTGTGGTCGGGGCAGCGGCCCACCCAGCCGGTGGAGCAGGTGATGTCGTGGATGCCCATGCTGTTTGGCGTGATCGCGCTGGGGTTTTTCCTGTGGCTGCGCCGCCAGTAGCGCAAACTTGGTATCAAAAACGGCTTTTGCGCTCGTCGATAAAGCGCCTGAAGCTATCAAAAAAATAGCGCCACAGGACGCTCATTCCAAGGTGCGCCGCTCGTTTCGGGCCAGCGCGGCACCGGCCGCCAGACCGATGGCATCGGCCAGCCAGTCGCCCCATTCGCCATGGCGCCAGCCGGTGGCGGCCTGGGCCAGTTCGATGCCGGCACCGAACACCAGCAGGCCGGTCGCCACCTGCCAGGCATGGCGCGGGTAGGCCCGCAGGCCCAGAAGGGCCAGGGCCGCAAAGGCCAGGGCATGTTGCGCCTTGTCCCACAGGCTGAACACCTGGGGCGGCAGGTAGCCGGTGGGCATCAGCGAGAGCACGGCCACGGTCAGCAGCAGGGCCCAGAAGGCAGGCCGGGTCATGTGCTGTGGGGCGGCGCGGGCAGGCGCTTTTCGAGCAGCCGCACCAGGGTGTGCAGCATGCGGTTGGTAGGTGTGGGAATGCCCATCGCCTCGCCCCGTCGCACCACGTAGCCGTTGAGGTGGTCGATCTCGCTGCGGTGGCCGCGCGCCAGATCCTGTGCGGTGGAAGACACCTGCGTCGCCATGCTGCGCGCCAGCGGCAGCACGGCCTCGGCCGTACCCTCGGGCAGATGGATGCCACAGGCGCGGGCCACGGCCATGCACTCGTGCACGATGTCGTCCATCATGCGCGGCACCTCCAGGCCCGGGCTGTTGACAATCTCGCCGTAGGGCAGCTGCGTGATGGCCGAGAGCGGGTTGTACACGCAGTTGAGCACCAGCTTGGCCCACAGGGCACCGGCCACGTTGTCCGAGATGTCCACCGGAATGCCGGCGGCCGCAAAGCTGCGGGCGATGTCGCCGCTGGCGGGGGAGGGCGCAATCACCAGCTCGCCCCGGCCATGGTGGCGCACATGGCCCGGCCCCGCCATGCCGGCGGCCACATACACCACGGCGGGCAGCACCGGGCGCTGCAGCACGGCCTGCAGCCGCTCGGCGTTGTCCACGCCGTTCTGCAGGCTCAGCACCACGGTGTCGGCCCCCAGGTGCGGGGCCATGGCCCGGCCCGCACTTTCGGTGTCAGTGGATTTGACGCAGAACAGCACGCACTGCGCACCCTGCACGGCGCGGGCCTCGGTGTCGGCCTGCAACGGCACGCGCTCCTGGAAGGTCTGGGTGTCGAGCAGCAGACCGTGCTGGCGGATGGCTTCGACGTGCACGGGGCGCGCCACCAGCACCACCGCGTGTCCGGCCCGGGCCAGCATGCCGCCGTAGTAACAGCCCACGGCGCCTGCGCCCATGACGGCGATTTTCATGGTGTGTTCCTTGATCGGGAGGGGAGGGGCCAGACCGGGAGGGCGTATGGAAGGGGTCTGGTGGTCCTCATGCGCGCAGTGTAATGCGGGGTCGCCACGCCGGAGCTAGGGTGCCTGCACGCTCGAAAACCCTGATGCTTCCCCGGTGCTCTGGCGCAGTGGTGCCGCGATAATCCCACCCCATGGAGCCCGCCGTTCACGACCCGGAAGACGCCAGCCAGTGGAGCGAGGGAACTGGGGACGAGCCGTTGGCCGAGCTGTCCGCCATCGTGGATTTGCTGCGCAGGCGCTGTGCGGTCGATTTCTCCGGGTACAAGACCACCACGCTGTCGCGCCGGGTGCGTCACCGGATGATCCAGGGGGAGGCCGCCGACGGCGCCGCGTACCTGCAGCGTCTGGGTGACGATGAGGCCGAGCGCCACGCTTTGTGCAGCGACCTGCTGATCCACGTGACCGAGTTTTTCCGCGACCCTGCGGTGTTTGCACGACTGGCCGACGAGGTGCTCCCGGACCTCCTGCGCGGCCGGGACCCGAGTGACGATCTGCGCATCTGGTCGGCGGGGTGCGCCAGCGGGGAAGAAGCCTACACGCTGGCCATGCTGGCTCTGGACGTGGCCGGGCGCATGGGGTACCCCGGCAATGTGAAGGTGTTTGCCACGGACATTGCGGGCGATGTGCTGGAACAGGCTTCGCGCGGTCAGTACAGCCCGGAGGCCGTTGCGGTGGTGCCCGATGCGCTCTTGCGGCGCTATTTTGTGCGCGACCCCCTCGGGGGCGTGCGGGTCGATACCACCTTGCGCCGCCATGTGGTGTTTGCGCGGCACAACCTGCTGAACGATCCCCCGTTCACGCGCATCGACCTGGTCGTGTGCCGCAACCTGCTGATCTACCTCCAGCCGCAGGCGCAGATCAAGGCGCTGTCGCAACTGCACTTTGCCCTCAAGCCGCACGGTGTCCTGCTGCTCGGTGCCAGCGAGACGGTGGGGGCGTTGCAGGCGCAGGCCTTCGCCCCCATGGATTGCTCGCACAAGCTGTTCCGCAAGCAGCCTGTGGCGCTGGCACGTTTGATCGACGTACCCTCGCTCGGTGCCCAGTCGGTTCCGCTGCAGCCCGAGATGGCGCTGCCCGGCGTGGCCGGCCAGCCGCCCGAGGTGCTGGAGGCCGAACTGCTGGCCACGCGTGAGCGCCTGCAGGAAATGGTGCTGGAACTGCAGGCCAGCCATGAGCGGCTGGACCTGGGGAATGAGGAGCTGACGGCCTCCAACGAGGAGCTGCAGAGCACCAATGAGGAGCTCAAGTCGGTCAACGAGGACTTGTACGCACTCAACCATGAACTGGAGAGCAAGAACGCGGAACTTGCCGAGCTCAACCGCGATTACGACCAGCTGCTGGACAGCACCGAGATCGGCATTGTCTTTCTGGATGCCGCTTTGCAGTTGCGGCGTTTCAGCCCGGCGGTGAGCGAATTTCTGGCCCTGCGCAGCAGCGACATGGGCCGTCCGGTGCGTGAAATCAGTTACCGACTCGGGCCGCAGGATGCCTTCATGGCCGAACTGCAGCGCTGTGCGGGGGACAAGGCCCGGATCGAGCGCGAGATCCGGTTGCCCGACGGGCGCTGGGTGTACCAGCGCATGCTGCCGTTCAAGGACGACAGCAGCCTGGACGGCGGAGTCGTCCTGACCTGGACCGACATCAGCGAAATCAAGCGCATGCAGTCGCTGGCCGAGCAGCTGGCGGCCGACCGCACACGGCTGCTGGGTATTCTGGATGTCTTGCCCGATGGGGTTTACATCGTCAGCCAGGGGTTTGATATCGAATACCTCAACCCGGCGCTGGAGCGGGAGTTCGGGCCGATCCAGGGCCGCAAGTGCTACGAGTATTTTCATGGCCGGTCCTCGCGCTGCGACTGGTGCAAGAACCAGGAGGTTTTTGCCGGGAAGACCGTGCATTGGGAGTGGACTTCGTCCAAGGGGCGCACTTACGACCTGTTCGACATGCCTTTCCACAACCCGGACGGCACGGTCAGCAAGTTCGAAATCTTCCACGACATTACCGATGCCAAAGAGGGCAAACGGCGCATGCAGGAGGCCGCGCAACTGGCCCAGGTGGGCCACTGGGAGTGGGTGATCGCCACGGGCGAGCTGCACTGGAGCGATGAAACCTATGCCTGTTTTGGCTATGCGCCTGGCAGCATCGTGCCGACGTTTGAGTTGTATGTCAGCCACATCGAGCCGCACGACCGCGCCCGTGTGCAGTCCCTGGTCGAGCGTGCGCTGGAGCAGGATACCGATTACCACGCCGAGTTCCAGTTCCATCGCGCCGATGGCAGCATGCGCGTGGGCCGGGCCACCGGCCATGTGGAGCGCGATTCCCGGGGAACCCCGATCACCATGTCGGGGGCCATGCAGGACATCACCGTGCTGCGCCAGACCGAGCAGCGTTTCCAGGTGGCTTTCCGGGCCAGTCCGCTGGCGGCTTCGATTGCCCAGACGTCCAACGGTCTGTTCCTGGAGGTGAATGACAAATACGAGAAATACTTTGGCTGGACCCGTGAAGACCTGATCGGCAAGACCACGCTGGAGGTGGGCCTGTGGGTGGACCAGGCATCCCGCCGTGCCTGGCTGGACGAGTTGCACCGCCACGGCTCGGTGCTCGATTTCGAGTCGCAATGGCGTTGCAAGTCGGGCGAGATCCGGCAGGTCAGCCTCTCGGCCGAACTGATCAACATCGACAACGAGCCTTTGGTGCTGGCGTTCATCCAGGACATCACCGAGCGCAAGGCGAACGAGGCGCGCATCGACTTTCTGGCGCACCACGACCCGCTGACAGGCCTGCCCAACCGGGTGCTGTTCCGCGACCGGTTTTCGCTGGCCACGGCCTGGTCCGAGCGCAGCGGCTGCAGGGTGGCGCTGCTGTTTGTCGATCTGGACCACTTCAAGACCATCAACGACACCCTGGGCCACCCGGTCGGAGACCAGTTGCTGCAGCAGGTGGCCACACGCCTGCGCCAGTGTGTGCGCGATACCGACACCATCAGCCGCCAGGGCGGCGATGAATTCCTCATCGCCCTGACCGATGTGCAAGACCTCGACGCCGTCAGCCGCGTGGCCGGCAAGGTGGTTCAGACCCTGTCGGCGCCCTTCCAGATTGAAGGGCACGAGCTGGCCGCGACCCTGTCGATGGGCGTGGCCGTGTGGCCCGACGATGGACAGGACTTTGATGCCCTGCTGCAGCGTGCCGACACCGCCATGTACCAGGCCAAGGCGGCCGGGCGCAACACCTACCGCTTCTACACCGCCGAGATGAATGCGCAGGCGCTGGAGCAGCTCAAGCTGCGCACGGCACTGCACTGGGCGCTGGACCAGAACGAATTTGTGCTGCACTACCAGCCGCAGATCGAACTGGCCAGCGGGCGCGTGGTGGGCGTGGAGGCCCTGCTGCGCTGGCAGCGTGGAACCGATCCGCTGTTGCTGCCGGGGCGCTTCATTGCAGCCGCGGAAGAAAGCGGCCTGATCGTGCAGATCGGCGAGTGGGTGTTGCGCGAAGCCTGCGCCCAGGCCATGCGCTGGCAGCAGGCCGGGTTGCCGGAGCTGACCATGGCCGTCAACCTCTCGGCGGTGCAGTTCAGGCGCGGCAACCTGCTGCTCAGCGTCACGCAGGCGCTGGCAGACTCCGGGCTGGAGCCCTCGCGCCTGGAGCTGGAGCTGACCGAGTCGCTGCTGCTTGATGATGCCGAGCAGGTGCTGGAGACTGTGCGGCGCTTCAAGGCGCTGGGGGTGTGCCTGTCGATCGACGACTTCGGCACAGGGTATTCAAGCCTGGCCTACCTCAAGCGGTTCGCGGTGGACAAGCTCAAGATCGACCAGTCGTTCGTGCGCGACATCGTCAGCGACCCGGATGATGCCGCCATTGTGCGCGCCATCATCAGCATGGCGCGCAGCCTCAAGCTGAAGGTCATCGCCGAGGGCGTGGAGACCGCCGAGCTGGCCAGCTTCCTGAATCTCTATCACTGCCATGAGGCCCAGGGCTACCACTACGCGCGCCCCATGCCGGCCGACGAACTGGCGACCTGGCTGTTGCAGTACCAGGCACGGGGTTGACGCCGGGGTTGCGCGCTGCGGTGGCCAGCGTGGCAATAGAGTGGAGTCTCCACCCCTCAATCCGGTGCCGTCCGCATTGCGATACGCCGCAATCCTGTCGATACTGGGCATATTGACATTCCCTCGCTTTTTCTCATGGCCACCAGAAACCCGTCGTCCGAATTTCGCATCCTGTCCCTCAGTGGCGGGGGGTATCTAGGCCTGTACACCGCCGTGGTGCTGGCCGACCTGGAGGCCCGCGTGGGCGAACCGCTGGCGCGCCGCTTTGACCTGATCGCGGGGACCTCGGTAGGGGGGCTGCTGGCAATGGCGCTGGCCTTCGAAGTGCCGATGGCGCACATCGTCAAGCTGTTTGTCGAGCGGGGCGATGAGGTGTTCTCCTCGCGCCGCCTGCCAGGCAGCACGGTGACGCGGCTCATCGACCTCACACGCTCGGTGCTGGGCCCCAAATACACCGGCGAGGCGCTGCGCCGCGAACTGACGCACCATTTTGGCGATCGCACGCTGGGCGATGCCTTGCACGCCGTGGTGGTGCCTGCGGTGGATGTGTCGCGCAGCGTCACCAAGGTGTTCAAAACGCCGCATGCCCAGGCCTCGCTGGGCGATGAGGCCCTCAGTGCGGTGGACGTCACCCTGGCCACCTGCGCTGCCCCGGCATTTTTCCCGTGCGTGAAGGTGGGCGACCGCCTGTATGCCGACGGTGGCCTGTTTGCCGTGGCGCCCGACCAGGTGGCGTTGCACGAGGCCGAACTGTTCATGGGAACCAAGCCGTCCAGGGTGCGGATGCTGTCGGTGGGCACGGCCACCATGGGCTACCAGCCTGCGGACAGCGTGGAGGCCGATTCCGGCGCCGTCGGCTGGCTGACCGATGGGCGGCTGATTCTGACCATGATCTCGGTGCAGCAGCAGCATGTGCAGGCCATCATGGAAGACCGCCTGCAAGACCGCTATCTGCGGCTCGATGCCCCCTGGCCCTCCCAGGCGGGACTGGGCATCGACATTGCCACCCGCACTGCGGCCGAAACCCTGTCGGCGCTGGGGCGCGACACCCTGCTGCAGACGGACCCGGAGCGCATCCGGGCCTTTCTCTGAAGCGAATCAGCAAGAAATTGGCATCAAAATGGCACTTTGCGCTTACTAGACGGGCGCCAGGTGCTATTGAATTGATTGCGAATTCCGGTGGAAGATCAGAATACCGGACCCTGCGGCGTCTTTACATTTGGCCCTGATTGCAGGACGATGGGCGCATACGTCCCACCAAAGGAGAATGTCCATGGATGCCATTCAACGGAATCTGGATGCGGCCAGCCGCTACCAGGGTGCATCAGGACCGGGCGCGGCGCAGGAGGCCAACGCAGCCACTTACCGGCGCAACGCCTCCCTGGAGGCCGATACACCGGAACCTGCCAACAGTGAAACCACTGTCACCCTGAGCCGCCGGGCCCAGGAGCTGGCCGCCCGGCCCGACCCCGAAAGCACCCGCAGAACGGGCAGCAACAGCCAGACAGCCCCCCAGGCCGAGCAGGCCAGCGCCGAGCAGATGTCGCTGCTCAATGCCCAGTTGCGGCGCACGTACATGGGTGCCGAAGGCCCTGGCGGCGCAGGCTGAGTTGCACCAGAGCAAAGGGGGAGGGGCATGCTATCCATTGCAAACTCCGGCGGCACCGCTGCGGCCAAAGCGCAAACCCAGTTGATGTCTGCGCGGCGTGATGCCAATCAGGCAGAGCGCACCGCACGCGCCCTGGAGGCGCGCGCGGACGAGGCGCAGCGCAGTGCCGATCAGGCGCAGGTGCGGGCGGATGGTCTGACGGTTCAGGCCGGCGAGGCGGGGCAGCGCTCCGACATGGCCCGCCGCAACCTGGCATCGCTGGAGTCGAGCCTGCAGCGCAGTGGCCCGGCGTTCGGTACCGCCTCGCGTTCCGGCGCGCTGGTCGATACCTACGCCTGAGTCCTCCACGGCTCGCACACGCCCCCATATGGCACGGGGGCCGTGTCGGCGCGGGGTCAGCGGGGTAATACGTCGCGGATGGTCTGGGCCAGATCTTCGGCGACGAACTTGGCCACGTAGGCGTCGGCACCCACGCTGCGCACATGGTCCTCGTTGGCCGATCCTGACAGGGACGAATGAATCACCACGGGGAGGCCTTCAAAGCGGGCGTCCTGCTTGATGTTGCGCGTCAGGGTGAAACCGTCCATTTCGGGCATTTCGAGGTCGGTCAGTACCAGGCTGACCTTGTCCAGGATGGTCTTGCCTTCGGCCGCAGCGGCGGCGGCCAGGGCATTGAGCCGGTCCCAGGCCTCCTTGCCCGACTTGACCATCTCGAAAGGTGCCTGCAGTGCGTGCAGCTCCTGCTCGATCAGCGAGCGGGCGACGAACGAGTCGTCTGCCGCCAGGATGATGGTGCCGGGCTTGAGCTTGAGCTTGGCGCCGACCTTCTGCGGATCGACCTGGTGGTCGTCGGAGGGCGACACCATCTGCAGGATCGCTTCCACATCCAGCACCTGGGCCAGGCGTGTTCCGTCGGTGTTGCCATCGAGCCGGGCAATGCTGGTGACCAGGTTGTGCGCCGCGCCGCTGGTTTCGGCCGACAGCACCTGCTTCCAGTCCAGGCGAACGATGTCTTCGACCGATTCGACCGCGAAGGCCTGCGTGGTGCGTGCGTACTCTGTCACCAGCATGATGTTCAGGCCCGTCTTGGGCTTGCAGCCGACGATGGAGGGGAGGTCGAGCACCGGGATCACCTGGCCGCGCAGGTTCACCACCCCGAGCGAGTGGGGCGTGGCGCCCACGATGGGTGTGATGGTCGGCATGGCCACGATCTCGCGGATCTTGAACACATTGATGCCGAACAGTTCTGACTGGCCCAGGGCGCTATCGGCCCCAAGACGGAACAGCAACAGCTCGAATTTGTTGGAGCCGGTGAGGTTGGTGCGCTCGTCAATATCTTTCTGGACGGACTTCATGGGTGGCCTTCTATTGCGCAGAAACTTGCGCCTCCAAATTCTAGAAGCAGAATCGTTCTGTTACAGCAGTATATTTTTTTGGTGTTACCCAAGGCTTGATAGGGTAGTCCCCGTCATTTGTGACCTTGCCGCAGGCGCAGCGCGTTGAATATCACCGACGCCGAACTCAGACTCATGGCAAGCGCCGCAATCAGCGGAGACAGCAACCACCCGGTGAACGGATACAGAACACCGGCGGCGATAGGCACACCCAGGCCGTTGTAGACAAAGGCGAACATCAGGTTCTGGCGCATGTTTCGGACGGTGTCGATGGAGATGTCGCGCGCCGCAGTGATGCCGCGCAAATCGCCTTTCACCAGCGTGACCTGGCCGCTGTTCATGGCCACATCGGTCCCCGTGCCCATGGCCACGCCGACATCGGCTTTGGCCAGCGCTGGCGCGTCATTGATGCCATCACCGGCCATGGCAACAATGTGGCCTTCCTTCTGGAGTTTTTCCACCAGCGCGAGCTTGTCGGCAGGCTTGACTTCGCCATGCACTTCGTCGATGCCCAACCTTGCGCCCACAGCCTTCGCCGTGGTCAGGCCATCACCCGTCGCCATGACGATGCGCAAACCGCTGGCGTGCAAAGTTCGGATGGCCTCCAGCGTTGTCGCCTTGATCGGGTCGGTCACGGCCAGTATGCCCGCCAGTTGGCCATCCACGGCCAGGTGCATCACACTGGCGCCTTCGCTGCGCAAGCGCTCGCCGTCGCTCCTGAGTGCATCGATGGCGACTCCTTCCTGTTCCATCAACGCGGAGTTGCCCAAAACCAGGCGCTTGCCATCGATCGTGCCGCGCACGCCGATGCCACTGCCTGATTCAAACGCATCGGGTTTGGTCAGCACCAGCCCTTGTGCGCGAGCGGCATTGACGATGGCATCGGCCAGCGGATGTTCGCTGCCCTGGTCCAGGCTGGCAGCCAGCTGCAACACTTCGTCGGGGGTGTGGCCGGGAGCAGCAACCGCTTTTTCAAAAGCGGGTTTGCCTTCGGTCAGGGTGCCGGTCTTGTCCACAATCAAGGTATCGACTTCGCGCATTTTCTCGATGGCACCCGCATCCCGGAACAGCACGCCCTGTGTTGCTGCCCGACCCGTAGCCACCATCACCGACATGGGCGTAGCCAGGCCCAGCGCACAGGGGCAGGCAATGATCAACACGGCCACCGCGTTGATCAGCCCAAACACCCAGCTGGGCTCCGGGCCGAACAGCCCCCAAACCAGGAACGTGGCAACCGCGATGAGAACCACCACGACCACAAACTTTCCGGCCACCACATCGGCCATGCGCTGCATGGGCGCCCTCGAGCGCTGCGCATTGGCGACCATCTGAACGATCTGCGACAGCACGGTGGCCGCGCCGACCTTCTCGGAGCGCATCACCAAGGCGCCACCAGTGTTCAGCGTGGCGCCGATCACCTTGTCGTCGATGCGTTTGGTCACTGGCACAGGTTCTCCGGTCAGCATCGATTCATCGACAGCGCTGCTGCCCTCGACAACCACACCGTCGACAGGTACTTTCTCGCCGGGTCGGACCCGCAGCAGATCTCCCACATGAACATGGTTCAGCGGCACATCCTCTTCGCTGCCATCCACGTTGATGCGGCGGGCGGTCTTGGGTGCCAAGCCGAGGAGCGCCTTGATCGCCGCAGAGGTTTGCGAACGCGCCTTCAGTTCGATGATCTGGCCCAGCATGGTCAGCGAAATGATGACCACCGCCGCCTCATAGTAGACCGCCACCCGCCCCATGGAGACGAACGAGTCCGGGAATACGCCCGGCGCCAGGGTAGCTACCAGGCTGTAGAGGAAAGCCGCGCCTGTGCCCAGACCGATCAAGGTCCACATGTTGGGACTGCGATGGAGGAGAGACTGCCAGCCCCGCGCGAAGAAAGGCCAGCCCGTCCACCACACGACGGGTAACGACAATGCCAGTTCAACCCATGTCTGCACTTGCATGTCAAACCATGCGAGGCGGTAGCCGAACATCGCAAGAATGGTCACGATGACCGTGAGCGGCAGCGTCCACCAGAATCGACGCTGGAAGTCCAGCAGTTCGTGGTTGTCTTCCTCGTCGAGGGGAATGATGGGTTCCAGCGTCATGCCGCACTTGGGACAAGTGCCGGGGTGGTCCTGGCGCACCTCGGGGTGCATGGGGCAGGTGTAGATCGTGCCGCCCGGCTCTGGCGGCGTGGTGCCTGGTGCGTTTGCAGGCGCAGGCGCCGCTGGTTGCGCGGAGTGGCTGACGTGTTCATGGGAGTGCCCATGGGACACCTCGCTCTCAGGCACCAAATGCATGCCGCACTTTGGACAGCGCCCCGGGTGATCCTGACGAACCTCGGGGTGCATGGGGCAGGTGTAGACAATGGATGTGCTCGCTGGCATGGTGAATGCCTCCAGATTCGGCCCGATGGTGAAACCTTCTCCCTGGCCAGCAAACTGGGCTGTGTCCAGAGGGTTGGCCGGGCTTAGCGGCCCGGCGACTTTTGGTACTGCGCGTTGACCTGGTCGTGCCGTGCTTGAATCTCTGTGGGCCACTGTGCCTTGATCCATGAAAGTACGGCATTGATTTCGGAGTCACTCAACACACCGTCGTAAACAGGCATGTTGGTCTGGTAGTCCGGCTGCTGAATCAGTTTCGCCAGCCCATATTTGGTGATGGCGATCAGTTGTGCGTCCGGGTGGTGCCAGGTGTGGCCGCTTTCGTCGTGTGGAGGGGCCCGCATGAGGCCATCGGGGCCATGCTCGCGCCAGTTTGGCTGCCCTTCACCACGGGCTCCATGGCATGCGGCGCAATGCTGGGTGTAGATGCGGGCACCAAGGGTCACCACTTGGGGGTCATCGGGGCGCAACACACCGGCTGTGTTGTCCCGCGCACCGACTCCACTCAGCGCATACGCGCCTGCCGCCATCAGCAACACCACCAACATTCCGCCCACACCCCACATCAAGAGGCTTCTGCGCGGGGAGGTGGCGGGTGCGTCAGCCATTACAGCAGTCTCCTGCCTCGGCTGGCCGGGTAAACGGTTCTGAAGCAACCGCAGGAAAAACGCGGGCCAGGTCGGCCGCATTGTCCTGGGAAGCCTTCAGGCAGAAACCGTTCAATCGGCCAATGTGTTTTTGGCGCATGGGGTGGTCCAGCGGGAGCCTGTCACTTGCTCGGAGGGGGCACCGGAGCGTGCGACTGCATGCGGTCCATCATCATCTGCATCATGGACTCCATCATCTCCATGCGCATGCCCATCATGCGGTGCGATTCATGCATGTCGCACGCCATGGTCTTGCCGCCTTTCAGTGCGCCCATGCCGCCCATGCCACTGGACTGCCCCATTTTCTGCATCATTCCCATGCCGTCCCGCATGGTCTGCATGTGTTCGGCCATCAGCGCGCTGCGTTCCTCGGGCGTTTTGGCATTCATCATCTTTTCATGCATGGCTTTCATGGCCTGCATCTGCTTTTGCATCGCCTGGGGTTGCGCCTTGGCGTCCATGTCGGGCGCAGGGGCAACGGCTGCTGGAGCTTGCGGGTGGTGGGCCGAGTGATCCGGCTCATGGTTGGCGGCCAAGCTTGATGTGCAGGCAACCGCGAGCGCAACCGCCAGCGCGAGGGCGCTGAGCGTCTGATTGGAGGTCGTTCTGGAATTGGTCATGGTCGTTCTTCCTAGGGTGTACGGCGGATGAAGCGAGAACGGAGAGGCTCCGAAGTCAATGCTTGGCGTGATCCATATGGGCCTCCATGGGTTTGAGAAGCGGCGTAAATCGCGCGGTTTCAGGAGACTGGCCCTTGGCCGTGAACTGGACGATGGCCTTCATGTCGGCGGTGGAGGCGTAGCGCCCTGTGCCTTTGAGACGGTTGTCTCCGTCGGGCACCAGTGCCACGCTGGCCTTGCCCTTGGCGGCAAGGATGGTGGCGTTTCCGGTGGCACCCTCGGTAGAGACTTTTTGCCCCGCGTGGTCGGTGACATACACCACCACGGTTTTGTCGGCCGCCTGCGGGGTTGATTTGTCCACCACCAGTTCCAGGTGGTAGGCGCCTGCCATGCGCAACTGGCCGCCATGCGGTGCCTGCTGTGTATCCAGGTAGGCGTCGTCGTGGGCCTGCACGCTGGTGGTTGCGGTGGCCAATGCCAGGGCAATGGCGGGGATGAATCGGATTTTTTTCATGGAGACTCCTTGGTATAGGCCCGGCCTTTCGCAGGGTGCTAGAAACTGTCGGTGGTTTTTTCCTGGCGGTGCAACGTGAGCAGGCGTTCCAGGGGCTTTTCGCCCCAGCGCCAGAACATCAGCGGCGTCAGCAAGGTGTCGAGCAGCGTGGAGCTGACCAGGCCGCCGAAAATCACCACGGCCACGGGGTGCAGCACTTCCTTGCCGGGGGCATCTGCCGACACCAGCAGCGGCACCAGCGCAAAGGCGGCGACCAGTGCCGTCATCAGCACCGGGGTGAGGCGCTCGAGCGAGCCGCGCACGATGAGCGCTTTGCCAAATTTCTCGCCCTCGAACGCGCACAGGTTGATGTAGTGGCTGATCTTGAGGATGCCGTTGCGCGTCGCTATGCCCGTCAGCGTGATGAAGCCCACCAGCGCGGCCACCGACAACGGCTGGCCCGAGATCCACAGCGCCAGCACACTGCCCACCAGGGCCAGTGGAATGTTGCCCATGATGATGAGGGTCAGCACGGTGGAGCGGTAGCGGCTGTAGAGCACGAGGAAGATCAGGGCCAGCGACACCAGGGCCAGCAGGGCAATCAACCGGGCCGCCTGCTCCTGGGCCTGGAACTGGCCTTCCAGCGCCGTGAAATAGCCTTCGGGCAAGGGCGTGGCGGCCAGCGTGGTGCGGATGTCGCCAATGATGCGCGCCATGTCGCTGCCGTCGGTATTGGCCGACACCACGATGCGCCGGCGTGCGTTCTCGCGGCTGACCTGGTTGGGGCCTTCGCCATCTTCTATTGTTGCCAGCAGGGACAGGGGCACCGCCCCTGTGGGGGTTTCGATCAGCAAGCCCTTCAGGGCGTGCAACCCGCGGTCGTCCTCGGGCAGGCGCACCACCAGGTCAAAGCGGCGGTTGCCTTCGACGATCTGGGTGATGCGCTCGCCTTCGATCATCTGCTGCAAGGATCGCAAAACGGCACCGGGTGCGACGCCGTAGCGTGCGGCCTGCTCGTAGTCCAGGTGGATCTTGATCTGCGGAATCAGCACCTGCTTCTCGATCTGCAGGTCGGTGATGCCCGGAATGCTCGACAGTCGGTCGCGCAGGTCGCCTGCCAGGCCCCGCAGCGTGTCCAGGTCGTCCCCGTACACCTTCAGCGCGATCTGCGCCCGCACGCCCGAGAGCAGGTGGTCCAGGCGGTGCGAAATGGGTTGCCCCACGCTGGTGGCTGCGGGCAGGGTGGCCAGTCGGGCGCGAATGTCCTGCACCACGGCTTCGCGGCTGCGCTCGGACACCTTGAGGTCGATATCCATCTCGGTGTAGTGCACCCCTTCCGCATGTTCGTCCAGTTCGGCGCGGCCGGTTCTGCGGCCCACCTGGGTGACCTCGGGGACTTGCATGGCCAGTTGCTCAGCCAGTGTTGCGATGCGGTTGGACTCCTCCAGCGAGGTGCCGGGGTTGAGCAACACGTTCACCGTGAGCGTGCCTTCGTTGAAGGGCGGCAGGAACGAGCGCGGAAAGAAGGGCACGCTGGCGGCAACCGCCAGAACCACGACCAGCGCACCCGCCAGCAGGGTGCGGGAATGATCGAACGACCCGTTCAGCAAGCGCGCATCCCAGCGCTTGAGCCAGGCCGCCAGCGGGCTGTCGCCTGCATGCAGTTGCTTCATGCGCGGCAGCAGGTAGTAGCACAGCACCGGGGTGATGGTGACGGCCACCACCATGCTGGCCAGGATGGACACCACGTACGCAATGCCCAGTGGTGTGAACAACCGGCCTTCAATGCCGGGCAGGGCAAACAAAGGCACAAACACCAGCACCACGACCAGGGTGGCATAGACGACGCCCGTACGCACCTCGCGGGAGGCGGCGGCAATCACCGTCAGGGCCGGGAGTGGCTGCGGTTTCAGGCGGTTTTCCTTCAGGCGGCGCAGCACGTTTTCGACGTCCACCACCGCGTCGTCTACCAGCTCGCCAATGGCGATGGCCAGCCCCCCCAGCGTCATGGTGTTGATCGACAGGCCGAAATAGCGGAACACCAGCGCGGTCACCATCAGCGACAGCGGAATGGCCACCAGCGAGATGACCGTGGTGCGCACATTCAGCAGGAACAAGAACAGCACGACCGCCACCAGAATGGCGCCATCGCGCAGGGCTTCCTGGACGTTGCCCACCGAGCGTTCGATGAAATCGGCCTGTTTGAACAGGAACTGCGGCGTTTCAATGCCCTGGGGCAGCGCCTTGTTCAGCGTGGCCATGGCCTGCTCGACGGCCTGGGTGAGCGCCACGCTGTCGGCGCCGGGCTGCTTCTGCACCGACAAAATCACCGCTGGCTGGCCCTTGTAGCTGGCATCGCCGCGCTTGACCGCCGGGGCCAGCCGAACGTCGGCCACCTGGTGCAGCAAAATCGGCTGGGTATTTTTTACCCCCACAACCACGCTGCGCAGGTCTTCCATACGGCTGGTGCGGCCCACCTGCCGGATCAGGTATTCACGGCCCTGCGCCTGCAAAAATCCGCCACTGGTGTTGGCGCCGAAGTCGCGCAGCGCGGCGTCCACTTGTTCCCGCTCGATGCCCAGGGCCTGCAGCTTCGCCGGGTGAATCTCCACCCGGTACTGGCGCACCTCTCCGCCGATGGGCGTGACCTGGGCGATGCCCGGGATGGTGAGTAGCCGGGGGCGGACCACCCAGTCGGCATATTCGCGCACCTGCATCGGGCTGACCTTGGCGGGGTCGGCGGGCAGGGCGATCAGCAGAATCTCGCCCATGATGGAAGAGATCGGCCCCATCTGCGGCACGATGCCCTCGGGCAGCTGTTCGCGCACCAGGTTCAGGCGCTCGGCAATCTGCTGGCGGTTGCGGTAGATGTCGGAGCCCCACTCGAACTCGACATACACGATCGACAGCCCCACGCCGGAGACCGAGCGCACACGGGTCACCCCGGGCATGCCGTTCATGCCCGACTCGATGGGAAAGCTCACCAGTTGTTCGACTTCTTCCGGTGCCATGCCGCCGGCTTCGGTCATCAGCGTGACGGTGGGCTTGTTCAGGTCGGGAAACACATCGACCGGCATCTGCCGCAGGCTCAAGGCGCCGTAGACCACCAGAAACAGCGACAAGCCCAGCACCATCAGGCGCTGGCGCAGGCTCGTATGGATGATGAAATCAAACATTTCAGCGCACCTGGGCCAGCAGGCTCGCGCCCTGGGTCACCACGCGCTCGCCTGCGGCAATGCCGGAGGTGAGGGCGGTGCTGTCTGCGCTCAGGGCCTGTGCGCGCACCGTGCGGCGTTCGAATTTTTCGGCACTCGTATGCACCCACACCGCCTGATCTCCCCCAGCACCGCGCACCACGGCCGCCTGCGGAACAGCGGCGCCCTTGTGCGTCTGCCGTGTGGTGGCGATCACTTTGACCGACTGGCCCACCGCCAGTGCATGCTGGTCCGATGGAATGCGGAACTGCAGCACCCAGGCCTGCTCGCGCAACTGCCTTCCACTGCCGACAAACTGCAGTTCGGTGCTGGCGCCTGCCACGCTGGTGCTGGCCGCCGTCACACCCTGGGCCAGGGTGGGTTCGTAGGCCAGTGCCTCCACGGTCAGCCGTGCGGGGTTGACCACCTCGAACAGCGTTTCTCGCGCATCGACCACCTGGCCGGCCATGACATGCACTGCGCTGACCACGCCCGACACCGGTGCACGCAGCGGCTCCGGCGCCAGCAGGCTGGCTTGCAAAACTTGCCTGCGCTGGCGCAGGGCATCTGATTCAAGCCGAGCGGCATCAATGGCCGACTGCGGTACGGCGCCCTGGAGCTGTGCGTATCGTTCTGCCTTGCGCTGGGCGATGGCCTGCTGTGCATCCAGGTCGGCCACCTGGGCCTGCAGGCCGCCGCGTTCGGTGTTCGACACGGTGGGCCGCACATGCGCCAGCACCTGCCCTTTGCGGACCTGCTGGCCCAGGGTGGGCAAACCCTGGGCCGGCGCTTCGATGCGCCCCGGCTGGGTGGACTGCACACGCCCTCCGGCATTGGCATCGGCCACCACCGTGCCCTGCAGCTCGACCGAGGTGGGCAGCTCACGGATGTCTGCCCGCACGGTGCGCAAGCCCCATTGCCTCTGGATGGCCTTGGGGATGAACAGGCTGCCGTCGGTCAGGCGCTGGGGGGCTGTGGTGCCTGTGGCGGGCAGGGGCGCTGCGGCGGGGCCGTGGTCGTGGTCTTCGCCTCCGTGGGCGAAGGCTGCCCCATGCAAAGCCAGCAGCCATGCGGCGGCCATGCGGGAAAACTGTGCGGATGTCATGCGGTGGATCCTGGGGAGGTGGCACGGGGGCGACGGCGCAGGGCCAGCAGGCCTGCGCCAGAGAGCAGCAGGGTGCCGCCCAGTCCCCAGGCCATCCAGGGTTCGGATTTCGGGCCGCTGGCGGTGGCGGCAGGTGCAGCAGTCACCTCCAGCGTGGCGGTCAGAAGATCGGCGGTGTCTTCGGTTTCGATGGTGATGGTCAGCGGATGCTTGCCTGGCTGGCCGAGCGCGCCCTGGGCCATCCAGTACACGCCGGGGGACGAGGGCGTGGCCTTGGCCTGCACGGTGCCGGTGTCCACTTCCACCTGGGCGCCCACGACAGGTTCATTGGTGTCGAAGCGGTCGATGTGCAGCACCAGCCGGTCGTGCTCCAGCGTGGCCACCAGCTCGAAGGCATCGGTCTGGGCCTCGGTGCGCGGGCCTTGCGCGGCCATGGGCGCGGGGGTGGCTACGGGGTGTGGCTCGCTGTGGTCTTCATCGCCATGGGCCAGGGCGGGCAAGGCCGCCGCAGCCAGGGCAGTGCCCAGCAAAAGGGTTCGCACGGGGTTCATTTCGGAAGGACTCCCAGGGTTTGGTGCATGCGGGACCGGGCGGCCGCCAGGGCCACCTGCTGCTGGCCCACCAGGGCCTGGGCCTCCAGTGCGTCGGAGCGCGCGCGCAGCAAGGCGGTGAGGTCGGTCTCGCCGAGGGCAAAAGCTTTCTCTGCCAGTTGGAGCGTGTCGGTGTCCAGGGCCAGGCGCTCCTGCGCCTGGCTGAGCTGGCGTGTGGTGGCGTCCAAGTGGCGGCGGGCCTGGTCGGCATCAAGCGCTAGCTTGCGCTCCACCTGGTCGTGTTCTGCCTGGGCCAGCGCCAGCTCTGCCAACGCGGCCGACTGGGCCTGGCGCACGATGGGTTCGGACGAGAGTGGAATCGTCAGCTTGACTCCCAGGGTGTTCGCATACAGCTGCCCGGCCGCACCGCGGTCGCGCACCATGCGCAAGGCCAGTTCGGGTGCAGCGCGGCGTGTGGCGTCTGCCGACCGCACCCGTGCCTGCGCCTGGGCCAGGGCAGCCGAGGCTGCGGCCCGCAGGGGATGGTCCTGGTCGGGGGCGTCCTGAACAGCGGGGGGCTCCGGGTCCAGTTGCACGGGGGCGGCGGTGCCGGTGAGCGTGCGAAAAGCCTGCTCGGTCTGCAACAGGGCTGCGTCGCTATCGGCCAGGGCACCCTGGGCGGCGAGCACTTCGCGCTGGGCCAGATTGGCGTCGATGCGCGCCAGTTCACCCGCCCGGTAGCGGCGCTGCACATTCGCCATGAGGGCCTGGGCGGTGTCCACGCGCTGCTGTGCCTGTGCACGGGTCTGGCGCGCCGCCGCCACGGCCCACCAGGCCGTGCGCAGCTCGCCCGCCAGTTGCAGGCGCAGCGCATGCTGTTGCGCCACGACCTGCGCCTGGCCGCTGGCAGCCTCGGCGCTTTGCGCCGCTTTCTGGCCGGGCAGCCACAGCGGAACGGCCATTTCGACCTCCCATTCGCGCTGGCCCTGGTTGGCGTGAAAGCGGTCACTCGCTGCGCCCAGCGACAGCGTGGCCGGTCCCGGCGTCAGGCCGCTGGCAGCTTCGACGCGGGCTGCGGCTTGCGCGCTGCGTGCGCTGCCCGCCAGAGCCTGGGGGTGCAGTAGCCAGGCCTGCTCCAGGGCCTGGGCCAGTGTTTGGGCTGCGGCAGGGGCGGTGACTAGCACGAGGGTCAGCAGCCATCCCGCGAATCGGCTCGGGGTTCGGTATCGGGAGGGGTGTGAGGGCATGGTGTGCATGGTGCAGCGCGCCCCCCGACGGGCAGCTTTCCGGAAGATTACAAATCTGTCATCTGCCGTCCAGTCAGCGCTGGGGCAGGCACAATCCGGCGCAGTGCCCCACCGCTCCCCTGTGCCCCATGAAGATCCTCATCGTTGAAGACGAGCCCAAGACGGGCGACTACCTCCAGCAGGGCCTGGCGGAGTCGGGCTTCATGGTTGATCTGGCGCGCAACGGTGTCGATGGCCTGCACCTGGCGCTGACAGGCGACCACGACCTGCTGGTGCTTGACGTCATGCTGCCAGGCCTGAACGGCTGGCAGGTGCTTGAAACCCTGCGCCGCAGCGGCAAGGAGATGCCGGTGCTCTTTCTCACCGCGCGTGATCAGGTGGAAGACCGCGTCAGGGGGCTGGAGCTGGGGGCCGACGATTACCTCGTCAAGCCGTTCGCCTTCTCGGAGTTTCTGGCGCGCGTGCGTACGCTGCTGCGGCGGGGCAAGGGCGTGATGGAGTCCACCGCGCTGCGCGCCGCCGACCTGGAGCTGGACCTGCTGCGCCGCCGCGTGGTGCGCGGCGGGCAACGCATCGAACTGACCGCCAAGGAGTTTGCCCTGCTCGAACTGCTGCTGCGCCGCCAGGGCGAAGTGCTGCCGCGCTCGCTGATCGCTTCGCAGGTGTGGGACATGAACTTCGACAGCGACACCAACGTCATCGAGGTTGCCATGCGCCGCCTGCGCGCGAAGGTGGACGATGCCTTCGAGCCCAAGCTGATCCGCACCGTGCGCGGCATGGGCTATGTGCTGGAGGCGCCCGATTGCCCATGATCTCGCGCCTCTCCCTGACCGCGCGGCTCACGCTGCTGTTCACCATGGGCTCGGGTGCCGTGCTGCTGGCGCTGGGGTGGCTGGTGGGGGTGGCGATCGAGCGCCACTTCGAGGAACTGGACCGGGCTGAACTCACCGGCAAGCTCCAGCATGCCCAGCACCTGATCGCACAGGTGGGCTCGCCCGCGCAACTGGAGCGCCTTGCGGTGCCGCTGGGCGAGGCCTTTCTGGCGCACCATGACCTGGTGGTGCGGGTGGTGGGGCCAGACCAGCAGGTCTTGCTGGCCACGCCCGGTGCGCAGTGGCCGACCCCAATGCCGGTGGTGGCGGCGGACCTGGCTTCGGCGCCGCTGTGGAGCTGGACGCAGGACGGGCGCAATTACCGGGGCCTGGCGGCCACCTTTCCGACCGCCATGGCCAGCCAGGTGCAGGTGGCCATGGCCATCGACAGCGGGCACCACGATGCCTTCCTGCGCACCTTGCAGCGCAGCCTGTGGTTGTTTGTGGCCTGCGCGGTGCTGTTCATGGGGTTGCTGGGGTGGTTTGCCGCGCGCCGGGGCCTGGCGCCGCTGAGAGCCATGCGTGAGCAGGCCGCCGCTGTGACGGCGCACAGCCTGGACCGGCGCCTGCCCGCGCAGGCCGTGCCTGCCGAGCTGGCCGACCTGGCCATCACCCTCAACGAGATGCTCGAGCGCCTGGAAGAGGCCTTCCGGCGCCTGTCCGACTTTTCCTCCGACCTGGCCCATGAGCTGCGCACCCCCATCAGCAACCTGATGATGCAGACGCAGGTGGCGCTGAGCCGCCCGCGCGACGCCGACAGCTACCGCGCTATCCTCGAATCAAACGCCGAGGAGTTTGAACGCCTGGCGCGCATGATTGCCGACATGCTGTTTCTGGCCAAGGCCGAGAACGGCCTGACCATCGTGCAGGGCGAGCCGGTGGACCTGGCCCGCGAGGTGCGCGACCTGTTTGACTTTTACGAGGCGCTGGCCGACGAGCGGCGCATTGCCCTGGCGCTGACGGGCGAGGGCGTGGTGCAGGGCGACCGGCTCATGCTGCGCCGGGCACTGAACAACCTGCTCTCCAATGCCCTGCGCCACACCCCGCAGGGCGGCCGGGTAAGCGTGGCCATCGTGCGCCAGGAGGGGCAGCTCTTGCTGCGGGTGGAGAACACCGGCGACACCATTCCTGCGCGGCACCTGGCGCGCCTGTTCGAGCGCTTCTACCGTGCCGACCCTGCGCGCCAGCACGCCTCGGGCGAGGGCACCGGGCTGGGGCTGGCGATCACGCAGGCCATCCTGCGCGCGCACCGGGGCGAGGTGTCCGCCGCATCGGAAGACGGACTGACCGTCTTCACCCTGCGCTTCCCCTTCTGATTCAGAACCTCAGAACGCCCGGGCGCTGGGCCGCTCGGCGATGCGGTCGCGCCAGGCCTGCAGGTGCGGCATGTCCTCGGCGCCGGGCTGGAACTTCATCAGCCCGCGTGCGAACTCCAGCGCGCAAAACGCCGTGATGTCGGCGATGGTGAAGCGCTCGCCCGCCATATAGGGCTGGTGCGCCAGTGTGCTGTCGAGCCAGCGCGCCACGCCGCGCATCTTGCGGCCCTCGGAGGCACCGAACTCGGGAAACTGCGGCTGCTCCAGCACGGCCAGGCCCGGATGGGTGTGACGGATGCACTGCCCGATGGGCGCGAGCAGGTACCACTCGATGCGGCGGTCAGCCATTTCGATGAAAGCGCGCTCTTCAAAATCCCGGCCCATCAGGTTGGGCTCGGGAAATCGCCCTTCGAGCCAGGTGCAGATGGCGCGGGTTTCGGTGAGGATGCGGCCGTCGTCCAGCTCCAGCGCGGGCACCTTGGCCAGCGGGCTCTTGGCGCGAAAGGCGTCGCCCTTGTGCTCCTGGGCGTTGAGGTCCACGGCCACCTGCGTGATGCCGGTGATGCCCTTCTCGGCGATGAACATGGTGACGCGGCGCGGGTTGGGAGCGCGGGGCGCTGTGTAGAGCTGCATGGTTCTGTCTCCGGGTTTTTGGCTCTGGCCTTCCTTTGCCGGGTGGAAGCAATGGGCGGCGGTCCAGTGGATTCTGCGGGCCATTATGCGCAAGGGCCATCCCAAGGTGGCATGGTTGCCGCCTGTGGCGTGCTCACGCCAGGCGTTCAGGGGTGGAGTGGACCAATCCGCCGTATGCTCTGCGCCTTTTCCCTGATTTGCCGCAGCGCCCATGACCGATACCCCAGACGCCCCCGACACGCCCACCTCCATCCAGGAGCCCCGCCGATGGAGCGACGGGCGCTGGACGGCGCAGGTCATCAAGAACGAAGATGACGATGGCTGGGCGGTGGCGATGACATTGCAGGGGGAGTCGGAGCCCGCGCTGGTCGGGCCGTGGACCATGGGGCGGGACAAGAAAAACCCCAAGCCGCTCGACGTGTCGGCCTTCAACACCCTGGTCAAGACGGCCAGCGAGGTGCTGCGCCGCCACGAGCAGCAACTGCATGCACAGCTCCACAAGAACGTCACCATCACCGTGCAGGGCGAGCGCCTGCGTGTGGCCCTGGCCATCGTTCCGGATGAAGAGGGCGCCACCGCCACGCTGAGCGCGCACAACGCCCTGGGCGAAGAACTGGCGCGGGTGCCGGTGCCGCCCAGCTACCAGCTCACGGTCGACCGTGCCACGGCCTGGGCCGAAGCGGGCTTTGGCCGCTTGCACTGACGGCGTTCTGGCGAGAAAAATGCTATCTAATTAATAGCTTCTAGCGCTTTTTGGTAAAGGGCTAGAGGCCTATTTTGCTTGAAATATTGAAGGCACCGATAGGCGCTACACCACGCCGCCGCTGCGCAGCTGCGCGATGTGCGCCGCATCCAGCCCCATCTCGCCCAGCACTTCATCGGTGTGCTGGCCGAGTGCGGGTGGGGCGTTGCGCAGCACGGGCGGGTTGCTGGACAGGCGCAGCGGGCTGGCCACGCCGGTGATCTGCGCCACGCCGTCGCCCGCCTCGCCGTCCTTCCAGCGCGGCAGCGTCACGGCCAGGCCACGCGCCTTCACCTGGGCGTCGTCAAACGCCTGGGCAATGGTGTTGACAGGGCCACAGGGAACGGCCTTGTCTTCGAGCAGCGCGATCCACTCGGCTGTGGTGCGCGTGCGGGTCACGGCTTGCATGGCGGGGATGAGGTCGGTGCGGTGCTTCACGCGCAGCGTGTTGGTGGCAAAGCGAGGGTCTGCCGCCCACTGGGGCTGGTCGGCCGCCGCGCAAAAACGCTGGAACTGCCCGTCGTTGCCGATGGCCAGCAGCATGTTGCCGTCCTGTGTGGGGAAGTCCTGGTAGGGCGCCAGACTCGGGTGGCTGTTGCCCATGCGGCCGGGTGCCTCGCCCGTGGCCAGGAAGCCCGAGGCCTGGTTGGCCAGCACGGCCATGCCCACGTCGAGCAGCGCCATGTCGATGTGCTGGCCCACGCCCGTGCCGTTGGTGGCGTTGTCGCGCACATGCAGCGCGGCCAGAATGGCGTTGCTGGCATAGATGCCGGTGAACAGGTCGATCACCGCCACGCCCACGCGCAGCGGGCCGCCGCCGGGTTCGCTGTCGGCCCGGCCGGTGATGCTCATCATGCCGGTCATCGCCTGCACCATGAGGTCGTAGCCTGCGCGCTCGGCATAGGGCCCGTCCTGCCCGAAGCCGGTGACCGAGCAGTAGATCAGGCGCGGGTTCAGCGCACGCAGGCTTGCATGGTCCAGGCCGTATTGCTTCAGGCCACCGACCTTGAAGTTCTCCACCACGATGTCGGCCTGCAGCGCCATCTGGCGGATGAGCCGTTGGCCCTCCTGCGTGGCCATGTCGATGGTCACCGATCGCTTGTTGCGGTTGCAGGCGGTGAAGTAGCTGGCCTGGTTCGTGTCGTTGCCCTCGGCGTCCTTCAGGAAGGGCGGGCCCCACTGGCGCGTGTCGTCGCCGACGCCGGGACGTTCGACCTTGACCACATCGGCCCCCAGGTCGGCCAGCATCTGGGTGCACCAGGGGCCTGCGAGCACGCGGGAGAGGTCGAGCACCTTGATACCTGCAAGGGCGCCTTGAGGGGAGGGGATGGTGGTCATGGGTGTCAGTTACTATGAAATGAATAGCTGTCAGCGCTTGCGGATCAAGCGCCAAAAGGCAAAAAGGCAAAAACACCGCACTTGCAATGTTTTTCTACCGGGCTGCCAGCGCTCCGTTGGCAGCCACTGCAACGCCCGTTGGTGCAAGACCCAGAGCAGCACTTATCAGTCCAGGGTGATCTTTTGCCTGGTGACGACGTCCTTGTACACGGCCAGTTCTTCGCGCATCTGCTTGGCGAAGGCCTCGGGAGTGTCGGCCATGATGATGGAGCCGGTTTCCTCGATGCGCTTGCGGATGGCCGGGTCTTGCAGCACCTTGTAGGTGGCCGCGTTGATCTTGTCCACGATGGGCTTGGGCAGACCCTTGGGGCCGACGATGCCGTAGTAGGCCATGCGGTTGACCGCCTCCAGGCCCACTTCCTTGAACGTGGGCACGTCGGGCATGGCGGGCACGCGCTGGGGGGCGGCGACCACCAGGGCGGTCAGGCGCTTGTCCTTGATGAACGGCAGGGCAGAGGGCAGGTTGTCAAAAATCAGCGGCACCTGGCCGGCCACGGCGTCGTTGAGCGCCGGGCCGGAGCCACGGTACGGCACGTGGACGACGTCGGTCTGGGTGGCGAGCTTGAACATTTCCATCATCAGGTGGTGGATGCTGCCGTTGCCGGGGGAGGCGTAGGAGTATTTGCCGGGCTCTTTCTTGATGGCGGCCAGCATGCCCTTGTAGTCATTGAAACTCAGCTTGGTGTTGGCGGCAATCACGTTGGGCGTGGCGGCCACGTTGACGATGGGCGTGAAGTCGGTGGCGACGTTGTACGGAATCTTCGGGTTGATGGCAGGGTTGGTTGCCGTGGTGGAGACGGTGGCTACGCCCAGGTTGTAGCCGTCGGGCGTGGCGCGTGCGGTTTCGGCAGCGCCGATGCTGCCGCCGCCACCACCCTTGTTTTCCACGATCACCGGCTGGCCCAGTTCTCGCCCCAGGGGCTCGGCGATGATGCGGGCAATCAGGTCGGTGGTGCCACCAGCGGCAAAGGGCACCAGCAGGCGGATGGGCTTGGTGGGGTAGCTGGTCTGGGCTTGGGCGGCGGTGCCGAGGCAGGCCAGGATGCCGAGAGCGAGGGCGTTGCGACGAATCATGTTTTATCTCCTTTGGGTATGTGACAGGGGGAGCTCTCCTTGAGGCTCCCGTGGTCTGGGCCGTATGGCCGGAGGCCGTCGACCTTGTGGTTCTCCACCACGATGCCGGCCTGCAGGGCCATCTGCCGGACGAGCGCCTGGCGATCGGGGCCGTGGTCATGTCGATGGCCACCGAGCGCTTGTTGCGGTTGCATGCCGTGAAATGGCGGGTCTGCGTGGTGTCGTCTCCCAGGCCGGCGTGCTCCACCTCTGCCGCGTCCGCTCCCAGACTGGCCAGCACCTGGGTGCACCAGGGGCCAGCGGGCACGAGGGAGAGGTCGGGCACCGTGATGACCGCCAAACCACCCGTGGGGGAAGGGCGGGTGGTCACGGGTGTCAATTGCTATTAAGTTGATAGCTAATAGCGATTGCTGGCTGTGCGCTGGAAGGCAAAAACACCGTAAAAGCGGTGTTTTTGCGGTGGCTTGTGCCGTTTGGGCGCGCCTCAGTTGGCGAACGCCGCAATGCCCGTCTGCGCACGGCCCAGAATCAGCGCGTGCACATCGTGCGTGCCTTCGTAGGTGTTCACCACTTCCAGGTTCACCAGGTGGCGTGCCACGCCGAACTCGTCGCTGATGCCGTTGCCGCCCATCATGTCGCGCGCCAGGCGGGCGATGTCCAGCGCCTTGCCGCAGCTGTTGCGCTTGATCAGCGAGGTGATCTCCACCACGTTCTGGTGCTCGTCCTTCATGCGGCCCACGCGCAGGCAGGCTTGCAGGCCCAGCGTGATTTCGGTCTGCATGTCGGCCAGCTTCTTCTGGATGAGCTGGTTGGCGGCCAGGGGCCGGCCAAACTGCTTGCGGTCCAGCGTGTACTGGCGCGCGGTGTGCCAGCAATATTCGGCCGCGCCCAGCGCGCCCCAGGCGATGCCGAAGCGCGCGCTGTTCAGGCAGGTGAAGGGGCCCTTCAAGCCCTGCACTTCAGGGAATGCGTTTTCTTCGGGCACGAACACATCGTCCATGACGATTTCGCCGGTGACCGAGGCGCGCAGACCCACCTTGCCGTGGATGGCGGGGGCGGTGAGGCCCTTCATGCCCTTGTCCAGAATGAAGCCACGAATGGGGCCGACGGTGCCGCCTTCGGACACTTCCTTGGCCCAGACCACGAACACGTCGGCCACCGGGCTGTTCGTGATCCACATCTTGCTGCCCTTGAGCTTGTAGCCGCCGGCGGTCTTGAAGGCGCGGGTGGCCATGCTGCCGGGGTCGGAGCCGTGGTCGGGCTCGGTCAGGCCGAAGCAGCCGATGAATTCACCGCTGGCCAGCTTGGGCAGGTATTTCTGCTTTTGCGCTTCGGTGCCGAATTCGTTGATGGGCACCATCACCAGCGAGCTTTGCACGCTGGCCATGGAGCGGTAACCCGAGTCCACGCGCTCGATTTCGCGCGCCACCAGGCCGTAGCTGACGTAGTTCAGGCCGGCACCGCCGTACTGCGTGGGGATGGTGGGGCCGAGCAGGCCCAGTTCGCCCATCTCGCGGAAGATGGTGGTGTCCATCTTCTCGTGGCGGAAGGCTTCCAGCACGCGCGGGGCCAGCTTGTCCTGGCAATAGGCGTTGGCGGCGTCGCGGATGGCGCGCTCGTCATCGGTCAGTTGCTGGTCGAGCAGGAAGGGGTCGTTCCACTGGAATGCGGCGTGGGCCATGGGGTGTCTCCGGTTGCAAATGAGGAAGGTGGGCGGACATGCAAGGGATGCATGTTTTGCGTTCGGATGCCATCGTAGGCGCCATGTGCCATACGGTGCAAGCGAGTTCTTTTCATTCAGAAATGCGTTTTTGGAATGTATGAAATACTGTGGCTGGTGGCGCGCCCTGGCGGGCGCGCCGGTGGCACGTTCATCCGGAGTTCCTATTCAGCATGCGCCGCAACATCCCCTCCACCCAGGCGCTGGCCTGCTTCGAAGTCGCCGCCCGGCACGAGAGCTACACGCGCGCCGCGCAGGAGCTGTCGCTGACGCAAAGCGCGGTATCGCGCCAGATCATTGCGCTGGAAGAGTTTCTGGGCGTGCAGCTGTTCCGTCGCACGCGCCACGGCGTGGTGCTGACGCCGGCGGGCGCGCACTACGGCCGCCAGGTCGCGCGCTGGCTGCAGGGCCTGGAGCGTGACACGCTCGACGTGATGGCCCACCAGGGCGAGGGTGGCACGCTGTCGCTGGCGGCGGTGCCCACGTTTGCTACGCGCTGGCTCATCCCGCGCCTGCCCCGGCTGGCGCAGCAGCACCCGGACATCGTGGTGCACATCGAAACGCAGACGCGCCCCTTCTTGTTTGCCGACACCACCTTCGACGCCGCGCTCTATGCCGGCACGCCCGAGCAGGTGGCCAACTGGCCCGGCATTCAGGCCCAATGGCTCATGAACGAAGACGTGGTGCCCGTGTGCAGCCCCCGCGTGCTGGAGGCCGCCGCCCAGCGCGGCCGCGGCCGTGCCTACCAGGGCGTGGCCGCCGAGGCGCTGGCCGATCTGCCGCTGCTGCAGCAAAGCACGCGCCCCTACGGCTGGCGCCAGTGGTTCGAGGCCATGGGGGTGGATGCGCCCAAGGCCCTCGACGGCCCGCGCTACGAACTGTTCTCGATGCTGGCCGAGGCCGCCACGCACGGCATGGGCGTGGCGCTGATCCCTCCGCTGCTGATCGAGGCCGAGCTGGCGCGCGGCGAACTGGTGGTGGCCTGCTCGCGGCCTCTGCGCGGCGAGCGCAGCTACTACCTCATCAGCCCGGCGCAGCCCCAGCCGCCGGTGCTGGCCACCTTCAGCGCCTGGCTGGTCGCCATGGCCCGGCAGGAGGGCGGACAACCGCCCCAAACAGCGGACTGACAGGGGTTCTCCCTAGGCCCATCCCGCGCCGTTGGGCGCACCATGGAGCACGGCTGTTGCACGCTGCGCCCCGGTTTTGACGCTGACGCGCCCCTGCGCAACAATCACTGCACGCATTCTTCCACCTGTCCGGAGTCACGCCATGAACACCTACCATGCCCCCCACTTCGACCCCACCGTGGACGAGCTCGAAACCCTCAAGCAACTGGAAATGGGCAAGCTGGTGGATACCCCCCAGGCCCTGAAGGAGCACCTCTCGGGGCGCCTGTACGAGCGCGGCTACATCGGCAAAAACAGCACGGGACAGCTGACCATCACCGACACGGGCCGTGCGCTCATCCGGCGCCAGGACAACTGAGAAGGTGTGAACGAATCCGCCATCCCTGTGCACGCATCGGCCCTTGTTCGAAAAACGCTGTGCATTGCCTTGCTGGCGGTGTGTGGCGCGCTTTTGCAAGGCTGCAGCGCCGTCAAGCTGGCCTACAACCAGGTGCCGCATCTGGCCTATTGGCAGTTGAACTGGTACCTGGACCTTTCGGAAACCCAGACCGAACACGTGCGCAGCGAACTGGGCGACCTGCACCAGTGGCACCGCGACACCATGCTGCCCCGGCACGCCGAACTGCTGCAAAAAGTGCAGCAGCAACTGCCCGCGCCCATATCGCCCACCCAGGCCTGCCGCGCCTTCGACGAGGCGCGCATCCAGCTCGACAAGGTGCTGGCCCAGGCGGAGCCCAAGTTCGTCACGCTGGCCTTGCAGCTCTCAGACGCCCAGATCCGCAACCTGGAAAAGAAGCAGGCCGACAGCAACGCCGACTGGAAAAAAGAGTGGCTGGAACCCTCGCCCGAGCAACTGCGCGAGCAGCGCTACAAGCGGCACCTGTCGCGCGCTGAAATGTTCTACGGCACCCTGGAAGAGCCGCAGAAGGCGGTTCTTCGCGCAGCGCTCGCCCGGTCGTCCTTTGACCCGCAGCGCAACTACGCCGAGCGCGTTCGGCGCCAGAAAGACCTGCTACAGGTGCTGCAGAAGGTGGCCCAGGACCGCAACAACACCGAACAGGCCCGCGCCCTGCTGCGCGGCTACATGGCCCGCTTCGCCACGTCGCCCGACGCGGCCTACCAGCGCTACGCGCAGACCCAGGTCGAAGAAGGCTGCGAAACCTTCTCGCGCATGCACAACGCCACGACGGCGGGCCAGCGGCTCAAGGCGGTGCAGTCGCTCAAGGGGTACGAGCAGGATTTCTGGCTGCTCGCGGCGCAGTGAGTGCAGAAAAAAGCAGGAAGCTGCACGCCTCGGTTGCTGCCCTGCCTGGCTCTTGAAAGCAAGGCCCGGACCGCGTCCGCGCTTTGACTCCCGCCCGCCAGCGCCAATTGCTGTCATGCTCAGGCCTCTTTCGCTCAGGTACGGCCGCAAGCCTGGACTGCGAGGTGGCAAGCCCGCAGTGGTCGCGCCAAACCACCTGCAGCGTCAGTTCAAGGTGGCCCAGCCCAATCAGTCCTGG
>JAANMX010000515.1_pt1 | contig 51288 bp, 39 predicted proteins | sample 7279681 | NCBI WGS metagenome assembly JAANMX01 (sample SAMN14094542, study PRJNA606508) | bioreactor metagenome | isolation source: A lab-scale SPAN reactor treating ammonium-rich wastewater day 351 | place: Ireland: Galway | collected 2018-01-01
GGAACCCCCACGATGGGCGGCCTGATGATCCTCATATCAGTGGTGATCAGCACGCTCCTCTGGGCCGATCTGTCCAACGCTTACGTCTGGCTGGCCCTGTTCGTCATGATCGGCTTCGGCCTCGTGGGCTTCGCCGACGACTATCTCAAACTCACCAAGAAAAACCCCAAGGGCCTCTCGGGCCGCCTCAAGCTCATCGCTCTGTTCGGAATCGGCTTTCTGGCCTCGCTCGGAATTATGTTCGCGCTGCCCGACCATCTCGCCACGCACGTCGCGCCGCCTTTCTTTAAAAATGTCCTGTTCAACCTTTCATGGTTCTTCATCCCGTGGTCCATGCTGGTCATGGTCGGGGCCTCCAACGCTGTGAACCTCACCGACGGCCTCGACGGTCTCGCCATCGTCCCTATCGCCATAGTCGCGGCCTGTTTCGGCCTGATCGCGTACCTCGTGGGCAATTTCAAATTCTCCGAATATCTCTTCATCTATTTCGTCCCCGGTTCGGCGGAACTCTCCATAATCTGCGGCGCGCTCATTGGCGGCGCGCTGGGCTTCTTGTGGTATAACGCGCCCCCGGCGGCCATTTTTATGGGCGACACGGGCTCTCTGGCAATGGGCGGCCTTTTGGGCGCGGTCGCGGTCATGACCAAGCATGAAATCGTTCTGGCCATCGTCGGCGGCCTGTTTGTGGTCGAAACGGTTTCCGTAATCATTCAAGTGGCCTCCTTCAAGATGACGGGCAAGCGCGTCTTCGCGATGGCGCCGCTGCACCACCATTTTGAGAAAAAGGGCTGGTCGGAGCCGACCATTGTGATACGCTTCTGGATTATCGCAATCATTCTGGCACTCGTCGGCCTAGCGACACTTAAAATTCGCTGAACACTGCGGGAAAATAACCGCCGCATCGGACTCGGATAAGCATGGTGAAACTGAAACCGTACATAGACTCTCTGGATAAAAAGAAAATCCTCGTCTACGGACTGGGGCGCAGCGGCCTGTCCACGCTTCACGCGCTGGCTAAAACCGGGGCGCAGATCGTAGCGGGCGACGACGACCCCGAGCGTCTGGAACCCGCTCGCGAAATGGGCGTGCAGATCCTCGACGAGGGGCGGCAGGATTTCTCGGAATTTGCCTTCGTGCTGCTCTCGCCGGGCATTCCGCTGACCCATCCCGAACCGCACCGCGTCGTCAAGGCGGCAAGCGCGGCAGGCGTGGAGGTGATCGGTGATATCGAGCTCTTCTACCGCGCCGGAAAGACTGGCAAGACGATCGGCGTGACCGGAACAAACGGCAAATCGACGACCGTCAGCCTCATCCACCACATCATCAAGACCTGCGGCAAAAAAACCGTCCTCGGCGGCAATATCGGCGTCCCGGTGCTGGATCTGAAAATCCCGGCGGGCGAATGTTACACGGTTCTGGAAATGTCATCCTACCAGATCGACCTCTGCCCGACCTTCCGCCCCGATATCTCGGTCCTCATCAACATCACCCCCGACCACATTGACCGCCATGGCGATGTTGAGGAGTACGCCGCCGTGAAGAAAAAACTGGTCGATGAAGGCCAGCCCGGCTATGGCGGCGGCACCGCCGTGATCTGCACCGATGACGAATACACGCGTGCGATTCTGGAATCCGTTCGCGAACGCGGTCTGCGCAAGGTTGTTCCCGTGTCCGTTCTGAAGGCGGAGGAGGGCGGCGTCTATGTCGAGGGCGGCATGCTTGTGGATGCCATGTCCGGCCAGCTTGTGACGATTGGGGATATGGAAGACCTCAAATCCCTGCGCGGCGACCACAACCACCAGAACGCCGTCTGCGCCTACGCCGTCGCCCGCACCATCGGCTTCGCGCCGGAGCAGATTTTCGAGGCGATGCAGAGCTTCGAGGGCCTCCAGCACCGCCAGTTCCTCGTGCGCACCATCAACGGCGTTTCCTACGTCAACGACAGCAAGGCCACCAACGCCGAGGCCGCCGCGATGGCCCTCAACTGTCACAACAATATTTACTGGATCGTCGGCGGCCGCAAGAAAGATACCGGCCTCAAGGGGTTGGAAATGTTCTCCGACCGCATCCGCCACGCCTTCCTGATCGGTGAATCGACCGAGGAGTTCGCGGTCTGGATGCAAAATTTCGGAATTTCGTACAGCCGCTGCGAAACCCTCTCCGCCGCCGTGGAGGCGGCCCACACGATGGCGCAGGAAAGTCGCGGCCAGCCCGGCGGCGCGGGGGTCGTGCTGCTGTCCCCGGCCTGCGCCTCCTTCGACCAGTTCAAATCCTTCGAGGATCGCGGCACGAAATTCACCCGGCTTATTGCAAAACTCGCAGAGTGAAGAGAGAACCAAGAAAGCCAAAAATGACAGACGCCGTACCTCAATATCAACCCTTCTCCCGCGCAGACCGCTCCTTCCTCGGCGCATGGTGGTGGACGGTTGATCACACCCTTATGGTGGCCGTGTTTCTGCTCGCCGTCATCGGTCTCGCGATGGTGTCTACGGCGAGCCCCACCGTCGCGCAGCTTCACAATCTCGACGACTACCATTTCCTGAAGCGCCAGGTTATCTGGCTCGTGCCCGCGCTGGGCCTGATGCTCGGCGTGTCCATGCTGAATCCGCGCGCCATCTGGCGGATATGCAGCATCGTCTTTCTTGCGGGCGTTGTGGGCATGCTGATGACTTTGTTCATAGGAGCCGAGATTAAAGGCGCGCGCCGCTGGCTTCCGCTTCTGGGCATGTCGGTCCAGCCCAGCGAATTTGTCAAACCGGCCTTTATTGTCGTGGCCGCGTGGTTCATGGCCTTGCAGAAAACCCCCTGGGCACGCGTCGGCGGCATGAAGCCGATCCTTGCCAAGGCCTTTGCGCCCAAGGACAAGGCCCCTATGCGTAATTTTTTCATCGTCATCGGTCTCTACGCTCTCGTAATTATCCTCCTGATGTTGCAACCCGATCTGGGAATGAGCGCGGTTGTGACGTGCGTCTTCGCGGCGCAGATTTTTCTGGCCGGGATGCGCCTGAGATATCTCACCTTGATGCTGCTGATCGCTCCGGTATTGCTGGGCGGCGCCTATATTGCGCATGACCATGTTCGCAGCCGCATCGACCGCTTCCTCTACCCCCACAGCGGCGACACCTATCAGGTCGACCGAGCGCTCGAAGCCTTCCGAAACGGCGGCCTGACCGGAACCGGGCCGGGGCAGGGCACCGTGAAACTCAACCTTCCCGACGCTCACGCCGACTTCATTTTCCCGGTGGCGGGTGAAGAGTTCGGCATCCTCTTCGTGCTGTTCCTGATTGGCCTCTTCGGCTTTGTGGTTCTGCGCGGCTTCAACCGCCTTCGCCAGAGCGACGATATGTTCGCCGTTCTCGCTGTCGGCGGACTGCTGACCATGTTCGGGCTTCAGGCCTTTATTCATATGGGCTCCAGCGTCCACCTCCTGCCCGCCAAGGGCATGACCATGCCCTTCATCAGTTACGGCGGCTCTTCGCTGATCTCTCTGGGTTTGTCTATGGGGATCGTGCTCTCACTCACGCGCCGACAGCGCCGGGCGGGAATGGCGCGCGCACTGGGGCGGTCGGTGTCCCGGGCCGAAGAAACCGGGGATCTGCCATGAACACGTCCGCCCCGCAACCCGCGCCCCTGATCCTGATCAGCAGCGGGGGAACGGGCGGCCACATGACTCCCGCCGCCGCCCTCGCGCACGATCTTGTCCGGCGCGGATACCGGGTCGCCCTCATCACCGACGATCGGGGTAAAAAATTCACGAATATGTTTCCCGAAAGCACGGCAACGCACGTCATCCGCGCGGGCACAATCGGCGGCGGCCCCGCCGGAAAGCTTAAAGGGGCGCTAAACCTTATAGCTGGGTTCGGGCAGGCCTGGATCATCGTAGGCAAACACCGCCCCGCCGCGGTGGTGGGCTTTGGCGGCTACCCGTCCGTCCCCGGCGTAGTCGCGGGCCAGCTCCGCAAAATCCCGACGATCCTGCACGAACAGAACGCCGTTCTGGGCCGCGCTAACCTTAATTTGGCCAAGCGCGCCGAACGCATCGCGCTCTCCTTCCCCGACATGAGTGGGCTTGATAAGGACGCATGCCTACGCACCGTCATTACGGGCAATCCCGTCCGCCCGGAGATTGCCGCCTTGCATGACGCGCCCTACACGCCGCCCGCGCCGGAAGGCCCCTTGAATATCCTTGTTATGGGCGGCTCTCTAGGCGCGTCCGTCTTCGCCCGCGTGGTGCCGGAGGCCTTGGCGAAATTGCCGCAGGCCGCCCGCGCCCGCCTGAACGTGGTCCAGCAATGCCGCGAATCCGACCTCGAATCCGCCCGCATCGCGTACGAACAAGCCGCAATCAAGGCCGAACTCGCCGCCTTTTATAACGACATGGCCGCCCGCCTGACCGCCGCCCACCTCATCATTTGCCGCTCCGGGGCCAGCACCGTGGCCGAGCTCAGCGCGGCGGGCCGCGCCGCCATCTACGTTCCTTACCCCCACCATAAAGACCAGCAGCAAAAGAAAAACGCCCAATACCTGACCGATCGCGGCGGCGGCTGGCTGATGACCGAGGATATCTTCACCCCCGAGGCTTTGCTTGCAAGAATCGAGGCTTTTCTGCAAAATCCCGATGAATTGGCGCAGGCCGCGCAAAAATCACGCGCCTTTGGTCGGCCCGATGCGGCCCGTAGGCTCGGAAATCTTGTCTCAGCGCTGATAAAGGCTTAAAAGGGGCAGCTTTATAAGGTAAGGCCTAACGGAGAAAGTTCGTAAATGCGCATCATGTCCCCCGACATCGGAACCCTGCATTTCGTCGGCATCGGCGGAATCGGCATGAGCGGTATCGCGATTCTGCTCAACGCGCTGGGCTATAAGGTTCAGGGTTCGGATCAGGCCGAAGGCGCGAACCTCGCCCGCCTGCGCGAATGCGGCGTGCGCGTTACCGTGGGCCACGCACAAAAAAACATCCTCTGCGAAAAGGGCGAACTCCCCGCCGCCATCGTCATCTCCTCCGCCGTCAAACCCGATAACCCCGAAGTGATCGCCGCGCGCGAGGCCAAGGTGCCCATCGTCCGCCGCGCCGAAATGCTGGCCGAACTCATGCGCCTCAAATCCGCCGTCGCCGTTGCCGGAACGCACGGCAAAACGACCACCACCTCGATGGTCGGCCAGATGCTCGAAACCGCCGGCTTCGATCCCACCGTTGTGAATGGCGGCATCGTCAACGCCTTCGGCACCAACATGCGCTTCGGCCAGTCCGACGCGATGGTCGTCGAGGCCGACGAGAGCGACGGCACCTTCACGAGGCTTCCCGCGACCGTCGCCGTCGTCACCAACATCGACCCCGAACACATGGACCATTACGGCTCCTTCGATGAGGTCCGCGAAGCTTACAAGCGCTTCGTCCTCAACCTGCCGTTCTACGGCTACGCCCTGCTGTGCCTCGACCATCCCGAGGTGCAGGCGTTGATCCCCCAGGTCTCGCAGCGCCGCGTGATCACCTACGGCTTCAACCCGCAGGCCGATATCCGCGCCTCCAACATCCGCCCGGATGCAAAGGGCAGCACCTTCGATCTGACCTTCTCCGCGTGGCTCTGCGGCGACGGGCGCGAACAGACGCTCAAAGATTTGATACTGCCCATGCCCGGCCGCCACAACGTGCAAAACTGCCTCGTCGCCCTCGGCGTGGCGAAGGAAATGGACGTGCCGCACGAAACCATGCGCAAGGCGCTGGCGGGTTTCAACGGCGTCAAGCGCCGCTTTACGAAAACCGGGGAGGTCTCGGGCGTCACCGTGATCGACGATTACGCCCACCACCCCGTGGAGATCGAGGTCGTCCTGAAGACCGCCCGCAGCGTCCTTGAGGAACCGGGCGCAAAAGTCATCGCCGTCTTCCAGCCGCACCGCTACACGCGCCTGCGCGACCTGTTTGAGGAATTCTGCCGCTGCTTCAACGAGGCCGATATCGTGATCATCGCCGACGTCTACGCCGCCGGAGAAACCCCGATCGAGGGTATGAATAAATTAGCCCTGGCCCAAGGCGTCCACGCCCACGGCCACCGCGACTCTCGTGCGCTGGAAAACCGGGAGGCGCTGCCAGACCTTCTGGCCGAAATCGTCAAGCCCGGCGATTACGTCGTCTGCATGGGCGCGGGCGATATCACAAGCTGGGCGAACGCGCTGCCCGCGCGGCTGGAGGAAGAAGTCCGGAAAAGAAAGGGCAAAGCGGCATGATCAAGCGCCTGCGGGCCTTCCTGTCCGGCTTGTCGGGCGCCGCCGCGCAACCTCCCGCAGAACCTCCGCGCGGCCCGCGCGAACTCCCGGCCAACACGCCCGAAATCCTGCGCACGCCCGAGGACCGCTTCTGGCGATGGTTCCTCCATAACCGCCCCTTCATCGAACGATACGCCGTCGAAACCGACGAGGTCGTGGACGCCGTGCAGTCGCAAATCAACCTGATCTCCTCCCACCTGTCCTTCGAGTTGGGGCAGGCCGCCGATGGCACCTTTGAATTCATCATCAGCGCCGGGGGCGTGAAAAGGCTCATCCCCCGCGTCACGCGCCTCTACAACGCCGCGCCCGCAATCCCGGGCTGGCGCGTGATGGCCTTCAAACCCCGCCACTCCACGCCCCAGATCGAATATGGCGGCGAGAAATTCAGCATCTCCGATTTCTATTACGCCTCGCAGGTCGGCGAGGACGGCAAAACCAATCTTCGGGTATGCATCCGGGGCTACAACCGCCGCCGCGAAAAAATGTACGGCATGGTCGGCTTCCTTTTTCTGGATACGGTCATCGGCGAATATGATGTGATGACCAATCTGGGCGCAATTGAGTTCGGCGACATCCCGCCGGGGCCGATGACGCTCTCCGGTCTCAAGCCGTTGCGGGATCTGGCGCCCGAGATCGACGCTATAAAATCGCGCCTGCATTAGGCTAGGCTCTGGTATTCGTCGAAAGGGTGCCCTATGCTCTCGAAACTGGTAAAAATCGCGGACCGCATGAAAATGAGCGAGCAGAGATTCACGCAGAACGCGCCCCTCGGGGCCGAAAGCTGGTTCGGTTGCGGTGGCACCGCCGACATTCTTTTCCAGCCCGCAGATATCGATGATCTCTCGCTGTTCCTGAAAGACACGCCGCCCGAACTCCCTGTCACGATTCTGGGCGGCCTCGCCAACACCATCGTGCGCGATGGGGGCATACGCGGGTGCGTGATCCGCCTCGGCAAGCCCTTCGCGGAGATCGAAATTCGCGGAACCCGCATCGTCGCGGGCGCGGGGGCGCTCAACGGCACGGTCGCCGCCGCCGCTGCCAAGGCCGGAATAGGGGGGCTGGAGTTTCTCTCCGGCATCCCCGGAACCGTCGGCGGGGCGCTCCGCATGAACGCGGGCGCTTACGGGCGCGAGGTCAAGGACGCTCTTGTCGCCGCCTTCGGCCTCGACCGCACCGGACGCTCAGAGGCGCTGATGCTCGATGAAATGCACATGAGCTACCGCCATTGCGGCGCGCCCGAGGGGCTGATTTTCACCGCCGCCGCCTTCGAGGGCCAGCGCGAGGATAAGGATATCGTCCGCGCCCGCCTGAAGGAGATCAAGGAGCGCCGCCGCGACACCCAGCCCATCGCCGAAAAGACGGGCGGCTCCACCTTTGCCAACCCCACCGCCGAAGAATTGGCCGCCGCAGGATTGCCCGAAGGCACAAGGGCGTGGCAGCTTGTCGAGCGCGTCGGGGGTCGGGGCCTCAAGATCGGCGGCGCGATGATGTCCGAAAAACACTGCAACTTCATGATCAACACCGGAACCGCGACGGCGGCGGACCTCGAAGACCTCGGCGACGAAATCATCAGCCGTGTGAAAAACCTTCTCGGCGTAACGCTTCACTGGGAAATCCGCCGGATCGGCGAGCGTTTTCCTATGGGCGCGGCGCCGGATTAAACCAAATTTGCGAATATTGCGTATCCGGTCTATGATCGTCGCCGGAGGAACAAGCGCATGAATAACAAAAGCCTCGACGTTCTGGATACGGCAGAGTTTTATCTGTCCGAAATGCGTGCTGGCCGTTTCGAGGGCGCATCGCCCGCGGACGTCTACCCCAATCTTCTGGACTCCGAAATCGAAGCGTTTCCGCTGGGCCGCGACGTGGCCCTTTTGGTCCTTGGCACGAATGAGGAGGAACTCCGCACCTTCGATTTCCTTTTTGTCCTCGGGTCCGCCGGAAACGATCTGGAACGCATGCGCGAAGCCCTTCTTGAAAACAAGCCGCAGGAAGCCTATCGCCATTTTGACGGCGTGCAAGGATTCGTCGAAAGCGGCCTGTTCGGCATGACCGTCCCCGAGGCGCTGAACCTTCTGGCGATTGACGAAAGCGACTACAGGCAGATGATTGAATCCTTCGCCTTCGTCCGCGCCGCGCTCGCCCGCAAACAGAAATCCGCCTTCAACCGCGCGAAATAAAAATCAAAGCTTCGGAATTCGCTCGTAAAGATCCGGCAGATCGTTCTCGATCAAAACCACGTCGCCCGCCTTGCGGTGGGAAACCAGCCACGCCTCAGCGTCCTTGAACGTCGCGAAGGTATAAAGCTCCCCCTCCGGCGCACCTGATCGGTAAGCCGCCGTAAAGGTCGGGATCCGCTCCGCCGCAACCGCCAAAACGATATCGCACGTCTTCGCGGCCAGTTCCCCAATAGCTCGGTGCTCCGCATCGTGCGCCTCGCCCAGCTCGACCATTCCCGGCGTAATCAAAATCGTCCGTCCGCCCTCGGGCTTGAGAACGGGCAGCAATTCCAGCCCCGCCGCGAACCCCTTGGGGTTGGAATTGAACGCATCGTCGATCAAAATCGTCCCGTCGGGAATAGGCTTCACCTCCAGCCTGTGCGTGATCTGCGGGCAACGGGCAAGCGCCATAATAATGTCATCCGGCGCAATCCCAAGTTCCGCCGCGCAGGCAAACGCCAGCGCGATATTCCCCCCGTGCTGCACGCCATAGAGCGGCGCTTTGAGCGTATAATTCTGGCCTTTCCATGCGATCGCAACGGCAAGCCCGTCTTTCGTCTGCGTCACGGATTTTAAAACGAGATCGCTCGCCGCCGCTTCGCCTACAACCGTGAAACGCTCCTTATGCGCCTCATAGATCGCGCGTGACGCGGCAAACCCCAAAGTCTGCTCGTGCACGCTGACATGCCCGCCGCGCGAGAGCGTATCTTGCGCCAGCTCGAACTTCGCTTCCGCCACGGTGTCCAAAGTTTTGAACCGCTCATAATGCGCCTGCCCGATGGCGATGATGATCGCCGCATCCGGCGGGGTGAGGGCGCAGAGCCGCGCGATCGAGCCGGGGCCATAAGCGCCCATCTCCACGACGAAATATTTCGTGTTTGGCTCCATCTGCTCGCGGATGATCCGCGTGATGCCCATGACGGTATTGACGCTTCCCGGCGTGATCAGGGTCGGCGCGGCGCTCTTGAGAATATGCCCGATTATATGCTTGACCGAAGTCTTGCCGTAAGACCCGGTGATCCCGATGATCTTGGGCTTCACCTCCGCTAGTCTGGCCACCGCCTCGTCATAGAATTTCTTCTGCACCGCCTTCTCGTACGGCTGGTTCAAAAGGTTCGACAGCACAAGCATCAGCGGCACGGCTTGAACAGGAATAACAAGGAACAACGGGTTGAGCGTGAGAAACGGCAAAACCAAAACCCCGCACAGCGCGAGGGCAGGAAACAGAATGCGCTTCGCCCGCGCCGTCAGGACAAGCTTCTTTTTCGAACGCGTGCGCGGATCGAGATCGCTGAAGGCCGTATAAGCAAAGCCTCCGGCGCAGGCCAACGCGGTGATAAAAGGCGGCAGGAAGATCGAAATTGCCCCCAGCCCCAAAAGACCGATGGAAAGCTTGCGATCAAAAACCTGATGCGCCTTAATCCAGACGAACAGCCGCTCGTTATTGTAATCGTCCTGCTGCAACGCGTGCAGATAGATCAACAGCCGCTTCCCCGCAAACGCGAGGAAGGAGAGGAAAAGAAGAAAATTCAGAACAAGAAACATAGTGGCTCAATCACGGTGAGTAATAATTAATAACATAACGCCCCTCGGAATCGACGCAACAATCGCAAACCAGATCGAAGGAGAAATCGCAGAATACACATTCCGGCCCGCCGGGATGCAGAAACGCAGAGGCCAAAACAAAAGCGGGAAGGCTGAGAATAATGAAAAGGACAAACCTTCTTCGCTCCTCACGCGTAATGGGCGGCAACTCGCTCTTGTTCATGGAGCGGTTTTCCCCTCATAATCCGCCCACTCGCCCCCGAAAATCCGGTGCGGCAGCTTCCCCGGCGAAAAATCCCAGACATCTTCAAACAGCACCACGACGGGGCGGTATTGCGCCACCTTTTTGCCCTCCGGCGGCGGATTGGCCCGCAGATAGACAGAGAGCGCCCGCCCAAGATTGACGGTCTTGGTTTTACATTCCTTGGGCCCCAGCTCGGCGTCGCGCACGCGCGGCAGGCTCACCTGATAAAACACCTTGTCCAGAAACTCATACTTGGAAAGCAGGGAATCGTAAGCCACCTCGGCGATCAGCCCGATCGGTTTCTTCTCCGGCTGATCCAGAAACAAACTGTCGCGGAACACCACGGGCTTGTCCGCATTGTTGCAGACTGTGATCGCCGTCTCCGCGCCCTCGGTCTTGAACGTCACGTCCAGCGCGTTGTAATCCAGCGCCTCGCTCTCCCCGGCCGCTTGCTTCAGATCGACCCACGACCCCTCGAATTTTAAGGCGGCGAAGTCGGGCTTGAACTGAGGGTTATCCGCATAAACCGCCATATGCGGCCGGAAGGTTGTAATCGTAAGTGTTTTCCCCTGCGCCGCCGCCCGGTCTTGCAAGCCTTTGACGAAAGGGATGAGATCCACGGTTTTGGATTTGCATTCTCCGGGCGCAAGAGAAAGCTGTTGCACGGGTTGCAGGTGCACCCGCTCCAGATTCTTCCATAAGATGATGTTGGTCTTTTGTATGCGTTCGTTTCCGGCGGTCTTGTATTCGAGATAGATCCCGAACGGCGGCGTGTCGGGGTCATGTATAAAAAGATAGTCGGTAAAGGCGATCATGCCCTTTGTCCGATTGCAGGCGTCTAAAATGGTGCTCCGCCCGTCCTGCCGAACATCCACATCCAAGGCGGCGACATCATAAACAGGCAAGCCGTTATGGGGCGTGCCGGGGTCAAGGATGGTGTTGGGTATATCGCGCTTGTAAACATAGATAGGGCTCATGAACGTGACGTCCTTGACGCTTTGATGTCTCTCCGGTGACTTGTGACTATTACCCGAGGGGGCTGTGGTTTGCGATTTTTTTGCTCGGTAAAGCACGACATAAACCCGAAACGTATAGCGTCTCATTTTAATGCTGTGTTTGGATATAAACTCCCGGGTCACGGGCAGGGAATGCCGTTTGCACTCTTTGGGTTTAAGAGTGATAAAACCACCAGAAACCGGATGTTCAAGAGTATATCCCTCGCTTTCCCCGCCAACTTCTGCGGCAAAGATATAGATGAAATCTGCGCTGCTTCTATAGACTTGATCTAAGAATCTATCTTGAAAAGGCAAGCGCTGGTTCGGAACAAACCCATCGAAATAAGTCACGTCCGAATCCGAAGGGTTGCAGAACTCAACGGTGACGTTCTGGTTCCCGTCATAAGAGAAACCAGCTTCAAGATTCCTGAAATCTCCTGCATGCGCCCGCGGGCTTGTAAAAAGAAAGAACGATGCAAAAATCAGCATATAAATCCTTATGCCCATCACCCCGCGCCCCTCAAAAGGTCACTCACAACTTTCACCGCCTGATGCCGCCCGCTCGTCAAAACGCTGTAATGGTCCAGCCCGTCCAGCAGCAGCAATTCCGCCCCCGGCATAAGGGCTTTATACCGCGTCCCGAACTCCGGCGGCGTCTCCGTGTCCTTCGTCCCGAACACCAAGCGCACGGGGCACTTCACACCCTTTGCCGTCTCGCTCAGATCCTCGTTCACGGTGCGGATGAAAACGCTGCGCATCGGCCCCGCATTCTTATAATCCGCGCTGCCGAATTTTCCCAAAATCTTCTCCCGCGCCTCACCTTGCGGCAAAAACGCCTTCAACGCCTTGAACAGCTTGATGCGTAAATAAAAATACAGCCGCTTAAGAGGAGGGCGCTTGCGCTTCAACCCGGCAGCGGCGATCAGGCACATCGCCTTCACCCGCTCGGGGTATTTCGCGGCCAGCCGAATCCCCACCCGGCACCCGAACGAATGCCCGACCCAGATCACCGGGGGAAAATTCTGGTCCTTCAGCCAGTCCGCGATCGCATCGGCGTAATCCTCCGTGCCCCAGTGTTCGGGCGGAGGCGGGGAGTCCCCATGTCCCGGCAGGTCGATCAGGATATGCGTTCCAATTTTCCGTAAAGTTTCCGCGAGCGGCAGGAACGCGGCATGATTCTGCCCCCAGCCATGCGCCCACACGATCAACGGCGCACCCGCTCCGGCCTCGTCCAGCCGCAGATAGGAAAACTGTGCGCCGTGTGAAAGGAAAGTTTGCACGCCTAATCCCTTTTAAGGAGTCATATTTTCTGGTTAATATAGAAACCATAAAGTAACATTATTCACTCTCTTTCCAAGTCTTAAACGACCTCAAGCCCATGTCACAGAACAAAAATACAACAAAAAAGCGAGTCGCCGTGTTCTTCGGGGGGCGTTCCCCGGAGCATGACGTGAGCGTCGTCTCGGGCTTGCAGGCCATGAATGCGATCGACCAGTCGCGCTATGCCCCGTTCCCGGTCTATATCGCGCCCGACGGCGAATGGTTGGTCGGCGAACTCCTGCGCGAACGCGCCAGCTACATGCTCGATGCCAACGCGCTCAAACAGGTCACGCCCGTCACCATCGACGTCCGCGCCGACCGTAAGGGCGTGCTCATCCCCAAGAAATCCGGCCTGTTCGGCGGCGCGAAACCGATTGAGTTCGACGTGGCGTTTCCCATCTTCCACGGCCTGATCGGCGAGGACGGCAATATTCAGGGCCTCTTCGAACTCGCCAACATCCCCTACACCGGGATGCGCACCAAGGCGTCTTCGATCCTGATGGATAAGGTCTCCACGAAACATTTCCTGCGCGCCCTCGACATTCCTTACTTGCCCTACGCCGTGATCAAAAGGCCGGAAGAGGGGTATCTGATCCCCGAGGACAGGCTGGAGGCGCTGCTCGCCCCCCTGACATACCCCTGCATTATCAAACCCGCGCATCTGGGCAGCTCCATCGGCGTGGCTAAGGTCCGCGACGCGCACGAAGCCAAGGCCTGCCTGCCCGCCGTGTTTGAATACGACCCCGTGGCGATTGCCGAACCGTTCGTTGAAAACCTCATCGAATATAACGTCTCCGTCTCCAAATGCTTCGACGGCAAGACCATCGTGACCTCGGCCATTGAGCGCCCGAAGGCCAAGGATGAGCTTCTGGACTTCAAACAGAAATACCTCTCTGGCGGCGGCACGAAGGGCGCGAAAGGCGGAACCAAAACCCCCGGCCAGAGCAGCGAGGGCATGCTGTCTCTCACCCGCGAGATCAACCCGTCCTTGCCGAAGGAAACGGAAAATAACATCCGCACATGGGCCAACCGCCTGTTCGACGCTCTGGACGGCGCGGGCGCGCCGCGCATCGACTTCATCGGCAATTCCAAAACCGGACAAATCTGGATGAACGAGGTCAACCCGTGCCCCGGTTCGCTTGGTTATTTCCTGTGGGAGGCCGCGCCCCAGCCTCATCTCTTTACCGATTATCTCACCGCCCTCATCGAGGAGGCGTTCGCCGAAAACCGCAAGCTCGCTTTGCCGCGCGACCCGGTGCCCAAAGACGCCCGCCTGTTCAAACGCCCGAATTAGGAACCCCCAATGGCCCTGTTGTCCAGAGGCACAAGACAATCCGACATCCGCCGCCGCCGCGCGGCGGAGGATCGCCGCGTCGTCTGGCTGCGTCGCGCCGGAATCGCGGGCGGCATACTGATCTTAACCGGATGGCTGGGCGCGTGGTTTGTGCTGACGGATATGGACACGCGCACGTACAACTGGGTTTACGAAAAATCCCTGACCGCCTCGGCCAACATGGGCTACCGGGTGCAGGATATTCTCGTCGAGGGCCGCGTGAACGCTGACCGCGAATCCCTGATCGCTCTGCTCGGCGTTGGGCGCGGCGACCCCATCTTCAAGCTGAACCCGCAGGCGGTGCGCGAAGCCCTCAAGGCCACCGACTGGGTACGCGAGGCGCAGGTCGAGCGTCGCCTCCCCGCAACCATCTTCGTCCGGCTGGAGGAGCGCAAGCCGCTGGCCCTCTGGAAAACCGAAAAGGACATGCGCCTGATTGATGAAACCGGGGCGGTGATGAACATAAAAGATCTTCGTGCCTTCAGGGCCCTGCCACTGGTAACGGGGGAGGGTGCGCCCGCGCGTGCGCCGGAGCTTCTGGCCCTCCTGGAGGCCGAACCCTCCGTCAAATCCCGCATCGACAGCGCCCACCGCATCGAGGACCGCCGCTGGAACCTTCTGCTCAAAACCGGAGCGGTCGTAAAACTTCCTGAAAACGATCCTGGACTGGCGCTCAGGACTCTTGCGCTCTCCCATGAAAAAGAGCAGATTATGGACTGGGACATCGATTCCATAGACCTGCGCGATCCGGGCCGGATCATCTTCCGAACCAAACTGGGTAAGGTACAAGAATATAAGACTGGGCTGGGTATGGCCCAGGCCCTATAAGGCTTGAATCGCCCTGAAAACCCCATGAAATTGGGCGTAAAGGGCGGTTTTTGAGGGTTTTTGTTGCACGAACGAACGGCAAAAGGGTATTTACTGAGGCCATGACCATATATAAGCCGAAGCCAAGAGGATCCGTGATTGCCGCGCTGGACGTGGGCAGCAGCAAGATTGCATGCTTCATCGGTCGCGTCGTCGATGATACCGGGGCCTTTGAGGTTTTGGGCGTCGGCCACCGCCCGTCTTTGGGCGTCAAAAGCGGTGTCGTTGTGGATCTCGATCAGGCCGAGGAAGCCATACGCCATGCCGTCCATGCCGCCGAGAAAATGGCGGCGCCCGAGGTCAAGGGCTACCCGCTGCGCGAGGTTATCGCGAATGTCTCCGGCGTCCATATCCGCTCCGAGGGGCACAGCGTAGACGTCCAGATCAACGGCCACGACATCACCGACAACGATGTGCTGCGCGCCTTGGCCCATGCGCAGGAACGCGCCGCCGGCCCCGACACAGATTTGATTCACACCATTCCAACCTTCTTCCGGGTAGACGGCCACGACGGCATCCGCGATCCGCGCGGCATGTACGCCGAGGAGATGCACGTCGAAATTCACCTTGTCGCGGGCGAGCGCAGCGCCCTCCGCAATCTGGCCACCAGTATCGAGCGCAGCCACCTGGATGTAACGGCCTGCTGCATGTCCGCTTATGCCTCCGGCTTGGCCTCTCTGGTCGATGATGAAATGGATCTGGGCTGCACCGTGATCGACATCGGCGCAGGCCTGACCTCCTTCGCGGTCTTCCACGGCGGCTATATGATCCATTGCGACGCTATCCCCGTCGGCGGCAAGCACGTCACCAGCGACATCGCACGGGTCCTCGTCACCTCCGTGGCCGACGCCGAGCGCCTCAAGATTCTGTACGGCAGCGCGATTGCCTCCCATACGGATGAGTCCGACATGATCGACGTGCCCGTGTTGGGGGAAAACGAGCGCAGCAAGCCCAACCTGATTCCCCGCGCCCTCCTGATCGGCATCATCCAGCCGCGCTTCGAGGAAATCTTTGAAATCATCCGCCAGAAACTCACCGATACCGGGCTTGGCAAAATCATTGGCCGCCGCGTGGTGATTACCGGCGGCGCTAGCCAGACCCCCGGCCTGCGTGAACTGGCCCAGCATGTCTTGGACAAACAGGTCCGCCTTGGCCGCCCGATCCGCCTCTCCGGCCTCCCCGACGCCGTCAGCGGCCCGGCCTTCTCCACGGCTGCGGGTCTCCTCGCCTACGCCTCCGAACATACCGGGGAAATGCCGGCCGAGATCATGGCCCGTGTCCGCCCGGAATCCTTCGTCCAGCGCGCCAAAATCTGGCTCCGCGAGAATTGGTAGCCCGCCCTACAATTCCCATAACACATCCTTTTGGCCTGTAAAATTAACGCGAAAACAATATTTTCGGTTTACATTAGTCTTTGGGCACATAGAATCATGGGCGTAGGCCGTCTTCTGGCACACGCCTGTTCCAACTCTGAAAAAAAGTTCATGAGCTACAACCTTAAAGGTCTGACCGGTCTGGTCGTTTCCGATCACGATTCCAATCGGCGGATGCTGTTCAACATCCTGAAGGTTCTAGGGATCAAGGAGCCCCAGATCGCGCAGGACGTCGTCTCGGGGTTCCGCATGTTCCGGGAAGCCAAGTTCGACTTCGTACTCTCCGAGATCAAGGACGGCCGCAACGATGTCGTCGCGCTCGCTGATTTCATCCGCAAGGACGAACGCTCCCCCAATCCGATGACCCCGATTATCTCCACCGTCGGCCCCGCGACCAAGCACTACGTGGAGGCGGCCCGCAACGCGGGCGTCAACGAGATGATCATGGCGCCCTACACCGTCAGCGACATCGGCCAGATGATCGCCTACGTCATGACCGAGGCCAGCAAGCGCCAGCAGATCAAGACCGCGAAATACACCGGGCCCGACCGCCGTCGGGCGCAAAATCCCGCTTTTACGGGACCGTTCCGCCGCGAAGGGGACGAGCTTCTGCGCCAGAGCGTCGAGCGTGTCCAGTCGATGCAGGCGCAAGCCCAGGCCCAGGCGGCCCAGCAGGCCGCCCCGCCCAAACAGCCCGAATGGGTATCTGACGGCGAGTCGCAGGACCTCACCAAGATGCTTCTGGAAAATTACCTCAAGCACCACGAGATTGTCTTCTCCAAGCTCAAATTTGCGCAGGAGGCCACCAAGCACAGCCTCGACCACATCCGCCAGACCTACGAGAGCGCCCAGAGCAGCGGCGACTCCGGCAACGTTTTGGAATTCAAGAATTTCGACAAAATGTGGGAAGAAATCATCCATATGTTCGTTCAGGGCGGCCTGACAGAGGACGAAATCTTCAAGATCGAAAACATCATCACCACAATCCCGCCCGACATCAAGGAGCACTACAACGAGTTGACCGCGAAGGATAAAGACTTCGTGAAACTCGTCGAATCCATGAACGTCGCGGCATACAAAAAAGCCAAGAGCAAAGTCGCGGAGCTTCAGGCCCAGCCGAACATCATGTCCGGCATGAGCAAAGCGGACTACCAGCAGGCGATTATCACGGAAACCGAAAAGAAACGCTCGGAGTCCGCGGGCGCAGCGACCCAAATTCCCGCTGCCCCGGCCAAACCGGAGCCGCCCAAAGAGCAAAAAATCCTCAGGTATGACTCCCACGGCAACCTGATTACCTGACCGCGCTGTCTCGGTTTTACGCTTTTCCCTTTTTTTCCCGCCTTTTTCCGACAGGTTGCCCACCCGGATATCCACAATATTCTGCAGCGGTTCTTTTCCACCGTTGCCGCAGATTAAGAGCGTTTGGGAAAGCTGAATCATATCCGCCACTTACATCGCGAATCTGAAAGCGAAAATGAACCGGACGTCATCCCTAAACGCCCGAAAATACTTGCGAATCTGTGGAAACCTTCGTCGCGGCCCTTTTCTATTGCGGGAATCATGCGATAAGCTTGGTCTAGAGAACAAAACGTCTGACTCGCACGCTTTCAAAATCGACGCCGGTATCGCAAAGAACTGTCGCCGGGATTCGTAAGGGAATGACGAAAAAATTCTGAAATTCCAACCGAACATCCATTCCTCAGGGGTTCAACGCCATGATCAATATTAAAATCAAGCCCGCCGAGCTTCGCTCTCTCGCTCCCAAGATCGCCGTCATCGGTGTGGGCGGGGCAGGGGGTAACGCCGTCAATAACATGATCGCCTCAAATCTGGAGGGCTGTGAGTTTATCGTCTGCAACACGGACGCGCAGTCTCTTCAAGGGAATCAAGCGACCAACAAGGTTCAGCTTGGCGCAACCGTCACGGGCGGTCTCGGCGCGGGATCTAAGCCCGAGGTCGGGCAAGCAGCGGCGGAAGAAAGCCTTGAAGAAGTTATGCAATACCTTGAGGGCGCGAACATGGCCTTCATCACCGCCGGAATGGGCGGCGGAACGGGAACGGGCGCGGCCCCGGTCATCGCAAAGGCTTGCCGCCAACAGGGCATCCTGACCGTCGGCGTGGTCACCAAGCCTTTCCATTTTGAGGGCGTCCACCGGATGGATCAGGCCGAGCGCGGCATCGAGGAAATGCAGGGCTACGTTGACACGCTGATCGTCATCCCCAACCAGAATTTGTTCCGTATCGCGAACGAGAAAACCACCTTCGCGGAAGCCTTCCGCATGGCCGACTCTGTTCTGCAATCCGGTGTGCGCGGCGTAACCGATCTGATGGTCCGCCCCGGTCTTGTTAACCTCGACTTCGCCGATATCCGCACGGCCATGCTCCAGATGGGCAAGGCCATGATGGGCACCGGCGAGGCGACGGGCGAAAAACGCGCCATTCAGGCCGCCGAATCCGCGATCAACAACCCGCTGCTCGACGAAGTGTCGATGAAGGGCGCGCACGGCGTCATCATCAACGTCACAGGCGGCTACGACATGACGCTGTTTGAGGCCGACGAAGCCTGTAACCGCATCCGCGACGAAGTGGACCCCAACGCCAACATCATCTTCGGTGCAACGTTCGACGAGTCGATGGAGGGCACGATGCGCGTCTCTATCGTGGCGACGGGCATCGACCGCGAAGCCCGCAAAAGTAAAATCTTTGGTGGCACCGGCAAGGGCGGTGGCGGCATGAAACTGCCCGAGCAAGGCGCAGCCGCGCCGCTGGATCGTGCGCAACCCAAGGCGGAATCGTCCGTCGCGGCGCAGCAACAAGCCATGCGCGAAACCGCTATTGGCGCGCTGACGGGCAAAGAGGCAGTCAGAGGTCTGAAGGCCCCGTCGTCCATCGCGTCCCGCAAATATACCCCGCAGGCAAGCGAGCCGCAGGAACAAGCGGAAGAAGAGGCTGAGCTATATCAAAGTCATGATTTCGCCTCGCCTTCCGCGCCTCCGCCGGTTCAACATGAAGAAGCCGCCGAAGCAGTTTACGCCGCAGGCGGATCGGGCGGCGGATTGCTCCGCGGTTCCACGATGGGCGGCTCGTTCATTCCCCCCAAACCCGTAGAAGTTCCCTACGCGGGCTTCGAAGGTCCTGCGGGCCCGCATATATCCAGCTTCCACGGCGCCCACATCTCGGGCATGCAAAAATCTGAGACGGAAACATCTTCCGGCGTCACGGCGGCCACCGAGCGTGTACAGGCTGGCAAGTCCCGCCGTTCGCCCTCGCTGTTCGAGCGTATCACCGGGTCGGTCCAGCAAAAAATCGACAGCTTTCGCGAAGACGAAGTCGGACACAAACCCCTGACCAAGGGCTCTCCGGGTCTCACGAGGGGCGCGGTCTCTTCCGAACCTTCGCAGGGCAGCCTGAATATCAGCGCCCCGGCGAAGAAGCCCGGCTCGAAAATCGACGATGAGCTCGATATCCCGGCCTTCCTGCGTCGTCAAGCGAACTAGAATCACCCAAACGGCGCAAGTCGTGAAGAAGGGGAGCCCGTCAAACGGCTCCCCTTTTTAACATATTGTTCTATATAGAAAAATCGTGTAACAAACCGTTACAAACCGTGATTTGATGCACCGCAACGCAAAGGGTATTGTTCGAGAATACTGATGCCGCGCCACACGGCCACCCAAACATAAAGACAGATGAGTAAAATGACGGACTGCCGCCAAAAAACTATCCGCGACGCGATCACGATCAACGGTGTGGGCCTCCACTCCGGCCGCTACACGCACATGACCCTGCGTCCCGCGCCCGCCGATCACGGCATCGTCTTCATCCGCACGGATCTGAGCGGAAACCGCGTCATTCCCGCCCGTTGGGATCATGTCGTTGACACCCGCCTGTGCACCGTCGTCGGCAACGAATCCGGCGCGACCGTCGGCACCATCGAACACTTGATGTCCGCCCTCTGCGGTTCCGGCATTGATAACGTCCTCATCGAAATCGACGGCCCCGAAGTCCCCGTGATGGACGGCAGCGCCATGCCCTTTATCGAGGCGATTGATTCTGTCGGCCTGAAAACCTTGGCCGCGCCCCGCCGCGCGATTCGCGTCCTGCGTGAGGTGTCCCTTGAGCAAGACGGCAAACGCGTCAGCCTCAAACCTTCCGCGCTGAGCGTCTACGGCGGAGAGATCGAATTCGATCACGCCGAAATCGGCCGCCAGACCTTCCGCACCAGCCTTCTGAACGGCAATTTCCGCCACGACATCGCGCAGGCCCGCACCTTCGGCTTCCTGCATGAGGTCGAATATCTCCGCACACAGGGGCTCGCTCTGGGCGGCTCCATGGATAACGCCATCGTTCTGGGCGGCGACAAGGTTCTGAACCCCGGCGGTCTGCGCTTCGCCGACGAATTCATCCGCCATAAGATCCTCGACGCCATCGGCGACCTGCACCTCGCGGGCGGCCCGATTTTGGGCGAATATCACGGCGTGAAGGCCGGCCATGCGCTGAACAACCAGATTCTCCGGGCGCTCTTCGCCTCCCGCGAAAACTGGGCGCTGACCGACATGACGATCCCCGCCGCCCCGGCCCGCGCCGACCGCGAAACTTTGGTCGCCGCCTGATCACAAGACCTTCGTTAATTTGCTTTAATTTCAACCAACAAGGCTTGGGCCTTTTCGTCGCCTGCGTTGGCCGCCTGCGTAAGCAGTTTCGTGGCCCCCTCAAAATCGCCCTCTTGCCCGCGCTCAAGGCGGATGACCGCGGCATTATAGGCGGAAATGGTGTCTGATAACTCCGCCGCCATTTCAAAAGTAGCCAGCGCCTTATCCGGGCAAAGAATAAAAACATCCCATCCTACGGCGGCATACCTAAGCCCTCGTAGATTTTTCTCTTTTATAAAATGATCCTGCGCGTGAACAAACGCGCCATACGGCAAAGCCACCATCAAGTCATCACCATCCTTAATGTGGTACGGAAAATCGCCGCCAATCGTAAAAGCCTGTTTGGTTGAATAATAATCGCCATTACCTTTGATCCACAAAAACCCGTCGATCCCCTTAACCGGAAACCCTTTGAGCGATTCTGACAATTCTTGCGAAAGGCTTTTTGTCCGGCCTTTTGGGATGTTCTCGGTCCAGGAGGCGTAAAGCACAACGCTTTTGATTTTTTCAGTAAGATTTGCTTTTACAATTTCGGTCAGTTCCCGCATGCGCATGATACGCATTTCCGGGCCGTAGATTCTCCAAGGGCTTGACATAATAGAGATGGTGAGAACCTCATCGCCACCATCGTCTAATTTTTCTCCATATTCATAAATTGCACGAATTCCATTGATACAATCATCAACTTTTGGGTCACAGTCTTTAACAGAGAGTGTGCCCTCCAAATGGAAGCCATGCTCGCATTCCGCGCGTGCCAAACCGGGGTTAATAGATAAAACAAGAGCAACTAAAAAACACGGGAGCAAGCAGGACAGCCTATGCATCGCCATTTACATCTCTTTTTAAATATATGAGGTGCCATCATAACGACCCTTGAGAGACTATAAAACATGATTTGTAAAAGTCCGTGCATTTTCGATAATAACGCCGCCCAACATCAAGCAACCAAAGCGGGCTCAAATGACTCCTCCCTTGTCCGCTATCCGCTTTTGTGCATAGTAGGAAAAACACACAAAACGGCATCACCGGAGCTTTCGATGACCTTCAGAAAACACCTCCTGTTCGCGCTTTCCCTGTGCCTTCTGGCCGCCTGTTCAAGCAAGGACAAGAAGGAGCAGCAGGAGCCCGCGCCCGCCGACACGCTCTACAAAAAGGCGGCGGACGCGATGGAGGCCGAAAACTATAAGGAGGCCACGAAGTTTTTCGACGAGGTGGAGCGCCAGCACCCGTATTCCGCGCTCTCCTCGCGCGCCCAGCTCATGGCGGCCTATTCCTCCTATCTCGATCAGCGTTATGAAGAGGCCATCGTCGCCCTCGACCGCTATATCGAGCTTCACCCCGGCGCCCCCGATGTCGATTACGCCTTCTACCTCAAGGCCATGTCTTATTACGAACAGATTTCCGACGTCCGCCGCGATCAGGCGATGACCGTGGAGGCGCTTAAATCCCTTAACACGCTGATTTCCCGCTTCCCGAACAGCGAGCACAGCCGCGACGCCGAACTCAAACGCGATCTGGTCCTCGACCACCTCTCGGGCAAGGAGATGGAGGTTGGGCGCTATTACCTCAACCGGGGCCATATCAACTCCGCGATCAACCGCTTCCGCACCGTCATCGCGCATTTCCAGACCACAACCCACGTCCCCGAGGCCCTGCACAGGCTTGTGGAGTGTTATATGACTCTGGGGCTGGAGCATGAGGCGCTGCAGGTCGCGATGGTTCTGGGCCACAACTACCCGGGCAGCAGCTGGTACGAACGCTCCTATGCCCTCCTGACCCCCGAACTGCGTAAAAAAATGCAGGATGATCGCGGGATTCTCTCACGCACGGTTGACTCGCTCCTGAAACCCGATTGATGATGGTCTATGCTCACGCATCTGCGCATAGAAGATGTCGTTCTGATCGAAAAGCTGGAGGTCGCCTTCCGCTCCGGCCTCTGTGCGCTCACGGGCGAAACCGGCGCGGGTAAATCCATCCTCCTTGATTCTCTGGGCCTTGCGCTGGGCGCCCGGGCCGAAACCGGGCTGATTCGACGGGGCGCGGATCAGGCCTCCGTCTCCGCCGTGTTCGAAATCGCCCCCGCCCATCCCGCCCGCGCGATTCTGGAAGAGGCGGGCATGGAGATCGAGGGGGATGAGCTGATTCTCCGCCGCGTGGTCGGAACGGGCGGCAAAAGCCGGGCCTTCCTAAACGACCGCCCCGTCAGCCTGAACCTTCTGCGCGCCGTTGGCCAGACCCTTGTGGAAATCCACGGCCAGTTCGACAATCACGGCCTTTTAAATCCCCAGACTCACCGCGCCATGCTCGATGAATATGCGGGCCTCAACGCCGATACGGAAAATGCATGGAAGACGTGGCGGGCCGAACAGGACGCGCTGGAGGAAATGAAAGCCCTCGTCGCCCGCGCGCAGACCGAGGAAAATTTCCTGCGCACCGCGCTCGACGATCTCGACGCGCTGGAGCCGCGCACAGGGGAGGAGGGAACGCTCGGCATGCTGCGCGAACGCCTGATGCACCGCGAACAGGTGCTCGAAGCCCTTAACGCCGCTTACCTGCTTCTGAACGGCGAGGAAGACCCCGTGCGCCGCGCCTGGAGTCTGCTGGACCGCGTATCCGACCGCGCCGGGGGCGAGGTCACGGCGGCCCGCGACGCGCTCGACCGCGCCTTGGCGGAAATTCAGGACGCGACCGCCACCATCCGCGACACCTCCGAAGAGCTTCAGGACGCCGGCCACGACCTTGCCACCATCGACGAGCGCCTCTTCGCCCTGCGTGCGCAGGCCCGCAAGCACGACTGCGAGCCGGACGACCTGCCCAAGGTGCGCGACGATATCGCCCGCAAGCTCGCCCTGATCGCGGACGGCTCCGAGGGTCTGGCCGCGCAGGAGAAAAAAGTGCAAACCGCACGCGCCGAATACGTTAAACAGGCCGAAAAGGCCTCGGCCATCCGCGCCCGCGCCGCCGAAAAACTCGACAAACTGGTGCAGGGGGAACTTGCGCCCCTCAAGCTCGAAAAGGCCCGCTTCGTAACGCAGATTGAAAAACTGCCCGAATCCGAATGGGGGCCGTCCGGTTCCGATCGCGTGACGTTCCTCGTCGCCACCAATCCCGGCAACCCGCCCGGCCCGTTGCACAAAATCGCCTCGGGCGGCGAAATGTCGCGCTTCATGCTGGCCCTGAAGGTCGTGATCGCGCAGGCGGGCAGCACCCACAGCTTTATTTTTGATGAGGTTGATACAGGCATCGGCGGCGGCACAGCGGATGCCGTGGGCGAACGCCTCGCGAGATTGGCAAAGGAAAAACAGGTTCTCGTCGTCACCCACGCGCCGCAGATCGCCGCCCGCGCCGCCCATCACTGGGTCGTCGAAAAAACCGGGGACGACAAGGTGGCCACGACCATCACGCCGCTCGAAACGCGCGCGCAGCGGGCGGAGGAAATCGCGCGGATGCTCTCGGGCTCGACCATCACCCCCGAAGCCCGCGCCGCCGCCGAGAGTTTGCTACGCACCGGAACGGAATAATTTAATGAAACAACGCGTCAGTCTTATAACTCTGGGCGTAGAGGATATTAAAAAATCCCGGGATTTTTATAAGGCGCTGGGCTGGAAACCTGTTGAACACGAACATGGCGAAAGTGTCGTTTTTTTCCAATGCCTAGGAATGGTCTTGGCCTTATACCCGCATGATCTGCTGGCGGACGATGCCGGTGTTGCGCCTGCAAAAAACAACGGATTCTCCGGCATAACCTTGGCCTACAATGTCAATTCCAACGAAGATGTCCATGAAGTGACAGAACTGGCCCGCAAGGCTGGCGCGAAAATATTAAAGGAACCACAGGATGTTTTCTGGGGCGGCTACCACAGCTACTTCGCCGACCCCGACGGCCACCTCTGGGAAATCGCCTTCAACCCCTTCACGCGGGTCGATGAGCAGGGCCGCTTCATCATGGAGGGGGGCGGTTAGTCATGTCGGACGCGCTCTTCAATCTCGACCGCGAAGACGCCCGCGCCCGCCACGCCGCGCTGGTAAAGGAAATCCGCCGCCACGACGAGGCCTATTACACCCACGACGCGCCCATCGTGTCCGACGCCGAATACGACGAACTCCGCAAACAGCTGGAGGTGCTGGAAACCCAATACCCCGAACTTGTAACGGAAAGCAGCCCAACGCAAACGGTGGGCGCCGCCCCCTCAAGCGGCTTCAAAAAAGTCCGCCACGCCGTGCCCATGCTCTCCCTTGCCAACGCCTTCAGCGAGGAGGATGTTAATGACTTCCTTGATAAAATCCGCCGCTTCCTCGGCCTGCCCGAAGACGAACCGATCGAATTGGTCGGCGAACCGAAAATCGACGGCCTCTCATGCTCCCTGCGCTATGAGAACGGCAAGCTGGTGCAGGCCGCCACGCGCGGCGACGGCGCGGAGGGCGAGGACATCACCGCGAACGTCAAAACCATTCCCGATATCCCGCACACCCTCAACCCCGGCGCACCGGACGTGCTGGAGGTGCGCGGCGAAATTTTCATGAACCGCAAGAAATTCACGGAATGGAATGCGGCGCAGGCAGCGGGATCCGGCAAGCCCTTCGCCAACCCCCGCAACGCGGCGGCGGGCAGCGTCCGCCAGCTTGACGCCTCCAAAACCGCAGGCCGCCCGCTCCATTTCTTCGGCTACGCCCTGGGCGAGGTCAGCGAAAAATTCGCAACCTCGCAGGAGGAAATCCGCCTGAGCCTCGCCGCATGGGGCATTCCCGAAACGCCCTACAAGCTTTGCAAAAACACCGCCGAAATCATGGCGTTCTATGAAAGCCTCCTCCAACGCCGCGCCGATCTCGATTACGAAATCGACGGCGTGGTCTATAAGGTCAACCGTCTAGACTGGCAGGAACGCCTCGGCTTCGTCTCCCGCTCTCCGCGCTGGGCCGTCGCGCATAAATTCCCGGCGGAACAGGCGGTCACAAGACTCGAAGCGATAAGCATTCAGGTAGGGCGCACGGGCGCACTCACCCCCGTCGCAAGGCTCGAACCCATCACCGTAGGCGGCGTCGTGGTCAGCAACGCCACGCTGCACAACGAGGACGAAATCCGGCGCAAGGACATCCGCGTCGGCGATTATGTGGTGATCCAGCGCGCGGGCGACGTGATTCCTCAAATCGTAAGTGTTGTTCTTGAGAAGAGATCAAAAAATCCAGGACCGGAATATAAATTTCCAAATACTTGCCCGATATGCGGTTCCCACGCGATCCGGGAGGAGGGCGAAGCGATCCGCCGCTGCACCGGCGGCCTCGTCTGCCCGGCGCAGGCCGTCGAGCGCCTGAAGCATTTCGTTTCGCGCCTCGCCTTCGATATCGAGGGGCTGGGCAGCAAGATCATCGAGCAATTCTGGGAAGAAGATCTGGTGCGCTCCCCCGCCGATATCTTCACGCTCGAGGAACGCAACAAAACCAGTCTCACGCCGATCAGGGCGAAGGAGGGCTGGGGCGACCTCTCGGAAAAAAACCTCTTCGCCGCCATCAATACCCGCCGCACGGTCCCGTTCAACCGCTTCATCTACGCGCTTGGGATTAGGCAGGTCGGCGAAGCCACGGCCAAGAAACTCGCCTCTGTCTACGGCACGCTTGAAAACCTGAAATCCGCCCTGATCGCCGCTCAGGATGAAACAGGTGAAGCCCGCGCCGACCTTCTGGCGATCGAGGATATCGGCCCCAGCGTCGCCGCCGACCTTATTGGCTTCTTTGCGGAGGATCATAATCTGCAGCAGCTGGAGCGGCTGGAATCCCTCCTCACCATCCAGCCCTACGAAGCCCCGAAAACCGGGGACAGCCTCGTGGCGGGCAAAACCGTGGTCTTCACCGGAACCCTCACAAAACTCACCCGCGCGGAGGCCAAGGCGGGGGCGGAACGTCTGGGCGCGAAGGTCGCGGGCTCCGTCTCAAAGAAAACCGATTACGTGATCGCCGGGGAGGATGCCGGCTCCAAACTCAAAAAGGCCCAGGAACTCGGCGTCACAATCCTCACCGAAGACGACTGGCTCGCCCTCATCGGAGCACCCTAAGCTCCGAAAGCGCATACCCCTCTCCCTTAATCCCTCTCCCCGTCTGCGGGGAGAGGGAAGGGGCGTAAGCCCAAGGGAGAGGGGGAAAAAGACCACAGGCGCAAAAATCTCTGTTTGTCTCTGTAGTGTTTAAACTCTTTTTGGATTCCCGCCCTCGCAGGAATGACAGAGGAGGGTAGGAAGGCGTCATTGCGAACCCGCACGTGCGGGTGAAGCAATCCATTCGGCATAGATTGCTTCGTCGGCTCAAGGGCCTCCCCGCAATGACAAGAATAAAAAGCCGTCATCCTGAGCGCCGCGAAGGATCTGTATGGGGGACTTTAAAAAAGATCCTTCGGCATCGCCTGAGGATGACAGGGAAAGCGCCTTTGCGATTCTACAAACACCCAAAAAAATCCCCGAAACCTGTGCTCCGAAGCCTTTGCGGGGGGTAGGCGGGGATCATCTCAGCCGATTAGGCTACTTTTGCAGATTCTCAAGAGTTCTATATAGGGCAATATAATCCATACCCGGCTGTATTGACTCACTATACAGCAATTCAAGAAAACGCCTGTCCTTTTCGGTCAGAGCCAAAGGCTGACTAAAATATTCAAGATACTCAGGCTGTGGCCCATTTCCGTTCTGCTGGTTCCACGCGCCCAGCAAACTTATTTCCTTGAAACCCCGGTTGGTAAGTCCCGGAAAGCCCATGGAGCGCAGCAAGCATTCGCGGATCAGCCCGCGCAGGATTTCGGGCTTATGCCCTTCCCAGATATAGCACACCGCCATTTGAATTTCGTTTTTCTCGTTGGAAAGAAAATATCCCTCAACATGCCTCCCGAAGTTGTTGAAAGACAAGCGGGTATTAAGAAGTGGCTCAAGTTGTTGAAAGTCGAACCAGGGAGGAGCGCCCACGCCTGTAACGACTGTGTTGAATTTCGGCTTTGGCCTGCTTTCCCTGTTATATAGTCCACCATGATCCGAACCGCTTATTTTATTGGCCGCCAGCACATCATCCTTGAACAGATTGATGCGAATATTGCCGTAATTCTCTTTCGTTTCCAACTCCGGCGCGAGATAGGAAACAGAAAGCCCGATAACAGGCGAAACAACCTCCGAAAAAGCCTTAACTTCATCCTCAGCAACAGGAAAGCTGCGATATCCTTTTATATCAGCGATAGGATCGTTAAGTTCGTAGTATAATCCGTTCCACTTTCCTTCCCGTGTTTTGTCTAAAAAAATTCTTTTTTTACCCGAAATGCTTGGCGCTTTTTTAGCTTCTTTATTCATCTCCTCAAAAGGTTCGAGATCATTAGGCATCCCGAAAGAAATATTAATAGGCTGCGTCCATTTATTAACGGCTAACGGCTTCGGTAAACCATTTTCAGGGACAAGATGGGGATAAAGCCAAGGGTAAGCAGCACGCGTAACATAGAGGTCTTGAAAAATAAGAAGGCGAGTATTGTAGGACTGTCCCGAAACGACTCCTCTGATGAACGCCCAAGCAAAGTAATTAGGCCTGCTCGAACTTACTGATGACGGCTGATCGCTTGAATCATCTTTCGCAAACGTGGGAATGTTGAGGAATAAAAGAAAAGCAAAAATAAAGGGCAACAGCCTCATATAACCCGCTCCAGATGGCTTAAAAAAGCACAGGGAACGCGAAAGCGGCCGACCTAAATCGCCCGCTCTTTATCGCGCAGCTCAAAGAGCCGGTTCATCGCGTGCTCGATCTCCGGCGGATAGTCGCGGCGCTCCACGAATTCGCCGCCGCCCGTATTCCGGGTCATGGCCTGCTCCAGCGCGCGGGTCAGAAGTTCGGAAATCTTGACGTCGCCCTGTTCGAGCGCAAGCTCAAGGGCAGACAATATCCGGTCGCTCAGGCGTATCTGCTGTCTGTCGAGTTCCATGGTCGTTTCTCCCCTTTTTCGTGGTTATTCTGCACTGTTATCAAAAAGGTTTCAAGGTCTCGGGCCGGTCTAAAATAGTCACCTTGATCAACTTTAAAAACCGTTCGATAAAAACGCTGCGCACCTCATCCGCATCCATCAGCAACTCGTGGTGCCCCCAAGGAATATCCAGATACTCCGCGTTCTTCATGCTCTTGATCGCCGCGCGGGCCGCTTCGTTATCGACCAGATGCTCGTTCTCCGCCAGCCCGAAGAAACACGGTGTCTCGATGGCCGCGCACCCCGTGGGTTTCAAAAGCGCGGCGCACGAGCGCTGCGCATGCATCAGCCAGCCGTAAGTCGGATCACCGACCTTGAGGTAAGGGTTCGCCTCGCACCACAGATTATGAACCGCCCCGCGCACAGGATCGGCCGAGAGGCGCTTCGGTCCCTCGGGCGTGTGCTTCTGGGCTGTCCAGCCGCCGCCGCCTGCAATGTAGTTTTTCCCCATCAAGACCCCGCAGATATTCGCGGCCAGCGAGGCCAGAGGCTTCGGAACGCCCGCCAGCGCCTTGATCCCGATCATAGGCGATGTAAACGCAGCGCACTCAAAGCGTCCCGGATTTTGCGCAAGATAGTGCAAAGCGATGTTCGCACCCATCGAATGGGCGAGCATCGCCATGGGAATCCGTCCCCGGTCGGGGTGGACGCTCGAATGTTTAATATATTCCATGATGAAATAATGCATGTCGGCAACGTCTTCCGCGAATGGGCCGCCGTGGCGCTTTTCGGGCTGGTCGGGAAGATACCGGCCGGACGCGCCTTGCCCCATCCAGTCCATGACCCAGAACGCCATATTGGCATCAAGGACCATCCTCGCCGTCTCGTAATATTTCTCTGCGAATTCGCCAAGGCCGGGGAAACAGACCACAACGGCGTCGGGAATACTGTCGCGCGGAGAGGCCGACCCAAAACGGATTTTGCGCCCGTTACGCGTAAAACTGTGCCAGCGCCAGCCCAGAGGCTCTCGAAAACGCTCCTCAAGGTCCGGAACAGCGGCAGGGCCTGATGATTGTGCCTTCGTCATATGCTCAAGTTTATTCTTATTTTCAGCCTAAAGTATGCCAGAAAAAAATTTAACAAACCTGAAAAGTCCGGAAATCCAGGCCTAAAAAACAGGGTGAGCCGAAAATTCAAGTAAAATCAATGCTCTAGGGCCTTGATAATCTCTTCGGTCATCTTCTTGGCGTCGCCCAGCAGCATCAGCGTGTTATCCGCGAAGAACAGCGGATTGTCGATCCCCGCATAGCCCGACCCCATGGACCGCTTGACGAACAACACGGTTTTGGCCTTCTCAACGTCAAGAATAGGCATCCCGTAGATGGGCGAGGTCGGGTCGGTCTTGGCCGACGGGTTGGTGATATCGTTCGCACCGATGACATAAGCCACATCGGCCTGCGCGAAATCGCGGTTGATATCCTCCATCTCGAAAACGGAATCATAGGGCACGTTCGCCTCGGCCAGCAAAACGTTCATATGCCCCGGCATCCGCCCGGCGACCGGATGAATCGCATATTTCACGTCCACGCCCGCTTTCTTAAGAATATCCGCCATCTCCCGCAACGCATGCTGGGCTTGGGAAACCGCCATCCCGTATCCGGGCACGATAATGACCCGCGCGGCGTTCTTCATGATATAGGCCGCATCTTCCGCCGCGCCGATCTTGGCGTTGCGGTCGCCGTGAACGGCCGCCGCGCCGGCCGCCTGCTCGCCGCCGAACCCGCCCAGAAGCACGCTCACGAAACTACGGTTCATCCCCTTGCACATGATGTACGAGAGGATCGCGCCCGACGCACCCACCAGCGCCCCGGTGACGATCAGAAGGTTGTTATGCAGCGTGAACCCGATCCCCGCCGCCGCCCAGCCGGAATAGGAGTTCAGCATGGAGACGATGACCGGCATGTCCGCCCCGCCGATGGGAATAATCATCAGAACGCCAAGGCCGAGCGAAAGAATAACGATCATCCAAAAATAGAAACTGCTGCCCGTCAGGCACAGCAAAAACACAAGCAACAGCAAAACCGCGCCCAGAATGGCGTTGACCTTGTGCTGCCCCTCGAAGGTCACAGGCTTTCCTGAAAACGTGCCCTGTAATTTGCCCCACGCGACGATCGACCCCGTAAACGTGATCGCCCCGATCGCCGCGCCAAGCGACATTTCGATCAGGCTGGTCAGGTGGATATCGTCATGTGTCCCGATGCCGTACGCTTCGGGGTTATAGAAAGCCGCCGCCGCGACCAGCACCGCCGCCAGACCGACCAGCGAGTGAAACGCGGCCATGAGCTGCGGCAGCTCCGTCATGGCAATCTTCTTGGCGATGGTCGTCCCGATAGCCCCGCCGATGGCGATGCCCAGAACGATCAAAACATAGGTGTTCACCTGCGGCGCGACCAGGGTGGTGACGATGGCCAGCGCCATCCCGCCCATGCCGTATTGCAGGCCCCGCCGCGCCGTCTCCGGGTGCGAAAGTCCCCGCAGCGCGAGAATGAAGCAGATCGAGGCGACCAGATAGGCGAGGGACGACATCACCATGATTTAGGATCCCTTCTTCTGAAACATATGCAGCATCCGCTGCGTGATGATGAACCCGCCGAAAATATTGACCGAAGCGAGGATCACCGCGAGGAACCCCATGAATTTAGAAAATCCCGGCCCCTCCATCGGCCCGACGGCCAGCAGCGCCCCGACGATGATCACCGACGAGATCGCGTTGGTGATCGCCATAAGCGGGGAGTGCAGGGCGGGCGTCACCCGCCACACTACGTGATACCCGACAAAACAGGCCAGAACAAAAACCGTAAGCCCCGTGACGATGAACGGCTCCGCATGGGTGCTCTGCGCGGCCATATCGCCCGTCTGCATGGCCAGTGCGGAGATTTTCTCCGAAAGCTCCTGCATCTGGCCCAGAATGTCGGCGGCGCTTTCCTGAACGGAATTCTGTTTCTCCATGGTGCGTCTCCTGTATCTAAAATTCTATCTCAAACCGCGCGGCGTTTATCCTTCCGCCGCGCTCTCGTCGCCTTCGGTCTCACCTTCGCCCTCGGCTTTTTTCTTCTTCTTTTTCTTGGGCGCTTCGGCCTCCGGGGCCGCGCTTTCTCCCCCGAATTTCGGATGCACGGCCTCGCCGTCGCGCGTCAGGGCGACACCCTTGACGATCTCGTCGTCCCAGTTGATCGCCAGCGCCTTCTTCTCCTTGTCGATGATCAGGCCCAGAAGGTTCAAAAGGTTCCGCGCATAAAGGGCCGAGGAGTCGGCGGCCAATCGGCTCGGCACGTTCAGATGCCCGATAATGGTGACGCCTTTGGCCTCGACGACCTCTCCGGCCTTGGAGTATTCGCAGTTCCCGCCCGTCTCGACCGCGAGATCGACGATCACCGACCCTGTGCGCATGCTCTCGACCATGCCCTTGGTCACCAGCTTCGGCGCGGGACGACCGGGAATGAGGGCCGTGGTAATGACGATATCCTGCTTGGCGATATGCTGCTCGATGAGCGCCGCCTGCTTCTTTTTGTAATCGTCCGACATTTCCTTGGCGTATCCGCCCGCCGTCTCCGCCTGCTTGAACTCGTCGTCCATCACGGCGACGAACGTCGCGCCGAGCGACTCGACCTGCTCCTTAACGGCGGGGCGAACGTCCGTGGCCGAAACCACCGCGCCAAGACGCTTGGCCGTGGCGATGGCCTGCAGTCCGGCGACCCCGGCGCCCATCACGAACACTTTCGCGGGCGGAACCGTGCCCGCCGCCGTCATCATCATCGGAAACGCCCGCGCATAATGCGCGGCGGCGTCAAGCACCACCTTGTATCCCGCGAGGTTGGATTGAGAGGACAGCACGTCCATGTTCTGCGCCCGACTGATGCGCGGCACCAGTTCCATGGCGAACGCCGTGATCCCGGCCTTCGCGCAGTTTTTAACGACCTCCGGCTGGGAATAGGGCGCCAGCATCGCGACCAGCAGCGCCCCTTTTTTCATAAGATTAATTCCGTCAGGACATTGCACGGCCAAAACGATATCCGCGCCAGCAAACCCGTCGGCGGACTTCACGACCTTGGCTCCTGCGTTTTCATAATCTTTATCGAGAATGCTCGACCCCGCCCCGGCCCCGGCCTCGACCGTCACAACGCAGCCCAAAGCGCCGAGCTTCTTAACCGTCTCCGGTGACGCTGCAACGCGCCGCTCGTGCGCCGCGCTCTCTTTCGGAATGAAAACCGTCAGACTCACGAAGAACTCCTTGCCATAATAACTGTTGAAGGGATGATCGCGTCATGAGGATGCCCCATCTGCAAGTTTTTGTGAAGAGGCGTAACAAATAATTCGTGGGAAAACTTGCGCCAGCCTTGAAACTAAGAGTAATCTAAATTACCTTTATCAGGTGCAAGGCTTTTCCCGAAGCCTTCCGTTTCTATTGCCTATTCTTATTCGCCTTCTTTTCCGTGTGTGTAATCTTCTTGGGTACTCTGCGCGTACATGATCTCACTTCGTAAATACACAGGCCTGATCGCCTGCCTTTTGGCCGCCTCGTTCTGGAGTCCCCGGGCCGGGGCGGAAACGTTGCGTGAGGCGGTCGAGAACACGCTGAAGAAAAACCCGTCCCTGGATGTCGCGAATTCCAAATTCCTCGCAGCGCAGAATGAACAGAAGATGGAGGAGTCCGCCTACTATCCTGAAATCTCCGCTTCCGCCACCTTGGGTCGTATCTATCAGGACAACGCGACCAGCCGGGGTTTGAGCGTCGATCGCGGCGCGGCCTATTCAGGTTACGGCGAAGGCTCGCTGGCCCTGCGCCAGAATCTCTTCGACGGCTACGAGACCAAAAACCGCGTGGAGGCCGCAAAGGCCCGCGTCCGCTCCTTCGAAAACAACATCGCCGACGTGCGCGAACGCCTGATCTTCCGCACCGCCTCCGCGTACCTTGAGGTCCTGCGCGCCCGCGCCGCGCTCAAACTGCTCAAGGAACAGCGCGCCGGGATGGTCTCCTACCACGAACGCATCGTCAGCATGGTGGAGGAGGGCGTCGCCGACGACACCGAGCGCCAGCAGGCGCAGGACGTGGTGATGGTGATGAACGCGCTGGTCAACGACTACGAAGGCGCTCTGGGCATCGCGGAATCCGACTACCGTGAGGTCACGGGCCGCGTTCCGGACGAAAGCCTCGTGCTCCCGGCGGCTCTCTCTGTGGACGCGCCCGCCGACCTGCCCGCGACCGTGGAGGCCGCCGTATTGAACCATCCGGCTTTGAAAGCCGCGCAACTTGAAACCGAAGCCGCCCGGCACGAGCTGGAGGCGCAGGAGGCCGGATACCTCCCCGACCTTATGGGCGAACTCTCTTACCTCAAAAGCGACAAGAAAGACCTGATCGGCGGAGAGGTCGAAGACGCCCGCGCCGTGGTTCGCCTGAACTGGTCCTTCGCAACCGGGGGAGAGCAACAGGCCTCGATTGAACACAGCCGCGCCCGGCATAAGGGCGCGACCGCCCGCACCGAGGAACTCCGCCGGGGTCTCGAACGCACGATCTATCAGGCCTACGCCGACCTGCAAACCTTCCGCCGAAAGCGCGATCTCGCCGCCGAGCGCGTCAGCCTCAACAAAAACCTCTTCGCCAGCTACACCCTGCAATTTGAAAGCGCGCGGGTAAGCCTGCTCCACCTCATGCGCGCCGAAAGCCAGCTTTACAAGGCCTGCATCGACTTTTCCGACGCCCAGCATCGCGCCCTTCTGGCCGAATACGCCGTCCTCGCCAGCCTCGGAAGCCTGAACGCCGCCTTCGCGGGCGAAACGCTCGCGCAGAACGAAGCCGCCCAATCTTCCGCAACCCCCGCCGCAACGGAGCCTGCCGCCGGTAGCCCGCAGGAATAAGGCGATGACCGGAGACCAGAAAAAACCGCCCCCGCAGCCAAAGGCGCCCCAGCCAACCGGAGCAGGGGCACATGAACCCGCCGGCCCCGTCGATCCGCTTCTGGAATGTCTCGTCCATCTGCTTGCGCATTTCGGCCACGCCCGCTCGGCAGATTCGATCCGCTCCGGTCTCGCGATGGACGGCGAGCCGATGGGGCCGAACCTCTTTTGCGAGGCCGCGCGTAATCTCGGCCTCAACGCCGCCATCGTCCGCCGCAAAAACCTCCGCGCGATCCCCGCCGCCGTCCTGCCCTGCGTAATCGTCCTCGACGGCGGTCAGACTTTTGTGCTTCTCGAACGCGCCGCCGATGGAAAATCCGCGAAGATCTTCGTGCCCGAAAGCCGCGCCGTGATGTCCGTCGATCCTGAAAAGCTGGACCGCAGCTTCACCGGCTTCGCCCTGTACTGCCACCCCCGCCCGGAATTTCACGACCCCGGAAAAGCGGGGCAGGACGCGGTTCAATCCGGCTGGTTCTGGGGCCTCGTGCACGAAAACGCAGGAATCTACGGCTTCGTGATCCTCGCCTCCGTCTTCATCAACATCCTCGCGCTCGCCAGCCCGCTCTTCGTGATGAACGTCTACGACCGCGTGCTGCCGAACAATGCCATCGAGACGGGCTGGGCGCTCGGCATCGGGGCGCTGGCCGCCTTCGCCTTCGATTTCGTCTTCCGCACTGTGCGTGGCTATCTGATCGACTTCGCGGGCCGCCGCATCGACATTCGCGCCGCTCGCCGCATCTACGACCAACTCCTGAATATCCGCCTCTCCGAACGCCCGCCCTCCAGCGGCGCCTTCGCCAACATGCTCCGGGATTTCGACGCGGTACGCGAATTCGTGACCTCCGCGACCATCACCGCCTTCGTCGATCTGCCTTTCACGCTCATCTTCCTGTTCGTAATCGCCCAGATCAGCCCGGGCATGGCCCTTGTCCTGCTCGGCCTCATGGCGCTGGTCGGCACGGCGGGCCTGTTGATCCAGTTCGGCCTGCGCAAGGCCGTGCGCCGCTCCGCGCAATCGGCGGAAGCCCGCCACGGCCTGTTGGTCGAAACCATACAGGGTCTAGAAACGATAAAAACCCTCGGCGCCGATGGCCGCTTCCGCGTCCGCTACGGAACCCACGTCGGCGACAACGCCGACACCGCCCGCGACTCCCGCTTTCTCTCCGGCCTCGGCGTCAACATCGCGCTTCTGGTCCAGCAATCCGCCTCCGTCATCCTGATCCTGATCGGCATGTATCTGGTGCAGGACGGCAACCTCACCGTCGGCGCCCTGATCGCCGCCGTCATCCTCTCGGGCCGCGCCATCGCGCCCATCGGTCAACTCGCCAATCTCATGACCCGCTATCATCAGGCGCAGGGGGCGCTGAAAACCCTGAACGCCCTCATGGACAAACCCGTAGAGCGTCCGGCGAACCAGAATTTCCTGCACCGCCCCGATCTGCGCGGCCATGTCGTCTTCGATAAGGTCGGCTTCGCCTATCCCGGCGCGCCTGTCCCGGTCCTTCACAACGTCTCCTTTGAGATCAAGCCCGGCGAAAAGGTCGGAATCATCGGCCGCGTCGGCTCGGGCAAAAGCACCATCGCCCGCCTGATGCTCAAACTCTATGAGCCCCAAAGCGGCACCATCCGCATCGACGGCACCGATGCCCGCCAGATCGACCCCGCTGACCTCCGCCGCGTCATGGCCTGTGTCGCGCAGGATGTGGTCCTCTTCAGCGGCAGCGTTCGCGACAACATCACCGCCGGATTCCCCCAGGCCTCCGAGGAACAGGTCCTCGCGGCGGCCAAGGCTACGGGCGTCCATGATTTCGTTGCCCTCCACCCGATGGGCTACGACGCGCCCGTCGGCGAGATGGGCCAGTTTCTCTCGGGCGGCCAGCGGCAGGCCGTGGCGCTCGCCCGCGCCATGATCGCCGGACCGCGCGTTCTTGTCTGCGACGAACCGACCAACGCGATGGACTCTCAGGCCGAGTTGGTCTTCTGCGATTACGTCCGCACCCGCATGCAGAATCGCACCTTTATTATGATCACCCACAAACATTCCATGCTGCCCCTCGTGGATCGCCTGATCCTGATGCATCAGGGCACGGTGATTATGGACGGCCCGCGCGACGAGGTCGTCGCCGCCCTGCAGTCCGGGCAGATCAAGACGAGGGGAGGGCAGGGCTGAACCCATGACCGTCCGCGAAACCGAATTTATGAACGAGCTTGAATCTGCGACCCGCGATAAACCCTCCGGCCCCGCAATTCTTCTGCTTGTCTCCATGGCGGCCTTCATCGCGGTCTTCATCCTCTGGGCGGCGGTAACCCAGGTGGAGGAAATCGCGCGCGGGCAGGGGCAGGTCGTCCCGACCCGCGAGATACAGGTCGTCCAAAGCCTCGAAGGCGGCATCCTACAGGAACTTCTGGTGGCCGAGGGCGACCGCGTTGAAAAGGGGCAAATTCTTCTGCGCATCAGCGACGTGCAGTTTTCCTCCGAGGAACGCGGCACCGAAGCCCGCTCTCTCGGCCTCCGCGCCAAGAAAACCCGCCTGAAGGCCGAGGCCGACGGAACATCCTTCACCCTCCCGCCCGAAATTCTCCAAAAGGCGCCCAAGGTCGCCGAGAACGAAAAGGCCCTTTACGAATCCCGCCAGAAGGAACTGGCAACCTCGTTCACCATCCTCGACGACCGCATCAACAAGGCCACCGCCGATCTGGAGGAGGTCAAGGCCGAGATCAGCCGCCTCACAAACAGCCGCGCCGGGCTCAACCGCGAATACACGATCACCCGCGACATGGTGGCCAAACGCGCCGTGCCCAAACTCGAACAAATAAGGCTGGAACGCGAACTCGCCGATATCGGCGGCCAGATCAACGCCCGCTCCAAGGAAAAAGAGGGGCTGGAGGCCGAACTCAGCGCCGTGAAGAACGAACGCCAGAGCCAGGTGGAAAAATTCCGCTCCAACGCCCTTTCCGAATTGAACGAGGTCGAAACCCAGATATCCGCACTGAATGAAAGCCTGAAATCCATCGGCGACCGCGTGGACCGCACCGAAATCCGCGCTCCTGCAGACGGCCTCGTCAACGCCATCCGTATTAAAACGGTCGGCGGCGTGGTCGAACCGGCGATGCAGCTGGTCGAGATCGTGCCCATGGATGACGAACTCAAGATCGTCGCCAAGGTCGCGCCCACCGACGTGGCCTTCCTCAAGCGTGGCCAGCCCGTGAAGGTAAAAATCTCCGCTTACGATTCTCAGATTTACGGCGCGCTGGACGGTGAACTGGTGCGCATCGCCGCCAACAGCACAAGCGACCGCGAAGGCAACGTGACCTTCGAGATCGAGGTCAAGACCGTGCGCAACTATCTCGGCGACGCCGCAAGCCCGCTGCCCATCACGCCCGGCATGGTCGCCGAAGTGAACGTGGTGACGGGCCGCCGCACGATCATGTATTATCTCCTCAAGCCTTTGCGTCGGACGATGGACCGCGCTCTGGCCGAACGCTAGGCGCGATAAGCGAAAAGGGACCTCCGATGTTCGCCAAAATAGGCCAAGACCGCTGGACGACCATCCATTACGGCTTCCTGCTCGCGCTTCTGGCCTTCTTCGTATTCTTCAGCGTCTCCGAACACCATATCCGCATCCGCATGCAAAACGACGTGTTCGACACCTTTAATATGCTCTCGCCGCGCCCCCCCGGCGACTCCGTCATCATCGTGGACATCGACGAGGTCGCGCTGGAAATCTACGGCCAGTGGCCCTGGCCCCGTAACATCATGGCTGATCTGGTCAGCAACCTGACCATGATGGAGGCGAAGGTCATCGCCTTCGACGGTGTCTTCGCCGAACCCGACCGCACCTCGCCCAAATATTTTCTTGAGAACCTTCCCAAAGACGACCTCGCCCGCAACTTCTTCGACGGCGAGCTTGAACCCCGCGACTCCGTGGACACCGCCGACGTGAACAACATGTTCGACCACGACGCCATGTTCGCCGCCGCCATCAAGAAATCCGACCGCTTCGTGACGGGCTTCACATGGGGGCGCACCGACCGCGCCGACAACAAGCCTTTAAGCCGCAATAAAATCCAGTTCGGCGATAAGACGGTAGAGGAGGCGTTCGTCAAGCGCGCGCCCGCGTTTCTGGCCGCCACGGTCAACCTCCCGCTCTTTACCGAAAACGCCGCCGATAACGGCAGCTTCATGGCCGAACCCGACCGCGATGGTGTTCTGCGCCGCACGGGGCTGGTCTTCTCCGACCGCGAAAAAATCTACCCCTCCCTCTCGCTGGCCACCCTGCGCATCGCCGAGCTGGGCCGCAAGGGCGTCGCGCGAATCGTCGAAGTGCCGCAGGAAAAGCGCGGCGATATCGACACCGCCTACCGCGTCGTGGTGGGCGATCACGCGATCCCGGTCGAAAGCGACGGGCTACTCAACATCTATTTCCGCCGCTACTGCAACGAATACGAAATGAAAAGCGGCCACTTCGAGTGCAAGCGTCAGGATTATATCTCGGCCCGCAAGATCCTCGATCCCGCCTTCGCCGAAGAGGTCGCCCCCCTCATCAAGAACAAGATCGTCCTGATCGGCTCCAGCTCCGAGGGCCTGAAAGACCTCCGCTCCACGCCGCTCCAGCCCTTCCGCCCGGGCGTCGAGATCCACGCCAACGCGCTCGAACAGATCGTGCAGGGCAAATTCCTCCTGCGCCCCGATATCGCCCGCGCGGCGGAGGCCGTCTACATCGTCGTGGCCGGGCTGTTCTTCATCATCTTCGCGCCGTTCGTCGGGGTTCTGATCTCGACCGCGCTTTGCGTCGGCGTGATCGTCGTCTCCTTCCTCGGCGCGTATTATAAATACACCCACGACGGCCTGCTGCTCGATCCGGTCTATCCCGGCCTCGCGGTCCTGTGCATATTCGTGGTCTCGACAATCCTCTCCTATGCCCGCGCCGAATCCATGCGCCGCCAAATAAGACAGGCCTTCCGTATGTACGTCGCGCCCGACGTGATGCGCGATCTTGAGAAAAACCCCGAAAACCTAAAGCTCGGCGGGGAAACGCGCGAAATCTCCGTCATGTTCACCGACATCCGCAAATTCACCCAGATCTCGGAGGGATTAAGCCCGGAACAGCTCATCCACCTCATGAACGAATTCCTGACCGCCATGACCGACATCGTGCTTCAGGAGCACGGCACGGTGGACAAATATATCGGCGACGCGATGATGACCTTCTGGAACGCGCCGCGTGACGTGCCGGAGCATCACGCCTGCGCCTGCCGCGCTGCCCTGCGGATGCAATCCGCCCTCGAACCGCTGAACAGCGCGCTGGCGGAGGAGGCGCGGGCGAAGGGCAACGACCCCGTGACCCTCCAGACCGGAATCGGCATCGCCGCCGGCCCCTGCGCGGTCGGCAACATGGGCTCGCGCCAGCGCTTCGCCTATTCCGCATTGGGCGACCCCGTCAATCTCGCCAGCCGCTTGGAGGGCCTCACGAAATTCTACTCCGTCTCGATTATCGTCTCACAGGACATACGCGAGCAGGTGCCCGCCTTCGCCGCGCTGGAACTCGACCTCATCCGCGTGGTCGGCAAGAGCCGCGCCGTGCGCATCTTCGCGCTGATCGGCGATGCCGATTACGCCGCCCACGGCGATTTCGGAAAATGGTCCATCGAGCATGAGGCGATGATCGAACGCTACCGCGCCCGCGACTTCGACAAGGCTCTGGAAATCCTCAAGCTCTGCAAAACAATCTCCGCGCCCCTCGGCGGTCCGCTGGATGATTACTACGCGATGCTCTCCACCCGCATCAAATCCTTGAAGAAACAAGACCTCCCCGCAGACTGGGACGCCGTCTTCGAGGCGAAGGAAAAGTAATATTTGCTTGTCATCCCCGCGAAAGCGGGGATCCAGTTAAGATCATAAGCATGGATTCCTGCCTCCGCCGGAGGGGGAGCCGTCATTGCGAACCCGCTTTTGCGGGTGAAGCAATCCAAGCGGGGATAGATTGCTTCGTCAGCCTTTCGGCCGCCTCGAAATGACAAGACCCCTTAAACTTTTTTGATACTCTTTAATCTCAATCGTCAAAAAACTTTGTCATCCTGAGCGCAGCGAAGGATCTGAGCCATACAACCTGAGAAAGATCCTTCGGCTCCGCCTCAGGATGACGGAATTTTCTGATCGCGTTGTGATCGCCGTGCCCGTTGTGTTTAGAGAAATGTCTGTGCGTCAATCATCCGAAACCGGCGAGGGCTTGGCCGCAATTCGCTCCAGAAACTGAAAGCACGCCTCGCTTTTCTGAAGTACGGCGCGGGCCTCCTCGGGCGTCATGCCGCTTTTCAACGCCGGGCAGTAGAGCAAGGTGAGCATGGCAAGATCGCGCTGCGGGATTCCGCTGCTAAACTTACCCATTCTCTTGAGCGGAATGTCGATCCATTGAGTCGCTTTCCGGATTTGCTCAGCCGCATCATGGTTTCCTATCGCATCGTAGTATTCATCATCATTCTGAAAGCTTCCTGATTCGATAACGTCCCTGTACACGACGAATGCGTAACGAGCGACATTTAGACGTGCTTTCGACCGTGAGTGCCAGTGCGACAACACAGACTCCTCGTCCTCGGACATGCTCGGCAACCCCAGCGCCCGCACCAGACATTCATGGATCAACGCTGCGAACATGCTGTCCTTGAGGGTTGGGTCTATCTTGCAAACGGCGAGATCAAGAGACAGCGACGTGTCAGGCAAGAGATATCCATACATATAGCTTCTCGTGACGGACTCGAACAGAACGCCATTAAAGAATGTTCCTTCAAATATTGCGGGATGGAACCTGTATCCTGGCGGAGGATTCGCAACACTTACGCCGCTGGTGCTTTGTGGAATGAATCTTACCCGCCCGTAGTCTTCTGTTAGGTCGGCCTTGTCACCCGGGTCCATCAAGCGCAAATCAAGTCCGGTTGCAACGGAAATAGTTTGCAACTCGCTTTTGATAGCCTCGATAAATCTTGGAAAGTAGATCGCCGTCCCCTCTAACGAATATGGTGTCAATGGGTTCTCAGGAAAACCGGAGTGCTCGTACCAGGCTTGTTGGGTCAGTGTAAATCTCGGCCAATCTATGGCGATCTTGACCACCTTCTTATCCCATCGGCTCAGGACATTTCGCGGGTTAAGCGGGAGCTTAAGGTTTTCCCCGAGATGAGGCTTGAGCCACGGAATCAGATCGGCAGTGATGCCCTGCCTTTTGAGCGTTTGATACGCATCCGGCCTTGGCCCAAAAAACCGCTGATACATCAGCTCCCGATCTTCGGGTGTCATATCGGAATTCCAAGGCAATTCGGAAAACGCGACATTTATGAAATTTTCGATCAGCTCCGGCTTGCGATAGATCTGCCCATCCAGAACATAAGGCTTTTCATCATCGGCAAAGGCCCGGGCGCTAAAGCCCGCTCCGAAAACAGCGATGAACGAAGCAACAATGAAATATCTCGCCAAACTTACCTCCTGAAGTTTTTTAGGCGCCAATCGCTCAGCAATGTGCGTACCCATAAGTTAACTCCATACCCCGCCTTTGTCATCCTGAGCGCAGCGAAGGATCTTAAGCATGCGCCCCTCAAACAGATCCTTCGGCTTCGCCTCAGGATGACAGGGGAAGAGCCGCGCGCGTTGTGATCGCCGTACGAGCTGTGCTTCAAAAAAAGCTTCGCGTCTTCGCGATTCTAATCCGGGTGTAAGAATTAAGGAAACCAGCCCCTAAAACTTAAACGGCGCCCAGAGCTTAATCCGCTCGATCAAATCCGCCTCGCTCATCGGCTTGGCGAACAGATACCCCTGCGCCAGCTCGCAGCCCATCTCCCGCAGCTTGTGCGCCTCTTCCTTGGCCTCCACTCCCTCGGCCACGGTGATCATGCGCATATTCTTGCCGAGCGTGACGATGGAGTTGACCAGCGCAAGACTGTGCTCGTTCTTGTGCATGTCGCGCACGAAGCTCTGGTCGATCTTGAGCGTGTCGATCGGAAAATAATGCAGATAGGAGAGGGAGGAATACCCCGTCCCGAAATCGTCGATGGCGATGCCCATGCCCGCCTTCCGGCACATGCGCAGCGTTTCCTTCGCCCGGTCCGGCTGCTGGATCAGAACGCGCTCGGTGATCTCCAGATGCACCTGCTCGGCGGCCACGTCCGTCTCGCTGATCGTGTTATAGACGCTGCCGATGAAATCGTCCGACGAAAAATCCGCGCTGGAGAAATTCACGCTCATATAAAGCTTGTCCTTGGGCTTCACGGCCGCCTCGATCCGCTTGAGCGCCAGACACGCCTCGCGCAGCGCCCACTTGCTCGCCTCGATGATCAGGCCGCTTTCCTCTGCCACCGGAATGAAGATGGCGGGGGAGATAAACCCCTTCTTCGGGTGGTTCCAGCGCATGAGCGCCTCGAACCCCGTGATCTCGCCGCTCGAAAGGCTGATGATCGGCTGATAGTAAAGCTGCACGAATTTAGAGAGCAGCGCGTCGCGGAATTCGTTGGCGATGGTAATCGTCTGCACCGCGTCCGTCGTCTCGGCATAACCCAGCTCGACCATCTCCGCCGGCGGCCACTGATACCGTTCGCCCCAGATCTCCGCGCGCGTCAGCGTATCCCGGTACCGCGTCAGAATGACCTGCGTCGCCATCTTCAAAACCGAATCGGCATGCTCCAGCCGCCGCGAAAAATCGTCCTTCGTAATCTCCAGAAGCTTAGAATCCTCAAGCGCCACGATGGTGGCCGTGCGCGGCGCGTTGTCAATGATGGCCATTTCCCCGATCATCGCGTTGGCCCCGCGCGTGCCCAGAACGCGCGTCCGCCCCTCCGAATCGGTATAGCGGATCTCCACCTTTCCCTCTTCGATGATATAGGCGCTATCCCCGGGATCGCCCTGTTTTATAATGAATTCGCCGGCCTTGAAGACCTTCCTCGAATCGGCTGTTTCCATGACTGATGATGCCCACACACACACGCACAAGTGGTTACACTATGAAGACTTTATATTAGTGTCCGGTTAACGCGGAGAAAAACCTTAAGCTTTTTCATAATATTAGGCACTTTTTTCCAACTCAATCCTTGACAACGGGCGGGGCAGGCCGCTATTGTCCGCCTCTGACAAGAATATTGCCGATGGAATTGGGACCATGAAGGTTGTTAACTCGCTGAAATCATTGAAAAAACGGGACCGTAACTGCCGGATCGTCCGCCGTAAGGGTCGCCTGTACGTGATCAATAAAAAGAATCCGCGTTACAAGGCTCGCCAAGGCTAATGGGCGTTGACCGCCACACGGGCGTGTGGCGGCCGCTGGCTGTTTCTTCCTGATTTCTTCCACATTATCAAAAATCTGTGTGCCGGGGCATCGCGCCGCGAAAAAAATCCTGTGCGATCCTGTTGAAAGTCTTGTGATAGAGTATAGTGGGATAGTGCAATCTGCTCTGCGGTTTGCTATACCGTAAATAGCTCTGCGCTTTTTTGTAATACCTCTCTCGAACGGGCAAAACGCTTATGTTTTCCAGGCTTTTTGGGTTTATGTCGTCGGATATGGCGATCGATCTCGGAACCGCGAACACGCTGGTCTACGTCAAGGATCAGGGAATCGTGCTGAACGAGCCGTCGGTCGTGGCCATGTCCATCGTGGGCGGCAAGAAACAGACCCTCGCCGTCGGCAACGAGGCCAAGCAGATGCTGGGCCGGACTCCCGGCAGCATCGTGGCCATCCGCCCCCTGCGCGACGGCGTCATCGCCGATTTCGAGGTGACCGAGGCGATGATCAAACACTTCATTCGCAAGGTTCATAACCGCCGCTCGTTTGTCTCCCCCAAAATGATTATCTGCGTGCCCTCCGGCTCCACCGCCGTTGAGCGCCGCGCGATTCAGGAATCCGCAGAAAGCGCGGGCGCGTCTGAGGTCTACCTGATCGAGGAACCCATGGCCGCCGCTATCGGCTCCGGTCTGCCCGTCACCGAACCCACCGGCTCCATGGTCGTCGATATCGGCGGCGGCACGACGGAAGTCGCGGTCATCTCGCTGGGCGGCATCGTGTATTCGCGCTCCGTGCGCGTCGGCGGCGACAAGATGGACAAGGCGATCATCGCCTACATCCGCCGCGTTCATAACCTTCTCATCGGCGAAAGCACAGCCGAACGCATCAAAAAGGAAATCGGCTCCGCCTGCCTGCCCGGCGACGGGGAGGGGCGCACGATGGAAATTCGCGGCCGCGACCTGATGAACGGCGTACCCAAGGAAATCGTGGTCACCGAACGCCAGGTCGCCGAGGCGCTGGCCGAACCTGTGGGCCAGATCGTGGAGGGCGTAAAGGTCGCCCTCGAACACACCGCGCCGGAACTCGCCGCCGACATCGTGGATCGCGGCATCGTCCTGACGGGCGGCGGCGCGCTGCTCACCAATCTGGATTTCGTGCTCCGCCACGCCACCGGCCTCGCCATCACGCTCGCGGACGATCCGCTCTCCTGCGTCGCGCTCGGCACCGGCCACGCGTTGGAGGCGGGCAAGGCGCTGCGTCACGTTCTGATCGGAACGTACTGACGGCCTCGAAAAAGATAAAGACAAAACATAAAGACTGACGTGTTCGAAGACAGGGTATCCCGCCGGAAGCCGCGCGGGACGGGGATGATTTGCGCGTCTTGCAATTGACCGGGCCCTTCTCTAACACTGAGAAGCATAAGCATCAGAGAACATAAAGAGCAGGACGCTTGAAACGCAACGCGCTGACCAGAAAGATCGCAAGGATCGCCCCGTTTCCAGTCGGGGTGACGGCTCTCTGGTCGCTTGTCCTTATCGTGCTGTGCCTGATTTTGATGATTCTCTCGACCCTGCGCCCCGCCTATTTCGAAGGCATACGCACCGCGCTGGCCGACCGATTCGCGCCCGTGCTTTCAATTGTCGCCATACCCTTTGAAAATATGGCGTCGTTTTTTACGAACATTCAGGACATCGCGGCCCTGAGGGCCGAATCCCAAAGGCTGGAATCTGAAAACGCCCGCTTGCGTGAATGGTATCACATGGCTCTGCTGCTCGAATCCGAAAACAAATCCTTGCGCGAATTGCTGAATCTGAAGGCCGATCCGGAATATGAGTACGTCAGCACACGTATCATCGCGGGCGCAGGCCAGAATTTCGTCAAAAGCGTACTCGTTGCCGCTGGCGCGTCGGACGGCTTGGCCAAGGGCGATACTGCGCTTTCCGATGTCGGTCTTGTGGGCCGTGTGGTTGAAACCGGCGTCGCGTCCAGCCGCATTCTTCTTCTGACCGACATCAACTCCCGCGTCCCTGTCCTGGTCGAGGATACATTGCTTCACGCGATCATGCGCGGCACCAACGCCGACCGCCCCGAGCTCATCCATTATTCAAAAGACAGCGACATCCCCGAGGGCGCGCGCATCGTAACCTCTGGCCACGGCGGCGGTTATCCTCCGGGTTTGCCCGTGGGCCGTGTCGTGACCGGGGAGGACGGCGAAAAGACGGTTGAGCTTTTCTCGAATCTCGACCGTCTGCGCTTCGTTCGGATACTCAAACAGCACGCAAAAAAGGCTCCGTACGCCAATATCCTTCAGCCTCTGAATAAAAACGGCGGGGAACCAGGCCCGCAGGAGGAGGGGATCCCGCAATGACCGATAACGCCTACCTCTCCGCCGAATTTACAGGCTTCGCCCTGGCTTATATTTTAATCGTCTGCCTTTTTCTGGTGAATGTGCAGGCCCCGCTTTTGCTTTCCGCCGGAGATGCCGGCGCACCTTTCCTCCTGATGGGCATTTATTATTGGTCCGCCTACCGCCCGACTCTGGTGCCCCTCTGGCTCGTCTTCATTTTGGGCATCATGCTGGACTTGTTGAGCGGCGGACCCGTCGGCCTCAATGCGTTCGTGCTTGTGGCGGCCCGGTGGCTGGTGACAGACCAGCGTCTTTTTCTGATGGGCCAGTCGTTCATGATCGTCTGGCTGGGCTTTATAATTGTCTGCGCGATTACCGCCGTCTCGCAATGGGTGATCTTCGGCGCGCTGAACCTCTCGTGGAGCGCACCGGAGACAATCCCGGCGATGATTGCGCTCGGCGCTGTTCTGTTCCCCCCGGTGAACATCCTGCTTCATGCCACGCACCAGCTTCTGCCCGCTGGTCCGGGTGGCTACAGACTAAAACTTTGAGGCATCATGGCCAAAAGAAAAAACGATGACGATGGCCTCAAAACCTTTTCCCGCCGAACGGTGCTCATCGGGGGGTTGCAGGTCGTCGGTCTGGGCATTTTGGGCGGACGTCTGGCGTACCTACAACTGGTGCAGGGCAACCGCTATAAGATGCTCTCCGACCAGAACCGCATCAACATCCGCCTCATCGCCCCGCCGCGCGGACTCATCGTGGACCGTTTCGGCGTTCCGCTCGCTCTGAACGTTGAGAATTTTCAGGTTCACATCATCCGTGAGCAGGCGCGTGACATGCGCGCCTCTCTGGAGGCCCTGCGCCGCTTTATTTTTCTTGAGGAGCACACGATCGACAGCGTAATCGAACAGGCCACGAAAATTCCCAAATTCCTGCCCGTGAAGGTCAAGGAGGAACTGACATGGGAAGAGGTGGCGACCATAGAGGTCAATCTGCCCGAACTTCCCGGACTGCTGATCGACAAGGGCGAAACCCGGACCTACCCCTTCGGCCTCACCACTTCGCACCTCACCGGCTATGTCGGCGCGGTATCCGAGGATATCCTCAAGGCTGAGGGTGAAAAGCAGCCCGTCCTCTCGCTCCCCGGCTTCAAAATCGGCAAGATCGGAATCGAAAAGCAATATGACCGCGAGATGCGCGGCAAGGCGGGCGCGGCGGAGATGGAGGTCAACGTCGTAGGACGGGAGGTCCGCGAGCTAAGCCATAAAGACCCCATACCCGGGGACCGGATTACGTTGACGATTGATGCCGAGTTGCAGCGTTACGCGCACGAAGTCCTGTCAAAGGAGCGCAGCGCCTCAGCGGTCGTCATGGACGCGCACACGGGCGCGGTCTACGCTATGGCCTCTCACCCCGGCTACGACCCCAACCTCTTCTCACGCGGCATCCCGCGCAATATATGGAAAAGCCTTCAGGAAGACTCGTCCCTCCCGCTCATGCACAAGGCGCTGGTTGGCCAGTATCCGCCCGGCTCGACCTTCAAGATGCTCACGGCCATCGCGGGTCTGGAACATGGAATACCCGCCGGACGCACGGTCTACTGCCCCGGCTTCTATATGATGGGCAAAGATAAGTTCCACTGCTGGAAGCCCGAAGGCCACGGCCGCGTAGACGTCATCACCGCGCTTCAGAAATCCTGCGACACGTATTTTTATACAATCGCCAACGAAATGGGCATCGATGCCATCGCCGGAGTCTCCCGGCGCTTCGGCCTCGGTGAGAAGTATGGCTTCGATCTTGATGATGAGCGCCCCGGCATCATCCCCGACCGCGCATGGAAATACGCCCGCTTCGGTGAACGCTGGCATCGCGGCGAAACGGTGGTGAACGCGATCGGGCAGGGCTATGTCCTGACAACGCCCCTCCAGCTGGCTGTGATGACCGCCCGCCTCGTAAATGGAGGGTTTGCCGTAAAGCCTTGGCTGACGGCGCAAGTCGGAGAGACGGTGCGCGGTGTTGAAAGCTGGCCGAAAATTGAATCCGCCCGGGACGAACACCTCAAACTGATTCTAACGGGCATGGAAAAGGTCGTAAACGAGCCCGGCGGCACGGCCTTCGCTTCGCGCATCACCGAACCCGGAATGGAAATGGGCGGCAAAACCGGAACGGCGCAGGTCGTCCGCATCACAAAGGAACAGCGCCGCCTGCGCGTCAAAAACGAAGATCTGCCGTGGGAACAGCGCCACCATGCGCTCTTCGTCGGCTATGCGCCGATCCACGCGCCGCGCTACGTCTGCAGCGTCGTTGTGGAACACGGTGTGGGCGGCTCCCGCGCCGCCGCGCCCATCGCCAAGGAACTCCTGATCCGTGCGCAAAGCCGTGACCCGGCCTCCATGACGGCCTTATACGCGCAGCCGGAGCAGGGGGGCGCAATCCTGCCGCCCGCTGAAAATGAAACGCATGAAGATATGGGCGTCCCCGAACGTAAGAGCGGCCTGATTATTCCCGGCGTCAAACCCAAAAGAAAGGCTGGCCCGCAATGATCCGCGACTCGCTCTTTCTTTCGCCCGAACAAAGCCTGATCCAGAGGTTCCTGAGCCTCAACTGGGTTCTGGTCATTCTCCTCTGCTGCGTCATGGCCGTGGGCGTGATCGCGCTCTATTCCGCGGGGGGTGGGGATTTAAACAAATGGGCGGGCAACCACTTCGTGCGCTTTATGTTCGGACTCGGGATCATGATGATCATTGCGATGGTCGATGTAAAATGGTGGTACCGCGTCGCCTGGCCGTTTTATATCGGTGTGTTCATTCTCCTGATCCTCGTGGAGATTATGGGGCATATCGGCATGGGGGCGCAGCGCTGGATCAATCTCGGCTTCATCCAGCTTCAACCCTCCGAACTGATGAAGATCGCCGCCATCATGTGCCTCGCGCGCCACTTCCACGGCGCCGGGCCGGAACAAACCCGCCGCCTGACCTTCCTCGTCGTTCCGGCGGCGCTGATCCTCGCCCCGGTGGGCCTCGTGATGCTCCAGCCCGATCTGGGAACGGCCCTGATGATCCTCATGGCCGGGGCGGGGCTTGTCTTCATCGCGGGCGCGCCGCTCTGGATTTTCATCTCCGGCATCGCGGCCGTCCTGACCGCGATCCCCATCGGCTGGCAGCTCATGCACGATTATCAGCGCCAAAGGGTTCTCACCTTCCTCGATCCGGAATCCGACCCCCTCGGCGCAGGCTATCACATCACGCAATCCAAAATCGCCCTCGGCTCGGGCGGCATGTACGGCAAGGGCTTCATGCAGGGCACGCAAAGCCGCCTCAACTTCCTGCCCGAAAAACAGACGGATTTCATCTTCACGTTATATGCCGAGGAATGGGGCCTCGTCGGCGGCATCGCCCTTCTGGTGCTCTTCGCGCTCATCTTCATCGTGTGCCTGCGCATCGCGCTGCGCTGCCGCCATAATTTCGGGCGCTACCTCGCGGCGGGGCTGACCATCAACTACTCCCTGCACATCTATATCAATATCGCGATGGTGATGGGCCTGATCCCGGTCGTGGGCGTGCCCCTGCCGATGATCTCCCACGGCGGAACGGCGATGCTGGCCTGCCTCGCAGGCTTCGGCCTGATCATGTCCTGCCACGTCTACCGCCACAGCAAGGTGACGCGTTAAATCGCCTTTGTCATCCTGAGCGCAGCGAAGGATCTGAGGCATAAAACCGGAGAGAGATCCTTCAGCTTCGCCTCAGGATGACTGAATTCTCTGATCGCGTCGTGTTCGCTGAGATCGCCGTGTTTCAAAAAATCGCTTGGCGTCTTCGCGTCTTTGCGATTCATAGTCTTGGATTGTTCCCCTGCTGGGATGGAGGAGCAGAGCGTCATTGCGAACCCGCGCCAGCGGGTGAAGCAATCCATAAAGCCGCAGAGGTGGATTGCTTCGTCGGCCCAAGGTCCTCCTCGCAATGACGAGACTCCTTAGCTTTTTTTCTCTTTAACCTCTGTGGTCAAAAACAGCGAAGACCTTCAATCAAGCCGCGTTCAGCAAGGTGAGCGCTAAAAAAATAAGCGGCTATTTTTTTAATATCGTAGATTTTAGGAATGACCGGATTTTTTCATCTTCAGCATAATCCACTGCCGTTTGCCCCACGATGTTTATGAAATCGGCTCTAGCTCCGGCAGAAGTAAGTATTTTCGCCGCTTCAACGGATTTAAGCCGATGCAAGGGCGTTTCATTATCAACATCTAAGGCATTCGGGTTGGAACCGTATTGAAGCAGAACCCTCATAATTTCAATTTCATCGTATCTGGTAGCAAAATGCAGAGGAATATCTCCTGTGCTTGTGGTGTTGGGATCAGCCCCAAGCTCAAGTATTTGTCTTACAAAAGTATAGTCAGCTCGATCAGTTGCTTTTTTAAGGAGGTTATATCCATCGCCACCTATTCTGTTAATGTCCGCACCGGCCCCCTTTAGGATTTTTACCGTTTCAATATTGGCCGCATTCTCGATGGCGGCTGTTTGTGTATTGGTTTCAGCATGCAAGTCCGCTCCGGCCTCCAGCAAGATATGAACACACTCAGCGGCACCGTATTCAGAAGCCTCAAGCAAAACAGTCCTGCCAAACTCATCTGTTTGATGAATGTCTGCACCAATTTTAATAAGCCACTCGCAAATCACAGCATTATTTTTGCGTACGGCATACATGAGCGGAGTTGCACCGCAGTGTCCTGTATCGGCTATATTTGCGCCATGATTATGTAATAACTGACATTTGTTTAAGTCACCCGCTAAAACAGACAATAAAAAGGGAGTCCGGTTCCATCCATCCCTCAATTCTAATGAAGATCCGCGCTTTATGCTTTGTTCACAAGCATCTGCAGTTCCATAAGCGATGATATGCTTCAGTTCATCCCACTCAAGCAAACTGTCATCCGCTCCGGCATCAAGCAAAATTTTAACAAGTTTAAATTTGCCGTCACGCGAGGCGCTCCAAATCGGTGAAGT
>JAANMX010000516.1_pt1 | contig 51288 bp, 36 predicted proteins | sample 7279681 | NCBI WGS metagenome assembly JAANMX01 (sample SAMN14094542, study PRJNA606508) | bioreactor metagenome | isolation source: A lab-scale SPAN reactor treating ammonium-rich wastewater day 351 | place: Ireland: Galway | collected 2018-01-01
TGATCGTCCGATACAGCGCCGGGCAAAACGGGCCTTCAGAGAGATAGCATCTGTGTATTGCCTACACAAATAGGTCACACTTCAAAGACCGTGCGATTCAACTAGCGGCGCGCAGATCTCCCTTTTGTCGGGGGCAAGAATTGTGGTATTAAGAATGGCATCTCCCGCAATAAAATTCTTGGAGGCGATCATGGATGGCGGAGAATGAGATCAAATTAAATGTGGCTCCTGAGCAAGTCGTAAAGGCAGGCGTGGGCGGTGGGCTTGAACCGACGTTCCGGCAACACCTTGAGGCAAAGTTCAATACTGACCGTTCAGATATCCGTGTGTTGCAAAGCCACGCTCCAACTCTAATGAGGGCAAAGGCGTACACAGATGGCAATGATATACATTTCCAACCTGGCTTTAACGCAAGCTCAGCCGAAGGGAAAGCAATGATCGCCCATGAGGTTGGGCATGTTGTCCAACAACGAGGCCATCGCGATGCAGACTCTGACCTAGGAGATTAATCCCCGGAATTTTGCTGAGCCGCCGGCGTAGCCGGGAAAGATCTTGTCGAGGTCCTTTGCACCGAGATGCTTTGCAGCGGCCTCGCCGAAAACGTCGCGAAAGTCGGTCGTAACGGCGAGGTCCCGGCCTTCGTAGAGCTGATCGTTCTTCATACCCTTCCAATCGCCGTAAACTTTACCGCCGCGGACGGAATTGCCTAGTGCGAACATCGTGTTGCCGTGGCCGTGGTCGGTTCCGCGACTGCCGTTCTCTTTTGCGGTGCGGCCGAATTCGCTCATCGTTAGCACGAGCACGTCGTCCATCTGCTTGTCAAGATCGGTTGCGAACGCCGCGATCGACAGAGCGAAGGTACGTAAGAAATTCGAGAGTTGGCCGCGTGCACCGCCTTCGTTCAGGTGCGTGTCCCAGCGGATATCATTGCCGGTGTCGGTGAACGCAACCTCGAGGCCGACTCCGGCCTTGATAAGCTGCGCGATCTGCTTGAGCGAGCGGCCGAGGTCGGTATTCGGATAAACGGCGCCGTTCGCGGGCTGGTATTTTTGCGGGTTCGCACGCTTTAAGAAATCCATCGCATCGAAGGTCTCTTTACCCGTTTTATTGAGCGTGTCTTTCACATTCTGATCGTAAATGCCTTCGAAACCGCCCTTGAGATCCGTCGTGTAGAGGCCGGCCTGGATCGTAAAATCGGAAAGGTTCGCCATCGCGACCGACGGAGCTTTGCCGTACAAGGAACGCGGCAAGGTCTGTGTCATCGAAACAGCGCGGAAGGGCGAGGCGTTCTTCGCCGGCGCGTCTTGCAGAACGCGATTCAGCCAGCCGTCGGGTGTTGATTTGCGGCCGGGTGTGCCGGATTCCATATAGTCCTGCGCGTCAAAATGAGAGCGCGTATTGTCGGGCGAACCAACGCTCGTGATCGCCGCAAGCTGTCCGCTTTTGTAGAACGGAGCGAGAACGGCAAGGCTCGGATGCAGGCCGAAATGTCCGTCGAGGTCCACCGCGCCGTCCGTCTTTCCGGGTTTCGGAATGGCTATCGTCGGCCGAAGGTCGTAGTATTCGCTATCGCCGTACGGCACGAGCATATTCAGCCCGTCAACGGCACCGCGTTGAAAGATAGTGACGAGAACCTTGCGGCCTTTTGCACCGCCTTTTGTCTGTGCTGCTGCGAACTGATGCAGAAAATTCGGCGCAACCGACATCAGCCCAAAGCTCGCCAAACCAAAACCACTTGCCTTCAAAAAATAGCGTCTGTCCATAAAAAAACCTCACCAACCGAGAAGTTAGACGCATGCGGCCGCAGAAAAGTCTTTAAGAATGGAGCTAGTGGCCGGTCAACCTACCCGTCCTTTCCAGATGAACGGGTCTCGGCTCGTATGAAATATCGCGATGATGAATATTTGTCCGTCTTCGATCATAAAAATGAGCGCGAACGGGAACCTATGCGTCAATGCGCAGCGAACGCTGGAACCATGGACAATAGGAAAAGCGAGAGGAATGGTACGGATCCTTTCAATGGCCTTTTCGATCTCGACGCGGAGAGCGGTGCCCAGTTCCGCTTCGGTTTGGTACCAGGCGATGGCCTCGGCTGCCTCAAGTTCGGCGGCTTCGTGGAGCTTAACGGGAAGGTTCATGCGATCCTTCGCAAACGTTCACGTACAGCTTCCCATGGCAAAGCCTTTTCGGCGTGGTCGCGGAGATCGGCGACTCGTCGGTCGATCTCTGTCTTCTGCTCACGACTCAAGCGGAAGTCATCGGCACCCGAAACAATGCTGTCGTAAAGGTCGTCCGCAAGCTTTCTGCGTTCTGGAAGAGGGAGCTTTAGCGCTTGTTCGAGTATCGTACTCATATCGGCACCAGAATATATTACTGGAGACGGCGAAGTAAAGGTTTTGTTGTGCATTCCCTCAAAAACCGCGTTTAGCGGATGATGATCTCATCAACAAAAATCCAAGGGTCGCCGCCTGCGCCGGGGTGCCACGCGGGGATCTTACCGATGTTAAAGGCCCGGACGCGTACGTAGCGTGCGGTCACGGGCTTTACAGCGTGAGTGAATTCTTTCACGGTGCCTTTCATTTCGTCCTGCGGAAAACCAGTTTTGAAATCGCCAAGTTTCACGAAATTCACACCGTCATTTGAAAATTCGAACTCAAGACGGTCAGGCATCCAGATCCACGAGCCCGCGGCCTGCAGAAAGCTTCCACCGACCTCGCGGATCGTCGTTTCCCGTTTTAGGTCGATTACCGCCTCGAACGTCTTTCCCTGATAGCCTTGCCATTCACCGCTCGCAAAGTTCGCGTTGCCGCGAAGTCCGTCGATGATCGCGTCGTCGCCTCCGCCCGTGTACTGCGTGCTATATGGCGACAGTATCTTCACGGACCAGTCGTTCGGACGTTTGTAGAATGTGGCCGAGACCTCGTGGCTTCGTTTCCCGCGTTCGTTGACGGCGAAAGCGGTTATCGTTGTGGTTGCGCTGATATCGAAAGGATGGAATTCGGTTTCCCAAGTGTGTGAATCCGTGGTTCCTCCCGGTCTCCAGTAGATCTTTCCGCCGAGCGGAGCCTTTATATTGATCCGGGTCTTGCCGTTGAATACACGTTCGCCTTCGATCACCGGAACGGCAGTAAAGCTTACGCCAACCTCAGACGCCGAGCTTGATGTGAACCAATCTTTTACAGGCTCTGCGGCCATTTCGAATTCAAGTGTGCCGCCATTTGTGATGTCGCTGTGGCGAAAGAAAGGCTCGCGCAGAGGCTTGCCGTTCAGCTTTACGGATCTCACATAGCGATCGCCGACCGAATTGTTCGGTGCCTTGATCGTGAACTTCTTTCCGTTCTCGAGGTGTATCACCGCCTGTTTGAAAAGCGGCGAGCCGATGTCGTAAACAGGCCGCGATGGTGCCACCTGATAGAACCCAAGCGCGCTCAGAATGTACCACGCCGACATCTGCCCGCAGTCCTCATTGCCGATCAGCCCGTCCGGAGCGTTGTGGTAAAACTCGTCCATGATCTTCCGCACGTACATCGCGGTCTGCCACGGTTGATTCGCATAGTTGAACAAGTACGGGATGTGATGCGAAGGTTCGTTGCCGTGAGCGTATTGGCCGATCAGGCCCGTGATGTCCGGCTGTACACGGCCCGTGAGCTTGTCGCTCGTTGTGAAGAGTTCGTTGAGCTTCTTTGCGAATTCGATCTTGCCGCCGTAAAGCTCCGCAAGGCCGCTGACATCATGCGGGGCAAAGAACGTGTAAACCCAGGCGTTGCCTTCCGTATAGTTGAAGGTGACCTCGTTCGGAGCGAACGGAGAGAGAAATCCGCCATTACGCTTCGGACGCATAAAACCCGTTTTGGGGTCGAACAGGTTGCGGTAATAGAGAGAACGCTCGAAATAGGATGTTGCCTCTTTCTCAAGCTGCTCATTCGTGAGATTGCGATATGCTGCCGGAGACTTTATTTTCTCGCGCATAAGCGACTGGGCCATCGTCGCGATGCAGTAATCGTCATAGGCGTATTCGAGCGTCTTTGAGACAGATTCGTTCTCGTCCTCGCTCGAAATATAACCGCGTCTTTTGTAAGCGGCGAGCCCGAAATGGTTAAGTTCCGCGGAGTGTTTGGCGGCGGCATAAGCCTTTTCATAATCGAAGCCCTTGATCCCCTTCGCCATCGCGTCGGCGATTACGGAAACTGCATGGTAACCGATCATCGTGTCGGTCTCCTCGCCCCAGAGTTCCCAAACCGGCAGCCGTCCGCCCTGTTCGTAAATGCGTATGAACGTGTTGATAAAATCAACTGTGCGTTTTTCGTCAATGATCGTGTAAAGCGGATGCGCCGCCCGAAACGTATCCCAAAGCGAGAAGACCGTGTATTGCTCAGACGGACCGCGGACACTCTTGTCCGCATCGCCGCTTGCGGCGAGCGATCTGCTTCGTGCCGAACGCTTCGATCCTTTTACGCTTGTTCGCGTCTTGGCGACGCTCATGCGGACAGGAGTGTCCGCGCTCCGTAGCTGATGGATCTTCCGGTCGTGCCCTAGGTAACGGCCATCTACATCGCTAAAGATGTTTGGCTGGATCGCCGTGTGATAGAGCGCGGTGTAGAAGTTTGTCGTCTGTTCGTCTGTGCCACCCGAAACTTCGATCTTGCTCAACTCTTTATTCCACGCCGCGCGCGCATCAGCTCGCACCTTGTCAAAATCCCAACCGGGAATCTCGGCTTCGAGATTCTTGCGAGCACCCTCGATGGAAACGTAGGAGATGGCGACCTTAACAAGGATCTGTTCGCCCGCCTTTGTATCGAACTGAAATTTCGAACGCAGATTTGTTCCTTGCATGGAATGCCCTCGGTCTATTCTTAGGTCGGACCCGCCATCAAACATTCCATAGAATTTGAAAGGTTTTGAAAACTCAACGACAAAATAGACGGTTTGATCTTTTGCCCAACTCTTCGAGCGTCGGAACCCCTCGAACCGCCTTCGGCTGACATACTTGATCTCGGAGTCAAGTACTTGATCCCTCCAAGAAAGGTCGAGGACAATATGCGATCTTTCGCTTTTCGGGAAGGTGTAGCGATGCAGACCTACGCGTGCGGTTGCGGTCAATTCTGCCGTGACGTCGTTATCGAGTTTTACGGAATAAAACCCTGGCGCAGCTCGCTCTTTCGCATGTGAGAAGGTTGACCTTTGACCATTACTTGGGCGGCCTTGCGAGTCAATAAGGTTCAGTTCGCCAACGGTCGGCATTAACAAAATATCGCAGCCATCCGGAATGCCGGTGCCTGATAGGTGCGTGTGCGAGAAGCCGTAGATGACATTGTCGGAATAGTGATAGCCGGACGAGCCGTCCCAGTTGTCGATGCGTGTGTCGGGTGAGAGCTGCACCATTCCGAACGGCACGGTCGCACCGGGAAATGTATGGCCGTGGCCACCGGTGCCGATGAAAGGGTTTACCCAGCGTGTGTAGTCGGGCCCCTGTGCGGCTGTCGGCAGAAAGCAGTATGCAGTAAGCAGAAGTAGCCCGCAGAGACGCAGAGTCGCAGAGACAGGACACCGAGACACTGAGACAGTGCGCAGATACATAGCGACGTGACGAAGAGTTGCAGCAAGCGGAAGTAGCCGGCAGAGACGTAGAGTCGCAGAGAAAGTTGATCTTTTCATGATGCTTTTACGGAAACAGTTGTCGTTCTCGATCCGATCATTTAACGCCACTTGACGAGACGGAAAACTATCCTTTTGTAGTCGTCCTTTTCGTAGAGAATGCCGATACGTTTCTTATCTATGACGACTATGTCTGAGTATGCCGTGTAGCTGTCGGTCGGCGTCGGAGCTGCATCGACGACGATGCTTTTTGCCCACGTTTTGCCCGCGTCAAAACTGATCCTCAGAGTAAGGCGGTCGCGACGGTCCGGGTCGGCATTGTTCGCGAATGCGAGTGTGCGGCTGTTGATGTTCACGAGGCTGCCCTCGCAGATCGGATCGGGCAAATTTTCATCGATCCCGGCTGAGTTCCACGTCGCGCCTCCATCGCTACTGCTTGCTGTGATGCGAAGCTTTTGGTCGCCGCGTTGGTTTCGTGCGTTGAGCAAAAGGCCGCCGTCGGGCAACTCGGCAGCGGTTGCTTCGTTGCTGCCCTTGATGCCGATATCATCGCTTATCTTGAAAGTTTTGCCATGATCGTCGGAGTAGAATCCTGCGGCCATGTAGTCCGCAAAATGTTTCTGTGGATCGCCTTTTGAATAATTGATCGGGACAAAGATCCTGCCTTTGTAATTGCCTTTTGTTATCTGAAGAGCGTGGCCGGGCGTATTCGCATACGCTCGCCAACCGGCGCGCTTCACTTGCCGCGTTATATTGACGGCGTCGGACCATGTGCGGCCTTCATCGATCGAAGTTTTATACCAGACCTCGCGGGTTCCTTTGCCTTTGCGAACCTCGCCTTCGCTCTGGTCGCCCGTATTGTAAAAAAGGAATATGCGGCCTTTCGGATAGCGTTCGTCGAGAAGGTCGATGACCGGCGCAGGATTGCCCGCCTGCAGCCTCGCGTTATCGACAACATCCTGCATTGCCGACCAAGTTTTCCCGTTGTCAACGCTTGTTCGCAGGACGATATTCACATCGCCAAAATCACCTGCGTGGTCCTTTCGGCCCTCAGCAAAAGCAAGCAGCTTTCCAGACCGCAGTTTTACGATCGCAGGGATACGATAGCTTGCGTTACCGTCCGCACCGCTCTGAAATACCACAGTTTCCTGGCTGGCCGCGACGGCCGCAAACACAACTATCAGGAAAAGCGTGCGGATCATTTCGTTTCGTAAAGAATGTCCTTGCCGCCGGTAACGGTTCGTGCGCCGTCATTCTCAAGGTCGAGGATGACGATCGTATTTCGTCCTTTCTTGAGCCAGCCTGCGGGCAGGTAAAGCGATTGTTGCGGCCCGATGTTCCAGAATCGTCCGAGGTGATGGCCGTTGACCCACACGTGCCCTTTGCCCCATTTCCTCATATCGAGGAAAGTGTCGCCGACCGACTTGAGCGAGAACGAACCGCGGAAAAACACCGGCCTTTCGATCTGCTTTGTAGAAAATCGCAGCCGGGAAAGGTCGTCGAAGGGAAGCCGATAGATCTGCCAACCTTTAAGTTCGTCCGAGCCGAAGTGGACGCTTTCCGTGATGCCCTTGCGGTCGTACATCAGGCGTTCGCCGTAGTTGATGCGGCCCATGTTCTCCACCAGAACGTCAAGAGTATCGCCCGTCTTCGCATTGATCGTGATCGATTGCTCATTCAGCCGTCGGTCGAGTTTGCCGACGAATTTACCATTCACAAAAACGTGCGAATAGTCACGCTGTTCGTTGAACTCGACCTTGCCGTTGATAACGCGATCGAGTCGCTTTCGATAGAGAATGAAGCCGAAATTCTGGCCGACGCTCTCCATTGGCAGCGGCCGCTCTGATGCGATCGGGTTCACTAGCCTGACAGCATCCTCGAGGCTCGCGGTGTCCTTCAACGAGGTCTTTGGGAGCTCGATGAACTTTGTCCGATCAACTACCTCAGGGATCTTTTCATCGGGGAAATATCGCTTGATCAGCTCGCGGATCGCGTAAAATTTCGGAGTTGGCCGTCCGCCCGCATCAAGCGCCGAATCATAATCATAATCCGACGTATCGGGCTGATACGGAACCGTGTCGGAGTAGTTTGCTCCGGCCATGTAGCCGAACGACCATCCGCCGTGGAACATATAGATGTTGAACGAGATGTTGTTCTTCAGGAAATAGTCGATGCCGCGCGTTACGCTCTCGATCGTTGCCGTGTGGTGCTTTTCACCCCAATGATCGAACCAGCCGATCCAGTATTCGCCGACCATTCGCGGAACATTATGTCTGAATCTCGCAAAGTTCGCCCATTGTGCCGCGGGGTCATCGACGGTACCCATATTTATCACCGCCGCAACATCGGGGAGCGTGCCTCGTTGGAGGAAATTCTCTCCCGGGCCATCCGAGGTAAAGAGCGGAACGGTAAAGCCGGCATCGGTGATGCTCTTCTTTACCGCGTTCATATACTCATGATCGCCGCCGAATGAACCGTATTCATTCTCAACCTGGACGAGGATGATGTTGCCGCCGTTTGTGATCTGATGCGGTGCGAGTTGCTTGCCGACCTCTTTCATATAGCGGGCGGCGGCAGATAGGAATTTCGGGTCGCGAGTGCGAACTTTCATATCCTTCTCACGAAGCAGCCAGCCGGGAAATCCGCCGAAATCCCACTCTGTGCAAATGTACGGGCCGGGACGAACAATAAGGAAAAGCCCTTCTTCCTGAGCGATGCGTGCGTACTCAGCGATGTCCAGATTCCCCGAAAAATCGAATTTGCCCTGCGTCTTTTCGTGCAGATTCCAGAAAACGTACGTCGTGATCGCGTTCAGGCCCATCGCTTTCGCCATGCGGAAACGTTCACGCCAATGTTCACGCGGAACTCGCGGATAGTGCATCTCGCCGGAACGGATCACAAAAGGTTTCCCGTCGAGCATAAAGTGCTCTCCGGCGAGCGAAAATGAATGCACTTGCGTCCGTACTCCGACTAGGGCTACCAGGAGCACGAGAAAAACCAACACGAATCTCGATCTGGTCATAGCGTTTTACATAAAGCTCTAATGCACGAATTCACCGCCGTATGCACGGCCGAGTCCCTGGCCTTTCAGACCCCAAAGGACACGAAATGTCGAATCGCCGCCGCGATGATTGTAACGGATGGAGATCTTGTGATAACCGGCCTTTAGCGGGACGATCGCCGAGCGGACCTTGCGATCCTTCGTGCCCGCATCGTTGATGATCATCTTGCCGTCCAAGACGATGGTCGTGTCCCAGGTGGCATCGACCTGGAATTCATAGATGCCGTCTGCGGCAGCGGTCATATAACCATCGAACGTAACGCTAAAGGGCTGTTTGAGGTCGAGGGTTTTCGCGAATTGTTCGAGCATTATCGATCTCGATTCGCCGGTACGATGTTCGCCTTCGCCGGACATATCACCGCGCGGAATGAAGAAGTCGTAAAAAACGCCCGGCTTTGCGGCCTTGCCCACCTCGGCGGGCGATGCCAATTTTCCGTGTATTATCGTCGCGGCATAGATCGAACTTTCACGGCCGGCAGCATTTACGACGACGGTTTTCAGCGTCACCGGCTTTTCATCCTTGAGCTCGATCGTTATCGGTTTTGAATAGACGGCGGAACTGCGCGTCGGCGCGGAACCGTCGGTCGTGTAATGGACCTTCGTTCCCGGTGCGGGTGTCAGCGTGATCGAAGCTTGTCTTTCCTCAGTAACGATATTTCCCAGTCCGCCCGGTTCGGGGATACGGTAATTTACGTTCTGCTCGTCGAGACGGGCAAGGTTCGAGGCGAGCCGCCGTTCGAAATCTGCATAGTTCTTATTCGCGGGCTGCGTCCAAAGCACTTCGGACAATGCAAGCAGTCGCGGGAACGCCATATATTCGACGTTCTCAGGTTTTTTGAGGTACTCCGACCAAATATTTGCCTGGCCGCCCAGGATGTATTTCACCTCGTCGGGTTCGAGTTCTTTCGGCACAGGATCCCAGCCATAGACTTTCCGGAGCGGAATGTAACCGCCGATATTCAGAGGCTCGTATGCAGGGTCGCCTTGGCCGTAGTCGAAATACACATATGTATTCGGCGTCATGATGACGTCGTGGTGCGCGTTCGCGGCTTCGATGCCGCCTTTCTCGCCACGCCAACTCATGATCGTCGCGTTCGGGGCGACGCCGCCCTCAAGTATCTCGTCCCAGCCGATGATCTTCTTGCCTTTGGAGTTGACGAACTTCTCGATGCGGCGAACAAAGTAGCTCTGGACCTCGTGCTCGTTCTTGAGGTTCTCACGCTTCATCAATTCCTGGACGAATGGCGACTCCTTCCAATGATCTTTTAAGACCTCGTCGCCGCCGATGTGGACATACGGCGAGTCGGGAAAGAGCTTGATCGTCTCGTCGATCACATCTTCGAGGAACTTAAAGGTTACATCGGTCGGACAGAAAACTTCCTTGAAGATTCCCCACGTTGTCTGCACCTTATATTTGTAATCAGCCTTGCAGCCGAGTTCAGGATAAGCGGCGAGTGCCGCCGATGCGTGCCCTGGAAGCTCGATCTCAGGGATCACGGTAATGTAGCGAGCCTTTGCGTATGCAACGACATCGCGGATCTGATCCTGAGTATAAAAACCCTCGACCGGGATGCCGTCGCCGACGTAGGGCGAGAAGTTGCGGGCGACCATCGTCTCAGGGCGTTTCGACCCGATCTCGGTCAGCTTCGGATACTTCGTGATCTCGATCCGCCAGCCCTGATCGTCGGTCAAATGCCAATGAAATGTATTGAACTTGTACTGCGACATTAGGTCGATGTATTTCTTGACGAAATCGATCGGCATAAAATGTCGCGATACATCGAGGTGCATGCCGCGATAGCCAAAACGAGGTGCATCGTTGATCGTTACGGCCGCGATCTGCGGGTTACCGTCCGCTTTGAGCGGTAGCAACTGCAGAAGAGACTGAAGCGCGTAGAAACGGCCGCTTGCAGAACCATCGATTGCAACACCGGACGGTTCGACCTTGAGCGAATACGAGCCGTCAGGCCCTTGCGACGCCTCACCGAACGTTATCGCGTTGCCATTCTTTTGCTTCTTTACGACCTTGAGCACAAAGCCGTAACGCCCTTCTATCTGAGCATTTAGCATTTCTGCGAGAGCTCGTGCGGCCTTGTCTTTCGCAACGATGTGCGTATCGGCCGTGAGCGTGAAGCTGCCTTCGCCCGGGGAAATGCTGTTCGGTTTCGGGATGATGCTTTGGCATACGGCAACGGCCCCAAGAGAAAACACGGAAAAAATGATCGCAATTATTTTCATAACGACAGGTTTAGATGTGATCGATTTTTCATCATTCTGCACTAAATGGCCGCAAATGTATATGCGGACGAAAGTAGCCACGAATGAAGCGGATGACAGGGCAAAAGGCCACGAATGCACGAATGACGAAGTCGGCGGCTTATGGGGTCTTGTCCGCAAGGATCTTGAGCAGGTCCTTGAGTTCTCCGGGCAATGGCTGATCGAATTGCATTGGTTCGCCCGTCTTCGGATGTGAAAATGCGAGATGGGCTGAGTGGAGGAAGAATCGGCCGAGATGCTCGACCGCTTTTCTAACATCTTTATTCGCGATCGAATTGTCGCGGCCTTCGTTATAGACGCTGTCGCCGACAACGGGATGATTTATCGATGCAAGATGCACGCGTATCTGATGAGTTCGGCCAGTTTTGATCTCGACATCAAGAAGCGTGAATTTCTCAAAACGCGCCTTCACTTTCCAAAGTGTGAGGGCATTTCGGCCGTTCGCGGCAGTTGTCATCTTCGTACGATGCCAGCGGTCGCGCGTGATCGGCCGGTCGATGGTGCCGGAATCTTCACGCGGACTCCCGTGCACGAGGGCAATATAGGATTTCTGTACCGTGCGTTCACGAAAAGCCGCAGACAACGCCTCTTGCGTTTCGACATCCTTGGCAACCACGATCAACCCGGAAGTAGCTTTGTCGAGACGATGGACGATGCCAACGCGGTGCTCTATTCGCTCCGGCACCTGAGCGCTTTCCGGCCTTTGCTTTGCGAGATCGAAATGATAAGCGATCGCATTTGCGAGAGTGCCGCTCGGAACGCCTGCACCGGGATGAACGACCATACCCGCAGGCTTATTGATCACGGCGAGATGCTCATCCTCAAAAACGATGTCGAGCGGAATGTCTTCGGGTTCGAATCGCTGGTCATCGAACTCTGTCAGTTCGACGTCGATGACATCACCTTCCCGTACTTTGTATGAAGAACGCACCGTCTTCCCGTTCACGAGCACATCTTCCGCATCAATTAGTTTTTGGAGTTGCGAACGCGAGCGGCCCGCGATCTTCTCCGTAAGGAGTGTGTCGAGGCGGCTTCCGATGTCCTCTGCTGAGGCTAATATTTGAATGATCTCTTCTTGCTCTGCCAAGTCTTCATCACGTCATTGCCAGATCAATTGCGAATTACTAATCATCTGTGCAGACCGAGGCGATCATTCACGCATTCTGTTGCTTCAGAGAACGTAGGCGAATGACCATAAAAGCGATAGAGACGGCTGCAACCAAAAGGCTGACCAGTTGTGAGGTCGAAAGGCCCGTCGCCGTAGTTAGGCTAAAAAGGTCGCCGCGTGGATCGTCTCGAATGAACTCGATCAGGAAGCGAAAGATCGAGTAGATAATGCCATAGGCGATAAGTATCTGGCCGTCAAATCTCTTGCGTTTGTGCAGCCAATATAGGAACGCGAAGACCGCGAACATCGTGAAGGATTCGATCAGCTGGGTCGGGTAAAGAAAAAGATCCGTGTGGCCCGGTCCGTAGATCGGAACGCCAGTGTATTCGTGGCCGAGCTCAGTGAAGTGGACGCCGAGGAATGAGTTGGTCGGTTTTCCCCAGCAGCAACCTGCTGCAAAGCAACCTTGCCGGCCAAAGGCCTGCCCGAGAGCTACGGCCGGTGCAAATGCATCCGCAACCTTCCAGAACGGGAGTTTGTAATAGATCATCAATCCGACGACCGTTAGGAAGCCGCCGATCAGGCCGCCGTAAAAGACGCCGCCCGAACGCAGGAAATCGAGCGTGAAGATCTGCACGTTCGGCTCGACTAGGATCATCAGGATCTTCGAGCCGACAAGGCCGCCGACAAGTGTCCAAAGCCCGAGGTCGTAGATGCGGTCCTTCGGAATGCCGTCCCTTGTCCCAAGCGTAGAGGCGGCAAACAAGCCGAGCAGCATACCGACCGTCAGCCAAATACCATACGTCGTTATCGGGAAGTTACCAATGTGGAAAAGTTCAGGATACATTGTGTTCAGAGGCCGAGATCAGGCGCGCGCATTCTCCTCGCCGGATCCTGACTTCGGGCTTCCCACTTCTTGTTTCTCGCCTCGCTTTGAGAGGATCATATCCAGCATCAAAAGGATGGCTCCGATTACGATCGCCATATCGGCGACGTTAAAGGTCGGATAGTGCCAGTTTCCAAACTGGACATCGATAAAGTCAATAACAAAACCAAGTCTTAGACGGTCAGTAACGTTGCCGACGATGCCCGCAAGCAGAAGGGCGAGGGCACCGAGAATACGGTCGTCGCTCCGCGGGGTCCGCCAGAAGAAGTAGAGGACAAGCACGGCCGCGAATATCGCAACGGCTGACAAACCCCAGCGTCCGGTGCTGCCATGGTCGTCAAGCATCGAGAATGCAACGCCGGTATTGTGCGTGTACGCAAGATTCAGAAAGCCGCTGATGATGGACCGGTCGCCGTCGAACCGCAGATACCTTGCGGCCCACGCCTTCGTGGTCTGATCGATCATAAATACTCCGCCTGCAATGGCGAGGTATGTGACCTTCCATAAGATGCTGCGTGCGTTCATTTAGTGGGTTTGGGCTCCGCGAAATATGATTTGTTGACGATCTTCCACTCGCCGTCGATCTTTAGCAGCGTCATATAATCGGTGAATTTTACGGTTGGGTAAACAAGGACGATCTTTGCGATCGCGGCGTTGCCGGTGATGTCGATCGACTCGATCTTTCTGTGATCCTTTCGCTTTGCCTCGTCGGCCGCGGGCTTTCCGGTAAAGGCCCTCGTGATGAAATGGTCAAAAGTCTCGATCGAATACTTCCCGTCCTTGACCCAGATCATATTCCCCTCGGAATAGAAGGCCTTTCGGGCATACGCCGGGTCACCGGTGGCATGCGCCTTCAGGTAATTCTCAAGCGGGATACGTACAGCCGCCTCTTCGGAGCTTTGAGCCACCGCGCTGCCGGCAAAGATCAGCAAGATGAATAAGGGTAAGATGTATTTCCAATTCATAGTATTTCTCCAATGTCCGACCAGGCGTAAACTTCAATTTACTCAGTGTACGGAAAAAGCGCCCTCGGTGCCTTATACTTTTTCGGCCACGGGAGATAGCAAACGTCCGTGCAGCCGATCTGATATGCGGTTACACGCCACTTACCCGATGTTTTCTTCAAAAGTGCAAAGTAGTTATTGTCAAAGGCGCCAGCCTCCATCGCCTCGGCATATTGCGTACGCGAAAAATCCGGTGCGACGCCGTCCGGTGTCTGCAAGCTGCCGCTAACGAAGGCCCACGAGCCCGACACGTTGAAAGTATCGGCAACAAAAACGATCTTCTGCTTTAGTTCGCGCTCGACAGGGACCCGCAAGGTATCGAGAATGGCTGCGCGTTCAGGCGTGCCCTTCTCGGGTGTATATACGGACTGTGCCGACACAGATATTGAGACGGCCAACATCATGAAGAAGGTTAGAATGACAAGTCTCATAAACAGTTCGCCTTTCTTAAGCAGTTGCTCCCAAGAGCGGAACGATCTCGTCGAGCGCTCCGGCACATCGTTCGCAGACGGTCGGATACTTGCTGAATTCTCCGACACGGGTCGAATAGTTCCAGCAACGTTCGCACTTTGTCCCGTCGGCGCGTTCGATCTTGACCGAAAGGCTTTCAGCTTCGTGAACCTCGACCTGCGAAACGATGAAAATGTATCGAAGGTCGGTGTAATGGTCTAACAGAAATCTCGTCGTGTCCTTGTCGGCAGAAAGTATGACCTTTGCTTCGAGAGATGAGCCGATCTGTTTCTCGGTGCGTGCGGTTTCGAGAGCTTTCAGGACTTCATCGCGGATCGTGAATATACGTTCCCAAGTCTCAAAGAGCTGATCGTCAGTAATGCCGCTCGCCGCAGGAAACTCTGCGAGATGCACGGAAGCGAGGTCACTGCCTGGCAAATTCTCCCAGGCTTCGTCCGCCGTATAGACCGTTAGCGGAGCGAGCAGGCGAATAAGCGAATCGGCGATCTTATAGAGAGCGGTTTGGGCTGAACGCCGTTCTGACGACCGCGGTGCAAGGATGTAAAGTCGATCCTTGATGATGTCAAAATAACGCGCCGAGAGCGTGACCGTACAGAATTGATAGAGCACGTTATATGCCGCCTGGAAATCGTAGCCTTTATAACCTTCGATCGTTCGCGCGGTTACACGGTCGAGCTCGGCAAGCGCCCAGCGGTCGAGTTCCAGCATCGCGGCCTCGTCAACAAGGTCTGTTGCCGGGTCGAATCCGGCGAGATTCCCGAGTGCATAGCGGAGCGTGTTCCGCATCTTGCGATACGCATCGACGACACGCGAAAGGATCTCGTCCGAGCAGCGAACGTCCTCGGTGTAATCGACGGCCGCCGCCCATAGTCGCAGAACGTCAGCGCCGGAGCGGTCGATGATCTCCTTAGGTGCGGTAACATTGCCGAGCGATTTTGACTGCTTGCGGCCTTCGCCATCGACGACCCAGCCGTGCGTCACGATCTGCTTGTACGGAGCTTTATCGTGCGCCGCGATACCGCAGCTCAAAGATGAATTGAACCATCCGCGGTATTGGTCGCCGCCTTCGAGATAGACGTCCGCGGGATATCGAAGTTCGTCGCGTGTCTCAAGCACAGCGACGCAGCTCGATCCGGAATCGAACCAAACATCAAGAATATCGATCTCCTTGCGGAATTCTCCGTTGTTCCCGCATTGCGGACACGCGAAACCTTCCGGCAGCAATTCGACCGACTCTTTTGCGTACCAGGCGTCGCTCGTTTCTTTTGCAAAGATATCGGCAACGTGGTCGATGACCTTCTTATCGGCGATCGCCTCATCGCACTTTCCGCAATAAAAAACCGGGATCGGCACGCCCCATGACCTTTGTCGCGAAACGCACCAGTCCGGGCGTCCTTTGAACATATTGGCCATTCGGCCTTCGCCCCATTCGGGATGCCACTTTACTTCTTTGACCTCGGAGAGAGCTCGGTTGCGGAGCGTTTCTCCACCGTCCGCGGCATTTGCATCCATCGCGATGAACCACTGCGGAGTTGCGCGGAAGATGATCGCGTTCTTACAGCGCCAGCAATGCGGATATCGGTGCTGATAATTCTCGGAATGCAGCAGCGCTCCCCGCTCACGGAGGAATTCAACGATCTTCGGGTTTGCTTCGGTTACGGTCTGCCCGGCAAAGAACTCGACATCGCTCGTAAATCTTCCTGCGGCGTCGACCGGTGCGTAGATGTCGAGCCCGTACTCCTTCGCGATATGAAAGTCATCGCCGCCGTGTCCGGGAGCGGTGTGAACGCAGCCCGTACCCGATTTAGCGGCGTGTCCGCTTTCGTGCCGAGCATCAAGTTCGACCTCGGCGTCCGCCTCGCCGAGCGTTACGTGCTCACCGTTCATCAATAGCGACGGCCGATCGAGCCACGCATGCCGCGCCTGCATACGATCGAGCTTTTTGCCCTTGAAACGGGCAAGCTCGCGGATCTCGCCGAGCCCGCAGGTCTCCGCAAAACTATTTGCGAGTTCGCTTGCAACGATGTAGACCTCGCCGTTCGCCTCGACCGCCGAATAATCAAAATCCGGATGGACGGTGATGCCGAGGTTTGCGGGAAGTGTCCATGGGGTCGTTGTCCAGATAACGACGAAGACCGTTTTCCCTGCGAGTGCCGGATCGATCTCTGCCGGGTCGGTCTCGAGCGGGAACTTCACGTAAACCGAGGCTGAAGTATGGTCGCGGTATTCGACCTCTGCCTCTGCAAGAGCCGTCTGGTCGTGGATGCACCAATAGACGGGACGAAGGCCTTTGTAGATGTAGCCGCGTTCGAGGAATTTGCCAAAAAGACGGGCCGTTGACGACTCGTATTCGGGCGACATCGTGAGATACGGGTTTTGCCATTCGCCGAGAACGCCAAGCCGCTCGAAATCGCGTGTTTGGTTGTTCATCGCCGTCGAAGCGTGTTCGCGGCAAAGGCGTCGAAAGGTGGCAACGGGCAGGTCCTTCTTATCCTTTCCCTTTGCGGCGAGTTTCTTTTCAACGAGTGTCTCGATCGGCAGCCCGTGGCAGTCATAGCCAGGAACATACGGCGCGTCAAAACCCATCATCGAGCGGGATTTTACGACGAAGTCCTTCAGGATCTTATTAAGTGCCGTTCCAATGTGAATGTCCGCGTTCGCATACGGCGGGCCATCGTGGAGAATGAATTTCTCGCGGCCATTGCGGGCGGCGAGGATCATTTTGTAAAGGCCTATTTCCTGCCATTTCTCCGATCTGGCAGGCTCCATCTGCCCGAGATTGGCCTTTTGGGAAAAGGCAGTATTGGGCAGGTTAACGGTTTTCTTAAGATCTAGTTCCTCGGACATAAAAGGGAAAGTTTAACACTTGCAGTGCCAAAAATCCCCTAAATAGGGTGAAAGCCCGGCAATTCAGCAAGCTGTTTATGGCGTTGCCGCCTCGACCGTGGCCTTGCGTTCGAGCTTGCCCCAACCGACCACAACGCCCTTGATCGCCATATAAACGGACTTGACCATCACCCAATACATCACTTGCCGATATCCGAAACGTTGGATAGCGAGCCACCAGAGCAGCTTCTTCTGCTCTTTCTTCTCCATCAGGAATGCCGCAAGTGCACCCAGCCAATCTACGGCAAGAAACAGAGCGTAATAAAACAGGATGTTGTTCAGATTCGACGAACTGTGAGCATATTCCTGCTGGTGTTCGAAATGGTTTAGCAGGGCCGAGATGAGCGACCAGATGAACATCAAATCCATAAGCGGCGAGATCAGCGGAAAGAGTACCTGGAAGATCCAGACGTTCGGCATTGCTATAAAACCGAGCGTGCCGTAACGCGGATTCAGGAGCGCATTCTTGTGCTTCCACATACATTGGAGCGTGCCGAAAGACCAGCGGAACCGCTGTTTCGCAAGGTCGCGGAGTGTTGCGGGAGCTTCGGTGAATCCGATGGCGTTCTCTTCGTATCCGATCAGATAGCCGTGTTTGCGAACCTGGATCGTCAGGTCCTGATCCTCTGCAAGAGTGTCCGGCGAGAAGCCGCCGGTCTCTTCGAGAGCCTTTCTTCTCCAGGCACCGACAGCGCCTGGCACCACCGTAATGCAGTTGAGCGATGCAAAGGCACGGCGGTCGAAATTCTGCGAGGTGACGTATTCAAGTGCCTGCCATTTTGTAACAAGATTGAGGCGGTTGCCGACCTTCGCATTGCCTGCGACAGCGCCGATCCTTTCGTCTTTGAATCGATGGGCAAGTTCCGAAACGGTCGTCGGCGTAAAGAGCGTATCGGCATCGAGAGCGATGACGATCTCGCCTTTTGACTTTTTCCAGCCGAAGTTTAGGGCCGCAGCCTTCCCGCCATTCTCTTTGGTGAGGATCTGGAGGCGCGGATCGTCAGGAAAAGCTTCGGTCGCGACCTTGAATGTCCCGTCGGTCGAGCCGTCATCGACAACTATTATCTCAAGCAGCGGATAGTCCGACGCGAGAAGGCTGGCGATCGTCTGGCACACGACCTTTTCTTCGTTATAGGCAGGCACGATCACAGAGACCTGCGGTTCATAGCCCGCACCGAACCGCTCCTTCTCACGCCGTCTGGACCGAAGATATTGAGCAAAGGCGAGAACGCCGATTATCAGCATTCTACCGATGCCGAGAATGATGCCGATCAGGAATATCCACCTCATCAGCCAAGCAGCGACCGCGATCGAGAAGAAAACGTACGAATCGGCCTTCGCATACATTGACTGATCTTGTTGGACAGGCGGCATCACCTGATCCTCAGAGAGCCCTGCGAGATCGGCGACGGTCGTGAACTGATATCCGCGTGCGCGCAAGCCCTCGATGATGCCCGGAAGGGCGGCAACCGTCGCAGAGCGATCGCCGCCCGCATCGTGCAGCAGCACGATCGAACCTCGCTCTTCGGGCGTTTTGATCGCCGCTGCGGCGAAAACCTGGTTCGTGATCTCCTCGGCGGTGTGAGGTGTGCCGTCATCGTTGACGAGCTTCCAGTCGTCGGGATCGAGATGGAGCCCGACAGAGATATAGCCAAGATCTTGTGCACGCGCGGTGGGCTCCATTTCGTCAGGCGTACGCGGCTCTGCATCGCCGAAATACGGTGCGCGGAAGAGCCTGGTCGATCGGCCGGTGAGCGATTCGATCAGGCGTTGTGTTGTATTCAGCTCGAGCAACGCAACGCGGTTCGGGACCTCAGCGAGATTCGCGTGTGTAAATGAGTGGTTGCCGATCGTGTGTCCTTCCGCGACGATCTGCTTTACGATCTCAGGATACTCCTCGCCGTTCTCTCCGACGATAAAGAAAGTTGCCTTTACGTTTTCCTTCTTCAGGACTTCGAGGATCTGCGGCGTCCAGACCGGATCAGGGCCGTCATCGAATGTGAGCGCGATCTGGCCGGGCTTGTCGCCCGTGCGTCGAATGACGTAGGAGCTTGGAATTTGCTTGTAGGTCTCGGAAGCGACGAGGCCGTCCGACGGGTCGATCTTTATCTCACGAGCGCCGTCTTGAGGTTCGGCTTTGACCTGCAGGATCTCGCCCGTTCCCTCGAAGGTAACATCGTAACCGTACTTGATCTCGTTAAGGGCATCGGGCGAAATCTCCTCGGCCTTTGATCCAAAGACCCTCCACAAGGACGGGTCTTCGCTGCCGAGCCGCCAAAGCGCGAGGCCCGCAACATTGTATGGCTTTGCGATCTTGATCTCATTATAGGCCGTGATCGCATCGAGGAACCATACACTGTGGAATACACCGTCGTCCTCTGTATACGTGAAATACGGTGTTTTCGATTCAGGATCGAACTTGATCTCGGTCGGGCTATCGAGCGAATCCTTCGCGGCAAGCAGCGATTCCTGCACAGAGACAGTTTCCGCCTCGGTGCCCTTTGCTCCCCAGTTATATCCGTAATTGCCGAAACAGACGATCGTCTTTTCGGGCGGCAGCTCTGCCATCCTGCGTTTCAACGCATCGGCGAACCAGCCTTGTCCGGCGATCGGCCCTGCTTCGCCCGTTGACCAATGCTGATCGTACGCCATCAGCATCACATAGTCGGTAACGGCCGCATAGGACTTGTAATTCCATTCGGGATTGTCGAAGGGAACGGCCTGCGCAAGCGTCAAATGCCTTAGCTGAAAGGCGGTGTGCAGCTCGCCAACGAAAAGAAACAATGCCGGCTGAAGGTCGGTGGGAACTTCCTCGATATCGACGGTCAATCCGCCGAAATGGAACCTATCGATCGTAGAAAGAAGCGAAGCGATCAGCTTTTGGCGTGCGTCCTCTGTCGCGATCGTTTTCCGGAGAATGTCGCTGTTCCACTGCTCGTTCTTGTAGTTTTGAAGAAGCGGTAGGACTGGCATTTCCGGCTTTTCGCGCTGGATGAAGTCCAGAGCCTTATCGTCTATGTCGAGCGCGAGCGGGTTATTCTCATCGCCCGATAGACGGATCCATTCCGGGACGACCCAATCGAGCGAATCGATATTCTGCTTGAGCGATGCAAAGCTTGAATCATCCCAGTTGACATAGAAGCCAACGGAGATCGGTTTACCGGCGGTCGCGGGGCCGGCGATCGCAGACGGCCGTGTTGCGCGAAGCATTTCCCTCAACGCAGCCTTTTCCCGGCGCCGTTCGAAACGCGCTTTCTTTGCCTGCTTTACCTTTTCGGTTTCGCGACGGAGGACGGGGTCGCGCGGTGCTGCGGGTTTATCGGGGATCGCCAGCGCAGTGTCCTGGCTTTCGGGCAGGACGCTGATCGGCTTCAGTTTGACCTGCGGGAGGAACGGATTTACGAGAACGCTGATCACGAAAAAACCGAAGAGTACGGTCGTTACGATCGCGATCGGAATTCCGATAATGCTGAAAGCTTTGCGGCGGCGGCCTTTTTCGTCAAAGAAAACGGCTGGACGTTCCGGGGAAGGTTCGGTGGAACTCATAGGTGTTTTGCAACCGCGCCGACGTCTCGTCGGCCGCAGTCTTTCAGATCGATCTCAGATCCAGGTGCACGATTCTAAACCATCCAAAACCGCATTGATGCCGGACAGAACATTTTAGTTGTCGCACAAGTTGCAAAACGCTATTCTTCTTCGATCGTGCAGAGCAGAGGGAATTCGCGAGCCTTCGCAAGGTTTGTCGCCTTGTCGGCTTTCATGGTCGCGATCTCGTATGGATAGATCCCGGCAACGCCGACCCCCTCATTGTGCACCTGCAGCATAATTGCGATCGATTCGGCTTCCGGCCGCGAGAAAACGTGCGACAAGATGAAGACGACAAAATCCATTGTCGTGAAGTCATCGTTGTGGAGCAGAACCTTATAAAGCTTTGGCTTTTCGAGCTTAGAGGCGGTCTCGGATAAGACCTCGGCATCGTCGGCTCTATCGGGAAGATCAGGCATAAATTGGATTTAATCACAAAATTTGCCCTCCGCGCTACGGATAAGCTCTCTTTGGCACCGGTTTTCAAGTATCAGCTCTTACCAGCCATAAAAAAGTGGACGGCGCGGGCTTTATTTGTTAGATTTCAAGTGCGCTGTTGTTTACTAAGTATTCAATTTGGTTTCCTGCCGGACCCAAGATCCGGCTCTGATTCGTTGTTTCCGGCGAGATACCGACAATGAAGAAAGCACTGGCGGACAAGGGGTCAACACCTGAGCTGACGGCTGTAAATTTTACGGACGACCTGATCGGGCGTAAAGGTGCGCCCACGGCGAAGAAAAAAAATGTCGATGAGCTTTTTGCCTCGATCGGCAAACACCTTCGGGATGGTCGATCTTCCGAGGCGGAGGCACTTCTACGACGTACGTTGCCGGCCTACCGATTCACTCCGGATATCTACGCAAATCTCTTGCGCCTGCTTGCCTTCACGCTTGAGACCGTCGGCAGATACAAAGAATCTCTTGAAGCTGTCCGCCCGTACGACGATCCGCAAAACCTTGCGAATCTCTCGAGCGAAACGCAGGTGCGCGTCGTTACTCAGCTTGCGATCTCATTCAGCAATCGGGGCGAATACCCAAAGGCCGTAACCTTGCTGAAGGAAGTTCTCGAAAAGGCAAAGGCCGGTTCCCACCCGCATTTGTTGGGGACGATCGACATTGCTCTCTCACGTGTTTATCGGAAACTCAACGAATTTCCGATCAGCCGCGATTTTGCCGAGAAAGCTTTGGATCACTTCCGCTCGACCGGGAACTGGCTCGGGATGGCCGAGGCGTATCGCGAGGTCGCAAATATTTACAATCAGGAAGGCAATAGCGAGAAGGCGATCGAGAGCTTTCAGCTCGGGATCAAGATCATCGGTTCGAATTCGGCGCCATTTATGCTGGGCAAGCTCTACACGGATATGTCCGGAGCATATTGGTTCCTTCGTAAGCCGAACGATGGCATCGAGTGCCTTGAAAAGTCGATCGAATTCTTCGACCAGACCGAGCACGCCCTCAATATGCTCATCGCATATAACAATCTCGGCATAAATCTCACATTGCTCGGTGAGTGGAAGCGTGCGGAAGAGATGATCCGCAGAGCGCTCGAACTTGGGCTCCGAGAGAACTATATTCACGTCTCGGGCATATATGACTCCCTGGCCGAGCTGTATATCCTCCGCGGCGAGATCGAAGAGGCGGAAGAGCTGCTGCAGAAGGCTGTTGACATCGCAGACGAAAGAGGCAGCCGCTGGTACAAACTCCAGGCGATGCGGAATATCGCAAGATGCCATTTGCTGAAAGGTGAGACGGCCGTCGCGATCGCGACCGCAGAAACTACGGTCGAGCAGGCACACGAGGTCGGCGACAAACATTACGCAAACATGGCGGGCATCGTGCTCGCAGAGGGCCTAATGCTCGAAGGCGAGCCGGAAGAGAGCGAGAACGCCCTTCGCGAAATAGAAAGCAACGACCCGAAGTCCGACTACTTCGTGCTTGGGAATATTCAGCGGATCCGCGGACTGTTGGCGTTGAAGAATAAGGAGCGTGAGCTCGCGATCCACTATTTCAGCAGAGCGTTGACGACATTTGAGGCGGGCTTCGATCCGTTCCATCAGGCAAAAATGCACGCGCTTCTGGCCGAAAATCTGGGAAACGATAATGTCGTCCGGGCAAAGCGCCACCTGGCAGCAGCCGCCGAGATCTACAAGAGGCTTGGTCTCAAAGACAGGTTTCAAAATGTTCTCGAGGCGGGCGAGCGTCTCGAGGCAGAATCGAAGGCACTTCTATCAAGGCCCGGGGGCGAGCGACGGAAGAACGCCATCATCTCGCAACTCTTGACCGTCCGCCTTGCCGAAGCGACCGCATCGCGCGAGCTGCTGTTTCGTGAGCTCGTCGCCGTACTACAACAAGAAAGTAACGCCGAAAAGATCGTCATCGCCGAATATAACGACGCGAAGACGCTCGCACCTTTTATCACACACGGCTACGCGAACAACGAGAGTTTCGATATTGTCGCAAAGCTCGATACAGCGGTAAGACGCGATGAGTTAAAGGCGTTCTCCGGAAACAAGAATGTCGAGGTATTTGAACTGAGGCCCTCGGCCGGGCGTCCCGCCTTTCTGATGTTATATCCGCGGTCAGGAGCATCGCTTACGGATGGTTCTTCGCTAAAGCCGCTCATCAGCGTTACAGAGCTTGGTATAGACGTGATCGCTCTAAGAGAGCGTGACAACGCAAAGCCTCACGATCTGCCGATCGGCGTCGAGGCCTCGAACGGGCTGATGCCGGGCTTTATCCATTCTTCGCCTGCAATGACGGCGTTGGTCGAGGAGATATACAAGATCAGGAATTCGGACGTTACCGTTCTCGTTACCGGCGAATCGGGAACGGGTAAGGAATTGGTATCAAAGGCTATCCATACGATCTCAAACCGCAAAGACAAGGTCTTTGTACCGTTCAACTGCACCGCCGTTCCGAAGGAGCTCGCCGAAGGAATGCTTTTCGGCTACAAGAAAGGAGCGTTCACGGGAGCGATGAGTGACTCGCCCGGCGTAATACGCTCTGCGGATGGCGGTACGCTATTTTTGGACGAGATCGGCGATCTGCCGCTCGACGTTCAACCGAAGCTGCTGCGATTTCTGCAGGAAGGCGAGGTGCAGCCGTTGGGCGAGAAAAAGCCGATCAAGGTCGATGTTCGGATCATCGCGGCAACGAATATGCCGCTCGAACAAAAGGTTGCCGACGGTACATTTCGTGAGGACCTGTATTTTCGCCTGAACGTGATCCGGCTGCGTGTGCCTCCGCTCAGAGATCGAAGGGCTGAGATCCCGCCGATCGTTAACTATCATGTAAATAAGTTCAGCGAACGATTCGGAAAGACCGGGATCACATTTACGCCGGAGGCGATCGATATGCTGATGGTCTCAGATTGGGAAGGCAATGTGCGCGAGTTGACGAATGAGATCCAGCGGATCGTTGCCCGAGCAGAATCCAATGACATAATCACGCCCGAGCATTTATCGGCAGACCTAAAGCGTTCTGCACGTCCACTTACGCCTTTTGGCGGCAGCAAACCGCAGGGCCCGCGGCCGATCTCATCGTATAACTCGACGATCTCGCCGTTTACGAACCTGTCGCCCGGCAAAACGCTCGATGCCGCCGTTTCGGAGCTTGAGATGTCGCTGATACGAGATGCTCTTTCGCGGAATAACTGGAATATCTCGCGCGTTGCAGCCGAGCTTGGGCTTACGAGACGCGGACTGTATCTAAAGCTTGCAAGGTACGGTATCGAAAAAGCCGCCTGAGTTGATCAACCGACCGCTGCCTGCGATCTGAGAGCGCTCACGACCTCAGTCGTTCGCTCGATGACATTAGTTATCTCATCTTCAGTTGTGTGCCGCCCGAGCGAGAACCTTATCGAACCCATTGCGAAGGAGAACGGCACTTGCATCGCCTCGAGAACTGAGCTCGCCGCGTGATCCTTTGTGTGGCATGCCGAACCTGTCGATACGCAGATCCCGAGCTCATCGAGGCGGTGCATGATCATCTCGCCGTTCGTATTCTCGAACGAGATATTCGATGTGTTCGGCAGCCGCTTGCCCGGTTCGCGAGTTCCATTTACTCGAGTTGATGGGATCCCGAGAAGCGCGTTTTCTAGACGATCGCGAAGCAGCCCGAGCTCTTTGATGCCATCGAGCCGGGCTGCGATCTTTGCCGCAACGCCAAGGCCAACGATCTGATGGGTCGGAGGTGTTCCCGAGCGGCGTCCCATCTCCTGACCGCCGCCGATCAATGTTGGCGGCAGAGTAACGCCTTCACGGATGAATAGTGCGCCGACGCCTTTTGGCCCATAGAATTTATGTGCCGAAATGGAAAGAAGGTCGATCTCCGTATCCTTTAGCGAAAGCGGGATCTTTCCGACCCCATTTACGGCATCGACGTGGAAAACGGCATTGCAATTATCTTTTACGATCTTTGCGGCTTCCTGTACGGGAAAGATCACGCCTGTCTCGTTGTTCGCAAGCATCATCGAGACGATGGCGGTGTCGGGTGTCAGGCTCTTTCGGAGTTCATCGAGGTCGATCTCTCCGTTGCTGTCAACATTCAGCACACGAACAGAAACTTCGCCATCGGCTTCAAGCTTTGAACACAACTTGCTGACATTCGCGTGCTCGACCGGTGTTGTGATGATGCTGCGTTTGTCGCCGGAATTTGCGATAGTTCCGAGTATCGACCAGTTATTGCCTTCGGTTCCGCCTGAAGTGAACACGATCTCACTCGCGGAATCCGCACCCAAGAATGCGGCGACCTGCTCACGAGCCTCTTCGATCGCTGCTGCCGCACGCTGTCCGGCAGAGTGTGCCGAGGTCGGATTGCCAAAATCTTCCTGCAAAAATGGCAGCATTGCGGCCAATACTTCGGGGTCAACAGGTGTCGTTGCGTTATAATCGAGGTAGATCATATTGAACAGGTGCGAGTCAGGGTGAATCGAACCCTCAATTTATCACTCGGCCTCCATGATCTACAATTTGAAACTGTCTTGAACGCAATACTTTCCATCACAGAACCGAACGGCCGGGTCTTTGAATACGGGATCGTCCCGAATCGCCAATTCACGATCGGCCGTGCGAAAGAGAACGACATCGTCCTCAATGATCGCCGCGTCTCGCGCCGGCATGCCTATATCGATTCGTCGATGGGCTATCGGCTCATTGACGGATACATCGAGGATGGACGGCTAGTCCGCAGTGTCAATCACGTTTTTGTGAACGGTGCCGCCGCGGTCGAAGCACAGCTTGCGGACAATGATGAGATCACGATCGGAGAATCAAAGCTGCGGTTCCGTTTTGTCGGGATCGAACGCGTGCCGGCTCCAACGGCACCGCCGGTCTCAGTGCCGCAGCCCTCACAGCATTTTCCGGCTCAAGCGCCGACCAGCTTTCCTGAGGCGGCAACGCACGCCGCCGTTGCGCCTGTCGGGATCCGTTACGACGATGCTCCGCTCGGCCACACGATGATGGAGATCTCGGCACGCGAGATCATCGGCAGGCAGTCACATCTTTCGATCGAAACGACTCCGGCGACGGCTGAGGAGATCAAGGCCTTGCGGCGAAAGGCACGCAATCTCGAGTTGCTGTACGAAATGAGCAAGACGCTTGGCCGTGTTTTCGATCTCGAGGAGATCTTCGATAAAGCGACGGAACTCATCTTTCGTGGAACCCCTGCGGACCGTGTCGTCGCCCTGCTTGCCGACGAGACGCCGGACGGCAAGATCCTCGAATACAGTCTTGTACAGGTCGGCGCAAAGGTTCGCGATACCTCGGTCGCGCAATCGAGCGAAAAACTGGCGGTCAGCCGGACGATCACGAACAAGGTAATGCTCGAGAAGGTCGCGTTGCTATCGCAGGACGCACGAACAGATGCAATGTTCCGGGATGCGGCATCGATCGTCTCTCAAGGCGTCCGCTCGACGATCTGTGCTCCGCTGATCACGGAATCGAATGTTCACGGTGTACTTTACGCGGACCGGCTCGATCCTTTTGCGGCGTTTTCACCCGATCATCTGGAACTTATCAGCGCCGTCGCCGCGCAGACGGCCGTAACGGTCGAGACCGTAAAATCCCACAAGCGCCTTGCACGCGAAGAGGTCGCTCGTGCAAATTACGGCCGATTTCTGCCGGAATACGTCGTGCGTCAGCTTTTGAATGACCCGCAAAGTTTTCGCCTTGGCGGCGTCAACCAGCTTGTAACCGTGCTTTTTGCGGATATCCGCGGATTTACCGCACTTTCGGAACGAGAAAAGCCAGAGAGGATCGTGAGCCTTCTAAACCGGTATTTTTCGGCGATGTCGGAGGTGATCTTCGCCCATGGCGGGACGCTTGATAAATATATCGGCGATGGTTTGATGGCTCTGTTCGGTGCGCCCACTGCGACGCCCGTTGATGCGGTAAATGCGGTAAAGGCCGCGGTTGCGATGCAGAAGCGCACGAATCAGCTGAATTCCGAGATACAGGCCGAGGGATTTTCACCGATCTCGATCGGCATCGGGCTGCACACGGGCGAGGCAACGGTCGGCTATATCGGTTCCGACAAACGGAGCGAATACACGGCGATCGGCGATACCGTAAACCTTGCCGCAAGGCTCGAATCAAACGCTATCGGCGGCCAGATCCTGCTAAGCCACGCATCAGCCGCAGCGGCCGGCGGCGTATTCCCGGTTACCCCGAGGGAACCTCTGATCGTCAAGAATCGCGTCCAACCCGTGGAATTATTTGAGCTTCGCTGGAGTTAAATTTTTCTGGTTATCTAGCAGGCAAACAGATTATAATTGAGTCAACGAATCCAAAATCTGGAAAAGCTTGGCTGTACCCTTTATGCTTTCGTCACTAAAAAAGCTCGTCACTGATTCAATGGCGATCGATCTCGGAACGGCGACGACTTTGATCGCCGTTCGAGGCCGTGGCGTTGTTGTTGATGAACCATCGCTTGTTGCGATCAACGAACGTACCGAAGAGATCATTGCGTTCGGCCAGGACGCCGCCGATATGCGTGGGCGCGAAGGCCGCGATATTGCCGTGATCGCACCGCTTAGCGGCGGCGTGGTCGGAGACTTCGAACGAACAAAGAAGATGCTCGCTCACTTTGTCAGAAAGGCGAAAACGGGCGGCTCAAATATCTCGATCTCGGCGATCATGAGCATGGTCTCGGACGTAACCCAGGTCGAACAGCGTGCCCTGCACAATGCTGCGGATGACGCGGGCATCGGTAAGGTCTTTATGGTCGAGGAAGGCCTCGCGGCCGCATTTGGTGCGGGGGTTCTTCCGACGGATAAGCGAGCCTCAGCGATCGTTGATTTCGGTGCAGGAACGACGACCATTGCCGTCGTTGCAAAAGGCTCGGTCGTTCATTCGACCTCGGAGCGGTTTGGTAGTAATGCGATCACCGAGGGTATCGCAACACATCTTCGACGCCATCGCGGTCTTCAGGTCGGTGTCGAGACCACAGAACAGCTGAAAACATCCTTTGTTTCCACGTTTTTGCCTGACGATATCAGCCGAACGATCGAGGTGCGCGGACGTGACGTCCAGACTGGCAGCCCTGCGGCTGTAGAAGTTACCACAGGTGAGCTTTTCCCCGTTGTCGAGGGCATCGTTAGACGTGCCGCCCAGCTTGTAAAAGACACGCTTACGGAACTGCGTCCTGAAGTCGCGGCCGATATCTACGACCGCGGCGTGATCCTGACAGGCGGCGGTGCCCTGCTCGATGGCATCGAGCCTTATATGCGGAATTACATCAATCTCGCCGTAACCATCGCCGACGAACCGCGCCTTGCGGTCGTCAATGGCCTCGTGAAGATGTTCGATGACGAAAAACTCCTCGAACGAGTTGCACGCAACGAACTCAATTTCCTCCAAAACGCGGAAGTGACTTTCGAGGTCTAAGGGCGGTATTTGGAAGATTGGTACCGGAGGTCGGACTCGAACCGACATGGGCGTTAAGCCCGCCAGATTTTGAGTCTGGTGCGTATACCATTTCGCCACTCCGGCATGGACATTTGTGGGCGAACTAAAATAATAGACTTGGCTGTTCGGGATGGTCAACTTCGCGACCGGAAGAATCTTCGGCCCTGTCTTTGTCTTTGCCTATTTTTGAAGTTGTTGTAGCCGGTTCGGGAGCCTCTTTTGCATGCGTAACCTCGTCGGGCAAGGGCTGCATCAAGGGCTTAAGTTCGTCTAGCGAGGTTCGGGGATCGAGCCAACGCTCGTAGTCGCTCTCGCGGATGACGACGGCCTGACGCTGCTTCACGTTGTGGATCTCACGAAAGATGTTATTCGGCGTGGTCGTCAAAATGGCGGTCGCGCGCCGAATGGTTCCCTTTATCTCGCAATCGCGAGCAATGCCTGCAAGGGCGAAAAGCGGTGTGTCGAATGAGATCGCGAATTTTATTTTTGAACCATCGGGCTGCTGCTGCCATTCGTAGATAGCAGATGCCGGGATCAGAACTCGATCGCTCTTAAACGCATCGCGGAACATCGCAACCTTTGCGACCGTTTCGCTCCGTGCGTTTATGGCGTTTGTGATCTTACCGTCGAAGGTTCTGTCGCGAATCGTCCACCAAAGATCTTCGGGCAGGTGGTACTTGTTGATCGCCAAGATCGGTTCGCCCGGGAAGACCTCGCGGTCGAACTTATATCCATGCTCGTCGAAATAGTCGAGTCCATCGACAAGCTCAAAATGCTGTATGATCTCGGCACTCAGTGCCTTCAACAAATACCGTCCGCACACGTTGCCGGCAACCTCCCGTTGAGAACTCGAACTTACTATGAAATGAGGGCGGGCGTCGAATCGCGTTTAGCTCTCGCTTACCTTTAGTACCGCGAGAAACGCCTCTTGCGGGATCTCGACACGGCCGACCTTCTTCATCCGGCGTTTGCCCTCTTTTTGCTTTTCGAGGAGTTTCCGTTTACGGGAAATATCGCCGCCGTAACACTTTGCGATAACGTTCTTGCCCATTGCTTTGACGGTCTCGCGGGCGATCACCTTGTTCCCGATCGAAGCCTGGATCGGCACTTCGAAAAGCTGCCGCGGGATCAACTCTTTCATTTTTGCGGTCAATAGACGGCCTTTCGCGGTAGCGGTATTGGTGTGCATTATCAGCGAAAGCGCGTCTACGGGCTCGCCCGCAACGAGAATGTCGAGCTTTATGAGCTTGCTTTCCTTGTATCCGGTCAAATGATAATCAAGCGAGGCGTAGCCACGCGAAACGCTCTTCAGACGGTCATAAAAATCGAGCACGATCTCGTTCAGCGGCAGTTCGTAAACGAGCATTACGCGGTCCTTCGTAACATATTCAAACTTTTTTTGAACGCCCCGCTTCTCGTCCAATAGCGGAAGGATGCCGCCAAGATACGCGTCGCTTGTAAGGATCGTTGCCTCGATGACCGGCTCTTCGATCTTTGCGGTGCGGCCGGGGTCCGGCATCTGAGATGGCGAATCGATCTCATGAACCACGCCGTCAGTCGTCGTTACGCGATACCGCACACCCGGCGCGGTCGTGATCAGATCGAGGTTGAATTCCCTTTCGAGCCGCTCCTGAATGATCTCCATATGCAGCAATCCCAGGAACCCACAGCGAAAGCCGAAGCCGAGAGCCGTCGAGCTTTCCGGCTCATAAAAGAATGACGCGTCATTTAGCCGAAGCTTGTCCATCGCGTCGCGAAGGTCTTCGTATTGTGCCGAATCGGTCGGATAAAGCCCGGCAAAGACCATCGGCTTTACTTCCTGGAAGCCCGGCAAAGCCTCTGCCGCCGGTCGTTGTGCGTCAGTTATCGTATCGCCGATCTGTACGTCGGCAACCGTCTTGATCGATGCGGTCAAGAATCCGACCTCGCCAGGTCCGAGCTCATCGATCGGTGTCGGACGCGGGCGGTTAACTCCTATCGTTTCAACAAGATACTCGCGGCCGGTATTGAAGAAGCGGATCTTCGTACCCTTCTTCAGCGTGCCATCGACGACTCTGAAGAGCACAATGACGCCGCGGTAAGAGTCGTACCAGCTGTCAAAGATCAGGGCTTTCAGCGGAGCGTTCGGGTCGCCCTTCGGCGGCGGAATGTCGCGAACGATCTCCTCGAGGATGTCGTCGATGCCCAGGCCGGTCTTTGCGGATGCAAGCACCGTGTGCGACGTATCCAGGCCGATTATCGTCTCGATCTGGTCCTTTATTCTGTCAGGCTCGGCGGACGGCAGGTCGATCTTGTTGAGGACCGGAACGATCTCAAGGTCATTCGCAATGGCAAGATAGGTGTTTGCCAGCGTCTGGGCTTCGACACCCTGCGAGGCATCGACAACAAGCAGGGCACCTTCACACGCCGACAGCGAGCGCGAAACTTCGTATGTGAAATCGACGTGGCCCGGAGTGTCGATCAGGTTCAGAACGTAATCTTTGCCGTCCTTTGCTTTGTAATCGAGGCGGACGGCATGGGCCTTGATCGTGATGCCGCGCTCACGCTCGAGGTCCATATCGTCGAGCAGCTGATTTTCCATCTCGCGCTCGGCAACAGCCCCTGTCAACTGCAAAATCCGGTCTGCGAGGGTCGATTTCCCATGGTCGATATGGGCGATAATAGAAAAATTGCGAATTCGAGATAGATCCATTAATTACAAGCAAGACAAACGAGCATTGTAGCAAATCGCTTAGGAATAACAGCTATCAGATGGCCGCAGCACGGCTGCGAAAAAATTAAATTGCCCTCAAACTTTTGTTTTTGTTATAGTTATCGACAAAGACACTTTTACTGAAAGTTCTGACTGTATTACGCAGCGGACAAGGAGAAACTATGAGACGAGAATACGAAGGTGAAGGCACGAGTGCTTCTACAAAATTGACGTATCTATTGGTTGGCGGCGGTATCGGAGCCATCCTTGCCCTGCTTTTCGCCCCGAAATCTGGCGAAGAACTCCGAGGCGATATCGCGGATGCGACGCGGAAGGGTATCGAGAAGAGCAAAGAGGCAGCTCATCAGCTGCAGGCGAAGGCGGGGGAATACTACGACGCTGCATCTGAGAAGGCTGGCGAGCTCTATCATACCGCTCAGGAAAAAGCGGGCGAACTCGGCGAAAGGGCGAAGGCAGCTGCCGCACGAACGACAAATCCGTTTACCGCGGCCGTTGAAGCCGGCAAAGAGGCCTACACGGCCGAAAAACGCCGTAGCGAAGCCAACGCAATTACCGAAGGCCGTGCGAGCTATCCGATCGAGAAGAAGGACGACAGCAAGTAATGAATGCCTCTGAGCCTCAATTTTGGATGATGGTCGCCTCCATCGTTATTGCCGTCTGCTTCGTGGTGATGGCTGTCGCTCTTATTTGGATAGCGACCATTGTACGCAAAGTTGTCGGGACGGTGCGGCGAGTCGAGGAAAGGGTCGAGCCATTGATCACCAAAGTGGACGCGATCGGTGCTCAAGGTAAAGAGATCTCCGTCCATTTCCACGAGGTTTCGGCCAATCTTTCGGTTGCGACGCGGCACCTTGCCGAATCGACTGAGCTCATCAAAGAAGAGGTCGCGGAGCTTAAGTCCCTCGTCAGCGACACTGCCCTGACCGCGAAGGACAAGGTTGCCCTTGTAAGCCGAACCATCGACGACACGCAGCTAAAGGTGGTGGATACGACCGAGTTCGTTCAGCGGAAGATCGTCGTGCCGGCCCGAGAGATCGCGGCCATTATGGCCGGCGTCCGCAAGGGCCTCGAGGTGCTTTTCGCTCCGGCTCCAAAGCAGATCGACAGCGTTTATGTCGAGGACGAAATGTTCATCGGCTAGCCGCGGCTTTATTGGCAGAAGCTAAAGAAAGGGCCGTCAAACCTTAGGTCTGACGGCCTTTTCTGTTCCCGATAAATTATGGCGGAGACGACAGGATTCGAACCTGTGGTACCCTTTTGGAGTACAACGATTTAGCAAACCGCCGCTTTCAGCCACTCAGCCACGTCTCCTAGTTGAGTGTTAAAGACAGTATCCAATTCTAGCGTCGAGGCAAACTTTGTCAAGGTAAAGAGCATCAAACTCCCATTGAAGCGCCGTTTCGGCAGCTTGACAGGCTTTTTACAAGCGAACACAATACCTGATTGCGTGGGAAGTTTTGTCTTTTATGATGAATCTTCGACAGTCCATTAAGATCGCCCTTCCGTTGCTGGCATTTGTCAGCACATTTGTGATGGCCGGTTTTGCTGCGCCTGTTAGCCACGATACGACCGCTTCCGAGCAGCCGAATCTGAATGGAAAGGCGACGCTTGCGACGATCCGCGGCGTTGTGAAGGACGAGTTCGGCAGCCCGATCGCCGATGCAACTGTCGCGATCTTTAAGCTTGGCACCAATAAGCTCTTAAAGCAGGTCGATACCGCAACGAACGGCTCTTATTCCCTAAAACTCTGGCCCGGTACCTACACGATCCTCGCGGTTGCCGAGGGTTTCAACCCGACGACGATCGACAGCGTAAAGGTCGGCTCGTCCACTGAAGTAAATTACGCCTTCAAACTTGTAAAGGCAGGTGCCGGAAATACTCTTCCAGAGAAACGTGCAGATCGAAACAGCTCGAAGTGGCGGATCCGAGGTGCGACGCTTGGCCGCTCGATCTATCAGAATCAGGACGGCGAAACCCCGGTCGAGGAGAAGAAAGAGACGGCCGAGGTTGCAGAGGACTCGCCAAAGAGCTCGGCTCGGCCGACCGGTGTCGTTGAGACTTATTTTGCTGCCGACAAACGCGGTGCTTACACAGGCGTCAACTTTGCGACGCTCTTGCCGGTCAATTCTCGAACCGATGTTGTGATCGCCGGCCAATTTACGCCGAATTCACGAACGTCGCAGCGTCTCGAATCGATTCTGCGTTTCAAGGCGAACGAGCGGCATCAATTCTCTATCAAAGGCTCTGCCGCGACTCTTGGCCGCGTGCATCTCAATGGGCATGAGCGAGCGCTCGGGCAGTACTCACTCTCAGGGTTTGACGAATGGAAGGTCCGCGACGGATTCATCCTTGTTCTTGGGCTTGATTACTCGACCTTTGCGGGTGCAAGCGGCGACTCGTCGCTGATGCCGCGTGTCGGTATACAATACGATCTCGATGCAAAGACGCGTTTCCGGGCAGGGTTTACGCCCTCGACAGACGAGCGTGCATGGACGAATGTCGCCCAATTTGAAGGGTTTTCCGTTCCATTCACTGAACCGATCTCTGTAGAGGATATAGCCGTTGAGAACGATATTCCGCAGATGAATCGCTCGGCGAGGCTCGAATTCGGGATCGAGCGCGTACTCGATAATGCATCGAGCATTGAGGCGACGGTATTCGGTGACGCGTCGTTCTCACGCGGTGTTGGCCTTGCGAGATTGCCGTTCACGACGCTCGACAATTCGGAATTCGACAGCTTTGTCTCGAACCAGCGAGGCCGGGCCGCCGGCGTTCGGGTCGTGTATTCGCGTCGCCTTTCGTCATCGCTGAAGGCCTCAACGGGGTATTCGTACGGCACGGGCCAAAAGCTATCTCCAAATGCGATCTCGGACCCTTCGAGAGTTTTTGAGTCCGGCCTTTTCCAGACGCTTTTTGCCGAACTGACCGCGGATCTAAATAGCGGAACACGTGTTCAGGCGATCTATCGCCTTTCACCGGATGCGACGATCTTTGCTATCGATCCGTTCAAAGGCAGGCTTGCGATCTACGATCCCGGCCTGAGCGTGTTGGTAACCCAGGCTCTGCCGAGATTTGGCCTGCCGCTTCACGCGAAGGCGATCATCGACGCCCGCAATCTGTTCGACGCGCAGACGTCGCTCGCCACGGGCGAAGGCCGTCTGATGCTCGATGGACAGGGCAGATTGATCCGCGGCGGGATCATGGTGAGATTCTAACGTCGAAAAAAAGGCTGCGATGCCGAGGTTTTGAGCGGCCGGCTGCTTTTTTGCGGTCGGCAATTTTGTACGAAATCTCGGATTTTTGCCCATTTTTATAGATTTTTGACTATCGAAACCTCGCGAAATTGTGCATTGGACCGGGAGAATTGCGATATTCCACGCATTCAGCGCCTTCGGCGGCGCACGCCGCTTTCGGAACAACTTTTGCATTTAATATTTCTTTGGTGAGGTATTGACCGCCGATGAAAGGCAAGTTTCTGACCAGTTGGAGCTTGATGTGGCTCGTCGCCGCGGTCTTGCTTGCTTCGGGAACGGCCCTAAACCTCTCTCAGCGTGCTTTTCACAAACTCCCCCCGACAGACGGCATTGAATGGGTACACCGAGCTGACGGAATTTACGCAGAACGCGTTTTCCCGAATTTTGCCGGCGCAAGGGCGGGAATTGCTCCGGGCGATAAGCTGATCGGCGTAAGCTTGAACGGCGGCGACACGACCGAACAGGTAACATCGACCGCCGACACTCAGATCTACCTTGATGCCGCCGGAGTTGACGGAAACCTAACCTATCTCTACCAGCGCCCGCGATACACATTCTCAGACAACTACTACTACGCCGACCTTAGCCATATCGACAGCGTCCCGCGTTGGACACCGTCGATAATCTTTCTATCGATCGTCGGGTTGATCTGGCTTGCGGTCGGCGGCTTTGTGCTTTTCAAGCAAGGAAGTTCGTCGCCATTTGTGCTGCATTTTGCGTGGGTGTGTCTGGCTGCGTTCGTATTCCACACATATCGTGCGGTCGGTTCGGGACAGGACCTTGATCTCGCCATCGGACTTGTTGACAGCATAGCATTCGCATTCTTCGCGCCGCTTTTCCTGCATTTTTGTACGCGATACCCGGTGCGAGTTCGTGTCCTGGACAAGTATCGTTGGCCGACCTATCTGCTTTATTTGCCGGCGACGCTGCTGTCTTTGGCTCTGGTCATCTTTTCCGTAGTGCCGGCGTTGGCTGCTGAATCGGGGTTTGCGGCTTTTGTTGCGAAACTCGATGATGCGATCGGATTGTACTCGCTCTTGAACAGCCTGCTCTTGTATCACTTCATTGCGGGCATTTCGGGCGGCGCGTTGTTCCTGATCTGGAGATTTATCAAGAATCATCAGACGATCGTTCGTCAGCGGCTGAAATGGGCGATCTGGGGCACGATCGCGGCTGTGTTGCCGATCCTGCTGATCGAGATCGCCGTGCGGTTTGGTATGCACATCGGGCCGGAGGATATTTCGGCAAGTGCCGTGCGGACGCTGCCACTCGCTTTGATCCCATTGAGTTTTGGACATTCGGTCGTTCGATATCGCCTGATGGACGTCGATGTCGTTGTGCGTCGTGCACTTGTGTATGCACTCACAACTCTCGCGATCGCGATGATGATCGGTGCGGTGGCTCTTGGTCTCGTTTTCCTCGCGGTCGGCGACAATCTCTCTACGACGGAGATCACGCTGCGTGCGGTCATTGCGATCGTGGCGATGGCGGCGATCGTACTTTTGAGCGAACCGCTGAAGAAATTCCTGCAGGAGCGTGCGGACAGATTCTTCTACGGTGAACGTTACGATATGCGGCAGGGCCTCGTTGATTTCGGCAAGACGATCTCTGCGACGACGACGCTCGATCCCCTGCTGAATTCGCTTGTTGAACGCTTGAAGCAAGTTTTGAACGTCGAGAAGGTCGCGATCTTCCTCGAAGACCCGACCGCTGAATCGCATTATCGGGTTGCTCGTGCCTCGGGGCTTAGCGCAAAGTATCGGATTCCAGCAGATTTCCGCACGATGATCCGACAGCGTGCGGCCGGACGCGGCATCGTTCGTGCTGATGAGATCGAATCGCCCGAATCTGAGAACGGAGCGTTGGCGCACGTCGATGGTGTGCGCAAAGAGCTGCACTATTTTGTGCCGTGTGTCGCACGCGGAAAGATGGTCTCGGTGATCGGCCTTGGCCGCGCAAATGACGGGTCTCTGCTCTCGAGCGAAGACCTCGAAATTCTTAAGACTATCTCCGGCTACGTAGCCGTAGCTGTCGAGAACAGCCGGCTTTACGAAGAGCAGCAGCGGCATACCGACGAGCTTGCGATCCTCAAGGAATTCAACGAATCGATCGTCGAATCTGTCAACGTCGGACTGCTTGCGGTTGACGAAGACGGACGCATCATACGCTGCAATTCACCGTTTGAGACGATGATGGGGCTCGAACGCGATTCTGTTGTCGGAAACACGGTCGATCAGGTTTTTGACGCTAGCTTTGCACGAAATCTCGACAGCATTTTAGGCAAATCCCGCTGGCATCTGACCGAGGTTCGGAATGCTTATAAGATGCACGCGTTCGATTCCGCAGGACGCTCTCTGATCCTGAATGTTGCCGTCGCACCGCTGCGGTCTGTGTCGAATCAGCAGACCGGTGCGATCCTTGTCCTTGAGAATGTTACAGGCCGCGTAAAGCTCGAGGAATCGCTTCAACAGAGCGAAAAGCTTTCAAGCATAGGCCTGCTTGCTGCGGGCGTCGCACACGAGGTCAATACGCCGTTAACAGGCGTCTCCAGCTACACACAGATGCTCTTGGGGATGATCCCGGATACGGATCCTAAGCACGCCCTTCTTGAAAAGATGCAGCGGCAGACCGAGCGGGCATCGAACATCGTCGGGAACCTGCTTAATTTCTCGCGAACCGGTAATTCGACAGAATTTACGGATACCGACCTCAATAAACTTTTGAACGACACGCTCCAGCTTCTCGAGCCGCAGCTCCGCAAATCGAATATTGCGATCGTCAAGGAATATGCCGAACCGCTAGCGGCCGTTCACGCAAACGGAGGAAAGCTTCAGCAGGTCTTCACGAACCTTATCCTCAATGCACGGGATGCGATGCAGACAGGCGGCACGATCAAGCTTCGTACAATGGTTTTAGGCGACGATCAGGTCGTTGTTGAGGTTTCGGATACCGGCGAGGGCATTCCGACCGAGAACCTGACCAAGATATTCGATCCGTTCTTTACGACGAAAGGCGTTGGTAACGGCACGGGCTTGGGCCTTGCGGTAACCTATGGCATTGTGCAGGAGCACAGCGGTTCGATCGAAGCCATCAGTGAGAATGGCGACGGCACTACATTCCGCCTCACCTTACCCGCCGCGCACGCCGTTCGCCGACGCGCCGTAAGCTAAGCAAGCACCTCGTCTCCCCTACGCTTCAAATAATAGAGAGCAGCAAAAAAGGCAGCTAGCATAATCGCTGATGCCGTCCAGAAAGTCCTTTGGATCGTCATATCGTCCACCTTCCCGACCGCATTATCCAATAAGAACCCGGCGGCCACAGGGGCGATCGCCCGAGCGAGGCTTGCTCCGGATTGCATTATCCCGAGAGCTTTGCCCTGTTCGTGTTCCGGAGCATTCTTGGAGGCAAGGCTCGTGAGCGCCGGCGATGCTATCGAGTTACCGATAGAGAAGAATGTTATGCCAACAAGTAGGCCGATGAGGCCGCCGGACGCGGGCCCGACGAACGGGACAGCGAAAAGGCTGACGGTCAAGAGCACGGTTCCGGCGACCGCAAGATTCGGCTCGCCGAACTGTTTTGCGAGGCGCGCGAATATCCCACCCTGAAGACCGACAGCAAGAGCGCCGATGAAAAGAAAAAGCCAGCCGTTCGCATGCGCGTCGTAACCGAAACGGGCCTCGGTATAGAGGACAAATGCGGTTGTCATCACCGTAAAGCCGACGGTTATTAGGAAATAGATGATCGTAATTCCGCGAAAGCTTACTTCCTTAAGAGAATGGAAAATAACCGCGAAGCGATTGAGTTCGCGCGGCTGACTTCGAGCCTTTGCAAGGTCGAGCGATTCGGGCAGGAAAAGATAGACCGCGATCGCATTTACCAGAGCCATCCCGGCCGCGAAAAGGAAAGGGACGTGCGGCCCGAATGTTGACAAGATGCCGCCGAGCGCCGGTCCGAGCACGAATCCGATGCCGAATGCCGCACCGATAAGGCCCATTCCGCGAGCGCGATTCTCACGCGAGGTAACGTCCGCGATGTAGGCTTGTGCAGTTGATATGTTGCCGCCCGTTATGCCATCGAGGATGCGGCCCGCGTAAACCATCCACAGCGCGGTCGCAAGCCCAACGATGACGAACCCAAGCGCCGTCCCAAGCAGGCTCACGAACAAGATCATTCTCCGCCCGTATCGATCGGAGACCGCACCGAAGATCGGCGCGAAAAAGAACTGCATTATCGAATAGGAGGCGACGATCAAGCCGTAATCGACAGGCGTTCCCTTAAAGAGGTCGCTGTCAACGTAATAGGGCAGAACGGGAATGACTATGCCAAACCCGATGAGATCGACCACAACCGTTAGGAAGATGATCAGGATCGGTTTTGTGAGGAATTTTTCGGACTCGGCCTCTTCTGTTTCAGTCCGCAGGTCTTGTGTCATTTGAGAAGTGCTTCGCCCTTTGTATCCCGCAAAACCTTATACCGGCAAGCTGACCATTTCGGACGGATTATTGTAAACTACACAAATTACATTAGCACTCAAAACGGATCTTAGAAGAATCATGGCGCAAAAATTAAAACGAGCAACTTTCGCGATCATCGCACTTTCGCTAGCCTTTCTCTTTATGCAGCAAGACGTACACGCACAGAAAAAGCGGAAAAAAGGACAGGAAAAACCTGAAGCCACGTTGGCGGCCGCGCCTCCTGAGATAGCCTTCACGGTCGGCATGTCGAAGCCCTGGACGCATTTGCTCGAAGTGCAGGTAAGCGTCAAATGGGATCAAATGCCCGAAGCTCTCGACCTCAAGATGCCTGTCTGGACGCCGGGAAGCTATCTGATCCGCGAATACGCACGTCACGTGCAGGATTTTGCCGTGAAGAATTCCGCAGGTGCAGACCTTGCGTGGCAAAAAACTTCGAAGAATACCTGGACGGTGAAGACCGGCGGTGCAAAGGAGATCAAGGCCAGCTATCAGGTCTATGCGAACGAGCTTACCGTCCGTACGAATGAGGTGAACAGCGAGCATGCATTTTGGAACAATGCGGCGACGCTGATGTTCGTAAAAGGCCAGCTTTCGGCGCCATCGACCATTACGGTAAATCCGTACGGAAACTGGAAGATCGCGACCGGCCTGCCGCAAGTTGCCGGCTCGGCGAATACGTTCAAGGCACCGAACTTCGACGTCCTTTTTGATTCACCTTTTGAGGTGAGCAATTTCACCGAATTCGACTTTGTGGTCGAAGGTAAGCCGCACCGGCTTGTTTTCAGCGGCGAAGGCAACTACGACGGCCCGGAGATCGCGGCGGATGTAACGAAGATCGTCGAGGAGGCATACAAGATCTTTGGCGAGCTTCCGTACGACAATTACACGTTCATCGTGAATTTACGCGGCGGCGGCGGCCTTGAGCATCTGAATTCGACCGCCCTGCAATTCTACCGTTGGGGATTCAAACCGCAGGCGAGGCTGACGGGCTTTCTCGGGCTTGTTGCACACGAATATTTCCATGCGTTCAACGTTAAGCGGATCCGGCCTGATGCACTTGGGCCTTTCGATTACGAAAATGAGAATTACACGCGCTTGCTTTGGGTCGCCGAAGGCGGCACGGAGTATTACTCCGGATTGCTTTTGCTAAGGGCCGGACTAATTTCGCCGCAGGAATACCTCGCCGGAAAGGCAGATGCGATCCGACGGCTCGATGCACTTCCGGGACGTCTTGAGCAGAGCCTTGAGGAATCAAGCTTTGATGCCTGGATCAAATATTATCGTCAGGACGAGAATTCGATGAACACACAGATCTCGTACTACGACAAGGGCGAGCTCGTGAATATGCTCATCGACCTGAAGATCCGCGAAGCAAGTAAGGGCACGAAGTCGCTCGATGACGTTATGCGTGCTCTCTATAACGACTTCTACAAAAAGGGCAAGAACTACACGCCGGCCGATTATCAACGCCTGGCAGAAGCCGCCGCGGGCGTGTCGCTCGATGACCTTTTCTCGAAATATGTTCGCGGAACCGCCGAGGTCGATTGGAACGCGTTCCTGAACGGGATCGGGCTCGAGATCATTACGAGCGGCGGCGGCAAACCTTACCTTGGTGCAGAGTTGACCGAGGCGAACGGCAATTTGACCGTTAGGGCTATCCCTGCAGGTTCGCCCGCATACGAACAAGGCCTGAACACGGGCGATCAGATCGTTGCCGTTGACGGGTACCGAGCGACGAATTCTTTCCTCTCGACGTGGATCGCGAACAAGAAGGTCGGCGATAAGATCAAGCTTACGATCTTCCGCTTCGACAAGATGCGCGATATCGAGATCACGCTCGGCGCGGATCCGCGAAAGATGTACAGCATTTCTGCCGTTCCGACACCGACCGCCGAGCAGCAAGCGCTCGAGAAACAATACTTGAATGCGGACCAGTAATTTCCGGGCTTTCAGAAACAAGGCTCTTGCGGCATTCGTAGGCCTGTCCGCGCTCGCGGCCGGATGCGGAGGCCCGGCGAAGACCGACCAGGCTGCGGTGTCGATCGCTGATGTTCCGGCGGTGCGTCTGAACTATCGCTATGAAGCAGACGTTCCGGCTCCGCAGGTGCCTGTAAGTGCCGCCGAAGAAAAGAATGCGGCGGTTCAGGCAGATTTCGATCAGAACCGACCGCAGGAATTTCTTGACAGGACGATAACCTCGCCCGATAAGAAATACGTTCTCGCCGTCTATCGAGCCGGGGAAGATCGAGCGTCCGAATATCGCCTCGATGTTTATTCGCCGGAGGGCAAGCTAGTGCGCAAAGTCTCGTCGGATTCGATGGCGGTGCATTTTCCGGATTCGATCACCTGGTCGCCAAACTCGCTGAAGTTCGCGTTCTCGGCAATGACCCGCGGCGTTGCGCCGACACCGACGCCTTCACCCGGAGCGTCGCCGACCTCCAGCAGATCGCCGCATCCTGAAGCATCGCCAACGGCTTCTCCGGCAGATCAGCCTGCAGAGGCGACACCGTCGCCCGAAGCACAACCCGTCGCGGGGACGACACCCGAAGCCCCGAAAGGCATTCTTACCTTCGGCACTGAGCAGATCTACATCAGCGAGAACGATGGGACCGGCGTCAAGCCCATAACGCAAACCGAGGGCCTGATCTATTTCTACTACGCATGGGCGCCTGACAGCTCGATGCTCGCAGCGCTCGCGATCACGTCGCGGGAATGGGAATATTTTGACGGTATGGCGGCATTGAAGGGCGAATCGTGGACGCCGGTCGGCCGACTTCGTACGGTCGAGACAAATGGCCGCGAACGCCGGCTTGATGACAATTTGACGGCCGTGCGGCCGGTCTTCTCGCTTGATTCAACAAAGGTTGCGACGGCGTTCGACACGCAGATCCGCATCTATGATGCGGTCGGCACGTCGCCAACACAGGCGGCCATTCCGTTAAGGAATCAGCTCCTCCTTTCGTCGCAAGCATTTGATCGCGAACAGCAGCTAAAGCTCCAGGGCCAGGACACGAACACGAATGCGAATGCCGCTCCGACGCCGACGCCCGATCTTTCCGCAACCACTCTACCCGACCCAAAAACGCTCGTCTCATTTAACCCGATCGTTCAAGTTGAGTGGCCGCAGCCGGAGCTTGTTTACTTTCGTACAGCATTTGTGAAAAGAATGCAGAATGAGGCCGACAGCGTTACGAGCTTTGCCAGATGGCATCGGCTCGTGCTTTCAGGTCAGCCCACAGCCACACAGCAAAAATGATCCGTTAGGTGCAAGCAAATGGAATATCGATCGATCGCTGAAATAATTTCGGAAGGTGAAACGGTGCGCGCGGCAACCCGCGAATTCACCTCAGGAATCACGGTTGCAGAGTCCGAACGGCTTGCTGACGGCGAGAAATGGACGCTCCGTGAGCTTTTTGAACACGTATCGCTTGTTGATTCGAGTCTGCTCAAGCTTATTCAGATGCTTGCGGCGAAGTCCGGGCCTTCTGAAACGGCCTCCAATTCGGTCGCAGGGGAATTCATCGAAAGAATGAACGGCGTTTACACAAAGAAGCTTGAGGCTCCGGACCGCGTACGGCCGACCGGCAATGTTGCGATGAGCGAAAGCCTTCAGTCGATAGAGGAAAGCTTCGCTTCGCTAAAAGCAATGGCCGAGACGCTTGAGGGTACAGACCTTATGGGCTTGAAGTACCCGCACCCGTATTTTGGCGAGATGACCGCGCCGGAATGGATGGTGCTTAGGAATGCCCACGAGACCCGCCATGTGGAACAGGCGAAAGGAATCCTCGCAAAGGTGCGCGCTCAATAAAAGAAAAGAAAAAACCGGCGGGTAGGAGGGTAACCCGCCGGTGTGAGTGGTTCGGGCGATACAGGTCAAAGCTAACCAAACTATTGACGTTCCCTGAACCTGATAATTAGATGTTTAGGGTTGAGACGGCGTTTGTCTCAAAAGCTGCTGAATTCCCCGTGAAAAATACGACGGCTCGCATCAAATATCGCCGTACTTTTGATAACTTATTTTGCTAATACGTATAAGAATATCTTAGAGTTTATCGAATGGATAAGTTTTTGATTCGCGGCGGCATCCCGCTCCGAGGAAAGGTCGAGATCAGCGGAGCAAAGAACTCCGCATTGCCATGCCTGGCGGCGGCTCTGCTGACCGCAGACACCGTTACGCTTCACAACGTGCCGTACGTCAAGGACCTGATCACGCAGAGGCGTCTGCTCGAAGATCTGGGAGCCACCGTACTTACGCCGGAACTGCGTACGCATAAGGTGAATGCCGCGAACGTCGATATTTTCGAAGCTCCGTATGAGCTTGTGAAGACTATGCGCGCGAGCGTTTTGGCTCTCGGTCCGCTGCTTGCGCGATTTGGCCGCGCAAAGGTGAGTTTGCCGGGCGGCTGCGCTATCGGGACGCGGCCGATCGACCTGCATCTGAAGGCTTTCGAGCAGCTCGGTGCCGATGTCTCGCTTGAATCGGGCGATGTCGTTGCGACGGCACCTCAAGGCCGTTTAAAGGGAGCTGTCATTGATTTCGAAAAAGTGACCGTTACCGGCACCGAAAATGTGATGATGGCGGCTTCGCTTGCCGAGGGCCGCACGATCATCAAGAATGCAGCGCGCGAACCGGAGATCGACGATCTTGCCGATCTTTTGAACAAGATGGGAGCAAGGATACGCGGAGCCGGGACGAGCGAGCTCGAGATCGACGGTGTCGAGACGCTCAACGGTGCCGAGCACACGATCATTGCAGATAGGATCGAGACCGGCACATTCATCGTCGCGGCCGCTATCACAAATGGCGAACTCGAGATTCGCGGCTGCCGGCCGGATCATCTCGCCGCGGTCATCGAGAAGCTGCGTGAAGCGGGCGTCGAGATCGAGGAGATCAATCCGACGACCCTGCGAGTAAGGCGGTCGGGAACGGGCCTTCGAGCGGTGAATGTTACAACCGAGCCGCATCCAAATTTTCCGACAGATATGCAGGCTCAGGTGATGGCCCTGATGACGCAGGCGACAGGCGAATCCGAGATCGTCGAGACGATCTTCGAGAACCGATTTATGCACGCCTCGGAGCTTATCAGGATGGGCGCCGATATCACGATCTCAGGACATACGGCGATCGTAAAAGGGCCGACGAAATTGATGGGGGCAAAGATCCTTGCCTCCGACCTGCGCGCAAGCGCGTCGCTTGTTCTCGCGGCATTATGTGCGGAGGGCGAGACGTTGATCGACCGCGTTTATCACATCGACCGCGGTTATGAGACGATCGTGAGAAAGCTAAGTTCTTTGGGTGCGAATATCAAGCGGATCACAGGTTCGTCGGCAGATGCCGAAGCGGCTTGAATTTTTTGGCGACCCGTTTGCGGATCTGTCGCATCAAAATGGGAGTTTTTTAGATGGACTGTCTGTTTTGCAAGATCATCGCCGGCGAGATCCCGGCGACAAAGCTCTATGAGGATGACGATTGCGTCATAATTCGCGACATCGAGCCGCAGGCTCCGACGCATGTGCTCGTTCTGCCGCGAACGCATGTCGACTCGCTCGATAAGGCGTCGCCGTCAGACGAACGCCTGCTTGGGAAGCTTTTGCTCGAAGCGGCAAATTTCGCTCGACGAGAGGGTTTTGCCGAAGACGGTTACCGCGTCGTGGTCAACACTAACGCTGACGGCGGGCAGACGGTCTTTCATCTTCATGTGCATTTGCTTGCGGGACGGCCGTTCATTTTTCCTCCCGGCTAGTTTTATGAGAAGAGTTTTTTGGTCACTGATCCTATTTGCTTTTTGCTTTGCGCTGTCGAACTGCAGCGGCAAGCCCGGTGCCGATGCTAACGGTGCCAACGCGAACGCTGTCCAACTGCGGTCGTTTGCGGACATTACCGACCCGGCGGCGGCGCTTTCCGAAGGCAACAAACTGCTCGACGAGAATGATACCGAGAACGCGATCGAGGCATACAAACGTGCCGTCGAGCTTGACCCGAAACTCGGCGAGGCCTACTTCAAGATGGGCGTAGCCTATTCGCTGCTTGAGATCGAGGCTAAACACAGCGGTACGAGTGAGCGTTTGCCCGGCGACCCGATCCCGAAAGAAGAAGCAAAGGAGAAATCGAACTCCGTGAAGATGTTCGAGAAGGCGGTTGAGATCTACAAGGAGCAGATCGCTGCTTCGCCCGACGATGCTGCCGCGTATTACACACTCGGACGTGCCTACAACAAGCTGAATAAGGATAAAGAAAGCGAGGACGCCCTGGAAAAGGCCGTAAAGCTTAAGCCGGATGACAGCGATTACCAGACGGAGCTAGGGTCGATCCGTATCAAACTCGCGAAATATCACGAAGCGATCACGGCATTGAAAAAAGCCGTCGAACTCGATGCCGACAACGCCGAGGCTGCCGAACTGCTCGAGGATGCAGAGGCCGGCGCAAAACGGGTGGATTACGTCTCGAAGCCGGACAATACCAAGGCAAATGCCAATGCAAACGCAAACGCCAACGTTGATGCGGCAAATTCCAATTCTGCTACATCCACGGACACAAAGAAGACGCCGTCAAACTCAAAAACATCGGAACCCGGCGACCGTCCGCGCATTGTCAAGGATGAGAAAAACTCTCCACCCCCTGCGCCGAAACGGCATCAATGAGCCAATATTACACAGATTAGCTTCTGATCGGTGTGTCAACTTGACATTTCGCCGGTCGGCGTCAAACTAGGCTTTGATGTCTGAATCAAGCGGAACGTCATCTTTAAGCAGCGAGCGGCGGAGCAAGATGCTCGGCGCTCGCGACGGCATTATCGAGCGGCTCGCTCACGACCTTCCAACAAAGATCGACCTTGAACGCTTCTTGAACGTTGTCGTCTCTGAGATCGGGCGGATGACGGACGCCGACCGCTGCGACCTTATCCAGCTCGACGGTGACAAGCAGCTTGCGATCAGCCACGAATGGAGGCGCGACCCGCTTGTGCCGCGAAGCGAAGGCTTGACGCTGCCGATCGACGCGGCAAAGCTCGCTGAACGGATCGATATCCGCAAACCGATCCGCATCAACGACACTTCAAAGACAAAAGAGCCGGGCGTAAAGATGCTCGCTGCCGCGCTGAACACACGATCCCTTCTGATCATTCCGGTGATCCGCGGTGACGAGGTTCTCGGCCTGCTTGGGCTTCATGACACGAAGAATCCGCGCGTGTGGCTCGATGACGAGGTCGAACTCATCGAGTCGATCGCACGACAGCTTGCGATCGGCTATCAATACACGAGCCTTTTTGCCGCGCAAGAGAAGGAAGCTCATCGGACGAACGCACTTCTCGAGATCGCGAACACGCTGAATCGTCACTCGGATTTTAAGGAAGTTGCGGCGGACGTGCTTGAAAGGGCGATCGCTCTTGTCGGTGCGGACTACGGCGCGTTGGGCGTGCTCGACGCGTCGGAAACACGCATTTCGCTTGCGTCATTCAAATCCGCACAGGGTATAAAGCTCGGCAAGGTTTTGAAGATGATCGAGCAGCACGACAAGTCGCTCAGCGTTGATAATTTCAAGGCGATCGGCGAGATCATACGCGACGGGAAAACGGTGAAGCTCGTTGATTCGCAGATGCCGTTTGCGATCCGGTTGTTCTTCAACACGCAGCTGCACGGAAAAGCCGCACTTGTTGTGCCGGTGCGCGTCGGAGGCCGAGTATTTGGTCTGCTAGGTTTTGTGTGGAGCGCCGGAAGTGCTTTCGCCGAGCACGACATCGCTCTTGTCGAAGGCATCGCCGACCAGATCGGCACGGCCCTCGAACGCGATCAGCTCTCGGCGGAAGTTCTGCGGTTAAAAAGCGAACTCCATCAAAAGCATGGCGAGATCATCGGGCAAGCACCCGAGATCCGGCGTGCGATCGAACTCGCTCTGAACGTCGCCGATGCGTCAACCACGGTGCTCATCAGCGGCGAATCGGGAACCGGAAAGGAGCTGATCGCCAACCTGATCCACTACAGTTCGGGCCGCGAAGAGAAGCCGTTCGTTAAGATCAACTGCGGTGCAATTCCCGAAACGCTGCTCGAAAGCGAGCTTTTCGGCCATGAGAAGGGTGCGTTCACGGATGCTCGGACGCAGCGGATCGGACGTTTTGAAGAAGCGGACGGCGGCACGCTTTTCCTCGACGAGATCGGCGAGATGGCGCCGCAGGCTCAGGTGCGGCTTTTGCGTGTGCTGCAGGACGGCGAATTCACACGGCTCGGCGGACACCGGGTGGTGAAAACCGATGTCCGCGTGATTGCCGCAACGAATGTCGATCTTGAAAAAGCAGTTGCTGCGGGGGAATTCCGCCGCGATCTTTTCTTCCGCCTGTCGGTATTTCCGATCGTGCTGCCGCCGCTACGCGAACGCCGCGAGGACATTCCGCTGCTCGTAACCCATTTCCTTGAGACCTACAAGAAGAAAAGCGGGCGCTATATCTCCGGGATCTCGCGTGCAGCCCTTGCGGCATTCTCCGCACACGATTGGCCCGGCAACATTCGCGAACTTGAGAATGCGATCGAGCGTGCCGTGATCATCGCCTCGGGCCGAAGGATCGAGCTGGAGGACCTGCCGGCGTCGATCGGTGCTGCGACGGAAGGCAGTTCGTTCCAAAAGACTGCAGGCTCGCGGATCTCATTCGTACTGCCTGCAACGCTGTCTGAGGTCGAACGAGAGTTGATCGAGGCAACACTTGAACTGACGGGCGGTGACAAATCCGCGGCGGCCCGTGCTCTCGACATTGGGCGTAAAACGCTCTATCGACGCCTCGAAGAATACGACGAAGGATCTCTACCCTGATGAGCGTTGTGATCGGGACCGCTGGCCACATCGACCACGGGAAAACAACTCTTGTAAAGGCCCTGACCGGCGTTGACACGGATCGTCTGCCGGACGAAAAACGTCGAGGGATCACGATCGACATCGGGTTTGCGGAAATGCGGTTGGGCGAGAGAAGCATCTCGTTCATCGACGTGCCGGGGCACGAGCGTTTCGTGCGGAATATGCTCGCGGGTGCTTCAGGCATCGACGCCGTGATGCTTGTAGTAGCCGCGGACGACGGCGTGATGCCGCAGACGCGTGAACACTTCGAGATATGCCGTTTGTTGGGCGTTGAAGACGGCGTGATCGTCATCACAAAGGCGTCGCTTGCTGACGGCGATATGATCGACCTTGTCCGCGATGATGTTGCCGACTTGGTGAAGAATTCGTTCCTTGCGAATGCTCGTGTTTTTGTGACCGATGCCCGAGATGCGCGCGGCATTGACGATCTTCGCGCGCACTTGTTCACATTCGCTCGCGATCGTGATGCGAGCGCGAACAAGGCGTTTCGCCTGCCGATCGATCGCGTCTTCAGCCGGAAGGGATTTGGCACGATCGTGACCGGCACGCTTGCGGCGGGCGAGATAAATGACGGCGACGAGGTCGAGATCTTCCCGCTTGATAGAACGGCGCGCGTACGCGGGCTGCAAACTCACGACCGCGGAATCGCGAAAGCATTTGCAGGGATGCGTGTTGCGGTGAATCTCGCGGGCGTTGAGCGACGCGAACTTGAGCGCGGGCTTATCGCGGGAGCCGTCGGCGCGTTCCGCCCGGCAAAGGTTTTTGACGCGACGGTCGAAGTTTGCCGAGATGCACCGCCGCTCAAGGACCGGCAGAGAGTTCGCGTTCACGTCGGAACGAAGGAGTTGATGGCGCGCGCGTCGCTCTTCGGCTCGGAAAAAGAGATCGCCGCCGGCCAGAAGGGGTTTGCAAGATTCCGCCTCGAAGGAAAGACGGTGTTGTTCGCCGGCGAGCGATTCATCGTTCGCTCTTACTCGCCGATGCTCACGATCGCGGGCGGCACGGTGCTCGACCCACAGTGTTCGAAGCGGCATTTGAAGGGGACAGTTGAGTTCCTATTGGCGATCGAACGAGATCTTTTCGATACGCCGGGCCGCCTGAAGACGCTGATCGCATCGACAGATGATCGCGGAGCGGGACTCAGCGAACTCTCGAGCTTTTCGGGTGATAGACGTTCAAGGATCGAGGCCGAACTCGATCCGCTCGTCCGCAGCGGTGAGGTCGTAAGGTGCGGTGAGTTGTTTGCTAGCGCTGATGTCGTGGGCAAGCTCGAGGAGAGCATCTTGACGCGGCTTGGAGAGTTACACGCGGCCGAACCGCTTGCTTCGGGGTTTCGCGTCGATGATCTGAAGAATGCTGCGGCACCTCGCGCATCGGCGGAGATCTATCGCGAGAGCCTTTCGCGGCTTGCCGCAAAAGGCAAGGTCGCAGTCGAAGGCGAGATGCTTCGCCTTGCTGCAACAGGTGTCTCGATGTCGGAAGCAGAACAGCGATTTACCGAGGCGTATCTTCACAGGCTCGAATCGGCTGGCCTCGAGGTGCCGCGGCAGAATGAGCTTCTTTCTGAGATCGCGTCGCAGGAGAAAGTCTCCTTGCAGGCTGCGGAAAAATTGGTTCGCCTGCTCCTGTCCGATCGCCGCGTGCTAAAGGTCTCGGATGAATTCTATTTTTCGCGAAATGCGATCGACGCCCTTGTCGCGAAAGTTCGTGCTCTTGCAGGGCATGAGATCGACGTGCCGAAATTCAAAGACGTTGCGGGTGTCTCGCGAAAATACGCGATCCCGCTTTTAGAATATTTCGACCGCGAGAAAATCACCGCACGAAGAAAGGACGGGAGTCGCGTCGTGCTTTAGTTAGCACAAAGAACGATATGCAAAAATTCCTTACAGCCGAATGGCGCGATCTGATGATGGCGAATTACACCGTCGATCCGGCATTGCTGCGGCCGCTCGTTCCGGCCGGCTGCGAACTCGACCTATTCGAGGGAAAGTGCTTCGTTAGTCTTGTCGGGTTTATGTTCCTGAACACCCGTGTGCTCGGAATTCCCGTGCCATTTCACGTGAATTTCGAGGAGGTGAACCTGCGGTTCTATGTCCGACGAGAAACGGCAGGCGAGGTTCGCCGCGGTGTTGTTTTCATCAAAGAGATCGTGCCGCGTTGGGCGATCGCGTTCGTTGCCAGGACACTCTATGGCGAGCCATACGAGGCGTGGGAGATGGGCCACACGCGGAATGAGACAGAAGTTGGTTATTCCTGGTCGCGGGGAAGCTGTCACAACTCCGTTTCCGTCGAGAGGGGCGAAAACATCGGCGTGCCGGATGTGGGCGCGCACGGCGAATTCATCATCGAACATTATTGGGGCTATACACGCCGGGGCGAGAACCGAACGGACGAATACAAGGTCGAGCATCCGAAATGGGAGCTTTTCTCGACGCGAAATGAGAGAATAAGCGTCGACTTCGCAGAGACTTACGGCGAACGGTTCGCCTTTCTGAACGACGCGGATCCGCACTCGATCCTTCTCGCAAAAGGTTCTGAGATCTCAGTTTTTAAGGGGCAAAGTATCTCGTTATGATCATCGGGATCGTGGCAGTTGCAAGGAATGGAGCGATCGGCAAGGACAACAAATTGCCGTGGCATTACAGCGCCGACCTGAAATTCTTCAAGCGGACGACAATGGGGAATGCCGTCCTCATGGGTTCGCGCACGTGGGAATCGATCAAGCGGCCGCTGCCCGACAGGCTGAATATCGTCCTGAGCCGTTCGGGTGATGTGACGCTGCCGCCGGAAGTTCGTCTAATTCGCAGCCGTGAAGAACTCATTGAGCTTGCCGACGGACTCGGTTCGGACGTTTTTGTGATCGGCGGTGCAAGCGTGTTTTCGGGCCTGAAGGATGTGATCGAAAAATGGCTCGTCACATACATTCCCGAGAACGTGGACGATGCCGATACGTTTCTGCCCGACGGGCTTTTCGACGGATTTACGGTGACCGACGAACTTGACCTCGGGGACGATCTGCTTGTTCGCGTATTCGAACGCCACGTCTGAATGACGGTATTTACGCAGGTAAGTTTTCGGCTTTCTGTGGTATAACGTCAGTATCAGGAGAAAAAAAGCTATGATGGGCGGCCGAAGCTGGGACGACTGGATCGAGGAATATCAGAAGGCGCACGAGCATCCTGTGAACCGCCTGACACACACGTTCGGCATACCGATGATCGCGATCGC
>JAANMX010000517.1_pt1 | contig 51256 bp, 44 predicted proteins | sample 7279681 | NCBI WGS metagenome assembly JAANMX01 (sample SAMN14094542, study PRJNA606508) | bioreactor metagenome | isolation source: A lab-scale SPAN reactor treating ammonium-rich wastewater day 351 | place: Ireland: Galway | collected 2018-01-01
ACCAACATCCTGGCGCTCAACGCCGCTGTGGAGGCCGCCCGCGCGGGCGAGCAGGGCCGGGGCTTCGCCGTGGTGGCCAGCGAGGTGCGCAGCCTCGCGGGCCGCAGCGCCGAGGCGGCGCGCGAGATCAAGCAGCTGATCGGTGCCTCGGTCGAGAAGGTGGAGGCCGGCGCGCGCCTGGTGCAGAACGCCGGCACGACCATGGACGAGATCGTGGGCTCGGTGCACCGCGTGGGCGACATCATCGGCGAGATCACGGCGGCCGCATCCGAGCAGTCGGACGGCATCGGCCAGGTCAATAACGCCGTCAACCAGCTCGACCAGATGACGCAGCAAAACGCAGCGCTGGTGGAACAATCGGCCGCCGCCGCGCAAAGCCTGCGCGACCAGGCCCAGCGCCTGGCGGGCGCAGTGCAGGTGTTCAAGCTCGGCGACGCCACACACGGCGCAGAGCTGCGCGCCGCACCGGGCCTGCCCGGTCGCGCCAGCGCCCCCACGGGTCTGCCCGCGGCACCCGAGGCGCCGCGCTTGTCCTGATCTGGGCGCCGCGCTGCCAGAGGTTGGCGCGCACACGGCCCGGGCTGCGCCCTCACCCGCGCAGCCCGGGCCGTTCGCTTATTCTGTAGGCCCTTGATCGCTTGCATTTGCCATGGCTCCCGACATTCCCACCCTGATGATGATGGTCACCGTTGCCGCCATGGTGATGGCGGCAACCCTGATGGCGGTGGCATGGGGCGAGCGCAGCGACGGGATCAAGCTCTGGGCGGGGGCGCTGTGCTGCCTGGCACTGGCCTATGTGCTTTTTTTGCTGCGCGGACGCATTCCGGACCCTGTTTCCATCCTGCTGGGCAACGGGCTGGCTTCGGCCGCGACCTCCCTGGTGCTGGCCGCAATCTGCCGTTTTCAGGGCCGCGCCCTCCCCTGGATCGCCATGCTGCTGCCACCCCTCGCGCTGGTCGGGCTGCTCTGGCTGTTTCTGGATGATTTCACCACCCGCGTCACCCTGACGGCGCTGATCATGGCAGGCCAGTCCGCGTGGGTATTCTGGGCGCTGTGGGAGCGGCGCAGCGCCTACCAGGGCCGGGGCGTGCGGCTGGTGATGGCGGCCATGGGCCTGCAGACCGTGGTGCTGCTGGTGCGCGGGGCCTCCAGCGCCAGCAGGGCCATGGGGGCGCAGAACATGCTGCAGGCCGACGCGATCCAGATCCTCACCTTCGTGAGCGCCTTCGCCTCACTGCTTGTCGCCTCGCTGGGCTTCATCTTCATGCACAAGGAACGCGCTGACGAGGCCAACCGCCGCCTGGCGGCCCTGGACGAACTGACCGGCGTAGCCAACCGCCGCTCCATCATCGCGGCACTCGACCGCGATGTGAGCCGGGCCATCCGCACACGCGAGCCCCTGGCCGTGATGATGGTGGACGTTGATTTCTTCAAGCACATCAACGATACGCATGGTCACCTGGCAGGAGATCAGGTGCTGCGCAACGTGGTGGATGTGATCCGCCACCGCATCCGCGCCCAGGACATCGTGGGCCGGTACGGCGGCGAGGAGTTCATGGTGCTGCTGTGCGACACCACCTTGCAGGGTGCCCGGCAACTGGCGGAACAGTTGCGCGAGGCGGTGCAGGCCTCTTTTTGCCCCTGGAACGGTGAACGCCTGGCGGTCACCGTCAGCGTGGGCGTTTTTGGCGGACGGCTGGAACCCGGCGACGGCTGGGACCAGCTCATCCATGCGGCCGACCAGGCCCTTTACCGCGCCAAGCAGGGCGGGCGCAACCGCGTGGAGATTGCACCGACCCTGGGCCGCTTGGCAGGCCATGGGCGGGCCAACGGTTCGCCGGAAACATTGCCGTCATCGCTGCAGTGAAGAGTGCTGCACGACGCAGGACAGCAGGCGTTCCTGCTGCGTGAATAGTTCGCCGACCATCGTCTGGCGACTTCGGACCCGCAGCGTGCCCGCGCCCCACGCACTGACTCACCCCAGCCACCCGTATAGCCGATGACCGCGGGCGGGCTCAATCTGTGGGGCTGCTCTGTCCCATGCGAGCGAAGAGGCTGTCGCCATCGCTCAAGACCCACAACCGCCGCCCGGCAGGCGTTTCTGGCAATACGTAGACAATGCCGTCGGTCCCGGTAAAAGCGGGCTTCAGCACAGTCCTGAAGAAATCGAGCGGGACGTTGATGCAGCCATACGAAATGCGGTTGTCCAGCGGTGTGGGTGTGGACAGGCGCTGCGCCCGACGTTCCTTGACATTGGATGTGACCACGGGATGCATGGAAATGGCGCCTTCGTAGTCCACCCACAGGATCTCACTTCCCTTCAGGTTGCGCCCCAGCGACGCGACAAAACGCCCTGCCGGCGTGGTGCGTTCATACGGACGAATGCTGGACAACTTGCGCTCGCCGATGCCGGGAACCGTGTGGTCCCCCGTTGCCAGACCCAGCAATGCCGGTGCTGCACCCTGGATTCTTCCCTCTGCGGAGAACACATACACCCTGGCGTCCGCCTTGTCCACGAGCACGAAAGGGCTGTGCCGGTTGTCCCCTGCGCGGACAATCCAGTCTGCGACGAGACGCGCGTCGGGGGACGCGGGCTCGTGCGCGAAGTCTGCCCGCAGGGATCGAGGGGCCATGTCGGTCTGCGGCGCACCGGCTGGGAGGCCCTCTTTCGGCCCAATTTCCACCGTTTGCGTCGCCAACGCCGGGGACACGCCAGAACCGAGCGTCAGCAAGACGGGCAAAAGCCGCAGCCATTTTTTCAGCAAGTGAAGCCTTGTCCGGCCCGCGAGGCGATGCATCGCCGCCACGGATGCGGGCATCCCCCGCAAGGAATCGCGAACGTCCATGGAGCCTCCTCCGCTCAGTTGCGATCTTGCTTGGGTAGCCGAACAGGCGCCCGATAGACCGGTGGCACCGGCACCGCCTCGGTCGGCCTTTCCTGCACGACGGGGGCGGGTACGGCGGTGGGCATGGGCGCTGCAACCGTCACCAGCTCCGTCTGTGGCGCTGGCAGAACATCCGTGGGAACCCGGGTCGCCGGCGACACTGGCGGCCATACATCCGCCGGCGGGTTTTGCGGAAACACGACGGGTGTAAGCAGTACCGTTGGCACGGGTGGCGTTGGCTCTGGTACGGGTGTCGGCACTGGCACTGGCACTGGCACTGGCACTGGCACTGGCACGGGCACGGGCACGGGTGGCGGTGGCGGTGGCGGTGGCGGTGGCGGTGGCGGTGGCGGTGGTGGCGGTGGTGGCGGTGGTGGCGGTGGTGGCGGTGGTGCTGCCGCGATGGCCCCGGATGTTTTGGCCCCTGCAGGGCCGCAGCAAGACGCGGCGAGAGCGTATCGGCTGGCATCTGCGCCGCCCAGGCTATAGCCGGTATAGGTGATCGTCTTGCCCGTTCCCACGTCGGGTGTGTCAAACGCCGCGCTGCTGCCAGGCCCGGCCACCAGCGTGACACCGGCAGGCGCCCCCTTCAGTCCCGTCAGGGTGGTCGCAGTGCTGCCGTCATAAACCTTGTCGCCTCCCGCCGCGAAGACCAGCATCTGCTGCGTCAGGGCTGCGCCTCCCGTCAGGATGAAATGCCCGGAATAGTCCGTGGGCGTCGCGTAAGAAACCGGGTTGTAGTGGATGGTGACGGGTGCATTGGGTCCGGTGACGGTGGCCGCCGGAGTGCCTGGCGCAAAGATCACGGTCCCGCCCGCAACCCCCGGCCCGGTGCCACCGTTGCCGGCGCTCAGCACCAGGCCGATTGGCAGGCCCAGGCTCTGGGCCGGGATACTGCTGCCCCGCGTCAGTGTGATTTTGGCGCCAATGTTGACATCCTCTGCGGCGCAAATGGACATGTTTCCGTCGGTCGTCGTCATGGCGGCACCCATGTTGACGTTGCGCCCCGCCGCCAGCGAGACGCTGCCATTGACCGTCGTGATGGCGGCATTCACGTTCACGTCGCGACCGCAGCACGCCACCAGGTTTCCGTTGGTGGCACTGATCGGCTGGTTCACGTTCACGTCCCGGGACGCATTCAGTGTCAGTGTCGTAGGACTGGAACTTGCCGTCCAGCTGACCGGCTGGTTGATATGGATATCGCCGTTGCCGTCGGTCGCCGTGTTCAGATGGCTGACCGGAGGTGTTCCTGGAACCACGACATCCGGTCCCGTCACCGTACTGATGACGACGCTGTTGGTCACCAGCAGCGTCGAGAGGGTGGCCCCGGAAATGTTGTCGGTGGCGAGACCGCCCACGGTGAAGTCCTGCGGGTCGATCAGCCAGGTTCCCGTCACCCCCCGGGATGTGACAGTGGTGACACGTGCGTCATTGGCAATCTTCACATGGGCTGCAGAGGTTTCAATGAACCCCCCGTTGCCTCCCCCTGGGGCGCTGGCGTCGAGGAGCCCGCCGACGTTCGCTGCACCGTTGTGCATATCACCCATCAGCCGGATGGTGCCGTTGTGGTTTTCGATGGTGTGGGCCTGAATCACGCCCGTGTTGTTCACGGCACCATGCAGCATGCCCCCTGCGGACTGGGCGGTCAGCAGCACCTGTCCGCCGTCAGCCTGGATCAGGCCGCCGTTCTGCGCCAGCGCATTCAGGGCACCCTGAGCCACCGCGACATTCAGCAGGCCGTCTCCGGCCACATCGAGCGTGATGGCCTGGCCTGCAGCCAGTGCGACCGTGCCCAGGCGCGCCGCAATCACGCCCTCGTTGCTGACGCTGGCACCCAGCAGGGCCACATAGCCGCCCGAGGCATTGATGGAGCCCTGATTCAGCACGCTGCCCGCGCCTGCACCATTGAAATGGTAGGTGCCAGCCATGAAATCGCTGTCCGTGATGCCCAATGTGGATGCAACCAGCCCGCCGACATTGACGGAGGCGCTCTTGCCGAACAGGATGCCGTTGGGGTTGACCAGAAACACCTTGCCGTTGGCCGACAAGTTGCCCAGGATGCTCGATGGATCCGGTCCCAGCACCCGGTTCAGCGCCACCGAATTGCTGTTGGGCTGCACGAACCGGACGGATTCCTGCGCGCCGATCTGAAAGCTCTGCCAGTGCAGCGCTGCATTCTGCGACGTCTGGGTGATGGTGGTGCTGCCCGTGCCCTGGGCGATGCTCGCAGCGCCAGCGGCCACCACGCCGCCAGCGGGCAGCGCGTAGGCATGGGTGACAAACGCCAGCGCCAGGTAAATGGCCAGGGTGCTCAGTCCCAGGCGTGCCATATCTCCTGCGACCACTTGGGCCGACGATGTCTTTTTGCCATTGCTTCGGGCGTTTTCAGCCACAGCGACAAAGGTACCGGTGTGTTCATTCCAGATGGATCGGTAGGTGCAGTTCATGGGGGGCGTCCGGTGGGGTTGAAAGGCGTGTCAATCGGGTGTTCTGGGCAGCCCGATGGCTCAGAAATACTTCACGGCCTGTATCCAGAAACGGCCCGATCGGTCCGGCGCGGACGTTGCCGCGCTGTTGCCCAGCTTGCGGGCGTAATAGGCTTTCACCACAAAATCGTTGGCCACGGTCCAGTTCAGACCGACCCCCGCACCGCTGAGCGTTCGGCGGTTCGGTCCGACAGCCCAGGGGTTCTTGTTCGCCGTCACGGTGCCGGTGTCCGCAAAAACGATGAAATGCATCTGGCCCGCCTGGTGTTCATGCAATTTCGGCAGCAGCATCCGGCCTTCCAGCGTCAGCACATAGCCTTCGTCGGCATAGGCCTCCCCTTCGGGATAGGCCCGCACGGCATACATGCCGCCCAGTTCCATTTTTTCGGATACATCCAGGTTCCTGGATGCCATCTGGCCGTTGATGGACGCATACATCGAGAACGATTCGCTCAAGTTCTGCAGCCGCGCGACATGGACTGCAAGTTTGTTGAAATGGCCATGCGTTTGCGCAGTCATTGCATCGAACGATCGCACGGCAGGCGTACGGATGTCGAGGTTGCCGTAGGACCAGGCGAGCGAGTACACACTGAGCCCCCCCCGGCCCACACTGTCGCTGTGGTTGCCATACAGACTGGCCGTCAGCACCTGCGAGCGCTTGTCGGTGACCGAGGCGGTGGAGTCCACCCGGTCGTCGAACGACTTGGCGTCGAACCCCAGGCCCGCGTACAGGTTGCTGTTGCGCGAACGGATCAGCGGGTAGCTGCCGTACAGGCTGGCGATCTTGGCCGTGCCGTGGGCATCGAGGCTGGAAAATTCTTTACCCAGTTCGTAGCCGAGGTGGCTGTAGGCCACACCGACGCGGGCTGTGCCGAACTGCATCTGGTAAGAGCCACGCACGTAATGCAGCCCTGAGCCTGAAGTGACGGCACGCAGCGTGGCCACATCGCCATGACCGGTGGGGTTGTTCAGGTTCACCGTAGCGCCCAAACGGTAGGCGCCGGTATAGCGGTTGCCGGCGTTGTCGGCGTCTATGCTGCCGGTGACGCGCTGGCCGGGGGTCAAGTCCACGATCAGGTCCGAGGTGCCAGGGGCCGCCCCGGGAACCAATGTCGATTTGACATTCACGCCAGGCAGATCCGAGAGCAGCAAAAGACTGCTCTCCAGCGGCTCGGTGGTGACCACGTCGCCGCTTTGCACGCCACCCAGCAGACTGCCTGCCAGACCATCCGAAAGGTTCGTCTGGTTGCGCAAGACCACCTGGCCATAGTGGCCCTCCAGCACGGCAATGGTCAGTTCGCCGTTTCGGGTGTCCTGCGCGGGCAGGTAGGCCCGGGCGACGAAATAGCCGTGATGGCGGTAAAAGTCGGTGATGCGTGCCGCCATGGTGCGCAGTTCGGTCAGTGTCAGTTCACTGCCGGGCCTGAAACCGGTGAGCCCCAGCAGCGTGTCTTCGGAATACGCCTGCGCACCCGTCACCCTCAGCGCTCTGACCAGCACCCGCACGCTATCGGCCTCTTGGACCGGTGCCGGTCTGTCTTGCATCACCTCGATGGGTGGCGCACTGGGCTGCGGCATCTGGGTGGCCGGCATGTTCAGCATATGGCTTCCGGCGGTCGGTGGTTGCTGGGCGTATACGCCCTGGCTGAGCGCCAGCAATGCACAGGGGATGTATTTGATTTGGGGCATGGTGGCTTTCGTAGCAACGGCAAGAGCGGGGGCTGTGGTCACATGCTGTTGCAAGCGAGCGACGCGGTCTGTTCGCTGGCGCACGGAAGCTACCCGTGGTTCATGGCGCCGTTTCCTGGGTTGTGGTCGAATCCGTCTTTTGATTGCCCTGGAGCCGCACCATGAACGCCCGCATCCCGACACAAGCCCTGCAACCTGCGCAAGCGCTGGAGAGCGTGAGCCGGGTCTGGGACGAGCGCATCGTTCCCCAGCTCACCGACTACATCCGTATCCCGGCCAAGTCGCCGATGTTCGAGTCCGGCTGGGCCGACCTGGGTTACCTCGACACCGTGGTGCGCAACGCTGCTGCGTGGGTCGAGGCGCAACAGGTGGCGGGGCTGACGGCCGAGGTGGTGCGTCTGCCCGGCCGCACGCCGGTGCTGCTCTTTGAAATCGCCGCCACACGCCCCGCCAGCAGCCAGACGGTGCTGATGTACGGCCACCTGGACAAGCAGCCCGAGTTTTCCGGCTGGCGCGCAGACCTCGGCCCCTGGACGCCCCACTATGAAGACGGCAAGCTCTACGGCCGGGGCGGCGCCGACGACGGCTATGCCGTCTACGCCAGCATCGCAGCCGTGCAGGAACTGCAGCGCCAGGGCGTGCCGCACCCGCGCATCGTCGGTCTGATCGAGACCAGCGAGGAAAGCGGCTCGCGTGACCTGCTGCCCTACATCGACGCGCTGAAAACCCGCCTGGGCGACGTGGCCCTCGTCGTCTGCCTCGATTCGGGCGCGGGCAACTACGACCAGCTCTGGCTCACCACCAGCCTGCGCGGCATGGCCAGCGGCACGCTGAAGGTGGAAATCCTCACCGAGGGCATCCACTCGGGCGACGCCTCGGGCCTGGTGCCGTCCAGCTTCCGCATCATGCGCCAGGTGCTCGACCGGCTGGAAGACAGCGCCACCGGGCGCCTGCTGCCCGCGCGCTTCCACTGCGAGGTCCCCGCCGAGCGCCTGGCGCAGGCACGCGCCACGGCGGCCATCCTGGGCGAGGAGGTGTACCGGCGTTTCCCCTGGGCGCACCACGACTGTGGTGGCTCCACCATCGTCGCGCTGCCCACCACCACGGACCCGGTGCAGGCGCTGCTCAAACGCACCTGGGAGCCCACGCTGAGCGTGACCGGCGCCGAGGGCTTCCCGGCGCTGCAGGACGCGGGCAACGTGCTGCGCCCCTACACCGCGTTCAAGCTGAGCCTGCGCCTGCCACCGCTGGTGGACGCTGCCAGTTGCGTGCAGGAGATGAAAACCCTGCTTGAAGACAACGCCCCCTACCAGGCCAAGGTGACCTGGGAGAGCGCCAGTGGAGCCAACGGCTGGAACGCTCCCGAGACGGCGCCCTGGTTCGCCCAGGCGCTGGATGCCGCTTCTCAAGCGCATTTCGGCGCCCCCTGCGGCTTCATCGGCCAGGGCGGCACCATTCCGCTCATGGGCATGCTCAGCCAGGGTTTCCCGCGGGCGCAGATGATGGTCTGCGGCGTGCTCGGCCCCAAGAGCAACGCCCATGGGCCCAACGAATTCCTGCACGTACCCTACGCCAAGAAGCTCACGGCCGCCGTGGCGCAGGTCATTGCCAACATGCCCGCCGCTTGACGCCATGTCCCACCCTGCTGATTTCTCCCTGACCACCTTCACCGCCAACGACGGCGAAAATCTCGCCGCCTACCACTGGCCCCTGGCCGAGGGCCGCCCCCGGCGAGGCACGGTACTGCTGGTGCACGGCCTGGGCGAGTACGCTGGCCGCTACCATCATGTGGCGCAGCACCTCAACGACTGGGGCTTCGCAGTGCGCGCCTACGATCACTACGGCCACGGCCGGTCGGCCGGGCCCCGCGGCGGACTGAACCACGACATGCGGCTGCTCGACGACCTGGCCGACATGGTGGACGCTGCCCGCGCGCACACACCCGAAGGCCTGCCACTGGTGCTGCTGGGCCACAGCATGGGCGGACTCGTGGCCGCACGCTTCGTGGCCATGCACCTGCGCCCGGTGGATGCGCTGGTTCTGTCGTCTCCCGCGCTCGACCCCGGTCTCCATGCCGTGCAGAAAATCCTGCTGGCCACACTGCCGCGCGTGGCACCCAACCTGCGTGTGGGCAACGGGCTCGAAGCGCGCTACATCTCGCACGACCCGGCCGTCGTGGCAGCCTATGAATCCGATCCGCTGTGCCACGACCGCATCAGCGCGCGCCTGGCGCGCTTCATCGCCGAAGCCGGACCGGCGACGGTGGCACGCGCCGCGCACTGGCAGGTGCCCACGCTGCTGATGTGGGCCGGTGCCGACCGGCTGGTCAACCCGGCCGGTAGCCGCGCCTTTGCGGCAGCGGCGCCCGACCGCGTGGTCCAGTCACGCTGCTTCGAGGGCTTGTACCACGAGCTGTTCAACGAGCTGGACGCCGCCCCGGTGTTCGAAGTGCTGCAGCGCTGGCTGGAGAAACATGCGCCCGTTCGGACCTGATTTTGAATGAAATCAGGCTTCAGACCTTTTGCAGAAAGCGCTTCAAGCTATTGTTTTTGATATGCCTGAAGCCGTCATAGGACTCAGGCAGCAGCCCGGCGCTGCTTCAGCGCCAGCCAAGCCAGCGCCGCACCGGTCACGATGATTGGTATGAGCGAGCCAACGTTCAGCAGCGCCCATCCCTGGGTGGTCACCAGCGCGCCCGAGGCGAAGGACGTCAGCGCCATGGTGGCAAACACGAAGAAGTTGATGGCCGCCTGTGCGCGGTCCTTCTCCTCGGGGCGGTAGGCCTGCATGGCCAGGGTGGTGCTGCCGGTGAACAGGAAGTTCCAGCCCACGCCCAGCAGGAACAGCGCGACGGTGAAGTGGTGCAGTTCCACTCCCATCAGGGCAACGGCCACGCAGGCGAGGTTGAGCAGCACCCCCGTGCCCATGATAGGCAGCACGCCCAGACGCTTGATCAGGTGCCCGGTGAAGAAACCGGGCGCAAACATGCCGATCACATGCCATTCCAGCACCAGCGCGGCGTCGTCGAAGGCGTAGCCGCACACCTGCATGGCCAGGGGCGTGGCAGCCATCAGCAGATTCATCACGCCGTAGCCCAGGGCCGCGCCCAGCACCGCCACCGCAAAGGCGGGTTCGCGCAGCAACTGGACCACGGAGCGCCCGCCCCCGGGCGTGCCCGCCGGGGCGCTGGGTCGGGGCAGGGCGTCGAACCGGATGGCGGACATCAGCGCCATGGACAGCAGTGCGACCCCCATCAGCGCCACATAGGCGCCCGCGAAGGGCACGCCCAGCAGCGTGCGCGTGGCGCTGGCCAGATTGGGGCCGGCCACCGCGCCCAGCAGGCCACCGGCCAGAACCAGCGACACCGCCTTCTCGCGATACGACGGCACGGCCAGTTCCGCAGCGGCAAAACGATAGAGCTGGCCATTGGCGCTGTAGTACCCCGCCACCACAGTGGCCGTGCACAGCAGCCAGAAGTTGGCCGATAAGACGGCCCAGGCGCACAGCAGGGCCGAAAACACCGCCACCGCCAGGCCGATCTGGAACGACACCTTGCGCCCCCAGCGCGCCTGGCTGCGTGCCACCAGCGGCGTGGACAGGGCACCGCCCACCACATAGCCCATGACGGGCAGCGTGGCCATCCAGCCCAGGGGAGCCAACTGCAGGCCCACGAGCCCGTTGATGGCAATGAAGACCACGTTGTTGGTCAGGAAAAGCCCCTGGCACAGGGCGAGCAGCCACAAGTTCTTGTTCATGTGATGTACACGCATTGTCGGGGGTTTCGACCGGCCCCTGGAGGGGGGCCGAGGGAAAAAACCATGCCCGATCAAGGGCGTCGGGCATTGCCCAAGAACTTGACAAATGTCATGACATGGGTATTTCCCGAGGCGTATTGTTGCGCGCTTGCGATGGCGCCCGTCCGTGCGCCCGCGTCAGAACACAGACCGCATGCACACCCTGACCCCTACCCCCGAGGCAATGGCGCCCGACAGCGCCACCGCCGCTTTTGAACTGGTCTGCCCCGCCGGCAGCCTGCCTGCACTCAAGGCCGCCGTGGACAACGGCGCCAGCTGCGTCTACCTGGGTCTGCGCGACGCCACCAACGCGCGCAACTTCGCCGGGCTGAACTTCGACGAAGCGGCCATCGCCAACGGCATCCGGTATGCGCACGAGCGCGGCTGCAAGGTGTTCATGGCACTCAACACCTACCCGCAGGCCGCCAACCCTGCGCCCTGGCGCGCGGCCATGGACAAGGCCGTGGACCTGGGCGTGGACGCCGTCATCCTGGCCGACCCGGGCCTGATGCAATACGGCGCGCAACACCACCCGAAGCTGCGCCTGCACCTCTCGGTGCAGGGTTCGGCCACCAGCGCCGACGCCATCAATTTCTACCGCGAGCAATTCGGCATCGTGCGCGCCGTGCTGCCGCGCGTGCTCTCGACGGAGCAGGTGCAGCGCGTGATCGACAGCACCCCGGTGGAGATCGAGGTGTTCGGCTTTGGCAGCCTGTGCGTGATGGTCGAGGGGCGCTGCGCGCTCTCGTCCTATGTGACGGGCGAGTCGCCCAACACCCACGGTGTGTGCTCGCCCGCCAAGTCGGTGCGCTGGCAGGAAACGCCCAAGGGCCTCGAATCGCGGCTGGGCGGTGTGCTCATCGACCGCTACGCCCCCGGCGAGAACGCGGGCTACCCCACGCTGTGCAAGGGGCGCTTCGACGTCGGCGAAGACGAGAACTACTACGCCATCGAGGAGCCTACCAGCCTCAACACCCTCGAACTCCTGCCCAAGCTCATGAAGATGGGCGTGCGTGCCGTGAAGATCGAAGGCCGTCAGCGCAGCCCTGCGTACGTCGCGCAGGTCACCAAGGTCTGGCGCGATGCCATCGACAACTGCCTGGCCGACCCGCTGCGCTACGCCCCCAAGACCGCCTGGATGGCCAGCCTCGACCAGGTGGCCGAAGGCCAGCAACACACCCTGGGCGCCTACCACCGCCCCTGGAAATGACCAACATGATCAAGCTCTCTTTGGGTGCGCCGCAGTACTACTGGTCGCGCCAGACCACTTTCGACTTCTACCAAGCCGTGGCGGCGTCTCCAGTGGACATCGTCTACCTCGGCGAAACCGTCTGCTCGCGGCGCAAGGAACTGCGCCTGCAGGACTGGCTCGACATCGCCGACCTGATGCGCGCCTCCGGCAAGGAGGCTGTGCTGTCCACGCAGGTGCTGCTGGAATCGGGCGTGGAAGTGAGCACCATGCACAAGGTGACGAACAACCCCGATTACCTCATCGAGGCGAACGACATGGGTGCCGTGCAGCGCCTGGCGGGCAAACGCCCCTTTGTCGGCGGGCTGCACCTGAACATCTACAACCAGCCTTCGCTGCAGTGGCTGGCCTCGCTCGGTGCCACGCGCTGGGTGGCGCCGCTGGAGATGAAGCACCAGGATCTGGCCGCCCTGATCCAGGCCGGCCCGCAGAATCTGCAGACCGAGGTGTTTGCCTACGGCCGGATGCCGCTGGCATTCTCTGCGCGCTGCTTCACCGCGCGCCAGCGCAACCTGCCCAAGGACGACTGCCAGTTCAGCTGCCTGGACCACCCGGACGGCCTGATGCTCAAGACGCGCGAGAGCGAGGAGTTCCTCGTGCTCAACGGCATCCAGACGCAGTCGGCCCGCGTGCACAACCTCATCGACGAGCTTCCGCGCATGCAACGCATGGGCGTGGCCGTGGCGCGCATCAGCCCGCAGGCGCAGAACACGTGTGACATCGTGGCGCTGTTCGACGCTGTGCGCAACGGCACGCTGGACCCGCGCGATGCCCGCGCGCAGTTGCAGCCGCTGATGCCCGAACAAAGCTGCAACGGTTACTGGCACGGCCAGCCAGGCCTGGATCTGGTGGAAACACCAGCGGCCCTGGCCACGGCCTGAGCCCTGCGGGACTTGCCAGGAAGGCCCTGATCGCTGTCCAATCATGAAACCATGGCGTCGGCGTGCATTGGCTGCCAGTCAGCGCCCCATCGCCCCCTGAGGAAAGCCATGAATCACTCCACTCCTGCACCCTTCACCCTGCCCTCCCCCCTGGCAGCGCTCACATCGCGGCTGCCGGCCTTCCCGGGCTCGATGCTGCTGGTCACGGCGCTGAACCTCGGCGTGGCGCGCCAGTTGCCCCGGGACGTGGGCGACATGCTGCTGAACAAGCGCCTGCGCATCCATGTGCGCGATGCCCGCATCACCTTCGACTTCACCTGGACCGGGGGCGCCTTCGCGCCCCGCGCGCGCCATGCGGAAATCGACCTGTGCATCAGTGCCAGCGCCCATGATTTCCTGCTGCTGGCCCAGCGCCAGCAGGACCCCGACACGCTGTTCTTCAACCGGCGTCTCGTCATGGAAGGCGACACCGAACTCGGCCTGGTGGTGAAGAACACCCTCGACGCACTCGAACTTCCGGTGCTCGACCTGCAGCAATGGGCGCCGCGCCAGGTGCTCGCGCGCCTTTCGGCACTGCGCCCTGGCATGGGGGCGGCGCCGGGGGCACGGCCATGAACGCTGCTGCGGACCCCCTTCCGCTGGTCTATTCCTGCTCGGGCTGCTCCAGCGCCGCGCAGCTGGCCAACCATGTGGCCGTGCGCATGGACCGCAAGGGCGTCGCAGAGATGTCCTGCATCGCCGGCGTGGGAGGCGACGTGCCCAAGCTGGTGCGGCTTGCGCAGTCGGGGCGGCCCATCCTTGCGCTGGATGGCTGTCCGCTGGTGTGCGTCAAAAGCTCGCTGGCCCGCCATGGCATCACGCCCGGGCGGCACTACCAGTTGCATGAATACGGCGTCAAAAAACGCAACCACCAGGACTTCGACCCCCAGGAAGCGGCCGAGGTGCTCGCCCGCATCGAGGCCGACCTGCAGGAACACCCCCTCGTAGCCTCCCATGCCTGAGCCGCGCCGCATCATCGTCGCCATCTCCGGGGCCAGCGGTGCGGTGTACGGCGTGCGGCTGCTCCAGGTGCTGCAGACATGCGCGGGCGTCGAATCGCACCTGGTGGTGTCCGACGCCGGTTGGCGCACGCTGCGGCATGAACTGGACATGGACGCCGCCTCGGTCGAGGCGCTGACGCACACGGTGCACGACGCGCGCAATGTGGGCGCCAGCATCGCCAGCGGCTCGTTCCAGTGCGCGGGCATGGTCATTGCGCCGTGCTCCATGCGCACGCTGGCCGCCGTGGCACATGGCCTGTCCGACAGCCTGCTCACGCGCGCGGCCGACGTGGTGCTCAAGGAACGCCGCCGCCTGGTGCTGATGGTGCGCGAGACGCCCCTGCACCTCGGGCACCTGCGCAACATGGTCAGCGTGACCGAGATGGGCGCCATCGTCTGCCCGCCCGTGCCCGCGTTCTACCTGCGCCCGCAGAGCGTGGCCGACATCGTGGACCACAGCGTGGCCCGGGCGCTCGATCTGCTGGACGTCCAGCACCCGCTGGCCGCCCGCTGGGAGGGGCTGGCACTGGGAGAATGATCCCGGGCGCCACCGCGTTCGCTCCGTTGCGGCACCAAAATAGCTATTTTATTGATAGCTGCTAGCGCAATACCATGGGGCGTCAAGGCCACTTTTTAATCATATTTTCATGCACTACCACGACCTGCGCGACTTTATCCAGCAGCTCGAACAGGCAGGCGACCTGCGCCGCGTGCGCGAGCCCGTGTCCCCGCACCTGGAGATGACGGCGCTGTGCGACCGCGTCCTGCGTGCAGGCGGACCGGCCATGCTGTTCGAGAACCCCAAGGGCCACCGCATGCCGGTACTGGGCAACCTGTTCGGCACGCCCGAGCGCGTGGCGCACGCCATGGGCGTGGACAGCATCGCCGGGCTGCGGCCCTTTGGCGAGCTGCTGGCCTCGCTCAAGGAGCCCGAGGCGCCCAAGGGCTTGAAGGAAATGGTGGGCATGGGCAGCCTGCTCAAGACGCTGTGGAACATGGCGCCCAAGGAGCGCAGCAGCCCGGCGTGCCAGGAAGTGGTGTGGGAGGGCCAGGACGTGGACCTCGCGCGCCTGCCCATCCAGCACTGCTGGCCGGGCGACGTGGCGCCGCTGGTCACCTGGGGCCTGGTCATCACACAGGGGCCGCACAAGGCCCGGCAGAACCTGGGCATCTACCGCCAGCAGGTGCTGGGGCGCAACAAGCTCATCATGCGCTGGCTGGCGCACCGCGGCGGCGCGCTCGATTTCCGCGACCACTGCGCCGCGAATCCTGGCAAACCGTATCCGGTGGCGGTGGCGCTCGGGGCCGACCCGGCGACCATCCTGGGCGCCGTGACGCCGGTGCCCGACAGCCTGTCGGAATACCAGTTCGCCGGCCTGCTGCGCGGCGCGCGCACCGAGGTGGCGCCCGCGCTCGGCGTGCCGCTGCGCGTGCCGGCGAGCGCCGAGATCGTGCTTGAAGGCCATATCCAGCCCGACGCCACGCACGCCAGCGGCTGGGAGCACGCGCTCGAAGGCCCCTACGGCGACCACACGGGCTACTACAACGAACAAGCCGAGTTTCCGGTGTTCACGGTGGACCGCATCACGCTGCGGCGGGACGCGATCTACCACTCCACCTACACCGGCAAGCCGCCCGACGAGCCCGCCGTGCTGGGCGTGGCGCTCAACGAGCTGTTCATCCCGCTGCTGCAGCGCCAGTTCCCCGAGATCGTGGACTTCTACCTGCCGCCCGAGGGCTGCAGCTACCGCATGGCGCTGGTGCGCATCAAGAAGGCCTACCCCGGCCACGCGCGCCGCGTGATGATGGGCGTGTGGAGCCATCTGCGCCAGTTCATGTACACCAAGTTCATTGTCGTGGTGGACGAGGACGTGGACGTGCGCGATTGGAAGGAAGTCATCTGGGCCATGACCACGCGCATGGACCCCCAGCGCGACACCATGCTCATTGAGCACACGCCCATCGACTACCTCGACTTCGCCTCGCCCGTGAGCGGCCTGGGCAGCAAGATGGGCATGGACGCCACGAACAAATGGCCCGGCGAGACGCAGCGCGAGTGGGGCCGCACCATCACCATGGATGCCGAGGTGACGGCGCGCATGGACGCGCTGTACGAGTCCCTCGGCCTCTGACGGCGCCATAAAAAAACGCCCGGCACCTTCACGGGGCCGGGCGGTTTCTTTGGGGCTGCTTACGGCTGCGGCTGCACTGGGGCCTGCACCGGAGCCGCCATCAGGAAGGCGTCAGAGAAGCAGGCGTCCTCACCCAGGCCCTGGGCCAGGAACGCGGGCACGGCGGTCTCTACCATCTTCACCGAGCCGCAAAGGTACACCTCGTGCCCGCTGAGATCGGCAAAATCCTTCAGCATGGCCTCGTGCACCAACCCCGTGCGGCCCGTCCAGCCGTCATCCTCGGAGGGCTCGGAAACCACCGGCACCACGCTGAAGTTGGGGTGCTCGCGGTGCCACTGCTCGCACTGCTCCAGCATGTAGAGGTCCTTGCGCTGGCGCACGCCCCAATACAGGCGCATGGGCCGCTGCACGCCGCGCTGGAAAGCATCCTCGACGATGCTCTTGATGGGCGCAAAGCCGGTGGCGCCCGCCACGAACAGGATGGGGTGCATGCTGTCGCGCAGCGTGAAGCTGCCGCGCGGGCCCTCGAAGCGGATGGGGTCTCCCACCTTCATGCCTTCAAACACATGGGTGGTGAAGCGCCCGCCGGGAATGAGGCGCACATGCAGTTCGATCTGCTCGCGCGTGTGCGGCGCATTGGCAAACGAGAAGGCGCGGCGCTGGCCGTCGTCCAGCAGGATGTCGATGTACTGACCGGCTTCGAAGTCCAGCGTCTGGCCCTGGGGCAATGCAATCAGCACGCGCATCACGTCTTCGGCCAGCCGCTCAAGGCCGACCACGGTACCGCTGTGCACCGTGGCGATGGCGGCCGTCTCGCTGGGGACGAAGCCGTCCACCTCGATGACCACATCGCCTTTCGGCACCGCACAGCACATCAGCGCCTTGCCCTGTGCCTTGAGGGCATCGGGCAGCGCGCTGCGCTGGTAGGGGCGGTGCTCGACGCTGCCATGTTCCACGCTGCAAAGGCACAGGCCGCAGCCGCCGTTGCGGCATTCGTAGGGCAGGGCCAGGCCTTCACGCAGACCGGCGTCCAGAATGGTCTCGCCCTCGCGCAGCTTGAATTCGGTGCTGGCACCAGCCTCGCCATGCACCACCACCAGGTGCTTGCGCGTCTCGCCACGGCGGAACTTCGGCGGCCACCAGGGCAGCAGACACAGCACCACAGAACCGCCCACCACCAGAGCCCAGACCTGACCCAGCGGCCATTCGGTCAGCAGCGGGAAGAGGGCCAGGTAGAACCAGTCCAGTTCCACGCTGGTCACGGCCGTGCTCAGATCGGATGCCCCTCCCTGGCTCTGCACGGGCGCCACCAGCGACAGCACGAGCATGGACACCAGAATGCCCACCACAATGGGGCGCGGCGGCGTGGTGCGCGCCTTGGGCACGCGTTGCACGTGGATCCACATCACCATCAGCAGCACGAGCGGAATGCCCAGGTGCATGAACGACAGCAGCGTGAAGAAGCGGTCACCCACTTGGGCCGAGTACACAAAGTTGCGCATCAGCGTGCCGCCGAAGCTGGGCAGCCAGTCCAGCCACTCGAAGGTCGCCACGGTGACGTACTGCGCGAGCTGGTCCCAGGGCAGCATGTAGCCGTTGATGCCGGAAGCATAGACCATCCAGATCAGCATCACACCGGTCACCCACGAGAACCAGCGGAAACCGTGGTACAGGTTGAAAGCGAAGTAGCGCAGCATGTGCAGCATCATGGTCAGCACCATGGCGTCGGATGCGTAGCGGTGGATGCTGCGCATGATGCCGCCCGCATACCACTGGTCCTGGGACAGCGACACCACCGACGAGTAGGCCTCGCTCAGGCCCGTCTCGAAGAAGATGTAGACGTACAAACCGGTGCCGCCCACCACCCAGAACAGGAAGAAGGTGATGGCACCCAGATGGTAGAAGGGGTTGATCCGGTCGCCGAACGCCGAGTTGAACAGTCCCTCGGCGCGCAGGAACAGCCACTGCAGCAATGCCTGGAGTTGTTTCATCGTTGTGTCGTCTTTGATTGGCCTGCGACTGCAGGCGTGTTGCGAATGGCCTGGATCACCACGACGACGAACAAAAGTCCGCCGATGATGGCAATCAGGCCGCCCAAGCCCATAAGGCCCATGCCGGCTACTTCGGCGGTGCTGCGCAGCACCTGCTCGGCGCCCGCCACCTTGCGTTGCACGCCATAGCCACCCGACCAGACCAGGCCGATGATGTGCATCAACTGCCCTGCGCCATAGAGCCAGGGCTGCCAAGTGGCCAGGCGCCCCTGCGGCGCGCTGTAGCCAAGGGCCGGAAGCACCTTGTAGACCACGCCCATGAGGGCCAGGGTCACGCCCACGATGCAGCCGTGGTAGTGCGCGGGGATGCGCACGTTGCTGCCGTTGATGAAGATACCGATCACGCCGCCCGCTGCAAACAGCAGCACCGACGACAGCAGTGCAGCGCGCAACGGACGCATCGTTTCATCAGCCAGGCGGTGGTTGAACACGGCCACCACCACAGCCAGGCCCACGGGCACGATGGCAGGGCCGCCACCCACGCGCATGGCCCAGGTGAGCAGGTTGCGGTGCTCCACCGAGGCCACGTCGTAGGCCAGATAGGCATAAGGGGTGACAAAAACCCCCACCAGGGCCAGGGCGAACATCATCAACGTGACGCGCGGGCTCAGCGGCACGCGCGCGCCACAGGCGTTGGCGAGCCAGAGCCAGCCCACCAGCATGAGCAGCGTCCAGGTGAACTGCAGCGCATGCCCGCCACCCCAGAACAAAATCTCGTAATAGGCCTTGCCGTCGAGCGACTGGGGAACCACCGCATACGACCAGCCGAACGACAGCAGGGCCACTGCCATGGACACGGCTGCAGCGTTCAGGCCGAAGTGCAGCGCCCCCTGCCCGCCGAACCCGAAACCCAGGCGCGGTGCCGACAGCATGCTGCGCAGCACCAGAACAGCCACCCCCAGACCAAACACGACCAGTCCCCCGAGGAACAGGGGAGAGGAAAGCACCGGGATGTAGTTGGCCATGATGGGCTCACCCGGGTCGAGGAACGGTGCCAGCGACATCGCTGCGGTGCCTGCGGCCGTGATCCACAGGGCTATCCAGCCCCATCCGGCACCACGGGGCGTGCCGTTGAGGCTCCACAACAGGCCGCCGAGCGCGACAAACCAGACCAGCACCGACAGATCCACATGCAAAACCAGCGAGACGTGGAAAAAGTTGGCCGCAGGCAGCAGCTGGTTGATGCCCGGCGTGCGCGAGAGCACCAGCAGGATGGAGAAAAGACCGGAGCCAATCAGCGCAATCAGCCCAAGCCAGAGCCAGCCGCGCGCCAGGGCGCGACGGGCGTCCTGGGGCACGACCAGGTCGTATTCCGCCAGGGGCTGGGCCGCCGCCGGGGGGGTGGGACCGCTTGCGCTTCCGAAGGTGGGGCGGGGTATGGCGCTCATGACAGGATGATTCCTCCCTGCTCCGCATTGAAGTCGATCACCAGCACCTGGGCGGGCTTGAGCGTGATCGTGGAATCATGCTGGTAGTTGAAGCCCTCAGCCGTCTTGTCGTCCTTCATCCGCACGGTGATGCGGCGCGCGCCTGCGGGCACGTCAAAACTCTGGTACACCGTGGAGGCGCCGTCGCGCGACAGGCCGGATGGGTGGGCTATTTTCTGGAACACCGTCTTGCCATCAATGTCGAGTTCAATCTGCACGGGGGAGCGCTCGCGCTCGCACTTCATGGGCGCACGCATGTTGGGCGCCAGCTTGGCAAGTTCTTCCTTGGTGTAGGGCCTGCAGTCTGCCACGCGCACCCCGTGGTGAACAAAGCTGACCTTGATCAGCGCATGGTCGGGTTGCAGCGGGTGGTACACCGGCCAGCGCGAAAAAACGCCGATTGCCAGCGCGAAGCAACTGTACAAAAGGGCTTGGCCTATCCAGTTGAAGGCTCGGTTCATGGGGTACTCTCCAGAGGCAAAAATGGTTCGGGGGTGCCAGCGCGCGCACGCAATTGATCGAGGGCGCTGACCAGTGCGGCTTCATCGCCGCGGTCTGCCCAGGCGACATGCCAGCGGTCTGCGGGCACTGTGGTGCGCAAGTGGGGTTCACGCTCACCGCTGAGGCGCTCCTGCGTCCAGCGCTGGCCCAGACGGAACTCGCACCCGCCCTCGCGGCAGCCACTGACCAGCACGCCATCGGCACCGCCGCGCAGGGCGTATTCAATGAAAGAGGGCGGAAGCATACCAGCGCAGACAAGGCTGAAATGCAGTACGTCCGGCGCGGCAGTGGCACGGGCCTGCGCGCCCTGGTCACAGCCAAAAACCACATACCGCTTCGGGCCTGGCATGGCCTCCAGACCCTGCAGTAAACGCTCGCGCAGATCGTTGATGGGCCACTGCGGCATGTCGATGCCCGTGTGCAATACCTCCGCCCTTCGAAACGGTGTGGACGAGGGGCAGGACCCCACACAGATGCCGCAACTGGCGCAGAGGTCGGCATCCACCACCGCCAGTTGCACCCCGCGGCGCCCATTCGTGTGCGGCACCATGGTGATGGCCGAGTACGGACAGTCGTCAAAGCAGCGACGGCATCCACTGCAGTGATCCGGGTGGACCTCTGCCACGGGCTGCCTGCGCGCGGGCAGCAGCGGAAGTGCCACCAGACCGGCAAAGGTGGCGACGAGCAGCGCCCACACGGCAAGTTCAGAGGTCGAAACCGTCAAGGGGTGAATGAAAAGCAGGATCCAGTCGAGCTGCAGGCTTTCCGGCACCCTCGTCAGATCGGCCGGGCCCTGGCTGCGCACGGGCAGCACAAGGGCCAGCAGCAGCAAGGTGGCCGTGGTACCCAGGGCCAGGGCGCGTGGAGGAAAGACCTTGGCCAGACTGATGCGCTGGATGTGGAACCACAGCCCGAAAAGCATCAGCACCGGCATGCCGATATGAACGAAGACAAACAGCGTGAAAAGGCGGTTGAGGTTGCCGTCACCGAGAAAATTGCGCGCCAGCGGGGACGCCAGGAGTGGCAGGGTATCAAGCCACTCCGCCGTGGCGACGGCAGAATACTGGCCCAGTTGGTCCCAGTTCAGCCAGAAACCCCCGATGCCGCAAACAAAGGCCAGTGCAATCAGGGGCACCCCTGTCAGCCAAGGCACACGGCGAAACCCTTTGTACCGGCCCAGCACCCATTCACGGGCCAGGTGGGCGAGCATGATGATCACAAAACCGTCGGCAGCGTAGCGGTGCAGGCCACGCAGGGCCGTGCCCAGCATCCACGGAACCTGCGCCAGCTCGTCGATGGAGCGGTAAGCCCCTTCGGCCGATGTATCGAGCAAGACATAGAGCACCACGCCACTGACCACCAGCAGCCAGAACAGCAGGAACCCCAGCGCTCCGAGGTGCTTGAGAGGGTTGAGCGCCGGGCCAAACGGCACATCAAATGCGTGCTCTATAGCCCGGTAGGCAACGGCAATGCGTGTGACCGGAGGAGGAAGCGGCGAGACGGGAAGCACTTCGCGAGCGAAGGCTGATCCGGAGGAAGGCATGAAGACTGGCGGGCGTCGTCAGGCGCGTCGCGCCTCCTTGTTGCGTGCGCTGGTCCGGCTGGAGCGCCATTCGTTGATCATGAAGATCAACATAAGGATAAAAAACGTCACGCCCCCGGCGATCTGGATCGGCAAGGTGTAGTCCACCACGTAGTCGCCGGTCTTGGGGTCGTACACCGTGCAAAGGATGCGGATGCGATCCATCACACCGTCGAGCATCATCGAGGGCTCAAACGGTTCTCCGCTGAGCAGCATCTTGAGCGGCTCGCCCAGTTCCGCCGGAGGAATGCCCTCCCCGTACACCTGCCGCACGATGCGACCATCACCATCCAGCAGAGAAACCTGCAGCACATGGTCGAAGCCGGCCGGAGTGGCCGCATAGACAAAGCCAAAGTCACGCGCAATGGCCGCGACCGTGCTCATCGACGGGCTGAGGAATTCCCAGTTGGGCTGGTTGATCTGGTACTGGGCGGCAAAGGTCTTGAGTGCGATGGGAGAGTCATCGGGCTGATTGAAGCCGATGCTCACCACATTGAATTTGTTGGTACCAAAGGTTTTCTGCAACCCCTGGACGGTTTCCTGCAACGAGCGCGTGGTGCTGGGGCACACCTGGAAGCAGCCCGTGTAAATAAAGCTCACCAGCAACGGCTTGCCACGGTAGGACGACAGCCGAACGGGCTTGCCTTCCCGATCGAGCAGCGTGTGGTCACCAATTTTCGTGCCGATGACGGCCTGACTGGCCTTCAGGGCCAACTCGCGGTCCAGCCCCATGTCGGCGCTGGACGACGAAGCGAATGAGAAAACGGGCAGCAGCAGACCTGCAGCGAGACACAGCACCGCCGAGAGGCGTTTCGAGAGAATGGCTGTGTTCAATTGCATGGATGGGCCTGCCGCTGAACGTTCTAACGCATGAATCCGTCGATGCACGCCGCCACCAGCAAAACACTGAGCTGGACCAGCGAAGCAAAGAAGGAGCCCATGGCCGTGGCGCGGTTGGTATCGCGCGCCAACAACCATGACTTGTAAACAAAATGCAGACCGCCAGCGAGCGCGCCAACGGCATAGACGGGACCCGCGCCGTAACCCAGAGGCAACAGCGAGGCCACGAACAACGCCACCGTGCTGACCAGAACCGTGCGTGCAGCACGCTCGGGACCGACGACGACGGGCAGCATGGGAACGCCCGCCTGGGCGTAGTCCGCACGGTTGGCGATGGCCAGGCTCCAGAAATGGGGCGGAGTCCACAGGAACAGCACCAGTGCCAGCAGCCAGGGCAAGGGCCCTGGGTTCGGATCAATGGCAGCCGCACCGGCCAGCACGGCAAAACTCCCCGCAAGACCGCCAATGACGATATTGAGGGAGGTGCGCCGCTTGAGCCAGAGGGTGTAGACCACGCCGTAGAAGAAGGCCCCCAGGAAGACGTACAACGCCGCCGCCCCGTTCAGCACCAGCCATGCCGACGCCACCGCCCCTGCCAGCAGCACGGCCATGAGGGCCAGCCAGGCGGGATGGTGGGGCAGCGCACCGGTGGCGAACGCACGGCCGCGCGTTCGCGCCATCAGGCGATCACTCTCGTGCTCGACATACTGGTTGAACGCGCCCGCGCTCGCCGACGCAATGAGCACCGACAGCGCCAGCACGAGCACCTGCGCGAGGCTGGGTGCCGGGCCTGGCGAGACCGCCATGCCCACGAGCGCGGTAATCATGATCAGCACACCGATGCGCAGCTTGAACAGCGAGATGACGTCACGCGTCAACTGCGCTGTGCTGCGCCCGGCGGGCTTGAGCGTGGTGGTGTGCATGGCGCAGTATCCCGCTTAGCTAAGGCCCCAGAGCTGACCGAGGTACTTCCAGTTGATGAAGTAGTAGAGCACGAAGGTCACGAGGAAGAACACGGCCAGCACGAAGGTGCCAGGAGCCACGAACCCTGCCGAACCGTAGGTCTGTGCAGCAGCCGTGGGGGCTGCGCGCATCACCGGGGTGAACTTGGCACTCACGGCGCCCGTGTCGAGCTTCTTGCCCCACAGCAGCGAACCGACGGTGATGTAGATGTAGATCGCACCACCGGCGATGGCCACCAGGCCGCCGACGCCGACCAGACCCATCATCAGGTAGGCTGCACCGGGCCATTCATAGGCCAGTGCCGCACCGCTGAAGGCCATGTCCCAGTGACGGCGGGAAACACCCAGCGTACCGGCGCCCATCATCACGAGGCAGAAGAAGTACATCGAGAAGCCGAACAGGTACGGCTGGATCTTGGCCAGACCCGGATTGATCATCTCGCGACGGAACAGCACGGGGATCAGGAAGTACGTCATCGACATGAAAGTCAGCGTCGTACCAATCACCACGGTGGCGTGGAAGTGGCCAGGCACATAGATGGTGTTGTGGATCAGCAGGTTCAGCTGCTCGGTACCCATCATCACGCCGGTGATGCCGCCCAGGAAGCCGAAGCCCACCAGCGAGATGAACACGCCGGAGAACACGGGATTGCCCCAGGGTGCCTTGCGCAGCCACTCGAACAGACCCTTGTCGTAGCCGCGTGCGCGCTGTGCCACTTCCATGGCGCCCGGAATCGAGAGGGCGTGGATCATCGAAGCCAGCACGGCGAAGTACATGAAGTAGCTGGTGTTCACCACTTTCCACTCGGTACTGATGCCGGGGTCGGCCAGCAGGTGGTGGGCACTGGCGAGCTGCAGGAACAGGATGTACAGCAGGAAGGCGCCACGGCTGACGCGCTCGGACATGGGCTTGGCGCCAAAGGCGATGGCGGCCACGGCGTACCAGATCGAGATGTGCGCAGCGACGTTGATCTGCTGCGACGAGTGGCCGAAGGCCCACCAGATGGTGCGGTAGATCAGCGGATCGACTTCGGAGATGACGCCGATGGCCATCAGGAAGGTCGGGATCAGGATGATGGCGCCGGAGCTGATGGTGAACACGGCAATGATAGCGGCCGTGATGGCACCAAAGGTCACCAGGGGCACCGAGCCTTCATAGGTCTTCTCGCGCTTGGCCACGACCAGCGTGCCGAAGAACACGAAGCAGGCGATCAGTGCGCCGACGGCAAACAGGATCAGGCCCAGGTAGAACGACCAGTGCGCCATCATGGGCACATACGAGGTCATCATCACGCTGGAGCCGCCCTGGAACACCGAGACGTTGTTCACCACGGCACCGATCACCATCAGCGCGAAGGCTGCCCAGGCAATCTTGGGTGTCGCAATCCGGCATCGCAAGAGCGTGGATGAGGCGAAATACAGAACAGCCACTTCAAAGAAGATGATCCAGAAGATCAGCATGTCGATGCCGTGGGCCGTGAGCACCATGTAGAAGGTGTCTGCGGCAAGCCAGTGCACGGCGGGCCAGCGTGTCAGCACCACCCCGATGGCCAGCAGGCCACCGACGAGCAGCGCCACGACGGCGACAAAGGCATTGGCGATCATCAGTTTCTCGGCCTGGGCCTCGAACTGCAAGCCCGAGCGCGGGCAGGTGCGGTAAGTTGTAGCAGTAGTCATGTCAGTTCCTCTGCCCTATCACTTGACGTAGATACGGCTCACCATGGTGTGGTGATTGATACCGCAGTATTCGTTACAGACGAGGGAGAAAGTGCCCGATTCGTTCGGCGTGACCTTGATCACGTGTTCGTAGCCCGGCACCACCTGGATGTTGATGTTGGTCGGTTGAATGGACAGACCATGGTTGTAGTCCATGGAGGTCAGGTGCAGCTTGTAGGACTTGCCCTTTTCCAGTTCAAGAATGGGCCAGAAGTTCCACAGGCGCGCGATCAGGTACACATCGGAACCCTCGGGCGGTGCCACCACGGGGATCTTTTCATCGGTTTCGGTGCGCACCGTGTACTTGTCCACCATGGCCTGCGTGGAGGCGGTGAACTTGTCCGGCGTGGTTTTGTAGGTTTCGGTAGAGAGATTCTGCTTACCGTAGATGTGCCAGCCCACCATCATGAAGAACATGATCATGCACCAGACGAAAGCGATGCCGATCCAGACGGCTTCGAGGCGGTCCAGTGGGTGTTTCCACCACAACCGCTCTGAGGGAGGAAGAATTGCGCTCATGTGATGGCTCCTTTACTTGGCCAATGGAATGGTCAGGATGTCGATGACGCCCCAGAGGTTGTACACAATCATGGGGATCATCACACCCAGGAACAGCAGCAGGAACGGGTTGTCCAGTAGCTGCTGCATGAGCGGAACTTTTTCATTCTCGTCGTCATGGTGGTTCATGTCTTCTCCTTGGTAAACCTGAAAGTACTTTACATTCTTGAGCCTAAACAACGACAGAAGCATGATTTGAATCAATAGTTAATGGTGACCACATAGTGGTTAACACCAGAAACAAGACGTTGAAACATGTCGCAAATCGTGTTTTCCAGCACGCAGAATGCATCTTTTGACAGTCTTTCCGGCTTGTCCATGCAGGTCATCTGAAAGATGCACGCACTGTGTTTTTTTAACAACGAATTTCTTGGGATCTTCCCGCATGCACACCCCTGTTGCGCCCAATCTGTCAGCAAGCAGTGCTGGCAAACGGCTGGCTCTCCTGCACCGCATGGCATGGATTTGCGCGGTCTTTGTTCTGGTCATCACCAGCCTCAGCGCGTTTCTTCGGCTGTCCAAGGCGGGACTGGGCTGCGAACCCTGGCCGCAATGCTATGGGCAGGAGTTGCGCGCCCAGCAGCAAGGCGCCGAGCCCGCCCAGGCCGATACCGCCACGGCCGCTGCACGCCTGGCACACCGGGTGATCGCCTCCACGGCCTTGCTGCTGATCCTGGTGATGGTGATGACGGCCCTGGCCTCCCGCCCGGCTCTCTGGCCCGAAGGCCGGATGACGCTGTGGCTGCTGTTTCTGGCGCTGTTTCTGGCGGTGCTTGGACGCTGGACATCCGATGCCCGCCTGCCCGCCGTCACGCTGGGCAACCTGCTGGGCGGGTTTGCCATGTTTGCGGTCAGCGTGCGCCTGGCCCTGACCACTGCGGCACCGTCCTCCACCGCCAGCCCGGCGCCCCGTCGGCTGGCTCCCTGGGCCTGGCTGGGCGCCGCGGTGCTCATGGCCCAGGTGGCGCTCGGTGGCATGGTCAGCGCCGGGCAGGCCGGCCTGAGCTGCCCTGAGCTGGGCGGCTGCGATGTCAGCGCCGGGACGTGGCAGGCGCTCAACCCCTGGGTGGAACCCCAGACCGATGCCGCACAACCCCACCACCCTGCGGGTGCCCTGGTGCATGTGCTGCACCGCGCAGGCTCCCTGCTGGTCGTGGCCGTGCTGCTGCCCCTGGCACTTCTGGCCTGGCGCAGCGGACGACGCTCCTCGGCCGGCCTGATCCTGGCGCTGCTGGGCGTGCAGGCCGCCCTGGGCGTCGCGCTGGTGGCCGGCGGCCTGCCTCTTTCGATGGCCCTGGCGCACAACATGGTGGCCGCCCTCTTGCTGGCGGTGCTGCTCGGCCTGACGGCAGCGCCGGGCCGGCGCAGTTCAACCTAGCAACACTGTCACCTGCGTTGTGACAAGCTCCATGCCGCTCTTTCACAATGCGGCATGGACTTTGCCCACACCCCCCGGTCGCAAGCGCTGCGCCAGCGCCTGGACGCCTTCATGCAGCGCTACCTGCTGCCCCACAACCCGGCCTGGCACCGCAGCGTGCAGGACGGCGTCTATCCCCCGCCCTTTCTCGATGACCTCAAGGCCCTGGCGCGCGACGAAGGCCTGTGGAACCTGTTCCTGCCGGGCTTGAGAGACGGCGAACCCGGCACCCGCCTGAGCAACCTCGAATACGCGCCGCTGGCCGAATCCATGGGGCGCCTGCCCTGGGCGGCCGAGGTGTTCAACTGCAGCGCACCCGACACAGGCAACATCGAACTGCTGCACCGCTTTGCCTCGGACGCCCAGCGCACCCAGTGGCTGGAGCCGCTGCTCGACGGCCGCATCCGCTCGGCCTTTGCCATGTCCGAGCCCGACGTCGCCTCGTCCGATCCGACCAACCTGCAGACCACCGTGCAGCGCGACGGCGACCATCTGGTCCTCAGCGGCCGCAAGTGGTTCATCACCGGCGCCGCCCACCCGCACTGCCGTCTGCTGATCGTGATGTGCCGCAACGCCCCGGACGACATCGAAGCGGCTGAAGACTCCCGCCACCACCGGCACAGCATGGTGCTGGTGCCGCTCGACACCCCCGGCGTGCAGGTGCTGCGCAACATTGCCGTGCTGCACCACCACGCCCCCGAAGGGCATTGCGAAATCCTGCTGCAAGGCGTGCGTGTGCCGGCCAACCACCTGCTGGGCGGCTGGGGCGAGGGATTTGCCATGGCACAGGCCCGCCTGGGACCGGGACGCGTGCACCACTGCATGCGCACCATCGGCCAGTGCGAGCTGGCGCTGGCGCTGGCCACCGAGCGCACGCTGGAGCGCCAGACCTTCGGCCGCTACCTTTCAGACTATGCGAACGTGCAGGACTGGATTGCCGAGTCGCGCATTGAAATCGACCAGGCCCGCCTGCTGGTGCTGCAGACCGCCTGGCTGCTGGACCAGGGCGATGCTGCCGATGTAAGCCGGACGCGCGCGCAGGTCGCCGCCATCAAGGTGGTGGCCGCCCGGCTGCAAACCCGCGTGGTGGACCGCGCCATGCAGGTGTTCGGCGCCATGGGCCTGTCGCCCGACACGCCCCTGGCGCAGTTCTGGTCCTGGGGCCGCGCACTGCACCTGATGGATGGTCCCGACGAAGTGCACCTGCGCAGCGTGGCACGACACGAACTGTCCCAGGCGCGCGCGCGCATGGGCGAAGGCAGCGTCTGGTTCACCACCCCGGAGCAGTTGCAGGCGCCGCCTCGCATTCGCTGAGTGCTACTGATTAAATAGCTGCTCGCGCTTGCCAATCAAGCGCCACAGCTACTTTTTGCTTGTAAAACTAAGCGGCTTCACGGTAGAACAATGGCCGCGTCTTGACCGGCCCCACGGCCCGGGCGATGGCGCCGATGTGCTCGGGCGTAGTGCCACAGCAGCCGCCGACGATGTTCACCAGGCCCTCGGCGGCAAATTCGTGCACCAGGCGACTGGTCACTTCAGGCGTCTCGTCGAAGCCGGTGTCGCTCATCGGGTTGGGCAGGCCGGCGTTGGGGTAGCAGCTGATGAAGGTGTCGGGCGCGGCCTTGGCCAGCTCCTGGATGTAGGGGCGCATGAGCGCGGCGCCCAGAGCGCAGTTCAGGCCCACGGCCAGCGGGCGCGCGTGGCGCACGCTGTGCCAGAAGGCGGTGACGGTCTGGCCGCTGAGGATGCGGCCCGAGGCATCGGTGACGGTGCCGCTGATGAGGATGGGCAGGCACTCGCCGGTCTTGTCGAACACTTCCTCGATGGCGAACAGCGCGGCCTTGGCGTTGAGCGTGTCGAAGATGGTCTCGACCAAGATCACATCCGCCCCGCCCTCGATCAGCGCCTCGGTCTGCTCGAAGTAGGCCGCGCGCAGCTGCTCGAAATCGACATTGCGCGCGCCGGGGTCGTTCACATCGGGGCTGATGCTGGCCGTCTTGGGCGTGGGGCCGAGCGCGCCGGCCACATAGCGCGGCTTGTCGGGCGTGCTGTACTTGTCGCAGGCGGCGCGGGCGAGCTGCGCCGAGCGCAGGTTCATCTCGCGCGCCAGGTCGGCCATGCCGTAATCCTCCTGGGCGATGGTGGTCGCGCCGAAGGTGTTGGTCTCGATCAGGTCGGCGCCAGCGGCCAGGTAGCGCTCGTGGATGTCGCGGATCACGTCGGGCCGGGTGAGCGAAAGCAGCTCGTTGTTGCCCTTCACGTCGCGCGGAAAATCCTTGAATCGATCCCCCGCGCCATCGGGCCCGGTGTAGCCCTCGCCCCGGTACTGCGCCTCGCCCAGCTTGAAGCGCTGGATCATGGTGCCCATGGCGCCGTCGAGGATGGCGATGCGTTGGGCCAGGATGGCGGGGAGCTGCTGGGCGCGGGTGTAGTGGAGGGCTTGCATGGGGGCCATTGTAGAAAACGCGCCCCCACGCACGGCCCGCAGGGGCTTTGCACCTCAGGCGGCCGCGCCCCGCGCGAACGCCAACGCCGCCTCCAGCATGCGCCGCAGGTGCGGCTGCACCTGCGCAGCGCGTTCGGGCCGGTAGGCATAGGGCGGCGCCTCGTCCATGTAGCAGCGCCAGGTCAGTTCGAGCTGCACCGCGTGGATGTTGCGCGCGGGCTCACCGTAGTGGCGCGTGATGTGGCCGCCCTTGAAGCGGCCGTTGAGCACTGCCGTGTAGCCCGTGGCCGCCTCGGCGATGGGCAGCAGGGCCTGCGCCAGGGCCGGGGCGCAGCTGGCGCCGTCGGCCGTGCCGAGGTTGAAGTCGGGCAATTGCCCGTCGAAGAAGCGCGGTAGCACCGAGCGGATGGAGTGCGCGTCCCACAGCACGGCCACGCCGTGCTGCGTGCGCAGGCGGTCCAGTTCGGCGCGCAGTTGTGCGTGGTAGGGCTGCCAGATCGCTTCGCGGCGCGCGGCGATCTCGGCTGCATCGGGCACGTCGCCCCGGGGGTAAAGCGGGGTCTCTTCGAAGGTGTCCACGGGGCACAGGCCAGTGACGTTCTGGCCCGGGTAGAGGCTTGCGCCGTCGGGCGGGCGGTTCAGGTCGATGACGTAGCGCGAGTGCGTGGCCACGAGGACGGAGGCGCCCAGCTCGCGCGCGAAGGCGTAGAGGCGTTCGAGGTGCCAGTCGGTGTCGGGCACTTGCAGGGCGGCGTCGCTCAGGCGCGCGGCGAGCGCGGGGGGCACATGCGTGCCGCAGTGCGGAATGGACACCAGCAGCGGCTGCGTGCCCTGGTGGAAGGTGAATGGGGGAATGGCGGTCATGGTGAAGGCTTCCGTGCCGGGGGCGATGTGGACACCGCCACCCGGAACCGTGGATGCTCCCCTGCCCGCCCGGACCTGTCAACCGTGGATGCCCAGCGCGTCGCGCACCACGCGCCCCTGGCGCACGATGGTGCAGGCGGGCTTCTGGCCCAGCCAGTAGGCCAGCTCGGCGGCCTCGGCCACGGGCCACAGCACCAGGTTGGCGGGGCGGCCGGCGGCGATCAGCCCGTGCGTGGCCTGCAGGCCCAGGGCGCGCGCGGCGTGCGTGGTGATGCCGGCCAGCGCCTCGGGCACGGTGAGGCGGAACAGCGTGCACGCCATGTTGGCCATGAGCAGCAGGCTCAGCGCGGGCGAGGTGCCGGGGTTGTGGTCGGTGGAGACGGCCATGGGCACGCCGGCGGCGCGCAGCGCTGGGATGGGCGGCAGCTGCGTGTCGCGCAGCGTGTAGTAGGCGCCGGGCAGCAGCACGGCCACGGTGCCGGACTGCTGCATCGCGTTGATTCCCTCTTGCGAGAGGTGCTCGATGTGGTCGCACGAGAGCGCGCCGTAGCGCGCGGCGAGTTGCGAGCCGCCCATGTCGGAGATCTGCTCGGCGTGCAGCTTGACCGGGATGCCCAGCCGCTGCGCGGCCTGGAACACCTGCTCGGTCTGCGCCAGCGTGAAGGCGATGCGCTCGCAGAACACATCCACGGCGTCCACCAGGCCCTCGGCCGCGAGCGCGGGCAGCATTGCGTTGCAGACCAGATCGGTGTAGTCCTGCCCGCGCCCGGCGTACTCGGGCGGCAGCGCGTGCGCGCCCAGGAAGGTGGTGCGCACCGTCACGCCCAGCGCCTCGCCCAGGCGCCGCGCTACGCGCAACTGCTTGCGTTCATGCTCCAGGGCCAGGCCGTAGCCGGACTTGATTTCGATGGCGCACACGCCCTCGTCGAGCAGGGCCTGCAGGCGCGGCACGGCCAGGGCGAAGAGTTCATCCTCGCTGACCGCGCGCGTGGCCCGCACCGTGGAGACGATGCCGCCGCCCGCGCGCGCCACCTCCTCGTAGCTGGCGCCGGCCAGGCGCAGCGCGAACTCATTGGCACGCTGGCCGCCGTAGACCAGGTGCGTGTGACAGTCCACCAGCCCCGGCGTGGCCAGCAGGCCGCCGCCCTGCCAGCGCGGCAGCACGGCGAACGCTGCCGGCAGCGCCGCATCGGGCCCCACCCAGCGCACCTGGCCCTGCTGCACCACCACGGACGCCAGCGCGCCCTCTGGCAGCGGCACGTCGGGCACGGCCAGGCCCTCGGCCAGGCGCAGGCCTTGCCAGACGCCGTCGGCGCTGGGTGCCGGGGTTGCTTGCGGCTGCTGCATGGTTCTAACTCCTAAAACAATAGCTGATGGCGCTTACTTAATAAGCCTTTGAGGCCAATTTCATTAAAACCCTGGTTCCAGCGCGATCCAAGCCAGTGCGGGGCTCTCCAGCCCGCCCGGCACGGGCCGCAGGGGCACGCCGGGGCGCGGCGCGGTCCACCACAGGCCCTGGCCAGGTGCATAGGCCTCGCCCGCGCGCTCCCACTGCCCGGCGAGCACCAGGCTCAGGCCGGCATGCGACTCGCCGGGCATGCAGGTGTCGTGCCGCACCTGCAGCGCGCCGCGCCATTGGCCGCGCCGCAGCATGAGGTTGAGGTCGCGCACCGGGCCACCACGCAGCGCACAGTCGATCACCGTTTCGCCAGCAAAGGCGAACGGCGACGTTGCACAGTCGAGCGCCTGGTCCACGCTGCCATCGGCGGTGCGCAGGCGCATGCCCTCGCCCTGCCACAGCAGAATCTGCCGGTCCACGCCTGGATACAGCGAAAACGGCCCCGGCGCGGCAACGTCGGCCACGCTCACGCGCCAGCCGAAATTCTCCAGCCCCGCGCCCGGCGGCCAGCAGGCCAGCTCGCGCGTGGCGCCTCCGCCGTTCTTCCACGGCGTGGGGGCAATGGCTGCGAGGTCCAGGCGCTGCATGGTGACTTACTTGACCATGGGCAGCTTGAGCCCCTGCTTCCTGGCCGTGGCGATGGCCAGCTCGTAGCCCGCGTCGGCATGGCGCATCACGCCCGAGCCGCAGTCGTTTACCAGCACGCGCGCCAGGCGCTCGGCCGCGGCGTCGGTGCCGTCAGCCACTATGACCATGCCCGAGTGCTGGCTGTAGCCCATGCCCACGCCGCCGCCATGGTGCAGGCTCACCCAGGTGGCGCCGCCGGCGGTGTTGAGCAGGGCGTTGAGCAGCGGCCAGTCGCTCACGGCGTCGGTGCCGTCCTTCATGGCTTCGGTCTCGCGGTTGGGGCTGGTCACGCTGCCGGTGTCGAGGTGGTCGCGGCCGATGACGATGGGGGCCTTGAGTTCGCCGTTTTTCACCATCTCGTTGAAGGCCAGGCCGGCGCGGTGGCGCTCGCCCAGGCCCAGCCAGCAAATCCGCGCGGGCAGGCCCTGGAAGGCAATGCGCTCGCGCGCCATGTCGAGCCAGCGGTGGGTGTGCTTGTTCTCGGGGAACAGTTCCTTGATCTTGGCGTCGGTCTTGTAGATGTCCTCGGGGTCGCCCGAGAGCGCCACCCAGCGGAACGGCCCCTTGCCCTCGCAGAACAGCGGGCGGATGTAGGCGGGCACGAAGCCGGGGAAGTCGAAGGCGTTCTGCACGCCCTCATCAAACGCCACCTGGCGGATGTTGTTGCCGTAGTCCACCGTGGGGATGCCCATGGCCTGGAAGTCGAGCATGGACCGCACATGGACGGCGCAGCTTGTGGCTGCGGCGGCCTTGAGCGAACCATGCTGCGCGGGGTCTTTCTGAGCGGCCTGCCACTGCGGCACGGTCCAGCCGCTGGGCAGGTAGCCGTGGATGAGGTCGTGGGCGCTGGTCTGGTCGGTAACGAGGTCGGGCTTGATACCCCCGGCCCGGGCGCGGCGCACCAGTTCGGGCAGGATGTCGGCGGCGTTGCCCAGCAGGGCGATCGAGACGGCTTCCTTGCGCGCCGTGTGGTGAGCAATGAGCGCCAGGGCGTCATCAATGTCCTTGGCCTGCTTGTCCGCGTAGCGGGTGCGCAGGCGGAAGTCGATGCTGCTTTGCTGGCATTCGATGTTGAGCGAGCAGGCGCCGGCCAGCGTGGCGGCCAGGGGCTGGGCGCCGCCCATGCCGCCCAGGCCGGCCGTGAGGATCCACTTGCCCGACAGGTCGTTGCCATAGTGCTGGCGGCCGGCCTCGACGAAGGTCTCGAAGGTGCCCTGCACGATGCCCTGGCTGCCGATGTAGATCCAGCTGCCGGCCGTCATCTGGCCGTACATGAACAGGCCCTTGCGGTCGAGTTCGTTGAAGTGCTCCCAGTTCGCCCACTTGGGTACGAGGTTGGAGTTGGCCAGCAGCACGCGCGGTGCGTTGGCATGCGTCTTGAACACGCCCACGGGCTTGCCCGATTGCACGAGCAGGGTCTCATCGTCGTTGAGATCCTTGAGCGATGCCAGGATCTGGTCGAAGCACTCCCAGTCGCGCGCAGCGCGGCCGATGCCGCCGTAGACCACGAGGTCCTGCGGGCGTTCGGCCACTTCGGGGTCGAGGTTGTTCTGCACCATGCGATAGGCCGCTTCGGCCAGCCAGTTCTTGCAGTGCAGTTCGCTACCGCGCGGGGCGCGGATGACGCGCGTGGGGTCGTGGCGCGGGTCGGTGGCGGGGGTGAGGTTGGCGTCGTGGGCGTTCATGGCAAGGGCTCCTTGAAGGGTGCGGTTTATTCGTGGCTGGGCATGCAGGCCAGCAGGGGCGCGGGCCAGCTGCTTTGCTGGGCCCAGGCGCGCATGGCTTCGATGTCGGGCGCGAGGTAGCGGTCCTGTTCCAGGAAGGCCACGCGGCGGCGGATGGCGGTGAACTGTTCCTCGACGAGCGGTGACGACTTCAGCGAGCGGTCGAACTCCATGCCCTGCGCGGCCGACATGGCCTCGATGCCCACCATCACCGCCGCGTTGCGCACCATGTCGAGCAGGCGGCGCGCGCCGTAGGTGGCCATGGACACATGGTCTTCCTGGTTGGCCGAGGTAGGCAGGCTGGTCACGCTGCTGGGGTTGGCCAGGCACTGGTTCTCGGCGGCCAGCGCGGCGGCCGTGACCTGGGCGATCATGAAGCCCGAGTTCACGCCGCTGTCCCGGATCAGGAAGGCGGGCAGGCCCGACAGGCCGGGGTCGAGCAGCAGCGACAGGCGGCGCTCGGAGATGGCCCCGATCTCGGCCACGGCCAGCGCGATGATGTCGGCCGCAAAGGCCACGGGCTCGGCGTGGAAGTTGCCGCCCGAGATCACCTCGCCGGTATCGGTGAACACCAACGGGTTGTCCGACGCCGCATTGGCCTCGGTGCGCAGCACGCGCGCGGCGTGCTGCAGGTTGTCCAGGCAGGCGCCCATGACCTGCGGGATGCAGCGGATCGAATACGGGTCCTGCACGCGGCCGCAGTGCGGGTGCGAGGGGTCGATGGCGCTGCCGTCGAGCAGCGCGCGCACGGCGGCGGCCACGGCGATCTGCCCGGCCTGGCCCCGCGCTGCATGGATGCGCGCGTCGAACGGCTTGACCGAGCCCTTGATGGCTTCGAGCGAGAGCGCGCCCGCAACGAGCGCGGCACAGAACACGTCTTCCGCGCCGAACAGGCCGGCCAGCGCCAGGGCGGTGGACACCTGCGTGCCGTTGAGCAGCGCCAGGCCTTCCTTGGGGCCGAGCACAAAGGGCTGCAGGCCCACGGCGGCCATGGCTTCGCGCCCCGGCACCACCGTGCCGTCCACCGTGGCCTGGCCCTCGCCGATGAGCACGCAGGCCAGGTGCGCCAGCGGCGCCAGGTCGCCCGAGGCGCCGACCGAGCCCTTGGCGGGGATGACCGGCAGCACGTTGGCATTGGCCAGCGCCAACAGCGCATCGACGATCTCGGGGCGGATGCCCGAATGCCCGCGCGCCAGGCTCACGGCCTTGGTGGCCAGCACCAGACGCACCACGCCGTCGGGCAGCGCCTCGCCGGTGCCCACGCTGTGCGACAGCACCAGGTTGCGCTGCAGCTCGGCCAGGCGCTCGTGGGCGATCTTCGTGCTGGCCAGCTTGCCGAAGCCGGTGTTGATGCCGTAAACCACCTGGTCTTCCTCAACGATGCGCTGCACCGTGGTCAGCGCGGCCTGCATGCCAGACTGCGCCGAGGGGTCGAGCGTGAGTTGCACGCCACCGGCGTGGATGCGGCGCAGCTGCGCCAGCGTGACATGGCCGGGGTCGAGGGTGATGGTGGTGGTCATGGTGCCAGTCCTGTCTATACAAGTAAGAATCAAAGTTGCGCGATGGTTGTTCGTGTTGGCTGCAGATGGCCCGAGTTCAGTCCACTAAGCTGTGCGGAGGCATGGCCCAGGCCAGCGGCCACCGCGCAAGGGCCGCCCCGCCGCGCTGGTGGCGTCCCCATTCCCGCATTGCGCAGCAATGCGAGAGAAGGGGGAAGGCGCGCAGCGCCACAGGGGGTTGCTTCATATTCAACCCGCGACGGGGTGGCCGTCGGTGCGGAAGCGGCTGCCAAGCCGGTAGCGTGAGGCCGGGTGCAGGCAGCGCACCACGGTCACGGGCACGCCGCGCGACCAGGTGCGGCGCGTGAGCAGCAGGCAGGGCTCGTGCGCCGGCATCTCCAGCAACGCGGCCTGTTCGGGCGTGGGCAGCACGGCATCGACCACATGCTCGACCTGGTCGAACGGCACGCTGCGCAACAGGTATTCAGAGGGCGGCACGGCGGTGAAGTCCTGCGCCAGGAAGTCGGGCGCCAGAGCCGGGTTCACATGGCGGTCTTCGAGCTGCACCGGCACGCCGTTCTCGCGGTGCACGCACTGCGTATGGAATACCGAGGCGCCCGTGCCCAGGTCCAGCGCGGCGGCCACCTCCAGCGGGGCGGCGGCGCGCCGCGCGGCGAGCACGTCGCAGCGGTAGTCGTGCCCGCGCTGGCGGATTTCACTGGCCAGGTTGGCGATCTGCAGCAGCGTGGACTGCGGTTTGTCCTCGGCGACGAAGCTGCCCACGCCGGCCACGCGCACGATGCGGCCCTGTTCGACCAGCTCGCGCAGGGCGCGGTTCACCGTCATGCGCGAAATACCGAACTGCGCCACCAGCTCGCTCTCGGAGGGCAGCCGGTCGCCTGCGCGCCAGCTGCCGTCCTGGATGCGGCGCACGATGAAGTCCTTGACCTGCTCGTACAGCGCCAGGGCGGGCGCGGCCGCCGGGCTGGATGCCGGGCGGCGGGAAGGGCTGGCGGTGCGGGTAGAGGTGGTGGGTTTCATGGCGCGCTTAGCCTGTATATACAGCTTAGATTGTTAAAAATTCTCTGTCAAGTCTGATCCACCACGATACGCGGCGACCAGCCTGTCGGCACCCTACTGTGACCATTCGTTCGACAGTGACTCCGCCTGCTTGAGCACCAACTCCACGGCCTCCAGCTGCTTGTCAGGCGGGTACTTCCACTTTTGCAGACACCGCCGAACCAGGATGCGCAGCTTGGCACGCACGCTTTCGCGCACCTGCCAATCCACCGAAGTGCTAGCCCGCAGCTTCTCAGTGATCTCGATAGCGATCTTTTTCAGCACTTCATCGCCCAGCTCTCGCACGGCACTTTCATTGTTGGCGAGTGCGTCGTAGAACGCGATTTCGTCGCGTCCCAGCCCCAGCGCGTCTTCGCGCTTGAGCGCAGCCTGAAACTCCTTGGCCATCTGAATCAGCTCTTCGATGACCTGAGCAGTCTCTACCGCACGGTTGTGGTACTTGCGCAGTGTCTCCAGCAGCCGGTCGCCGTACTTTTTTTCCTGCATCACGTTGTTGCGTGCCCGCGCCTTGATCTCGTCGCGCAGCAGCTTCTCCAGCAGCTCCACCGCCAGGTTGCGACTGTCCAGCCAACCCTCTTTTGGCGGGCAGGTGCTCAGCCTTAAGAGCAAAGACATCCTGGGCCATGTGTACGAATACTTCCTCGGCCAATTCGCCCTGGCCGAAGGCAAAAAGGGCGGCCAGTACTACACGCCCAAAAGCATCGTCACGCTGATTGTGCAAATGCTGCAGCCCTTCAAAGGCCGCGTGTACGACCCGGCCATGGGTTCGGGCGGCTTCTTTGTGCAAAGCGAGGAGTTCATTGCGGAGCATGGCGGCGCCGTGGTGAAGGGCAAGACGGGCCAGATCAGCGTGTACGGCCAAGAGAGCAACCCCACCACCTGGAAGCTCGCGGCCATGAACATGGCCATTCGTGGCCTGGACTTCAACTTTGGCGGCCAACCCGGCGACACCCTGCAAAACGACCTGCACCCCGACCTGCGTGCCGACTACGTCATGGCCAACCCGCCCTTCAACATGAAGGAATGGTGGAGCGCCAAGCTAGAGAACGACCCGCGCTGGCTGCCCGGCTGCACGCCGCCCCATGGCAACGCCAACTTCGCCTGGCTGCAGCACATGCTGTACCACTTGGCCCCCACCGGCAGCATGGCCCTGCTTCTGGCCAATGGCTCCATGAGCAGTAACACCAACAACGAGGGCGAAATCCGCAAGCAGCTGGTAGAGCGCGACTACGTGGAATGCATGGTGGCGCTGCCGGGGCAGTTGTTCACCAACACGCAGATTCCGGCTTGTATTTGGTTCCTGACCAAAGACAAGGCCAACGGCTTTAACCTGGAAAAAAAGAAACGCGACCGGCGCGGGCAATTTCTGTTCATCGATGCGCGCCAACTCGGCTACATGAAAGACCGCGTGCTGCGCGACTTCACAGTGGCCGACATTCAAAAAGTGGCCGACACCTTCCACGCTTGGCAGCACGGTGAAGGCTATGCAGATGTGCCAGGCTTCTGCTACTCCGCATCACTCGCCGATATCCGCAAGCACGAGCACGGTGCGCATTTTTTCGGGTGTGTCTTTGCCTTGCGCATTCCACGGCAGTGCATCGCCAGGCGGTAGCTGGGCGCAGTCGCGCAGGGTTTGCCAGCGGGCTTCCAGTGGCACCCAGAAGACATTTTTCTCGGTGTAATAGTCGCGCACCTCCAGCTCGGCGGAGATGTTTTCTGCGTACTCTGCCGTGCCCGCCCCGCCGTATTCGGCGAGGTCCATGTAGTAGTCGTGTTCGGGGTTTTGGAACTGGGCGCGCAGTTCGTTTTGCCGTTCTTCAAATGCGTCGGAGACGTACTTCAAAAAGATCAGCCCCAGCACCACGTGTTTGTAGACCGAGGCGTCCAGGGAGGAGCGCAGTTTGTCGGCCGCGGTCCAGAGCTTTTTTTCCAGGTCGTTGAAGAATTGTTGTTCGATGGGATTCATGGCGCTGTCTCAAAGGCACGGTACGCACGGCACCGCGTGAACGATGCCATGGCCGCAAGATGGCCTTGATTATTGACCAGCACCTCTGATTGCAGGCCCATTAAATGGCAGCACCACCCGCGCCTCCAGCCCAGGCTGGGCGTTGCGCAGCTCCAGCCGGCCACCGTGCGCCTGCGCCACCAGGCGGCACAGGTACAGGCCCAGACCCACGCCGCCAGTGGTGCGCTGGCGGGCGCTGTCGGGGCGGTAGAAGGCCTGTGCCAGGCGCTCCAGGTGCTCGGGCGGCACGCCAGGGCCGTGGTCGCGCACCTCGATCTCCACCGCTTCGCCCAGCCGGCGCAGGTGCAGCTCGGGCGGCGGCGCGGCAGGGTCGCTGTGGCGCAGGCTGTTGTCGAGCAAGTTGCGCAGCAGCAGGCGCATGCGCGCGCGGTCGAGTGGCAGCAGGGGCCAGGCGGGCGGTGCCTGCACGCGGATGGCGCTGGCGCCGGGGTGCCGGTCACCCAGTTCGGCGATGACCTCGCGCGCCAGCTCCACCAGGTCCACGTCCTCGCGGTGCAGCGCGACGTGGCGGCTGGCAAGGCGCTCGCTCTCCAGCAGGTCGGTGATGACGCGCGCCATCTCGCCCAGGTCGCGCAGCAGAGCCTGGCGCTGGCTTTCGACCTCGGCGGTTTCGGGCAGCAGCTCGGCGTTCAGGCGCGCGCGCGTCAGCGGGCTGCGCAGCTCATGGCTCATGGCCAGCAGCAGCGCGCGCTTGGCCTCCAGCATCTGGTGGATGTCGCTGCCCATGGTGTTGATCGTGGCGGCCAGCTGCCCCAACTCGTCGGGCTTGTGCGCATGGCGCACGGGGATGGGCTGGTCGAACGCGCCTGCGCCAAAGCGCTGGGCACCGGCGCGGATGTCGTCCAGCGGACGCAAAAGGCGCCGCACATAGAGGTAGGCCAGCGCGGTGAGGAGCAACAGCACGCCCAGCGTGACCCAGGCGACGCGCGGGCGCTGCTCCCAGCCCAGCACATGCAGGCCGAATTCGAGCCGGTGACCGTCCGCCGTGGTGCGGCGCAGCAGGCTCTGGCCGTCGTCGCCGTTGCGCCAGGGCGGCTCACGTCCAGTGGCACCACGCATCCAGTCGGGCCGGGGCAGTTCGGGGTGCGAGACCCAGTTCACTGCGGGGCCTTCGATGCGGAGGGTGATGGGCAGGCGCTGCACCAGGGCCTGGGCGCGCGCGATGCTCGGCGGGCTGCCGACGTCCTGGGCCAGGCGGTCCACGTAGTCGATCAGCAGCGGGCGCGCCGCCGCACGCCAGCCCACCGACAGCGCCTTCTGCACGCCACCGAGGAAGGTGACCGCCAGCGCCAGCGCCAGCACCAGGAATACCAGCACCAGGCGCCAGCGCAGCGAGCGCCGCAGCGCCAGGCGCGCGCGCTGGTGCCAGGGGCAGCGCGGGTCGTCTTCGCAGAGGGGCTTCATCCGGCCACCCGGCGCAGCGCCAGCGAGTAGCCGGCATTGCGCAATGTCTTGATGCAGTCCAGCGGTTCGAGCTTCTTGCGCAGGCGGCTCACGACGATGTCCACGGCGCGCGTGTACAGCTCGGCCTCGTGGCCGCGCAACTGGTTGAGGATGTCGTCACGCGAGAGGACCCGGCCACTTTCGCGCGCGAGCAGGTGCAGCAGGTCGAATTCGGTGCCGGTCAGCTCCACATCGCGGCCCAGGCACTGCACACTGCGGCGCGCGGCATCGATGCGCAAACCGTCAAACTCCAGCACACCCGGTGCCTCGGCCGTGCTGCTCGCGCGGCGGCGGCGCAGCACGGTCTGCAGGCGGGCCACGAGTTCGCGCGGCTCAAACGGCTTGGGCAGGTAGTCGTCGGCGCCCAACTCCAGCCCGACCACACGGTCCATCACCTCGCCGCGCGCGGTGAGCATGACGAGGGGGATGTCGCTGCCCCGCCGGATGGTGCGGCACAGCTCGAAACCGTCCATCTCGGGCAGCATCACGTCGAGGATGGCGGCGTCAAAGCCGCCCTGGGCCAGCAACTCCAGCCCCGCGCTGGGGCGCAGCGCCTGCACCAGTTCCAGCTCGAAGCGCCGGAAGTAGGTGGCCAGCGGCGGGCCGAGCTGTTCGTCGTCGTCGATGAGCAGGATGCGGTGCATGGAAGCGGATTGTCACATTGCGCCGCTGCACGCGCGGTGCCGCAGGATCATCTGCCGCAGGCGCCGCTGGGCCGGGGCGTGCAACGCGTCAAAGCGGTCAGCGGCCTCCAGCAGCGCGGGCAGCGTGCGCGCCGCTTGCGGGGGCTGACGCGCCACCAGCCCGAGGGCATGCTCGCGGTCGAAGCGCGGGCCCCAGACCAGCGTGAGCAGCTCGTCATGCGGCGCCGGCATGCCAGCCAACAGCACCGGACCATGCACGCGCAGATCGCGCGCCAGCCGGTGCAGGGGTTCGTGCGGGGTGGTCATGGCCATCACCAATTTCATGCGCATGCGGGTTGGCATTCAATCGGAGAACTAGGCGGGAAGCCGCAGACAGTGCTTTAGCACGGCAAGGCGCCCCAACGACGTTATCCGTTTGAAGGCCAAGCCGCATCAGCCGTGGCGGCCCATCCAGCCCCGGCGGCGCTGCATCAGCTCACGCACCTTCTGCTGCTGCTCCGGGTTGAGGCTGTCGTAGAAGTCGGCCATGGCGGTCAGCACCTCGGGGCTGCCCGTCTGCACAGCCCTCAGCTTCTCGTCGAGCAGGGTCTGGGCACGGGCGCGGTCGAACTTCTCGCCGGCCACCAGGGCCTGTATCTCCGCGCGCGGATCTCCCGCCTTGCCCACGAAGGCGGCACGCTGCGCCTGCAGTGTGTCGGCCAGCGTGGCGAGCTTGAGCTTCTGCGCCTCGTTCAGATCGAGCTTGCTGCCGATGCGCTCCATCACCTTGCCACGCACCTCGGCCATGCGCTCGGCGTCCATCGGGCCGTGGCGGTGGTGGTGCCCGCCCGAGCAGGCGGTGAGGCCGCCGACGAGGAGGGAGGCGCCGAACAGGCCGATGAGGGTTTTTTGGATCCAGGATTGCATGCTGCGGTCCTTTCAGGGACGGTGTGGAAGATGACCCTGATGGTGCGCGGTGGGCGTCCTGGCGTCTTCTCTGCGCCGTATCGGTTTATTTCGGTTTGTTTCAGCGGCAGACGGGGCAGGCCGCGCCGGGGCCGGGGCGCGATTGCCGATAATCATGCAGGCCCGGCATGCACGGCGCCAGAAACATAACGTCAAAACAGCCTCCAACGCTTATGTATCAAGCGTTGACAGCTATATATTCAAGAGCATCCCTTTGTCCCCCGCGCATTCCATCCTGAAAGACGTCTTCGGCTACGAGCGCTTCCGTGGCCCGCAGGAGGCCATCGTGGCGCATGTGGTGGCCGGTGGCGACGCGCTGGTGCTCATGCCCACGGGCGGCGGCAAGAGCCTGTGCTACCAGGTGCCGGCCATCGTGCGCCAGCAGGCGGGCCAGGGCGTGGCCATCGTGGTGTCGCCGCTGATCGCGCTGATGCACGACCAGGTGGGCGCGCTGCACGAGGCGGGCGTGGAGGCGGCCTTCCTCAACTCCACGCTGGATTGGCAGCAGGCGCTTGAAGTTGAGCGGCGCCTGGCGCGCGGCGAGATCACCCTGCTCTATGCCGCGCCCGAGCGCGTGACGACCGAGCGCTTCCTGGGCCTGCTCGACGACCTGCATGCGCGCGGGCAACTGAGCCTGTTCGCCATCGACGAGGCGCACTGCGTGAGCCAGTGGGGCCACGACTTCCGCCCCGAGTACCGCCAGCTCACCGTGCTGCACGAGCGCTATGCCAGCGTGCCGCGCATCGCGCTCACGGCCACGGCGGATGCCCTCACGCGCGCTGACATTGTCGAGCGGCTGCAGTTGCAGCAGGCACGGCAGTTCGTCAGCAGCTTCGACCGGCCCAACATCCGCTACCGCATTGAGGAAAAGAAGGACGCCACCACGCAACTGCTGCGCTTCATCGAGCGCGAACACCCGGAAGACGCGGGCGTGGTCTATTGCCAGTCGCGCAAGCGCGTGGAGGAACTGGCCGACACGCTGTGCGAGGCCGGCCTCAACGCCCTGCCCTACCACGCGGGCCTGGGCGCCGATGTGCGCCAGCGCCACCAGGACCGCTTCCTGCGCGAGGAAGGCATCGTGATGGTGGCGACCATTGCCTTTGGCATGGGCATCGACAAGCCCGACGTGCGCTTTGTGGCGCATGTGGACATGCCCAAGAACATCGAAGGCTACTACCAGGAAACAGGCCGCGCGGGCCGCGACGGCCTTCCCGCCGATGCCTGGATGGCCTACGGCCTGAACGACGTGGTGAACCAGCGCCGCATGATCGACGAGAGCCCGGCCGCCGAAGAGTTCAAGGCCGTGATGCGCGGCAAGCTCGACGCCCTGCTCGGCCTGGCCGAGGCCACCGACTGCCGGCGCGTGCGCCTGCTGGCCTACTTCGGCGAGCAGTCCGCACCTTGCGGCAACTGCGACAACTGTCTGAACCCGCCGCCCGTATGGGACGGCACCGACGCGGCGCGCAAGCTCCTCTCCACCATCTACCGCGTGCACGAAGCCAGCAGCCTGACCTTCGGCACCGGCCACATCATGGACATCGTGCGCGGCAAGGACACCGAGAAGGTGCGGCAGTTCGGGCACGAAAAGCTCTCCACCTTCGGCCTGGGCAAGGATTATTCCGAAACGCAGTTGCGCGGCGTGCTGCGCCAGCTGCTGGCCACCGGCGCTGTAGGCCTGCACAAGGTGAGCCTGGAGAACGGCCACAGCTTCGATACCCTGTGCCTCACCGCAGGCTCGCGCGCGGTGCTGCGCGGCGAGCAGGCCGTGCAACTGCGCGAGGCCACAGCCCACGCCGCGCCCAAAAAAACACGCCGCGCCGCCGCGCCGCCCGCAGCCGCCGCCAACCTGGGGCAGGACGCACAGGTGCGCTTCATCAACCTCAAGGCCTGGCGCGCCGAGGTGGCGCGCGAGCACAACCTGCCCGCCTACGTGATCTTTCACGACGCCACGCTGGCGGCGATTGCGGAACGCTGCCCGGCCACGCTGGAGGACCTGCACGGCATCAGCGGCATGGGGGCGAAAAAGCTGGAAGCCTACGGCGCCGATGTGCTGCGCGTGGTGAGAGATGGAACACCCCCCTGAAGCCCTTCGGGCCTGGGTCCAGCACGTTGCATGCGTCGCAGGCGCGTGGCACCCCTTTCATTTTTGATAGCGTTCAGAGGACCGATTGCATGAACGACATGGCGTTTTACCTTCTTGTGGCGGGCATCGCCCTGGTGGTGCTGCTGCAGGTCATGGCGCTGCTGCGCAGGCCACGCTTCGATACACCCGCCGACCTCCAGGCCCGGCTGGCGCTGCTGGAGCAGAACATGCAGGCGCTGACACAAGCCAGCGCCCGCAGCGAGGCGGCCAGTGCGCGCATCGAACAGCAATTGCGGCTGTTCACCGAGACCACAGCGCAGGGGTTCGAGGCCTCGCGCCGCACCTTGGACGAAAAGCTGGACAAGACCGTGCACGAGTCGCGCAACGGCCGCCAAGAACTGCTGTCGGCCTTTGGCGCCTTCGAGGCCAAGCTGGAGCAGCGCCTGACCGGGTTCGACACCTCCATGGGCGGCCGCTTCAGCGGTCTGCAGCAGGCGCTGCTGGGCCGGCTGGACGAAGCGGGCAAGGCGCAGATGGCGCAGTTCGCCCAGGCGCAGAACGATGCCGCCGCCAACCGCAAGGAAACGACGGACACCCTCGTGGCGTTTCGCACCGAACTGACCGACACCCTCCAGCGCCTGTCGATGGAGACCCAGACCTCACGCGAAGCGCTGGCGCAAAGTTCGGTGGCCCTGGGGGCGCAGATTCAGGAGCGCTTCGAGGCCTTGGGCGGCGTGACCCAGCTCACGCTGGACTCGCTGAAGAACGACACCGGCAGCCAGTTGCGCATCATGTCCACCGCCCTGAAGGACCAGCTGGAGGGCAACGGCAACCAGATCCACAAGCAGTTCACCGCGCTGCAGGACACCGTGGCCCAGCAGTTGCAGGGCATGGTGCAGGGCTCGCAGCAAAACTCCGAGCAGTTGCGCGCCGCGCTGAACGAGCGGCTGGCCGCCATCCAGGCCGACAACACCGCCAAGCTCGAAGAAATGCGCCGCACCGTCGATGAAAAGCTGCACGCCACGCTGGAGCAGCGCCTGGGCGACTCGTTCAAGCTGGTCAGCGAACGGCTGGAGCAGGTGCACGCCGGGCTGGGCGAGATGAAGACGCTCGCGGGCAGCGTGGGCGACCTCAAGCGCGTGATGTCGAACGTGCGCACGCGCGGCACCTGGGGCGAGGTGCAGTTGGGCGCCATCATCGAAGGGCTGCTGACGGCCGAGCAGTTTGCCCGCAACGTCAAGACCGTGCCCGGCAGCAACGACCTGGTGGAATACGCCATCAAGATGCCCGGCAAGAGCGACGACCAGCCGGTCTGGCTTCCCATCGACTCCAAGTACCCGGTGGAGCACTACCAGCGGCTGATCGAAGCGCACGAGTCGCTCGACAAAACCCTCGCCCAGCAGGCCGCGACCGCGTTCGAGAGCTCCATCCGCCTCGAAGCCAAGAAGATTGCCGCCAAGTACGTGAGCCCGCCGCACACCACCGACTTTGCCATCCTGTTCCTGCCCACCGAAGGCCTGTTTGCCGAGGTGTGCCGCGTGCCCGGCATGGTCGAGGCCCTGCAGAACGACTACCGCGTGGTGGTGGCCGGGCCGACCACCCTGTCGGCCATGCTCAACAGCCTGCGCCTGGGCTTTCGCACCCTGGTCATCGAGAAGCGCTCGTCCGAGGTCTGGGGCATCCTGTCCACGGTCAAGACGGAGTTCAAAAAGTTTGGCGACATCGTCGATGCCACCCACAAGTCGATTGACGCCGCCGCCAACAAGTTCAAGGACATCGGCGTGCGCACGCGGGCCATCGAGCGCAAGCTGCGCGATGTCGAAGAGCTGCCGGGCGTGGCCACCCCCGGCATCGCCACCACGGATGTGCTGGGCATCGCCGAAAACGACAGCGCCGAGTGAGGCTTGCGCCCCTGCGGTCACCCGTACGGGGTGGCCAGCGCATCGGCGTGGGTCTGCGCCATGGCCCTGAAATCGCCTGAGACTCGATCATCCAGGGCCGCCGCGCTCCAAAAATCCCGCGCCAGCCCCCGCGCCTCGCGCCACACATCGAGCGTGGCGGCCGTGGGCGCCATGCGCGCCAGCCCCAGCTCCTGCGCCACCAGCTCACCCGCGATGGGCATGTAGAGCATGGGCAGCATGTCGTAGGTGGGCGAGAGACGCCAGTCGTCCTCCACCAGCACCAGGGAGATGTTGCCGTAGTGCCGGTCGGTGTTGCCGATGAGGCGGCCGTAGGCTTCGAGCAGGCGCAGCGTGCGGGCATCCTCGGGGGTGAGCAGGGCGCGCGCCTGCATGCGCTCGGCCGTGGCGGCCCAGTTGTCCACTTCGCCCACGTACTGCGCGTCGTACACCATGAGCGAGACCATGCCGATGCGCCCCGGCGGCGCGCCGGCCGGGGTGTCCTGCCAGAGCGCGCAGCGGTCGAAGCGCTCGGACTCCAGGAACACGCGGCCCGCGCGCTCGAACACCTGCGTGGGCGCGGCCGGCAAACCGGCCTGGGCCAGCACCTGCAGCGCCAGGTGCTCGCACAGCAGCAGGTCGCGCGTGCGCTGGTCGGCCGGGCTGTCGCCGCTGCTCGAAAACTTCACGATCACGCTGCGCCCCTGCGTGACACAGCAGAACTTGGGCTGCTCGCCACCGGCCGAGGAGCCGGGCAACTGGCCCTGCAGCGCGCTGCGGGCCAGCGCCGGATAGTCGTCGGCCGAGGCCGCCCGCGCCAGGCGCTGGCCCAGGGTGTGAAAGCGCGCCAGCGAAGCGTCGCCCACGATGAGGTTGCCGGGCAGGTCCTCGCCGCGCAGCGCCAGGGCGCGCAGCACGTCGTCGTCGGTCCAGTGGCGCGGGTCGGTAGGCAATTGCAGGTCGGGGTGCAGCTGCGCGAAGTTGCGGCCCATGAAGCCCTGCGGCCGCATGTCGGCCAGGAACCATGGCAGGCCGTCGTGGCGCTCGCTCACGCCGTCTTCTTCCTCCACCCAGAAGGCGCCGCCCGGCAGGGGCACCATGCGGCCGAACGGCGCCGGCACGCTGGCGGTGTCCACGCGCATGATGGGAATGTCTGCCCCTATCCCCGCCACCACGCGCGGCAGCAGGTAGCGCTGCGAGCGCGCCGCCCCCACCTTGCGCACCCGGCCCGCACGCACCAGCGGTGCCAGCGTGCGCGACACCGTGGGCTGGCTCACGCCAAGCGCATCCATCAACTGCGCACTCGTTGCCACGCCGCCGTGGCGGCGCAGGGTCTGCAGAAGGCTCTCAGCGTGGAGGGATAGTGCTGCCATGTTGCATTATATGAATAGATATTATTGTGATTTCTCCATTCTGAAAAAGCCTAGATATGAATAGATAAATTTGCTCATGAGTGTGATGCTCATATCGCCGCAAGCCGCAGGCGTACCAGGCGAACGCGCCTGTCGGGCGGGCGCGATGGGACGGCGTGCAGTGACACCTGTTGGGCGATTTTCAGAGTGGTGGGTCAGAATTTCAGCACCACCTTGCCGAACGGACCGCGCGCCAGATGCTCCAGCGCCAAGGGGAGCTCTGTGTAGTCATATTCAGCGGCAATCACCGGTTGCAGGCCGGTGGCATCGACCGCGCGAACCAGTTCTTCCAGCGCCCGGCGGTGCCCCACGCTGATGCCCTGAATGGTGGGGCGCCCCATGATCACGGGAAAGACCGAGCTGCTAATCTGGTCGCCCTCGAGGATGCCAATCACCGAGGCACGGCCACCTTGCCCCAGCGCTTGCACCGAGCGGCCCAGGTTGGCCCCGCCCACAATCTCCAGCACATGGTCCACGCCCCTTCCACCAGTGAATTCGCGCGCGGCGCTGACCCAATCGGCCGAACCCTGGCGGTTGATGCCATGGCTGGCCCCCAGTGCACGGGCTTGCTCCAGCTTGTGCTCGCTGCCCGACACCACGATGACCTGCGCGCCATGGGCTCGGGCGATTTGCAGTCCAAACAAGGCCACCCCGCCCGTGCCATGCACCAGCACCGTCTGCCCGGCCCGCAAGGCACCGGTTTCCACCAGCGCGAACCATGCCGTCAGTCCGGCGCAGGGCAAGGTGCTGGCCTGCGCCGCCGTGAGCGTGCGCGGCGCCGCCACGGCCCAGTGTTCGTTGAGCAGCACATGGCTGGCGAGCATGCCCGGGCCGGTGCCGCCGAGTGCGAACGCATCCGCGGGGCAGACGCCATCCATCCAGCCGGCCCAGAAGGTACTGACGATGCGGTCCTCGGCACGCCAGCGCGTCACGCCCTCACCCGTCGCAATGACGGTGCCGCACATGTCCGATGCGGGGGTGAAGGGCATGGTCAGCGGCATGCCCATGCCGTTGTCGACCATCAGCTTGTCCCGGTAATTCAGAGAAACGGCTTCCACCCGCACCAGCACCTCGCCCGGACCGGGGCGGGGCAGCGGATGGTTTTCCAGGCTCAGGTGGTGGGCGCCGTAACGGCTGAGTTGCCAGCGCTGCAGGGTGTTGGACATGGTGCTTCTTTCATTTCAGGGTTGAGAAGGTTCGCAAAACGAAGCACAATGGTATTGACGCCAAACAATCTCCAGTGGCGCAATTTATTCTTATGACTGTTGACTTTATTGATCCAATAATGGGTTTTCATGGGCACAACGAATGACCGTCTGAGCGGCATCGAAGACTTTGTCGCGGTGGTGGATGCCGGCAGTTTTGCGCTGGCGGCGCGGCGGCGGCAACTGACACGCTCGGCCGTGGCCAAGAGCATTGCCCGGCTGGAAGCGCGGCTGGGAACCCGCCTGTTTCTTCGCACCACCCGCAGCCAGAGCCTGACGGAGGACGGCCAGGCCTACTACGAGCACTGTCAGCGTGCATTGGCAGAGCTGGACGCTGCGGACGCCAACATGGATGCCGCGCGCCGTGCGCCCACAGGCCGTGTGCGCCTGAGCATGCCGGTGCTGTTTGGCCGCCTGTGTGTGGGGCCCTTGCTGCTGGAACTGGCGCAACGCTACCCCCAACTGGTGCTTGAGGCATCGTTCTCCGACCGCCGCAGCGATCTGGTGGGCGAGGGTGTTGACCTGGCTGTCCGCAGCGGGCCGCTGCCCGACAGCACGGCCTATGTGGCGCGGCGCCTGGGCGTGCAACGCATGGTGATGTGCGCCTCCCCGTCCTACTTGCAGGCACATGGCCGACCCCGCAACATGGACGAGCTGACCGGGCATCAGTGCATCGTCTACGGGCGTGATGGCCATACCAAGCCCTGGGAGTTTCACGACGCGCGCGGCCTGCGGGTCGAGGTGCCGACGACCTCCCGTTTGTGCTTTGACGACCTCCAGATGATTGCCAGTGCGACGCTGGCCGGCGTTGGTCTGGCCCGTCTGCCAGCGTGGCTGGTGGCCGATGCATTGCGCGACGGCCGTCTGGTGCAGCTGTTCGACGAGCCGCAACCCTTTGGCTACGAACTGAATGTGGTGTGGCCCCACACCCGCTACCTGCCGCTGAAGACCCGCGTGGTGGTGGACTTGATGCTGGAAAGACTCCCGCCGTTGCTCGCTGCTATTTGAAGCACCCGCCAGGGCCAGTGCACACGAGGCCATGGGATGGGTGTCAGCGCGCCAGGACAGGCGCCGCGCGCACCGGGCTGTACATCCCCAGAATCAGCCCCAGCACCACCGACCACAGCGCCGCCAGGCCGATGCGCCAGTCCGGCGGCAGCGCAAAGGTAACGGCGTGCGCGGGCACCCAGAACCAGGCCAGGCTCCACAGGCCCCGGTCGATGTGCTGCCAGCCGCGGGTGCCGCTGATGCGGTTGTTGAGCCAGCGGTGGCCCAGCACCAGCAGCGGGCCGAACTGCAGGTTGATGGCCACCGAGGTGGCCAGCGCCAGCAGCAGCGGCTCGCCCTGCGGCAGCCAGCCGTGGGCGGTAAGCGCCTGCACAAAGCCCGCGTAGCCCACGAAGGCCACTTTGATCGGCACGGCCAGCAGCGCCCACTTGGCCATCTTGCGCCACCACAGGCCGCCGCCCAGCGGCCAGTGCACGCGCCGCGCCGCCAGCCAGGCACCCAGCAGGTCGCCCAGCGTGCCGAGCACGGCGAACTGCAGCATGGCCATGGCCAGGGGCTGGGCGCGCACCAGGGCGAGGTAGGCGTCCATCACACTCAGCCGTTGATGTTGAGCAGTTGCGGCTGGGTGTATTCGAGCAGGCCGTCCAGGCCAAACTCCACGCCCACGCCCGACATCTTGCTGCCGCCGAACGGGCAGTGCGGCAGCACCTCGGCATGGCCGTTGACCCAGACCGTGCCGCATTCCAGGCGCGGCGCCAGGGCCGTGGCGGCCTGCACCTCGCCCCAGACCGATCCGCCCAGGCCCATGCTGCTGGCGTTGGCCAGCGCCACGGCTTCATCGACCGTGCGGTAGGCAATGACGGGCAGCACAGGGCCGAACTGTTCTTCGTCCACCAGGCGCGCGCCGTTGGTGAGGCCCGCGACGATGGTGGGCGCGTAGAAGTAGCCCGGCCGGTCCAGCCGCTGGCCGCCGCAGACGATGCGCGCGCCCTGGGCGCGGGCGTCTTCCACAAGCGCCTCGACGCGCGCGAGCTGCGGCGCGTTCTGCACCGGGCCGAAGGTGACGCCCGGCTCCAGGCCGCCGCCGAGCACCTGGCGCGCGGCGATGGCGGCGAGCTGCTCGCACACGGCATCGACCTGGCTTTCGTGCACATACAGGCGCTTGAGCGCGGCGCAGGTCTGGCCCATGTTGAGGAAGGCGGTGGCGAACAGGCCCTCGGCGATCGCGGCGGTGTCGGTGCCCGGCAACACGATGGCCGCATCGTTGCCGCCCAGCTCCAGCGTCAGGCGCTTGAGGTTGCCCGCCGCGCGCCGCATGATGTCCTGGCCGGTGCGTGTGGAGCCGGTGAACACCAGCTTGGCGATGCCCGAGTGCTCGGCCATGGCCTGGCCCACCTCGGCCTCGCCCACCACGCTGTTGACCAGGCCTGCAGGCAGCACGGTGGCCATGATCTGCACCAGGCGCAGCGTGGACAGCGGCGTGAACGGCGAGGGCTTGATGACCACCGCATTGCCCGCGCGCAGCGCCGGCATGATGTGCCACACGGCGATCATCAACGGCCAGTTCCACGGCGTGATCGATCCGACCACGCCCAGCGGCTTGCGGTGCAGCTCGATGCGCTTGCCTTCGCGCGCCTCGATCACTTCGACCGGAATCTCCAGCGCGGCGGCGGCGCGCGTCCAGGCCACGGCGCCGCCCACTTCCATCTGCGCCAGCGCCAGGGGCTTGCCCTGCTCGCGCAC
>JAANMX010000519.1_pt1 | contig 51145 bp, 47 predicted proteins | sample 7279681 | NCBI WGS metagenome assembly JAANMX01 (sample SAMN14094542, study PRJNA606508) | bioreactor metagenome | isolation source: A lab-scale SPAN reactor treating ammonium-rich wastewater day 351 | place: Ireland: Galway | collected 2018-01-01
CGGTGGCCGTGGCGCCTGCGACGGCCGAAGCGAAGCCCGCGCCGCGTCGCGTGGTGCGCCGCGCGTCGCCGCCGGCTGCGGCGGCCCCCAAAGACGATGCCCGCATCGAGGTGATCCGCGGTGTGCAGCGTTCCACGACCGACCTGTAAGCGCAGAGAGGCAAGCATGAGCATGACGAAGCAGACGGCGGTCGCCGCGGCACTGGCGCTGCTGGGCATCGCCCCGGCGGGTGCCCAGCAGCCCGGACAGCGCGCTCCGGCGGTGATCAAGGGTACGACGCAGGCCAGGCCGGTTTTCGTGCCACAGGCCGTGCCGCAGGCCGGCCCGCAGACGCTGCCCGACGGCGACATTCCGAGCGAGATCGGCCCGGCGATGTCGCTGGTGGTCGGCAAGTCGACGCTGGTGCGCCTGCCCGCGCCGATCGAGCGCATCTCGGTCGGCAACCCGGCGGTCGCCGACGTGACGCTGATCAGCGCGCGCGAACTCTACCTGCTCGGCAAGACCTTCGGCTCGACCAACGTCATCATGTGGCGTCGCAACGCGCCGACGACGATCATCGACGTTTCGGTGGGGGCCGATTCGAGCGCGCTCGAGCAGCGCCTGCGCGCGCTGCTCCCGGGCGAGGACATCAAGGTGCAGTCGGCTTCCGATTCGCTGGTGCTGTCGGGGCTGGTGTCGAGCGCGCTGAAAGCCTCCCAGGCCGTGGAGGTCGCCGAGTCCTTCGTGCGCACCTATTCGCGCGGCCTGCAGCTGCAGGTGGTGGCCGGCGACCAGGTGGCGCGCCAGGGGCAGGCGATCTCGGTGGACCAGAAGGAAGTGGTCAGCCAGTCCGGCGGCAGTCGCAAGGCGCAGGAACCGAAGGTCATCAACATGCTGCGCATCGCGCAGCCGCAGCAGGTGATGCTCGAAGTGAAGGTCGCCGAGGTGTCGAAGAACCTGCTCGACAAGCTCGGCGTGAGCCTCGATGCGGCGCGTACCGGCGGCAACTGGCGCTATTCGATTCTCAGCAACCTGCTGTCGGATTCGGCCGGCCTGCTCGGCGCCACGCGCAACAACACCTCGCTGGTGGTCGATGCCGAACGGCGCGACGGCCTGATCAAGGTGCTCGCCGAGCCGAACATCGTCGCGATCAGCGGCCAGGAGGCGAGTTTCCTGGCCGGCGGCAAGATTTTCATCCCGGTGGCGCGCGAGAACAACGCGACCGGGGGCACGACGATCACGCTCGAGGAGAAGGAGTTCGGCGTCGGCCTGAAGTTCACGCCGGTGGTCCTCGATGGCGGGCGCATCCACCTGAAAGTGGCGCCCGAAGTCTCCGAGTTGTCGCAGACGGGTTCGCCGTTCACCACCATCAACGGCGTCACCGCGGTCTTGCCGAGCTTCACCACGCGGCGCGCGCAGACCTCGGTGCAGTTGATGGACGGCCAGAGCCTGGCGATCGCCGGCCTGATCAAGAACAACGTCACCGAGACGGTACGCCGGCTGCCGGTGCTCGGCGAATTGCCGGTGCTGGGCGCGCTGTTTCGCAGCAGCGAGTTCCAGACCGATCGCACCGAGTTGATGTTCCTGATCACGCCGCGGCTGGTCAGACCCCTTGGGCCCGAGGTGGCGCTGCCGACCGACGCGTTCACGCCGCCGTCGCGCAGCGAGTTCTTCCTGAACGGCCAGCTCGAAGGCGGCGGCAGCGGCGACGTGCCGCCGGACCGGCCGGCGCAGCCGCAGCAGCAGCCCACGGCCCCGGCGCCGCGCGGCGCGGCCGACGCCGCGCCGTCGGCCGGCGGCTTCTCGATGAAATGAGCAAGGAGACGAGCATGCAAGGCAAGGTTCGACACAGGGCCGCGGCTGCGATCGCCGTCTCGCTCGCAGCAGTGCTTCTGGCGGCTTGCGCAGGATTGCCGCCGGTGGAAACCCAACGGCTCGACGCGCACTTCGGCGATGCCGTGCGCCAGGCGCGCGCGCAGCAGACGCTGAACCCCGAAGCGTCGCGCAACACCGATCCGGTGGCGGGCATCGACGGTGTCGCGGCCCAGAACACGATCGAGCAGTACCAGAAGGGTTTCAGGGAGCCGCCGCCGACCTTCAACATCCTCGGCATCGGCGGCACTTCGGTGTCGCCGTGACCGGGTCGTTCCACTGTCATCGCACAGGCTGCTCCGGATGACCATCAAGCTCACCCTGTTCGCGCCGACTTCCGACGGCCTTGCGGAACTGGTGCGCCAGCTGCCGCCCGCAGAGGACTCGATCGGCGTATCGTCCGCACTCGGCCGGGCCGACGAACTCGCCGCCGAGATCGAGCGCGGTCGCCCGGACCTCGTCGTGGCCGACCTGCCAGTGCTCGGCGATGCGGACCTGCGGCGCATCGAGGGCGCATTGAACGACTCGCCGGCGACCTCGGTGATCGTGCTTTCGCCCGAGCGCTCGCCCGAATACCTGCTGCAGGTGATGCGCAGCGGCGTGCGCGAAGTGGTGCCGACGCCGCTGGCCAACGGCGAACTGAAGGCGGCATTCGCGCGCCAGTTCGAGCGAGTGCTGGCGCGCCGCGGCAGTGCCCGCAAGGGGCGCGTCTTCGCGTTCCTGCCGGCCAAGGGCGGCAGCGGCTCGACTTTCCTGTCGACCAACCTGGCGTATGCGCTCGCCGAACGCGGCCAGCGCGTCGCGTTGATCGACCTGAACCTGCACTTCGGTGACGCGGCCCTGTTCCTGAGCGAGGTGCGTCCGGCGATCACGATTGCCGACCTCGCGCGCGACGTCTCGCGGCTCGATCCGACCTTCCTCGAATCGAGCATGATGGAGGTGGCCCCGAACCTGCGCGTGCTGCCGGCACCCGACACGCCGGAAGGTGCGATGGACGTGACCCCGGCAGCGGTCGAGCGCATCCTGTCGGTGGCGCGCGAGCGCTTCGACTTCGTGCTGCTCGACATGGGCCGGCTGCTCGACGGCGCCGCGGTGCGCGCGCTCGACCAGGCCGAGGCGCTGTACCTGACGCTGCAGCTGACCTTGCCCTTCATCCACGACGCCCGGCGACTGCTCACGCTGCTCGCCACGCTCGGCTACGCGCGCGAGAAGCTGCACGTGATCGTCAACCGCTGGGAGAAGGGCGGCGAGATCACCTCGGCCGACGTGCAGCGCGCGCTCGGCACCCCGGTGGATCTCGAAGTTCCGAACAGCTTCGCCGCGGTGGCGCACGCCATCAACCATGGCGTACCCATCCTCCGGAGCGCACCGCGCGATCCGGTGTCGAAGGCATTGCTCACGCTGGCGGATCGGCTGGCGCCGCAGGCGGCCGCGCGCAAGCGCAGCTGGCTCGGCCTGTCGCTGTGAAAGGTGCATCATGTCGTTGCGCGAAAGACTGAACACGATCCAGATGTCGCAGCCGTCCGGCGCGGCAATCCTCGCGGGCGCCGAGAGCGCCGCCTACCGTGCGTTGCGCACCGACCTGCACACGCAGTTGCTCGATCGCGTCGACGTCGAGGTGATGGGCCGGATGACGCCCGAGCGGCTGCGCGAGGAGCTGCGCATCCTGGTCGAGCGCCTGATCGGCGAGGCCGGCGCGGCGCTGAACGCGGGCGAGCGCAAGCAGATCGTCGTCGACATCCAGAACGAGATCATGGGGCTCGGCCCGATCGAACCGCTGCTGGCCGACCCGACGGTTTCGGACATCCTGGTCAACACCCACAAGTCGGTGTACGTCGAGCGCGCAGGGCGCCTGGAGCCGACGACGATCCGCTTCGACAGCGACGAGCACCTGATGAAGGTGATCGACAAGATCGTCTCGCGCGTGGGCCGGCGCGTCGACGAATCGAGCCCGATGGTCGACGCGCGGCTGCCCGACGGCTCGCGCGTGAACGCGATCATCCCGCCGCTGGCGATCGACGGGCCGCTGCTTTCGATCCGGCGTTTTGCAGCGGTGCCGTTGAAGATGGACGACCTGGTCCGGCACAAGTCGCTGCCGGCGGAGGTGGCGGCGCTGCTCGGCGGCATGGTCAGGGCAAAGCTGAATCTGCTGATTTCGGGCGGCACCGGCACCGGAAAGACCACGTTGCTGAACGTGCTCTCGAGCTACATCCCGGACACCGAACGCATCGTCACGATCGAGGATGCGGCGGAACTGCAGTTGCAGCAGCCCCACGTCGTGCGGCTGGAAACGCGCCCGCCCAACATCGAGGGCAAGGGCGAAGTCACGCAGCGCGCGCTGGTGCGCAACAGCCTGCGCATGCGCCCCGACCGGATCATCATCGGCGAGGTGCGCGGGGCCGAGACGCTCGACATGCTGCAGGCGATGAACACCGGCCACGAGGGATCGATGGCCACGGTGCACGCGAACGCGCCGCGCGATGCGCTGACCCGCGTCGAAAACATGCTCGGCATGGCCGGCATGCAGTTGTCGCCGAAGGCGATGCGCCAGCAGATCGCTTCGGCACTGACGGCGGTGCTGCAGGTCGGGCGCCTCAGCGATGGCAAGCGCAAGGTCGTGAGCCTGTCGGAGATCACCGGCCTGGAAGGCGACGTGATCACGATGCAGGAGATCTTCGTCTTTCGCCAGACCGGCGTGCAGGCCGACGGCCAGGTCGTCGGACGTTTCCACGCCACCGGCGTGCGCCCGAAGTTCCTCGAGCGGCTCCTGGTGCGTGGCATCGAGCTGCCCGACGACATGTTCGATCCGGGTCGGACCTACGAATGAGCGCCTGAACGGCGGCAACGGGAGCGACGATGGACTGGGGCTTCTCGATCTTCCTGCTGGTCTGCTTCCTCGCGGTGGTGCTGCTGCTCGAGGGCGGATTCCTGCTCTGGCGCGACACCAGCAGCGCGGAAGTGCGTCAGCTCGAGCGCCGGTTGCGTGCCTTGCACGCCGGCGGGCATGGTGTCCAGGCTTCGTCGCTGATCAAGGCACGCGAGGCCGACCAGGTCGGCGTTCTCGGCAAGCTGCTGCTGGCGCTGCCGCGCGTGGGCAGCCTGGAGAAGATGCTGCAGCAGGCCGGGATCGTGATGAAGACCTCGCGTTTTCTCGCCACGACCGCGCTGCTGATGGTGGCGGTGTTCCTGGTGCTGCTCGCACTGCGCCAGCCGCTGTGGCTGGCGACGATGCTCGGCCTGGGAGCAGTGCTGCTGCCGTTCCTGTGGCTGGGCATGGCGCGCAACCGGCGGCTCAAGCGGCTCGAGGCGCAACTGCCCGACGCGGTCGAACTGATCGCGCGCGCACTGCGTGCCGGGCACGCGTTCCCCACCGCACTGCAGATGGTGGCCGAGGAACTGCCGGATCCGATCGGCGGCGAGTTTGCCTCCGCGTTCGAGGAGGTGAATTACGGCCTGCCGATCTCGGACGCGATGCTGAACCTGGCCGCGCGCGTGCCGGTGGAAGACCTGCGTTTTTTTGCGGTGGCCGTGGTGCTGCAGCGCGAAACCGGCGGCAACCTCGCCGAGATCCTCGACAACATCGGCCGGCTGATCCGCGAGCGCTTCAAGCTCTACGGCACCGTACGCGTGTTAAGTGCCGAGGGGCGCATGTCGGCCTGGGTGCTGACGCTGCTGCCGTTCGTCGCCGCGCTGGCGTTGAACCTGGTGAGCCCGGGCTTCATGGAAGTGCTGTGGAAGGATCCGGCCGGTGTCCAGCTGATCATGTTCGCGCTGGGCGCAATGGTCGTCGGCATCTTCTGGATGTGGCGCATCGTGAAGATCAGGGTCTAGGAGCCGGCGATGGAAACCAACACGATGTACCTGGTGCTCGCGGCGCTGTTCGTCGCGGTCTTCGGCTTCGTCTACGGCGTTGGCGGATTCCTCTTGCGCGGCCGCGGTGTGCGCGGCCGCCTTCAGGAGGTCGTCGGCAGGAGTGCGCTCGAAGGTGCCGCCGACGTTCCCCAATGGCGCACGCGCGTGGCGCGGGCGGCGGGGCCCATGGCGAAGCTCGCTGCGCCGAAGAAGGACGAGGAGATCGGCCGCATCCGCGCGAAGTTCATGAACGCGGGTTTCCGCGACGAGTCGGCGCCGATCATCTATTTCGCGGCCAAGGCGCTGCTGGCGGTGGCGTTTCCGGTGGCGTTGTTGCTGTTCACCGGTGTGCGCAACTGGGAGGGCAACGAGCCGATGCTGGCGCTGCTCGCCGCGGCTGCGTTCGGCTACTACCTGCCGAACGGCGTGCTGGCGCGCCTCACCGAGATGCGCCAGCGGGAGTTGTTCGAGGCGTTTCCGGACGCCCTCGACCTGATGATCGTCTGCGTGGAATCGGGTCTTTCGCTCGATGCGGCGATCGCGCGCACCGCGTCCGAGATCCATGTGCGCAGTCCGAAGCTGTCCGAGGAACTCACGCTGGTAGGGCTCGAACTGCGCCTGGGCGCCACGCGCGAGCGCGCGCTGCGCAACCTGGCCGCCCGCACCGGGCTGGACGAGATTTCCAGCTTCGTCGCGATGATGCTGCAGGCCGACCGCTTCGGCACCAGCATCGGTGATTCGATGCGCGTGCAGGCCGATGCGTTGCGCGTGCGCCGCCGCCAGCGCGCCGAGGAGCAGGCCGCGAAGATCCCGCTGAAGATGCTGTTTCCGCTGATCTTCTGCATCTTCCCTTCGCTGCTGCTGGTGCTGATGGGGCCGGCAATGATCCAGATCTACCGGATCCTGCTGCCGACGATGGGTGGTGGTTGAGATGGAATGCGTTCGCGAAGTCGGGCCGGTTCAAGGATCGCCGCGCTGTCCAGTTGTGGCGAACGGGGAACAAACGGGGAAATCGACATGAAATCGATCAGTTCGGTGTTTTTCGGAGCGTTTGTCGCAGCGGCCATCGCAGGTTGCGGAAGTGGTGGGGGGCAGAGGGAGTTCGCGGACGCGGATGTGGACGCGGGTGGCGGCTCTGGCGCGGTGGCGAAGGCGATCCAGGTACGTATCGGTACCGGCAACGAGTGGGTCAAGGTCGTCGAGCCGGAGCGCTATGACATCGTCCCGGTGTTCAACGAGACGGCCTATGGCGTTGTGGTCACGGATTCGGTTGGCAATCCGGTGCAGGGCGTCGCGTTGAAGGCAACGGTGTTCGGCACGCGGTATCGGACGGGTAGCTGGGAGCTGGCAGGCCCCTCCTGGCGTCAAAGGGTCGATGGAGAGTGCGCGGGTGAGGACGTCAACGAGAACCTGGTGCTCGACTCGGGTGAGGACATCAGTCGGGATGGCCAGCTGACGCCGGGCAACGTCGGAACGGCGTACTTCGGCGCGGAGGGTGAGGCGAAGACGATGACGACCGACAACAAGGGCAGCGCACTGGTGAGAGTGCGCTATCCGCGTGATCGAAATGAGTGGGTCGAGGTCAAACTGCGCGTGACCGCCACGGTCTCGGGAACCGAGACATCGGAGAGCCGGGTCTTCTGGCTCCCTGTGCTTCCTGACGACTTGGGGCTCGGAGGCAGACTTCCGACTGTCCCGCCGCCCGGCCAGATGATCTTCAACGGCTCGTCGTACGACAGCTTCAGCCCGTATGGGACCGGTGCGTGCCCGATGTGAGGTACCCGGGTGAGGCCGAGGGAGACATTATGAAAAACGATCCAGTTCGTTGCCTGACGATGTCCAGCGTCTGTGCCGTGGCGCTGATCACCGGCTGCGCAACCGCGCCCGGCGTCGTCGAACTCGATTCGCGCAACACGAAGATCGAGCCACTGTACCGGATCGAGCAGCCGGCGGGCACGGCGGCCGGGCAGGCCGCGGTGGGTCGCATGCTTCTGGCCGAAGGGCGTCTCGACGCTGCGATCAAGCGCTTCCGCAATGCGCTCGCGCTCGAACCGGGCTACGTCGAAGCGCTCAACGGACTGGGCGTGGCGCTTGCACGGAACGGACGCTACGAGGAGGCGGTCGCGAGCTTCCGCACGGCGCTGGCGGCCGCGCCCGATTCGGCGCATCTGCTGAACAACCTCGGTCTCGCGCAACTCAAGGCCGGAAGCCTGCAGCAGGCGTCGGTGTCGCTCGGGCGCGCGCTCGAACTCGAGCCGCACGATGCGCGCACGCGCGAAAACGTGCACCAGTTGACCGAGGCGCGCGAACGTGCCGCACGGGAGCCGGTCGCGGCACTCACGATGAGACCGGATGACACGGCCGGGACCTCGCAGGTGACGGCGGAGACGGTAGCGGTCGCTGCACCTGTGCCTGTCCCTGCGCCCCGGGTGCAACCGGAGCACAGCCCGGGCTTCGAGGTCGTGCTGGCGAAGTCCAGCGACAGCGTGCTGGTGCAGGTTGCGCCGGCCGTCTACGAGATCAGGCCGATCGCCGCCACGCAGTCGACGGCGGCGGTGTCTGCAAGGGGGTCCATCGTGCCGGTGACCGAGGCCAGGCCGGTGGCGACGCGGGCCTCGTTGGTCGCGATCGATCGCCTCGAGGTGAGCAATGGCGCCGGGACGAACCGCCTCGCGACGCGCACCGCACGGCGGCTCGCGCAGATGGGCGCTGCGGTGGCGCGCGTTACGAACTACCCGGACTTCGGCCGCCCGTACACCGAAATCCACTACCGTGACGGACACGCCGAGAGCGCGACGAGGCTCGGCGATCGCCTGCCGGTCGAGGCGAAGCTGGTCAGTGTCGACGGGCTGCGCGCCGACGTCGATGTTCGCCTGGTCGTGGGGCGCGACATGGTGCGCAGCGAGGTCGCTGCCTGGTGGAACGAGACCCTCGACCTCGCCCGCGCCGAAGGCGACGAGGGGCGCCGCACGGGCGGCTGGCGCCATCTGTAGGCGCCGATCACCGGCTCAGGCCCCCGGTGCCCGCTCGAGCAGTCGCACCAGCGTCGTCAGCGCCCGGTTCACCGGCGTCGCCACACCGAGCGCCTGTCCGCGCCGCGCCACGTAGCCGTTGAGCGCGTCGATCTCGGTCGACCGTCCGCGCGCCAGGTCCTGCGCGGTCGACGAGTTTGCCGCGCGCATCGCTTCGCCCAGACGCATCGCCGCTTCGTAGAGGACGTCGGCGCCGGCCAGCGCGACGCCGTCGCCCTGCGCCACCGCGACACACTCGCCGATCGCCTCGCGCATCAAGGCGCGCACCTGCGCATCGTCCAGCATCGCTCCGTAGCGCGCGCGGCCCAGCCCCGAGATCGCGTTGAACGCGCAGTTCATGACGAGCTTGGTCCAGAGTTCGCCGCGCAGGTCGGCCTCGAGGCGGCTGGGTACGCCGGCGCCCTCGAACCAGGCGGCGACGTGACGGGCGCGGCTCGACGGCTGCGCCGCTGCCGCCACCGGGCTCGCGATGGCGTGGCCCGGCGCGCCCTGGTCGCCTGCGAACCCGGGCCGTGCGCCGTATTCACCGATCACCAGGTCACCGCGCCCCGCATGCAGCAGGTGGCCCGGCGCCGGCATCGAGGCCGCCACGTAGACCACCGCACCCAGCGCATCGACGCCGGCCTCGCGAAGCCGCAGCACGTTGTCGACGCCGTTCTGCAGGCTGACCAGCAGGGCATCGGCGCGCAGCAGCGGTGCGAGCGTGCGTGCGCCCTCGTCGGTGTCGCGCGTCTTCACGGAAAAGAGGACGAGATCGGCTTCGCGAACGGCGTCGGGCGTGGTTTCGGCGCCGACGTGCACCCGCCGCGTTGTGCCCGGGCTGTCGAAGAGCAGGCCGTCGCGCCGGATCGCCTGCACGTGCGTGGCCCGCCCGATCAGCGTCACCGGCGCGCCGGCTTCGGCCAGCTTTGCACCGAAGTAGCAGCCGACCGCGCCGGCGCCGTATACGGCCACGCGCGGCCAGGAACGTGGTTGCATCAGGGGTCCGTCCATGTCGTGATGTCCGCGGTCGATGGTAACGCGGTCGTTCGGCTCATGCGCTCGGGCGCATCCGCGTGCCGCCGGGCCGCCACGCGGCAGATTGACGCTGTCCCTCCCGAAGCGGAGAACTGACCAACGGTGGTCAATGATGCCCGCTGAAGGTGTTCCCGAATGGCCGCAACCGTCGTGAATCTCCATGAAGCCAGGACCAGGCTCTCGCTGCTTGTCGAACGCGCGGCCGCCGGCGAGACGATCGTGATCGCGAAGGCGGGCAGGCCGATGGCGAGGCTCGTGCCTGTGCAAAACGGGCGTCGGATCCGTCCTGGGTCACTGCGCGGCCGCGTTCACGTCCCCGAGGATTTCGATCCCGGCCTGATTGCCGATGCCGCCGAAGCCGACGGGCATCTCCCGCTTCCCATTCTGCGCGAGCATCTGGGCGTTGTCGCACAGTTGCCGCGGCATCTCGCGACCCCTTCGGCCGGCTCCTCGTGGCGCAGAGCCTCGCGGAACCGACGTCGTTGCCGACGGCCGACGCAGCCCTCACCCGCACCGGTTCGACCGTCCGCCTGGTCCGGGCCCGCCGGCCTGCCCCCCGATTTGTGCTTAACTTGCGCTTTTTTCCGGCGAGCGCCCGCGCGCCGGTCGCTGCTTCATCTGCCTGGACCCCCGACATGCAATTCCGTTTCCCGATCGTCGTCATCGACGAGGACTGGCGCGCCGATTCCGCCAGCGGCCTGGGCATCCGTGCCCTTGCCAAGGCGATCGAGGATCAGCACTGGGAGGTGGTGGGCGGCTTCACCTACATCGACGTGTCGATGGTCGCCAACCAGGCCGCGCGCGCGTCGGCCTTCATCGTGTCGATCGACGACGAGGAACTCGGCGACGACGGCGCCGAGAGCAAGGCGGTGGCCGACCTGCGCAAGTTCATCCACGAGACGCGCCGGCGCAACGCCGACATTCCGATCTTTCTCTTCGGCGAGACGCGCACGTCGCAGCACATCCCGAACGAGATCCTCAAGGAGCTGCACGGCTTCATCCACATGTTCGAGGACACGCCGGAGTTCGTCGCGCGCTACATCATCCGCGAGGCGACGAACTACCTGAACTCGCTGGCGCCGCCGTTCTTCAAGGCGCTGGTGAACTACGCCCACGACGGCTCGTATTCGTGGCACTGCCCGGGACACTCGGGCGGCGTGGCGTTCCTGAAGAGCCCGGTGGGCCAGATGTTCCATCAGTTCTTCGGCGAAAACATGCTGCGCGCCGACGTCTGCAATGCGGTCGACGAACTGGGCCAGCTGCTCGATCACACCGGCCCGGTGGCGGCCTCCGAGCGCAACGCCGCGCGCATCTTCAACGTCGACCACCTGTTCTTCGTGACCAACGGCACGTCCACGTCGAACAAGATCGTCTGGCACTCCACGGTGGGCAGCGACGACGTGGTGCTGGTGGACCGCAACTGCCACAAGTCGATCCTGCACGCGATCACGATGACGGGAACGATCCCGATCTTCCTGCAGCCCACGCGCAATCACTACGGAATCATCGGCCCGATTCCGCTCGAGGAGTTCGATCCGGCCAGCATCCAGAGGAAGATCGACGCGAACCCGCTGATCAGGGACAAGACGGCGCGCCCGCGCGTGATGACGATCACGCAGTCGACCTACGACGGCGTGATCTACAACGTGGAGACGATCAAGCGCACGCTGGGCAGCTACATCGGGAACCTGCACTTCGACGAGGCGTGGCTGCCGCACGCGACGTTCCACCCGTTCTATCACGAGTTCCACGCGATCGGGCCGAACCGGCCGCGCAGCGACGACGCGATGATCTTCTCGACCCAGTCCACGCACAAGCTGCTCGCGGGGCTGTCGCAGGCCTCGCAGATCCTGATCCAGGACTCCGGGAAGAAGCAGTTCGACCGGCATCGGTTCAACGAAGCGTTCCTGATGCACACCTCGACCAGTCCGCAGTACGCGATCATCGCCTCGTGCGACGTGGCCGCGGCGATGATGGAACCACCGGGGGGCACCGCGCTGGTCGAGGAGTCGATCTTCGAGTCGCTGGAGTTCCGTCGCGCGATGCGCAAGGTCGACGACGAATTCGGCCAGGACTGGTGGTTCAGGGTCTGGGGGCCGAAAGACCTCGCCGAGACCGGCATCGGCAGGCGCGAGAACTGGTTCCTGCGCTCGAGCGACAAGTGGCACGGCTTCGGCAAGCTGGTCACCAATTTCACGATGCTCGATCCGATCAAGGCAACCATCGTGACCCCGGGCCTGGACATCACCGGCCGCTTCGCGCCGTGGGGCATTCCGGCCTCGATCGTCACCAAGTACCTGGCCGAGCACGGCGTGGTGGTCGAGAAGACCGGCCTGTACTCGTTCTTCGTGATGTTCACGATCGGCATCACCAAGGGCCGCTGGAACACGCTGGTCACCGAATTGCAGCAGTTCAAGAGCGACTACGACACCAACCAGCCGCTGTGGCGCGTGATGCCCGAGTTCGTGCAGGCGCATCCGGCCTACGAGCGCGTGGGGCTGCGCGACCTCGCCTCGCAGATCCACGAGCAGTACCGCAGCTCCGACATCGCGCGGGTGACCACCGAGATGTACCTGTCGAGCATGCAGCCGGCGATGAAACCGTCGCAGGCCTTCGAGTGCCTGGCGCACCGGCGCGTCGACCGCGTGCCGATCGACGCGCTGGAGGAGCGGATCACCACGATGCTGGTGACCCCGTATCCGCCGGGCATTCCGCTGCTGATTCCGGGTGAACGCTTCAACCGGCCGATCGTGGAGTACCTGAAGTTCGCGCGCGACTTCAATGCGCGCTTCCCCGGTTTCGAGACCGACGTGCACGGTCTGGTCGTCGAACGCGAGGACGGCGTCGACCGCTACTACGTCGACTGCGTGAAGGCGTGAAACCGCGCGGGCGGGAATCCGGCAGGCTGCGATCCGTGCCGCCCCGTCAGACGTCGACCGAGCGCGGCGCGGCGGGCGGCGCGACGTGCACGAGGCGCGTGCCGGCGATGATGTCGTGCAGTGCGCGACGATCGCCGTCGACCAGCGTCCACGCGTAGGGCGCGAGCAGCAGCAGGGCAAGCGCCGGATGCAGGTAGCGGGCGGCGGCCAGCGCGGCGATCGCCAGCGCCACGGCTGCGACGAAGCGCGCGAAGGCGCGCGCTGCGCTTACCGGGGCACCGTTGCGGGCCTGCAACTGCAGCGCCAGCGTCTTCATGGGAAGCGAGCGGCGACCCGCACTCCAGAAGCAGGTGAAATAGGCGGCCAGCACGCCGAGCGTGAATACCTGGAACGCGGTGCGCAGCGCGCCCGGATGGCCGCGGAACTGCGTGAGTGCCGAGAACGCATAGTCGGCGAACCAGAGCACGCCGAACAGGATGATGCTCTCGTAGGCGATGCCCATCAGGCGACGCCAGGGATCGGCCGCCGGGTCGGGGCCGCCCATCAGAACTGCGTGGGCCGCGGCGGGGGCGGGCGCCTGGCGCTGCGCCGCGCGAGGTCCGACAGCGGCTGGGCGGCCTCCTTGGCGAGGCCGGTGCGTGCGCCGGCGTGGCGTGCGGCGGTGTTGCTGGTCCAGCCGGCACTGCGCAGTACCGAGCGCTGCTCGGGTGTCATTTCACGATAGCGCTCCCACTGCGCCTGCCGTTCGTCGGGCGGCAGGCGCTTGGCCAGGCGGTAGTTCTGGCGGGCGAGCCGCCGCTGGTCGGGCGTGAGGGCGGCCCATTCGCGGATGCGCTGGTACGCGCGCTCGCGCGCTTCGGGCGCCATCCGCGGCACCCGATCGGCCAGCGATACCCAGATGCGTTTTTCCTGCGCCGACCAGCTGTTCCACTGCTGCGCGAACGGATCGAGCACCGCCTGCTGCGCGGCGGTGAGTTCGCTCCACAGCGGCCTGACCAGCGGCAGCAGCGATGCGCGCGGCGCCACCGGCTCGCTCTCGGCGCGCGCCGGCAGCACCGCGGTGGCCAGCGCCACGCACAGAACGGCCAGCACCACGACGATCAATGACTCACGATTCACTCGCGCTCTCCCTGGGCGACGTTGCGCAGGAACACGCCGAAGCCACGGTCGGCGTAGGCCGAAATGGGGACTTCGTCGACCAGCACCGCCGCGTCGACGTCGGCGATGTCGTCGGCGCGCAGCCGGCTGTCCCATTCGGAGATGAAATAGAGCACTGCGGCGACGACCAGCACAGGGACGATGGCCGCCGCCAACCCCAACCCGAAGTGCCCGTGCCCGCTGTCACGGTCTGCGGGCGTACGTCCGCCCGGGGCAGCCGCCACCGGTGCGCCGGCCGTGGCGACCACGACCTGGCGATGACCGGCCGATTCCATCGCCGGCGCGCCCGCGCGGGCTTTGGCAGGCAGGCGTGCCAGCGCTGCCTCGCGGGCGGTGGCCAGCCGATGGGTGACGCGCCACGGCAGATGCTCGGCTGATTCGTCGAGCGCCTCGCGGGCGAGCCTGGCAATGAGTTGTTCGTTCATGGTGCAATTCCGCGTGCCCGCAGCACTTCGGCCAGGGTGTGGGCGGCCCGCGAACAGTGCGTCTTGACGCTGCCTTCGGAGCAACCCATCGCTTCGGCGGTTTCGGCCACGTTGAGATCTTCCCAGTAACGCAGCAGGAAGGCTTCCCGTTGACGTCGCGGCAACTTGCCGATTTCTTCGTCCAGGATCGCCAGCAACTGGGCCCGTTCGAGCCGTTCGGCGCCGTTGCCCGCCGCCGCGCTGTCGGGCTCGGCCTCCAGCGCCTCGAGGATGTCGCGCTCGCCGGTCTCGTCATCGCCGTCGCCGGCCAGTGCCGACAGCGGCATCGTCCAGAGGTTGCGCACTCTCTGGCGCCGGAAGTGGTCGGTGATCGCGTTCTGAAGAATGCGCTGGAACAGCAGCGCTAGTTCCTGGGTCGGTCGCTCGGCGTAGCGTGTGGCGAGCTTGAGCATCGCCTCCTGCACGATGTCCAGCGCCGCCTCCTGGTCGCGGACCGCGTAGATTGCCTGCTTGAACGCCCGGCGTTCGGCGGCGGCGAGGAAATCCGACAGCTCCTGCCGGGTAGCCATTCGGGTCGGGGTGAGCGGGCGACGAAGGTAAAAAACGGGAAACGCGACGCTGCGCATGCTAGCAGAAGGCTCGCGCAGAGCGTCTCCCCTGCCACCCGCCTTGACCCTTCCTGTTGCGCTGCAGTATGCTGCGCTCCTACCCCTCGTGCGCCCCTTCCGGCACTGGTGGCTGCGGCGATCAGCGCGGACGGGGCGTCGTCTTTGTGTGCGCCAGGCGCCTTCACGAGAGGCGAACGAGCGCATCCGATCAATTTCGCAGGCCCCGTGCCGAGGCCTGCGTCGTGGCGCCCCGATGCGGTTCATCGCGTCGATACCCGCCATGGCGCCGGCGGGCGGGCTCCCTGGACTTGAAAGGACTTCATTCGATGGAACTCACAGGCGCCGATATCGTCGTTCGCTGTCTCCACGAAGAAGGTGTCGAGCACATCTTCGGATACCCGGGCGGCGCAGTCCTCTACATCTACGACTCGATCTTCAACCAGGACCGCATCCAGCACGTCCTCGTCAGGCACGAGCAGGCGGCGATCCACGCCGCCGACGCGTATTCGCGCTCCACGCAGAAGGTGGGCGTGGCGCTGGTCACCAGCGGGCCCGGGGTCACGAACGCCGTGACCGGCATCGCGACCGCGTACATGGATTCGGTGCCGATGGTGATCATCACCGGCCAGGTGCCCACGCACGCGATCGGCGAGGACGCCTTCCAGGAGTGCGACACGGTCGGCATTACGCGGCCGTGCGTGAAACACAACTTCCTGGTCAAGGACGTGAAGGACCTGGCGGTCACGATCCGCAAGGCATTCCACATCGCCAATACCGGACGGCCCGGGCCGGTGCTGGTCGACATCCCGAAGGACGTCAGCCGCAACAAGTGCCGCTTCGAGTACCCGAAGACGGTGTCGATGCGTTCGTACAACCCGGTCACCCGCGGACACCAGGGGCAGCTGAAGAAAGCGCTGAACCTGATTCTGGGTGCCGAGCGGCCGATGATCTATGCCGGCGGGGGCGTCATTCTCGCCAATGCCGCGCCCGAGTTGAACCGGTTCGTCGACCTGCTCGGCTTTCCGGTCACCAACACGTTGATGGGGCTGGGCGGCTACCGGGCGAGCGACGCGAAGTTCGTCGGCATGCCGGGCATGCACGGCACCTACGAGGCGAACATGGCGATGCAGCACTGCGACGTGCTGATCGCCATCGGTGCGCGCTTCGACGACCGCGTGATCGGCAATCCGAAGCACTTCGCGCAGAACCCGCACAGGATCATCCACGTCGACATCGATCCGTCGTCGATCTCCAAGCGGGTCAAGGTCGACGTGCCGATCGTCGGCGACGTGCGCGAGACACTGCAGGACCTGCTGGCGTTCGTCGAGGAGGCGTTCGCCGCCGGCCAGAAGACCAATGCAGGCGCGCTGCAGGCCTGGTGGCAGCAGATCGGCGAATGGCGCAGGCGCGAGTGCCTGAAGTACCGGACGAGCGACACCGTGATCAAGCCGCAGGCGGTGGTGCAGAAGCTGTGGGAGATCACCGGGGGCGACGCGATCGTGACCTCCGACGTGGGCCAGCATCAGATGTGGGCGGCGCAGTACTACCCGTTCGACAAGCCGCGGCGCTGGCTCAACTCGGGCGGGCTGGGCACGATGGGCGTGGGCCTGCCGTTCGCGATGGGTGCGCTGGTGGCCAATCCGGGCGCGCAGGTGGTCTGCATCACCGGCGAGGGCTCGATCCAGATGTGCATCCAGGAGCTCTCCACCTGCAGGCAGTACCGTCTGCCGGTGAAGATCGTCAACCTGAACAACCGCTACCTCGGCATGGTGCGGCAGTGGCAGCAGATCGAGTACGGCAGCCGCTACTCGGAGTCGTACATGGATGCGCTGCCCGACTTCGTCGCGCTGGCCGAGGCCTACGGCCACGTCGGCATCCGCGTGGACAAGCCGGCCGACGTCGAGCCGGCGCTGCGCGACGCGTTTGGCAGGCACCGCGACCGCCTGGTGTTCCTGGACATCATCACCGACGCCACCGAGAACGTCTGGCCGATGGTGCAGGGGGGCAAGGGCCTGACCGAGATGCTGCTCGGCTCGGAAAGCCTGTGAGGGGCCGCGCATGAAGCACATCATTTCGATCCTGATGGAAAACGAGCCGGGCGCGCTGTCGCGCGTGGTCGGCCTCTTCTCGGCGCGCGGTTACAACATCGAAACGCTCACGGTCGCGCCCACCGAAGACCAGTCGCTGTCGCGGATGACCATCGTCACCCGCGGTTCCGACGACGTGATCGAGCAGATCACCAAGCAGCTGAACCGCCTGATCGACGTGGTGAAGGTGGTCGACCTCACCGAGGCGCCGTACACCGAGCGCGAACTGATGTTGATCAAGGTGCGGGCGGTGGGCAAGGAGCGCGAGGAAATGAAGCGCATGGCCGACATCTTCCGCGGCCGCATCATCGACGTGACCGAGCGCACCTACACGATCGAGCTCACCGGTGACGGCACCAAGCTCGACGCCTTCATCGACGCGCTCGACCGCGCGGCGATTCTCGAAACCGTGCGCACCGGCGCCTCGGGCATCGCCCGCGGCGAGCGCGTGCTCAAGATCTGAATCCGGACCGGAGAACCATCGAATGAAAGTCTTCTACGACAAGGACTGCGACATCAGGCTGATCAAGGGCCGCAAGGTTGCGATCATCGGCTACGGCTCGCAGGGCCACGCACACGCGCAGAACCTGAACGACTCGGGCGGCAAGGTCACCGTGGGCGTGCGCAAGGGCGGGCCGTCGTGGGACAAGGCCAGGAAGGCGAAACTGTCGGTGGCCGAAATCGGGGATGCGGTGAAGAGCGCAGACTTCGTCATGATGCTGATGCCCGACGAGCACATCGCCGCGGCGTATCGCGACGAGATCGAGCCGCACATCAGGAAGGGCGCCGCGCTCGCGTTCGCGCACGGTTTCAACATCCACTACGGGCAGGTGATGCCGCGCGAGGACCTCGACGTGGTGATGATCGCGCCCAAGGCGCCGGGTCACACGGTGCGCGCCACCTACTCGGCCGGCGGCGGCGTGCCGATGCTGGTGGCGGTGCACCAGGACCGCTCGGGCATCGCGCGCGACCTGGCGCTGTCCTACGCCTGCGCCATCGGCGGGGGTCGGGCCGGCATCATCGAGACCAACTTCCGCGAGGAGACCGAGACCGACCTGTTCGGCGAGCAGACCGTGCTGTGCGGCGGCACCGTCGACCTGATCAAGGCCGGTTTCGAGACCCTGGTCGAGGCGGGCTATGCGCCGGAGATGGCCTACTTCGAGTGCCTGCACGAGTTGAAGCTCATCGTCGACCTGATCTATGAGGGCGGGCTGGCGAACATGAACTACTCGATCTCGAACAACGCCGAGTTCGGCGAGTACGTCACCGGCCCGACGATCGTCACGGCCGAGACCAGACTGGCGATGAAGGCCGCGCTCGGGCGCATCCAGAGCGGCGAGTACGCCAAGCAGTTCATCCTGGAGAATCGCGCGGGGGCGCCCACGTTGCTGTCGCGTCGCCGCATGCTCGCCGAGCACCCGATCGAGCAGGTCGGCGAGAAGTTGCGCGCGATGATGCCGTGGATCAAGGCCAACAAGCTGGTCGACAGGTCGCGCAACTGAGCGCGCGCGCCGCGGCGGCGTCCGTATACTTGCCGCCATGGATCCGCGCTACCCGCACCCCCTGATCGCCCGCGAGGGCTGGCCCTTTCTCGGGCTGGCCGTCGCGGTGGCGCTCGCGTTCACCGCGTTCGGCGGCTGGTGGTCGCTGCCGGTCTGGCTGGTGGCGCTCTTCGTGCTGCAGTTCTTCCGCGACCCGCCGCGGCCGGTGCCGGCGGGCGAGCGGCTGGTGCTCGCCCCGGCCGACGGCCGGGTGATCGCGGTGATGAACGCGCCCGACCCGTACGCCGGGCGCGAAGCGCTGAAGATCTCGGTCTTCATGAACGTGTTCAACGTGCATTCGAACCGCGCGCCGATCGACGGTACGGTCGAGCGCGTCACCTACTTTCCCGGCCGGTTCGTCAACGCCGATCTCGACAAGGCATCCGAGCACAACGAACGCAATGCGCTGCTGATCCGCGCCACCGATGGCTCGCTGGTCAGCTGCGTGCAGGTTGCGGGGCTGATCGCCCGGCGCGTCCTGTGCCACGTCGCGGCCGGCGACCGGCTGGCGCGGGGCCAGCGTTTCGGCTTCATCCGCTTCGGATCGCGCGTCGACGTCTACCTGCCGCTCACGGCGCGCCCGCGCGTGGCCATCGGCGAGAAGGTGCGCGCCACCGTCAGCGTGCTGGCCGAACTGGCGGCGCCCGCGGGGTCTCCTGCAGATGGATGACGATCGGCGCGAGGGGTTGGCGCCGCGGCGCTCGCGGCGCATCTATCTGCTGCCCAACGCTTTCACCACGGCGGCGCTGTTCTGCGGCTTCTACGCGATCGTGCAGGCGATGAACGGCCGCTACGAGGTGGCGGCGATCGCGATCTTCGTCGCGATGGTGCTCGACAGCCTCGACGGACGCGTGGCGCGGATGACCAACACGCAGAGCGCATTCGGCGAGCAGTACGACTCTCTGTCCGACATGGTTTCGTTCGGCGCCGCCCCTGCGCTGATCATGTACGAGTGGTCGCTGCGCGGCCTGGGCAAGTGGGGCTGGCTCGCGGCCTTCATCTACGTGGCGGGCGCCGCGCTGCGGCTGGCGCGCTTCAACACGAACATCGGCGTGGTCGACAAGCGCTTCTTCCAGGGGCTGCCCAGCCCCGCGGCCGCGGCGCTGGTCGTGGGACTGGTCTGGATCGTGACCGACCTGCGCCAGACCCGCTGGATCAGCGCCTCGGGCGCCGATCTCGCCTGGGCCAGTTTCGCGCTCACCATCTACGCCGGCATCACGATGGTGTCGAACGTCCCGTTCTACAGCTTCAAGGACATCAACCTCAAGAAGAGCGTGCCGTTCATCTTCGTGATCGGCATCGTGCTGCTGTTCGTGCTGGTCTCCTCCGATCCGCCGGTGGTCCTGTTTTCGCTGTTTCTGCTCTACGGGTTCTCGGGCTATGTGTTGTGGTTCGTGCGCTGGCGCCGCGGTGAGCCGTCGCTGTCGGGCGGGCGCAGCGCGTCGCCGGGCGCTGCCGGCGGCGATGCGTGCGACGCGTGCGACGCGTGCGACGACCCCGGCGGCAGCGACGAGGGTGACGCAGACGACGAAGACGGCGAGGGCACCGGCGAGGCCCGTAGCCGGGACGAACGCGAGGCCGCGTCGCGCCGCTCGAATTGACCCGTTTCGCGCACGCCCCGTAGAATGGCGGGTTTCACCGATTCCGACGGAACCCGATCATGGCGCGCAAGCCGCTCGTCGCCGGCAACTGGAAGATGAACGGCGACATCGTCGCGAACGAGCAGTTGCTCACCGCGCTGCGCGCCGATCTCGGACGTGCCTTGCTGTCACGGGTCGAGGTCGCGGTCTGTCCGCCGTACCCATATCTGGGCCAGGCCGCCGCCTGGCTCGGCGGCACCGGCATCGCCTGGGGCGCCCAGAACGTCGCCGCGCTGCCCAACGGTGCCTGCACCGGTGATGTTTCGGCTGCGATGCTGGTCGACCTCGGTTGCCAGTGGGCGATCGTCGGCCATTCCGAGCGCCGCCAGATGGCCGGCGAGACCGACGCGCAGGTCGCAGCCAGGATCTCGATCTGCAAGCTCCACGGCGTGGGTGTCATTGCCTGCATCGGCGAGACGCTCGACGAGCGCGAGGCCGGCCGTACCGAGGCGGTGCTCGGGCGCCAGGTCGACGCGATCGCGGCGGCACTCGTCGATCCGGTGCATCGACTGCCCGCGCAGCGGGTGGTGCTCGCCTACGAACCGGTCTGGGCCATCGGTACCGGCCGCACCGCTTCACCGGAAATGGCGCAGGCCGCGCATCGTTTCGTGCGCGAGCGTCTCGCACGGCAAGGCTACCGTCATGCCAACGCGACCCGCATCCTCTACGGCGGCAGTGTCAAGCCGGCCAACGCGACGGGGCTGTTCGCCATGCCCGATGTCGATGGCGGGCTGATCGGCGGCGCCTCCCTGGTCGCCGACGAGTTTCTCGCCATCTGTCGCGCGGCGGCGGCCTGATGTACACCCTGTCCGAGACGGCGGACCGCGGCGGACGCACGGAGATGACTCGATGACCTGGTTGGCCAGCCTTCTGATGATCGTTCAGGTGATCACGGCCTTCGGCGTGATCATTCTGGTGCTGCTGCAGCACGGCAAGGGTGCCGACATGGGGGCGGCGTTCGGTGGCGGCGCTTCGGGCAGCCTGTTCGGTGCCAGCGGGTCGGCCAACTTCCTGAGCCGTACCACTGCGGTGCTGGCGGCGCTGTTCTTCGTCACCACGCTGGCGCTGGCCTTCATCGGGCATCGCCCGAGCGAAGCGCCCGCGAGCGTGATGGAACGTGTGCCGGCCGCGCCTGCCGATACGGGTGCCGCCAGGACGCCTTCCGATGTGCCGTCTGCGGGGGGCGCAGCGCCGGCGACGCCTGGTGGTGCGGGTGGGCCCGCAACGACGACGGGAGTGGCGCCTGACGCAGGTCAAGCGGCAGGACAGGCCGCACCGAAAAACGGCGCTGCGAGCGACATTCCGAAGTAGAATGGCGGGCTGACGAGTTCACGGTTGCGCCGACGTGGTGAAATTGGTAGACACGCTATCTTGAGGGGGTAGTGGCGAAAGCTGTGCGAGTTCGAGTCTCGCCGTCGGCACCAGCACGATGACATCTGCCCGCGCCAGCCGCGAGGCGGGGAAACCGGAGGCACACGGGAGGTTCGGGCGCGGCCGTGCGGGCGCGCCGGACCGCGGGTGGCGCAGAGCCGGTGAGGAGGTCCGCTCGGGGCGCAGGTCGGAGCGGACTTTTTTCTGACCGAACGGGTTGCACGCAAGAAGAGTCGGGTACCGAGCCAAGTGATCCTCGATAACTATCTGCCCGTCCTGCTGTTCATCGTCGTCGGCGTGGCCGTCGGTGTCGGTCCCCTGGTGGTTGGCAAACTGCTCGGCCCGAGCCGTCCGGACCCGGAGAAACTCTCGCCCTACGAGTGCGGCTTCGAGGCCTTCGAAGACGCGCGCATGCGCTTCGACGTTCGCTACTACCTGGTGGCGATCCTGTTCATCCTGTTCGACCTCGAGATCGCGTTCCTGTTCCCGTGGGCGGTGTCGCTCGATGCGATCGGGTTCTTCGGTTTCGTCTCGATGATGGTCTTCCTGGCGATTCTCGTCGTCGGGTTCGTGTACGAATGGATGAAAGGGGCGCTCGACTGGGAGTGACCCAGTCTGGTGCGCGTCCCGGTGGAATGTTCGGAGCAGCGCGATGGCGATCGAAGGACTTCTGAGCGAGGGCTTCGTCACGACCCAGCTCGACAAGCTGGTGAACTGGTCGCGAACCGGCTCGATGTGGCCGGTCACGTTCGGTCTGGCCTGCTGCGCGGTCGAGATGATGCACGCCAGCGCCTCGCGTTACGATCTCGACCGGATGGGCGTCTTCTATCGCCCGAGCCCGCGGCAGTCCGACGTGATGATCGTCGCCGGCACGTTGTGCAACAAGATGGCGCCGGCGCTGCGCAAGGTCTACGACCAGATGGCCGAGCCGCGCTGGGTGATCTCGATGGGCTCGTGCGCCAACGGCGGCGGCTACTATCACTATTCGTACTCGGTGGTGCGCGGTTGCGACCGCATCGTGCCGGTCGACGTCTACGTGCCCGGCTGCCCGCCCACGGCCGAGGCACTCATCTACGGCATCATGCAGTTGCAGAGCAAGATCCGGCGCACCAGCACGATCGCGCGCTAGCCACGAGCACCTGCACGTCGCTCGCCGCGCCATTTTCCCGAACGCGTCCCGCCTCCGCCAGATGACCACGCCCCGTTCTTCGCCGGCCACCCGGCTCGAGACCCTGGAGGCCGCGCTGCGCGCAGCGCTGGGCGACTCGATCCGCTCGCTCGTCGCGCGCCTGGGCGAGATCACCGTGGTGATCGACGCCGGTTCCCACGCCCGTGTGGCCGCGCGCCTGCGCGACGATCCGGCGCTGCGCTTCGACACGCTGATCGACCTGTGCGGCGTCGATTACCGTGACCATGGCGACGGCGCCTGGAACGGTCAGCGCTTCGCGGTGGTCATGCACCTGCTGTCGATCGCCCACAACTGGAGGGTGCGCGTGCGCACCTTCTGCGCCGACGACGACATGCCGATGGTCGCCTCGGTCACGAGCGTATGGCCGGTGGCGAACTGGTTCGAGCGCGAAGCCTTCGACCTCTTCGGCATCGCCTTCGAGGGACACGGCGACCTGCGCCGCATCCTCACCGACTACGGCTTCGTCGGGCATCCGTTCAGGAAGGATTTCCCCGTCTCGGGCTACGTCGAGATGCGCTACGACCCGGAGCAGAAGCGGGTGGTCTACCAGCCGGTCACGATCGAGCCGCGCGAGGTGGTGCCGCGCATCCTGCGCGACGACCGGTACGGCGTGGAGAGGCCGGACGTGGGCCTGAGGGGGCAGAAGTGACTGCCGCGAGACGCACGAATGGCTGACATCAAGAACTACACGCTCGATTCTGGCTCCGGCCGGCCGGCTTTGCCGGCCTTGACCTGCGCATCGCGCAGGTCAGCCTTCGCCGGAATTCAGCGCGGTTGGCGAACTGCGGCGCGGTTCTCGCATGCCTGACATCAAGAACTACACGCTGAATTTTGGCCCGCAGCATCCGGCGGCGCACGGGGTGCTGCGGCTGGTGCTCGAGATGGACGGCGAGGTGGTGCAGCGTGCCGACCCGCACATCGGGTTGTTGCACCGGGCCACCGAGAAGCTCGCCGAGACGCGCACCTTCCTGCAGACGGTGCCGTACATGGACCGGCTCGACTACGTGTCGATGATGTGCAACGAGCACGCCTACGTGATGGCGATCGAGAAGCTGCTCGGCATCGAGCCGCCGCTGCGGGCGCAGTACATCCGCGTGATGTTCGACGAGATCACGCGCATCCTGAACCACCTGCTGTGGATCGGCGCGCACGGCCTCGACGTGGGCGCGATGGCGGTGTTCCTCTACGCGTTTCGCGAGCGCGAAGACCTGATGGACGTCTACGAAGCGGTATCGGGCGCGCGCATGCACGCGGCCTACTACCGCCCGGGCGGCGTCTATCGCGACCTGCCCGACGCGATGCCGCCGTACCGCGCCTCGAAGGTGCGCAACGCGCAGGCGATCGCCGAACTCAACCGCGACCGCCAGGGCTCGGTGCTCGACTTCATCGAGGCGTTCACGCGGCGTTTTCCGGGCTACGTCGACGAGTACGAGACGCTGCTCACCGACAACCGCATCTGGAAGCAGCGGCTGGTGGGCGTGGGGGTGGTCGACGCCGACCGCGCCAAGGCGCTCGGCTTCACCGGCCCGATGCTGCGCGGCTCGGGCGTCGAGTGGGATCTGCGCAAGACGCAGCCCTACGAGGTCTACGACCTGCTCGACTTCGACATTCCGGTGGGCCGCAACGGCGACAGCTACGACCGTTATCTCGTGCGCGTCGAGGAGATGCGCCAGAGCAACCACATCATCCGCCAGTGCATCGAGTGGCTGCGCAACCATCCCGGCCCGGTCATCGTCGACAATTTCAAGGTGGCGCCGCCGTCGCGCGTCGGCATGAAGTCGAACATGGAAGAGCTGATCCATCACTTCAAGCTGTTCACCGAGGGCATGCACGTCCCCGAAGGCGAGGCCTACGCAGCGGTGGAGCACCCCAAGGGCGAGTTCGGCATCTACCTGGTGGCCGACGGCGCGAACAAGCCGTATCGCCTGAAGATCCGGGCGCCGGGCTTCGCGCACCTGCAGGCGATGGACGAGATGGCACGTGGGCACATGCTCGCCGACGTCACCACGCTGATGGGCACGCTCGACATCGTGTTCGGCGAGATCGACCGCTGACGGCCGCCGCCACCCGCCCCGTACCCCCTTTGCGCCCCGCGCCCCTTCCGCATCCCGCACCGAACCATGAGCGCCGTCACCCAGCCCCCACGACTGCTCAGCGATGCCGCCCGGGCGCGCATCGACCGCGAGCTCGCGAAGTACCCGGCCGAGCACCGGCAGTCGGCGGTGATGGCGGCACTGGCGATCGCGCAGGACGAAACCGGCTGGGTGTCGCAGCAGGTCATCGAAGAGGTCGCCGCGTATCTGGGCATGCCGCCGATCGCGGTGCACGAAGTGGCCACCTTCTACAACATGTACAACACGCGGCCGGCCGGCAGGTACAGCCTGGCGGTGTGCACCTGCCTGCCGTGCGCGCTGCGCGACGGCACCCGGGCGGCCGAGTACCTGAAGGAGAAGCTCGGCATCGGCTTCGGCGAGACCACGGCCGACGGGCTGTTCACGCTGAAGGAAAGCGAGTGCCTCGGCTCGTGCGGCGACGCCCCGGTGCTGCTGGTCAACAACAAGCGCATGTGCAGCTTCATGGACAACCGGAAGCTCGACGCACTGCTCGCCGAGTTGCGGGACGCCAAGTGATGGGTGCGACAGACCTGACGATCGACGCGCAGGTGCAGGAAACCTGCTTCCATGGCCGCCACATCCAGCCGCAGATCTACGCGGGACTCACCTCGGCCGACGGCTGGCACCTGAAGGACTACGAGGCGCGCGACGGCTACCGCGCGCTGCGGCGCATCCTCGACGGGGAAATGACCCCCGAGCAGGTGATCGCCGAAGTCAAGGCCTCGGCGCTGCGCGGGCGCGGTGGCGCGGGCTTTCCCACCGGACTGAAGTGGAGCTTCATGCCGCGGCAGTTCCCGGGCCAGAAGTACCTGGTGTGCAACTCCGACGAGGGCGAGCCGGGCACCTTCAAGGACCGCGACATCCTGCGCTACAACCCGCACATCGTCATCGAGGGAATGGCGATCGCGGCCTATGCGATGGGAATCGGCGTCGGCTACAACTACATCCACGGCGAGATCTGGGACGTCTACGAACGCTTCGAGCAGGCACTCGACGAGGCGCGGGCGGCCGGCTACCTGGGCGAGCGCATCCTCGGCTCGGATTTCTCGTTCGAGCTGCACGCGCACCACGGCTTTGGCGCCTACATCTGCGGCGAGGAGACCGCGCTGCTCGAGTCGATCGAAGGCAAGAAGGGGCAGCCGCGCTTCAAGCCGCCGTTTCCGGCGAGCTTCGGCCTGTATGGCAAGCCGACCACGATCAACAACACCGAGACCTTTGCCGCGGTGCCCTGGATCCTGCGCAACGGCGGCACGCGATACCTCGAAGTGGGCCGGCCGAACAACGGCGGCACGAAGATCTTCTCGGTGTCGGGTGACGTCGAGCGCCCGGGCAACTACGAAGTGCCGATGGGCACCCCGTTCGCGACGCTGCTCGAACTGGCCGGCGGCGTGCGCCACGGGCGCAGGCTGAAAATGGTGATCCCGGGCGGCTCGTCGATGCCGGTGCTGCCGGGGGACATCATGATGGCCACCGACATGGACTACGACTCGATCGCGAAGGCCGGATCGATGCTTGGCTCGGGTGCGGTCATCGTGATGGACGAGACGCGCTGCGCGGTGAAGTCGCTGATGCGCCTGTCGTACTTCTATTTCGAGGAATCCTGCGGCCAGTGCACGCCGTGTCGCGAGGGCACCGGCTGGCTGTGGCGCATCGTCCACCGCATCGAGCACGGCAAGGGCACGCTGCGCGACCTCGACGAGCTCGACCGCATTGCCTACAACATCCAGGGGCGCACGATCTGCGCGCTGGGCGACGCTGCGGCGATGCCGGTGCGCGCGTTCCTGAAGCACTACCGCGACGAGTTCGCGCACCACGTCGAGCACAGGCGCTGCGTGGTGCCGGCCTACCTGTAGGCGCAGGCGCCCCCGAAACGAACGACTGACGGACACGAGATGGTCAAGCTGGAGATCGACGGCAGGGAGGTCGAAGTACCCGAAGGCAGCATGCTGATGCACGCGGCCGACAGGCTCGACATCTACGTGCCGCACTTCTGCTACCACAAGAAACTCTCCATCGCCGCGAACTGCCGCATGTGTCTGGTCGAGGTCGAGAAGGCGCCCAAACCGCTGCCGGCCTGCGCCACGCCGGTGGCCAACGGCATGAAGGTGCACACGCACTCCGACACGGCAGTGCGTGCCCAGAAGAGCGTGATGGAGTTCCTGCTGATCAACCATCCGCTCGACTGCCCGGTCTGCGACCAGGGCGGCGAGTGCCAGTTGCAGGATCTCTCGGTCGGCTACGGCTATTCGGCCTCGCGCTTCGTCGAACCCAAGCGGGTGGTGTTCCGCAAGTCGATGGGGCCGCTGATCTCCGCCGACGAGATGACGCGCTGCATCCACTGCACGCGCTGCGTGCGCTTCGGGCAGGAGATCGGCGGCATCATGGAGCTCGGCATGGCCAACCGTGGCGAGCACTCGGAGATCATGAGCTTCGTCGGACGCTCGGTCGACTCCGAGCTGTCGGGCAACATGATCGACGTCTGCCCGGTGGGCGCACTCACCAGCCGGCCGTTCCGGTTCACGGCGCGCACCTGGGAGCTCGCGCGGCGCAGGTCGATCTCCGCACACGACTCGCTGGGCTCGAACCTCGTGGTGCAGGTGAAATCGGATCGCGTGATGCGCGTGGTGCCGCTCGAGAACGAGTCGGTCAACGAGTGCTGGCTGTCCGACCGCGACCGCTGGGCGTATGAAGGACTGAACAGCGACGAGCGGCTGCTCGCGCCGATGGTGCGCCAGCAGGGGCAGTGGCACGAAGTCGACTGGAAGACCGCGCTCGATTACGCCGCGCACGCGATCCGCACGGTGCGCGCCGAGCACGGCGCGCAGGCGCTGGGGGCGCTCGGTTCGGGGAGCAGCACGGTGGAAGCGCTGCACCTGCTCGGCCGGCTGATGCGCGGGCTCGATTGCGACAACGTCGATTTCCGGCTGCGCCAGCTCGACTTCTCGGCCGACGCCGCGCGCGCCGGAGTGCCCTGGCTCGGCATGCCGATCGAAGCGGCCGGCGCGCTCGACCGGCTGCTGCTGGTGGGCTCGTTCCTGCGCAAGGACCATCCGCTGTTCGCCGCGCGCATCCGCCACGCGGTCAAGCGCGGCGCGCAGGTGTCGATCGTGCACGCGGCCGACGACGACCTGCTGATGCCGCTGGCGCACCGGGCGATCGTCGCGCCGTCACAGTGGGCGCGGCTGCTTGCCGAAGTGCTCGCGGCCGTGCTGCAGGCGCGCGGCCAGCGGGCGCCTGCGGGGCTGGCCGAAGCGGTGTCGATCGATCTCCCGGCGCTCGCGCCCGGCGAGACCGCGCGTGCGATCGCGGCGAGCCTGTGTGCGGGCGAGCGCGGAGCGGTACTGCTCGGCAACGCAGCGGTCCAGCATCCCGACTGTGCGCGCATCGCGCGACTCGGGCAGGCGATCGCCGCGGCGGCCGGCACGCGCTTCGGGCAGATCGGCGAGGCCGCGAACTCGGTGGGCGGCTATCTCGCCCGCGCGCTGCCGTCGGCTGGCGGCCTGGACGCGCGCGCAATGGTCGAGCAGCCGCGAAACCTCTACCTTCTGCTCGACGTCGAGCCCACGCTGGACCATGCGTTGCCGGCCGTGGCGCGCGCCGCACTCGAAAGGGCCGAGTCGGTGATCGCGCTGAGCGCGTACCGGTCGGCCGAGCTGCTCGACTACGCCGATTGCCTGCTGCCGATCGCGCCGTTCACCGAAACCGCCGGCACGTTCGTCAATTGCGAGGGGCGCGTGCAGTCGTTCAACGGCGTGGTGCGCCCGGCCGGCGAGTGCCGTCCGGCCTGGAAGGTGCTGCGCGTGCTTGGCAACCTGCTCGGTTTGGGCGGCTTCGATCACGACAGCCCCGAGGCGGTGCGCGCCGAGGCGCTGGCGCCCGATGTGGCCGGCCACCTCGACAATGCGCTGGTCGATGCCGCACCCGCGTTGACCGGTACGCCGGCCGCGGGCGCTGCGGCGCCGACGGCCGCGACGGCGATGCGGTCTGCAGCCGCAGGCACCACGACCGCGGGCGGCACCACGCTCGAGCGGCTCGCCGACGTGCCGATCTACGCGACCGACCCGATCGTGCGCCGTGCGCCGAGCCTGCAGCAGACGCGCGATGCGCGCGCACCCACGGCGCGCGTCAACGGTGCGACGATCGCGCGCCTGGGCCTCACGCCGGGCGAGACAGTGCGGCTCGTGCAGTCGCTGGGTGGCGTTGCCGGCGAGGCGCGGTTGCCGCTCGAGCGCGACGACGCGCTGGCTGACGGCGTGCTGCGCGTGGCCGCGGCGCACCCGGCCACCGCGGGCCTGGCGGGCGCCTTCGGTGCAATCTCGATCGAGAAGGCCTGATCGACATGGGCAACCTGCTGAACGGTTTGACGGCCTGGGGCGAGGGCACGCTGGGCACGGCCTGGCCGGTGGTCTGGAACCTGGCCAAGATCGTTGCGTTGCTGGTGCCGCTGCTCGCCTGCGTGGCCTACCTCACCTTCTGGGAACGCAAGATGATCGGCTACATGCACCTGCGCATCGGGCCGAACCGCGTGGGGCCGAAGGGGTGGCTGCAGCCGATCGCCGACGCACTGAAGCTGATGTTCAAGGAAGTCATCGTTCCGTCGCAGGCGAGCAAGGGGCTCTACCTGCTCGGGCCGGTGATGACCATCATGCCGGCGATGGCCGCCTGGGTGGTGATTCCCTTCGGACCGGAGCTCGTGCTGGCCAACGTCAACGCGGGGCTGCTGCTGCTGCTCGCGATCACTTCGATCGAGGTCTACGGCGTCATCATCGCCGGCTGGGCGTCGAACTCGAAGTATGCGTTTCTCGGCGCGATGCGCGCCTCGGCGCAGATGGTGTCCTACGAGCTGGCGATCGGCTTCGCCATGGTGGTGGTGCTGATGGTCTCCGGCAGCCTGAACATGACCGACATCGTGCTCGGGCAGGGGCAGGGCTGGTTTGCCGAGCGCGGTGTGAACTTCCTGTCCTGGAACTGGCTGCCGCTGCTGCCGGTCTTCGTGGTCTACGTGGTCTCGTCGGTGGCCGAGACCAACCGCCACCCGTTCGACGTGGTCGAGGGCGAGTCCGAGATCGTCGCCGGGCACATGGTCGAGTACTCCGGCATGGGTTTCGCGGTGTTCTTTCTCGCCGAATACGCCAACATGATCCTGCTGTCGGCGGTGGCCTCGATCATGTTCCTCGGCGGCTGGTATGCGCCGCTCGACTCGGCGCTGTTGAACTGGATCCCGGGCTGGCTCTGGCTCGGCGTCAAGACCTTCTTCGTCGTGTCGATGTTCATCTGGTTCCGGGCAACGTTTCCGCGTTACCGCTACGACCAGATCATGCGACTGGGCTGGAAAGTGTTCATTCCGGTGACGCTGTTCTGGCTGGTGCTCGTGGCGATCTGGATGCAGACGCCCTGGAACATCTGGAAGTGAGGCGGGCGGGCGCGCCTCGGGAGGTGGCGAACATGGAAGCGGTCAGGGAATTCTTCGCGAGTTTCATGCTGCGCGAGATGCTGCAGGGCCTGCGCCTCACCGGCCGGTACTTCTTCGCGCGCAAGATCACCGTCCAGTATCCGGAAGAGAAGACGCCGATGTCGCCGCGCTTTCGCGGCCTGCACGCGCTGCGGCGCTATCCCAACGGCGAGGAGCGCTGCATCGCGTGCAAGCTGTGCGAGGCGGTCTGCCCGGCGCTGGCGATCACCATCGAGTCCGAGTGCCGCGAAGACAACACGCGGCGCACCACGCGCTACGACATCGACCTCACCAAGTGCATTTTCTGCGGCTTCTGCGAGGAGAGCTGCCCGGTGGACTCGATCGTCGAGACGCACATCCACGAATACCACGGCGAGAAGCGCGGCGATCTCTACTTCACGAAGGAGATGCTGCTGGCGGTCGGTGATCGTTACGAGGCCGGGATCGCCGCCAGCCGCGAGGCCGACGCCCGCTATCGCTGACCCCGAGACGCCGCACATGGATCCCAGAGCCGTCCTCTTCTACCTGTTCTCGGTCGTCACGGTGTTCGCGGCGCTGCGCGTGATCACCGCGCGCAACCCGGTGCACTCGGCGCTGTTCCTGGTGCTCACTTTCTGCAGCGCCGCCTGTATCTGGATCCTGCTGAAGGCCGAGTTCCTGGCCATCACGCTGGTGCTGGTCTACGTGGGCGCGGTGATGGTCCTGTTCCTGTTCGTGGTCATGATGCTCGACATCAATCTCGACCAGGTGCGGCAGGGCTTCTGGCGCAACCTCCCGGTGGCGCTGCTGGTCGGCGTCGTGGTGGTGATCGAGCTGGCGATGGTGCTGATGACCAGCTTTCGCGTGCGCCAGTCCGACGTGCCGCCGCTGCCCGCCGACTACAGCAACACCAAGGCGCTGGGCAGGCTGATCTACACCGAGTACGTCTACGCGTTCGAGATCGCCGCGGTGCTGCTGCTGGTGGCGATGGTCGCCGCGATCGCGCTCACGCTGCGCCGGCGCAAGGACGCCCGTTACACCGATCCGGCCCGGGCGGTGCGCACGCGGCGCGACGAGCGCGTGCGCCTGGTGCGCATGCCCGCGCAGCCGCGCGACCGGAGCCAGCCATGAGCCTCACGCTGGCCCACTACCTGGTGCTCGGCGCGATCCTGTTCGCGATCAGCGTGATCGGCATTTTCCTGAACCGGCGCAACGTGATCATCGTGCTGATGGCGATCGAACTGATGCTGCTGGCGGTGAACATGAACTTCATCGCCTTCTCGCATTTCCTCGGTGACGCGGCCGGACAGGTGTTCGTGTTCTTCATCCTCACCGTGGCCGCCGCCGAAGCGGCGATCGGGCTGGCGATCCTGGTCGTGCTGTTCCGCACGGTCGAATCGATCGATGTCGAAGATCTCGACCGCCTGAAGGGCTGAGTCACGCCATGAAAACCGCCTATCTCCTCGCCGCTTTCGCACCGCTGGCCGGTGCGCTGCTGGCCGGCCTGTTCGGCCGCACGATCGGCCGCGCAGGCGCGCACACGGTCACCATCGCCGGGGTGGCGATCGCGTTCTTCGCCTCGATGTGGACGCTGGCCGACGTGCTGCAGGGCAACACCTTCAACGGCACGGTCTATTCGTGGGCGACGATCGGCGGCGTGAACGTGGAAGTCGGCTTCCTCGTCGATACGCTCACGGCGGCGATGATGTGCATCGTCACCTCGGTGTCGCTGATGGTGCACATCTACACGATCGGCTACATGGCCGACGACCCCGGCTACCAGCGCTTCTTCTCCTACATCTCGCTGTTCACGTTCTCGATGATGATGCTGGTGATGGCCAACAACTTCATGCAGCTGTTCTTCGGCTGGGAGGCGGTGGGCCTGGTGTCGTACCTGCTGATCGGGTTCTGGTACACGCGCCCCACGGCGATCCACGCCAACCTGAAGGCGTTCATCGTCAACCGGGTCGGCGACTTCGGCTTCGTGCTGGGCATCGGACTGGTGCTGGCGTACCTCGGCTCGCTCGACTACGCGCAGGCGTTCGCGGCCGCGCCGGGGCAGGCCGATCGCACGATCGAGCTGATTCCGGGCACGCCGTGGTCGCTGCTCACGCTCACCTGCATCTGCCTGTTCATCGGCGCGATGGGCAAGTCGGCGCAGTTCCCGCTGCACGTGTGGCTGCCCGATTCGATGGAAGGCCCGACGCCGATCTCGGCGCTGATCCACGCGGCCACGATGGTCACCGCCGGCATCTTCATGGTGGCGCGGATGTCGCCGCTGTTCGAACTGTCGGACACCGCGCTCGGCGTGGTCATCACGATCGGCGCGATCACCGCGCTGTTCATGGGCTTCCTGGGCATCGTGCAGAACGACATCAAGCGGGTGATCGCGTATTCCACGCTGTCGCAGCTCGGCTACATGACGGTGGCGCTGGGCGCCTCGGCCTACGGCGTGGCGATCTTCCACCTGATGACGCACGCGTTCTTCAAGGCGCTGCTGTTCCTGGCGGCCGGCTCGGTGATCATCGGCATGCACCACGACCAGGACATCCGCAACATGGGCGGCCTGCGCAGGCACATGCCGATCACCTGGATCACCGCCCTGGCCGGCTCGCTGGCCCTGATCGGCACGCCGTTCTTCTCCGGCTTCTATTCCAAGGACCTGATCATCGAGGCGGCCGGGCTGGCCCGGGTGCCGGGCGCGGGCTTCGCGTACTGGGCGGTGCTGGCCGGCGTGTTCGTCACCGCGTTCTACTCGTTTCGCATGTACTTCCTGGTGTTCCACGGCGAGGAACGCTGGGGCCGGTCGCACCACGGCCACGACGATCACGCGGGGAGCGGGCACGCGCACGGGCTGGCCGCGGGCGAGACGCCGCACGAGTCACCGGCGGTGGTCACGCTGCCGCTGGTGCTGCTGGCGATTCCGTCGGTGGTGATCGGCCTTTACACGGTGGGCCCGATGATCTTCGGCGACTTCTTCGCCGGCGTGATCGCCTCGGCCGAACGTCATCCGGCGATGGCCGGCCTGGCGGGCCACTTCCACGGCTGGTGGGCGATGGGCGTGCACGCGGTGGCCACGCCGGCCTTCTGGCTCGCGCTGGCCGGCGTGGCCTCGGCGTACTACTGTTATCTGGTGAATCCGCGCCTGCCCGAGGCGATCGCCGCACGCTTCGGCGCGATCTATCGGTTGCTCGACAACAAGTACTACCTCGACCGGATCAACGAGGCGGTGTTTGCCCGCGGCGCGCGGCTCCTCGGGCGCGGCCTGTGGAAGGGCGGCGACCAGGCGCTGATCGACGGCGTGGCGATCGACGGCAGCGCGCGGCTGGTCGGCTGGTTCGCCGGCGCGCTGCGGCTGGCGCAGACCGGACGGCTGAACAGCTACGCGATCACGATGATCGTCGGCGTCGCATTGCTGCTGCTGTTCGTCGTGCTGCCGCTGGTGCGGCGCTGAACTGCGACAGGGACGAGCGGGAACATGAGCTCCTTTCCGATTCTCAGCGCCGCCATCTGGGTTCCGATCGCGTTCGGCCTGGCGCTGCTGATGCTGGGCAGCGACCGCAACGCCGGCCTGGTGCGCGGGGTGGCGCTGGCGGGCGCGCTGGCCGGCCTGCTGGTCACGGTGCCGTTGTTCACCGAATTCGAGCGTGCGTCGGCGGCGATGCAGTTCGTCGAGCGCACGCGCTGGATCGACGCGCTGTCGGCCCACTATCACCTGGGCGTGGACGGCCTGTCGGTGTGGTTCGTGCTGCTCACCGCGATCATCACGGTGTTCGTCGTCGTGGCCGGCTGGGAAGTCATCCAGGACAAGGTCGCCCAGTACATGGCCGCGTTCCTGATCCTCTCGGGGCTGATGGTGGGCGTGTTCTCCGCGCTCGACGGGCTGCTGTTCTACGTGTTCTTCGAGGCCACGCTGATCCCGATGTACATCATCATCGGTGCCTGGGGCGGCCCGAACCGGGTGTACGCAGCGTTCAAGTTCTTTCTCTACACGCTGCTGGGCTCGCTGCTCACGCTGGTGGCGATCATCTACCTGTACATGAAGTCGGGGTCGTTCGCGATCCTCGACTGGCATGCCCTGCCGCTGTCGCGTCCCGAGCAGGTGCTGATCTTCGTCGCCTTCATGGCGGCGTTCGCGGTCAAGGTGCCGATGTGGCCGGTGCACACCTGGCTGCCCGACGCGCACGTCGAGGCGCCCACCGGCGGCTCGGTGGTGCTGGCCGCGGTGATGCTGAAGCTCGGCGCCTACGGTTTCGTGCGCTTCTCGCTGCCGATCGCGCCCGACGCGAGCCACGAACTGGCCGGCTTCGTCATCGTGCTGTCGCTGATCGCCGTGGTCTACGTCGGGCTGGTCGCGCTGGTGCAGGCCGACATGAAGAAGCTGGTGGCCTACTCGTCGGTCGCGCACATGGGCTTCGTCACGCTCGGCTTCTTCATGTTCAACCAGATGGGGATGCAGGGCGCGATCGTGCAGATGCTCTCGCACGGTTTCGTCTCGGGCGCGATGTTCCTGTGCATCGGCGTGCTCTACGACCGCCTGCACTCGCGGAAGATCGCCGACTACGGCGGCGTGGTGAACACGATGCCGAAGTTCGCCGCGCTGTTCATGCTGTTCGCAATGGCCAACTCCGGATTGCCGGGCACCTCGGGCTTCGTCGGCGAGTTCTTCGTCATCCTCGGCGCGGTGCAGTTCGACTTCCGGGTGGCGCTGGCGGCGGCCAGCACGCTGATCTGGGGCGCCGCGTATTCGCTGTGGATGTACAAGCGCGTGATCTTCGGCGCGGTGGCCAACGACCGTGTCGCGAAGATGCAGGATGTCGGGCGCCGCGAGTTCTGGATGCTGGTCGCGATGGCGCTGCTGGTGCTGGGCATCGGCATCCATCCGAAACCGGTCACCGACATGACCGAGGCCTCGGCCAGGGCGCTGCTCGAACACGTCGCGGTCTCGAAGCTCGAGTAACGAACGATGAAATCCGAATCCCTGAACGTGCTGGCCGCGCTGCCCGAGATCACGTTGCTGGTCGGCGTGTGCGCGGTGCTGCTGGTCGAGGTGCTGGTGCCGGCGCAGCGCCGCATGCCCTCGTCGGTGCTGGCGCTGCTGGCGATCGTGGCGCCGTTCGCCGTCACGCTCTGGCAGGTGGGCTCGCCCACCCAGTACGCGTTCTCGAACATGTACGTGGCCGACGGGCTGTCGCACCTGCTCAAGCTCTGTGCCTGTGTGACGGTGGGCGCCACGCTGGTCTACGGCGGCCACTACGTGCGCGACCGCGGGTTCGATCGCGGCGAATTCCACGTGCTGGCGCTGTGCTCGCTGCTTGGCCAGATGGTAATGATCTCGGCCAACAACCTGCTGATCGTCTATCTGGGGCTCGAGCTGCTGTCGCTGTCGCTGTACGCGCTGGTGGCGATGCGGCGCGATGCTCCGCTACCGGGCGAGGCGGCGATCAAGTACTTCGTATTGGGCGCGCTCGCCTCGGGGTTCCTGCTCTACGGCATGTCGATGGTCTACGGCGCGGCCGGCACGCTGGAGCACGGCCGCATCGCCGCAGCGTTCACCGGCGGGCAACTGAACCGCACCGTCTTCACGTTCGGTGTCGTGTTCGTCGTCGCCGGTCTGGCGTTCAAGCTGGGCGCGGTGCCGTTCCACATGTGGCTGCCCGACGTGTATCACGGATCGCCCACCTCGGCCACGCTGCTGGTGGCCGCCGCGCCCAAGCTGGCGGCGTTCGCGATCGCGTTCCGGCTGCTGGTCGAGGCGCTGGTCGGCGTGGCCGCCGACTGGCAGCAGATGCTGTTGCTGCTGTCGGTGGCCTCGCTCGCGCTGGGCAACGTCGCGGCGATCGCGCAGACGAACTTCAAGCGCATGCTCGCCTACTCCACGATGTCGCACGTCGGTTTCGTGCTGCTCGGGCTGCTGGCCGGCGTGGTCGACGGCGACATGGCGACCGCCAGTTACGCGTATGGCTCGGCGCTGTTCTACATGATCACTTACGTGCTCACCACGCTGGGCGCCTTCGGCCTGGTGTTGCTGCTCGCGCGCAGCGGCTTCGAGGCCGACGAGATCGATGACCTGAAGGGCCTGAACCGGCGCCGTCCCTGGATGGCGCTGGCGATGCTGGCCATGATGTTCTCGTTCGCCGGCATCCCGCCGTTCGTGGGCTTCTACGCCAAGCTGGCAGTGCTCAAGGCGGTGATCGACGTCGGCCACGTCTGGCTGGCGGTCGTCGCCGTGCTGTTCTCGCTGGTGGGCGCCTTCTACTACCTGAGGGTGGTCAAGGTCATGTACTTCGATCCGCCGGCCGACCAGGCGCCGATCCTGCAGGCCGACGGCGCGCACGCGACCATGGCGGTGAACGGCGCGCTCATCCTGTGGCTGGGCGTCATCCCGGGGCCGCTGATGGCGGCCTGCATCGAGGCGATCCGCCTGGCCCTGGCCACCTAGGGCCTGTTCACACTATGATCGTCCCCGCGTGAGCCCGAAAAAAGTGCGCAATCAAGGCGCAAAGCGCAGTCGTGGCGGTGCCACGGCGAGCATTTGCAACGCAGAGTGCGTGCGTTTTTCGGGCTCACCCTCCGGGCCGGGGCCTGCCGGGCCGCCACACGTCGCTGCCGGCTCCTTGCGTGGCACCGCCACGCGCGTCGCCGGCGCCTCGTTTGGCGGCCCGGCAGGCCCCGGCGCGGGGACGATCGTAGTGTGAACAGGCCCTGGTCCGATTCGCCGTGGCGAAAGACCTGCGCGAAACCCGCATCGATTCCGAGGTCGTCTTCAAGGGCGGCTTCCTCGAGGTGCGCCGCGACCGCGTACGACTGCCGGACGGCCGGCCGACGAGCCGCGAGTTCGTCGTCCATCCGGGTGCGGCGGCGATGCTGCCGATCTTTCCGGACGAACGCATCCTGGTCGAGCGCCAGTTTCGCTACCCCGTGGGGGTCACCTTCGTCGAAGTGCCCGCCGGCAAGCTCGACCCGGGGGAGAGCGCGCTGCAGACCGCGCGGCGCGAACTGGTCGAGGAGACCGGCTATCGGGCCAGCGAGTGGGCGTTCCTCACGCGTCTGCACACCGCGATCGGTTTTTCCGACGAAGCGATCGACCTGTTCCTGTGCCGCGACCTGGTGCACACCGGACAGGCGCTCGACGACGGCGAATTCCTCGAGATCGAAATCGTCACGCTGGGCTGGATGATGGACGAACTGCGCGCCGGGCGGTTGAGCGACGTGAAGACGCAGATTGGCGTTTTCTGGCTCGATCGGCTGTTCTCGGGTGTCTGGCCTTGGCCGGCATTTGAAAAAACTGAAAAGTATAAATAAAACAACAGGATAATGAATATAGTTAAAGTGTTATCATGGAATTCGAGCCGATACGGATTCGGACAGTAAAATTAATGTATTATCAATATGTTGCATTGATTTATTGATTAATGACTTGATATCGACGACAGTCGATCTGATCCGATACAGGGTCGGTTGAATCCGGCACTGTGGGAGGTCTCTGGCGGAAGCGGTGAGATTCGAACTCACGAACGGTTGCCCGTTGCTGGTTTTCAAGACCAGTGCCTTAAACCGCTCGGCCACGCTTCCGGAAGGCGCTGCCAGTATAGTCGGTGCGTACCCGGCTGCCCCAGCCTGGTCCTGCGGCTCGCGCACGCGTGACGAGGGCGCCATTCGTCGCCAAACACCGGCCTGCTGTCGGACAATGTCAGCGGCAGCACCCGGGTCACGCGTGCATCCGTGACAAGATCCCTTGTATCGGTCGCTGATCGACGGGCCGGCGGCACGCCCGTCCATCTCGACGGCGATCTTCGCGAACAGGGGGTCTCCGGGATGCACGGTTCACTGCGCAGGCGGGTCTTGATGCTCGCCTTGCTGGCACTGGGGGCTTGCAGCGGCGATGGCGGCGGCGGTGGGTTCGTCGGCGCGGCCGCGTCCTCCGGCACGGGCACGTTGAGTGTGAAGCTTACCGATGCGCCGGCCGGGGCCGGGCTGGCAAGGGTCTACGTCACCATCGAGAGGATCGGTGTGCTGCGGGCCGGTGCCGACCCGCGCTCCGGTTGGTCGGAGATCGTGCTCGATCCGCCCCGCAAGATCGACCTGCTGGGTCTGCGCAATGGTGTGACGGTGGGGCTCGGCGACCTGCAACTCGCCACAGGCAGCTATGCGCGACTGCGGTTGGTGCTGGGCCGAGGGCCTGCCGACCACACGATCGTGCTGTCCAGCGCTCCCGGCGCGGAGATCGCGATGGGTATGCCGGCCAACCTGCGCGATGGCCTGGAACTGCCTCATCCGTTCCACATCGGCGCCGGGGAGACGGTGGAACTGACCCTCGACTTCGACGCGGCGCGCTCGGTGGTCCTGTCGGACAGCGCACCGGGTATCCTGCCGTCGGAGCCGGCACCCCAAGGATCCGCGGCGGCGGGCAGTGCGATGGCGCCCGCGCCGGGGCCTGTCGTCGACAGCGGTGTCAGGCGCGTGAGCAAACCCGTCGTGGTGGGTTCGTCGGACGTCAGCAAGGCCGACCCGCTGGCGCTGCTCAAGCCGTCGATCGCGGTCATTCCCACGGTCAGCGATGGCCTGCCGGCCAGCGGCGCCGTGACGGGCGCGTTCGACGACGATTCCGCCGACGGTGCGACGGTGTCGCTGCAGACGCTCGACCTGTCGACCGGTGCGGTGGTGGTGAAGCGTTCGACCGTGGTCGAGCGGCGCCGCTGGGTGCTCGATCCGGTGCCGCCAGGTCGCGATTATCGGCTGGTGGTCGCCAGGACCGGTTATCGCACGGTGGTGCTGACGGGCGTGGACGTCACCGCTGGCGCGACCATCGGACCGATCGCGCTGGGCGCCCTGGAAGCGGCGCGCACGCTGCGTGCGGCATCGGGCCGGATCGTTCCGGCCGATCCGGCCGCCGGCAGGGATGCACGGGTGCGAGCGCTGCAGCAGATCGACGCTGGTGCCGGTGTCGCGGGCGCGGTGGTCGTCGAGGTCGCGAGCACGATGACGCCCCTCGACACGGGTGCCTTCACGTTGACGCTCCCCGTCGATGCGGCCCGGGTGGCGCGATTCGCGGCGGGTCCTCTGGCCTACACTTCGGGGGCGGGCGCCGGGTCCTACACACTGCACGCCGATGGCCTGGACGCTGCCACCGGCGGCGGCGTGCTCGCTTTCGACGCATCCGGCGCCGGGCAGTCAGCCGGTCTGGAGATCACGACGCGGCGCTGAGCCGATATCCTTCGGCGATCTGCAGGGAGCTGTCGCATGAAGGCCGTGTTGTGCAAGGCGTGGGGACCGCCCGAGTCGCTGGCGATCGAAGAACGGCCGATGCCGGTGCCCGGGCCAGGCCAGGTGCTGATCGAGGTGCACGCGGCGGGCGTGAATTTTCCCGACGCACTGATCATCCAGAAGAAATACCAGTTGCAGCCACCGCTGCCGTTCTCGCCGGGGGCTGAAGTGGCGGGCATCGTGCGCACGGTGGGAGAGGGCGCAAGACCCTGGAAACCGGGCGATCGGGTGATCGCGAACGTGCTGTACGGCGGCTATGCGCAGGCGCTGGTGGCCGACGCGGCGCGCGTGGTGCCGATTCCCGACGGAATGGGGTTTCCGGCCGCATCGGCCTACGTGCTGGCGTACGGCACGGGCCTGTTTGCGTTGAAGGACCGCGCGCGGCTCGCGCCCGGCGAGACGCTGCTGGTGCTCGGCGCCGCCGGCGGTGTGGGCATCGCGGCGGTGCAGATCGGCAAGGCGCTGGGCGCGCGCGTGATTGCTGCGGCCTCGAGCGAAGACAAGCTCGCACTGTGCCGCGAGCACGGCGCCGACGGGACGATCGATTACAGCCGCGACGACCTGCGCGAACGTATCGCGGCGCTCACCGGCGGCAAGGGCCCGGACGTGATCTACGACCCGGTCGGCGGCGCGTACACCGAGCAGGCGTTCCGCTCGATCGCCTGGGAGGGCAGGCACCTGGTGATCGGCTTCGCCGCCGGCGAGATCCCGAAGCTGGCGCTGAACCTGCCGCTGCTGAAGACGGCGTCGCTGGTCGGCGCGTTCTGGGGCGCCTTCGTGCAGCGCGACCCGGCGCGCACGCGCGCGCACCTGCGCGAGCTGTTCGAGCTCTACCTGTCGAAGAAGGTGCGCCCGCCGATCACCAGGAGCTACCCGCTTGCGCAGGCGGCACAGGCGCTGCGCGACGTGATGGAGCGCCGCGTCAAGGGCAAGGTGGTGATCCTGCCGCGCGAGTGATGGCCGTCGCCCCGCTGGGCTATGCTCCGCGCTTCATGTTCGGGGTTCAACCATGAATAAAAAACCTCGGCCCGGCGGCGCGCCGCTGCGCAGTTACCGCTATTACGAGTTGCTGATGGCGGGTTTCGTCACCGTCTACGTCTGCTCGAACCTGCTCGGTCCGGGCAAGGCCGTGCAGATGCAGCTGCCGCTGGCGGGCACCGTCACCTTCGGCGCCGCCGTGCTGTTCTTTCCGCTCTCGTACATCTTCGGCGACATCCTCACCGAGGTCTACGGCTACGCGAAGGCGCGGCGCGTGATCTGGGCCGGCTTCGGGGCGATGGGCTTCGCGGCGTTCATGGCCTGGGCGGTGGTGCAGCTGCCGCCCGCACCCGGCTGGCCGCACCAGTCTGCCTACCAGACGGCGTTCGGCAACGCCTGGCGCGTCGTGCTCGCCTCGCTCGTTGCCTACTTCTGCGGCGAGTTCGCCAACTCGTTCGTGCTCGCGCGGATGAAGCTGATGACCGCGGGCCGCCACCTGTGGGCGCGCACCATCGGTTCGACGATCGTCGGCGAGGGCATCGACTCGATGCTGTTCTATCCGCTGGCGTTCTGGAACAGCGGCATCATTCCCAACGAACTCGTTGTCCAGCTGATGGTCTCGCAGTGGATCGCCAAGACGCTGGTCGAAGTGGCGTTCACGCCGGTGACCTACAAGGTGGTCGGCTTCCTGAAGCGGGCCGAGCGCGAGGACTGGTACGATCGGGACACCGACTTCAGTCCCTTCAGACTCTGATTCCCGCGATGCACGACCTGCTGCTTTCGCTGCGCCTGACGCGGCGCGACTGGCGCGCGGGCGAATTGCGCCTGCTGCTGCTCGCGCTGGTGGTGGCAGTGGGCGCGATCGCCAGCGTCGGCTTCTTCGTCGACCGGATGCGCGGTGCGCTCGAACAGGAGGCGGCGCAGTTGCTGGGCGCCGACCTGGTCATCGGCTCCGATGCCCCGCCCGAGGCGTCCATCGCCGCGGAAGCTGCGCGCCGCGGGCTGCGGGTGGCGCGCACCGTGGTGTTCCCGAGCATGGCGCTCGCGGGCGGCATGCCGCAGCTGGCCTCGGTGAAGGCGGTCAGCGATGGTTATCCGTTGCGCGGTCAGGTGCGCCTCGCCCGGGCTGCGCCGCCCGATGAGCGCAACGAGCCGGGCGTGCCGCCATCGACGAACGGCGCATTCGCGCAGGATCCGGCGGGACCGGTCGACGCACCAACGGCAGGCGCGCCGGCGCGCGGCGAGGTCTGGCTCGATCCGCAACTGGCGAGGGCACTGGGCGTCGAGCACGGCGGCACGGTGCATTTCGGCGACGTGGGCTTTCGTGTCACGCATCTCATCACGCTGGAGCCCGATCGCGGCACCGGCTTCGTGAATTTCGCCCCGCGCGCGATGTTCTCGCTCGACGACTTGCCGGCCACGCACCTGGTGCAGCCCGCGAGCCGGGTGCGCTGGCAGCTGATGCTCGCCGGCGAGCCGCAGGCGGTGGCCGGGTTCGCGCAATGGGCGCAGCCACGGCTGGCGCGTGGCCAGCGCATCGAGTCGCTGGACAGCGGCCGCCCGGAGCTGCGCGCCACGCTCGATCGCGCGAGCCTGTTCCTGTCGCTGGTGGCGCTGCTGTCGGTGCTGATCGCTGCGGTGGCCATCGGGCTGGCCGCGCGTCGCTTCGCCGAACGACACCTGGACGGCTGCGCGGTGATGAAGGCCCTGGGCCTGGGGCAACGGCGCCTGCTCGGCCTGCTCGGCATGGAACTGCTGTGGGTGGCGTTGGCCGGTGCGGTGCCGGGCGTGGCGCTGGGCTGGGCCGTGCACTTCGGGCTGGTCGCGGCGATCGCCCCGCTGATCGAAGTGCCGCTGCCCGCCGCCAGCGGGCTGCCCGCGGCGCAGGCGTTGATCGCCGCGCTGGTGCTGATGGCGGGCTTCGGCGCCTGGCCCTTCCTGCGCCTGGCGGGCGTGCCGCCGCTGCGGGTGCTGCGCCGTGAACTGGCCGCCGCGCCCGCGTCGGCCTGGATCGCGATCGTGCTCGCGGCGGCGGCGTTCTGCGCCCTGCTGTTCTGGTTCGCGCGCGATCCCCGGCTCGCACTGGTGGCGATGGGTGGCTTCGCGCTGGGCGCACTGGTCGTCGTCGGAGTCGCGTTCGCAGCGATCCGCGCGCTCGACCCGTTGCGTCACGCCGGCGTCGTGACCGGCAGCCCGGCGCTGCGGCTCGCCTTCGCGTCGTGGTCGCGGCGCCAGGCGATGACGGTGACGCAGACGGTGGCGCTGTCGGTGGGGCTGATGGCACTGCTGCTGCTGACGGTGACGCGCACCGACCTGATCGACGGCTGGCGGCGTGCGAGCCCGCCGGACGCGCCCAATCGCTTCGTGGTCAACATCCAGCCGCGGCAGGCGGCCGAGGTGCAGGCAGCGCTCGGGATGGCCGGCGTGCGTGCGCCCGACCTCTACCCGATGGTGCGCGGCCGTCTGGTGACGGTGAATGGCCGGCCGGTGCGTCCGGAGGACTTCGACGGCGATCGTGCGCAGCGGCTCGTCGATCGCGAGTTCAACCTGTCGTATGCCGACGCGCTGCCGGCGCACAACACGATTGTCGAGGGCCACTGGTTCGCGCGCGGTGCGAACGAGGTGTCCGCCGAGCAGGGCATCGTGAAGACGCTTGGCCTGGCGGTCGGCGACGCGCTCGGCTTCGACATCGCCGGCGAGCTCGTCACGGTGCGCCTGACCAGCGTGCGCAAGGTGGCCTGGGATTCGATGAAGGTCAATTTCTTCATGATCCTGGCGCCGGCGGCGCTCGCCAGTCACCCGCGGACGATGATCACCGCGTATCACCAGCCTGCGTCGTCGCCGGATCTCGATCGCGAACTGGTGCGACGCTTTCCGAACCTCACCGTCTTCGACACCAGCAATCTGCTGCGGCAGGTGCAGACGATGCTCGACCAGGTGATCCACGCGGTGCAGGTGCTGTTCGTGCTCGCGCTCGCCGCCGGCGTTGTCGTGCTCTGGGGGGCGCTCGCCAGTTCGCGTGACGAGCGCGTGCGCGAAGCGGGCCTGATGCGCGCGCTGGGCGCATCGGGCCGGCAGCTGGCCTCGGCGCAGCTGATCGAACTGGCGTTCAGCGGCGCACTGGCCGGGGTGCTGGCGGCGGCCGGATCGATCGCGATCGGCTGGGTGCTGGCCGATCAGTTGTTCCGCTTCGACTACCAGCCGCGCTGGTGGGTGCTGGCGGCCGGCGCCGCGATCGGCGCGGCGCTCGCGCTGCTCGCCGGGTGGCTCAGCCTGCGCAGCGTGCTGCGTGTGCCACCACTGGCGACGCTGCGCAACGCCTGATCGACGTCCGATCGATGCCCGCTGGATTCGCAGGCGGGCGCGGCCCCTGCGCTACGGCTTGCGGAACATCTGCTGCGCCGCGTCTTCGGGCAGCCGGCAGATGCGCGCGGCCAGTTCGTAGTGACCGCCACGGCGCTGGCAATCGACGAACGGGTCGTGGCGCGGCGCTTCGGTGGCGCGCGCCGGAGCCGGTGCGCCCGCCGGCCCGCCGGTGCGTTCGATGCCCGAGGCGACGACCTTGGGCTTCCACACCTGCACGCTGCTGGCGCCGGTGCACGGTTCGTCGGAGAACACGATGCGACCGTCGCGGGTGGCGCAGCGGAACACGGTGGCCTCGCCCGCGGCCGGGTGTGCAGCGTCGCCCGCGGCCGGGCTCGCCACGGCGCTGGCAGGGGCGGCGACCAGGGTTGCCGCAAACAGGGCAAGGGGTGCCAGAGCGTGAATTTTCATGAGGGCCTCCTGACGGACATGCCGCGTTTTGGAGCCGACCGACTCCCAAGTATGCTCGCGGATATGGCGTTTTTCGACAAGCCTGACCGAACGTGCCGACCTTGTCCGTGAACGATGTCCTGCCGATCGCCGCGGTGGTGCTGGCGGTGGTGGCGGTGCTGCTGCTGGTGGCGCTCGCGCTGCGGCGCGCGCCCGACCTGGCGCCCGCGCTCGACGAGCTGGCGCGGCTGAACCAGGCGCAACTGCAGCAGCAGCGCGACCTGCGCGACGAAACCGCCTCCCAGGCGCGCGAGAACCGCACCGAGCTCGGCGCCTCGCTGGCCGAGCTGGGCCGCAACCTGACCCACCAGATGGGCACCATTGCCGGCGTGCAGAACAACCAGATCGACGCCTTCGCGCTGCAGCTCGCCCGACTCACCGAAGCCAACGAGCAGCGTCTGGGCGCACTGCGCGAGAGCAACGAGCAGCGGCTCGAGGCGTTGCGCGCCGGCACCGAGTTGCGCCTCGAGGCGCTGCGCGAAACACTCGAGCGGCGGCTGCGCGAATTGCAGGGTGACAACGCGGTCAGGCTCGAGGAGATGCGCCGCACCGTCGACGAGAAATTGCACGCGACGCTCGAGCAACGGCTGGGGGCGTCGTTCAAGCAGGTGTCCGAGCGCCTGGAGCAGGTGCACAAGGGCCTGGGTGAAATGCAGGCGCTGGCCTCCGATGTCGGCGACCTCAAGCGCGTGCTGACCAACGTGAAGACGCGCGGCACCTGGGGCGAGGTGCAGCTCGCGTCGCTGCTCGAGCAGTTGCTGGTGCCCGAGCAATACGCGGCCAACGTCGCGCCGGTACCCGGCTCGAACGAGCGCGTCGAGTTCGCGATCCGCCTTCCCGGGCGCGGCGACGAGGCCCCGGTGTGGCTGCCGATCGACGCGAAGTTTCCGCGCGAGGACTACGAGCGCCTGGTGATCGCGCAGGAGAAGGCCGATCCGGTGGCGGCCGAATCGGCCGCGCGCCAGCTCGAGCAGCGGCTGCGGCTCGAGGCGAAGACCATCCGCATGAAGTACGTCGCGCCGCCCGACACCACCGACTTCGCGCTGATGTTCCTGCCGACCGAGGGCCTGTACGCCGAAGTGGTGCGCCGCCCGGGCCTGATGGACGAGTTGCAGCGCAGCTGGCGCGTGGTGGTCGCGGGTCCGAGCACGCTCGCTGCGATCCTGTCGAGCCTGCAGATGGGCTTTCGCACGCTGGCGGTGGAGAAGCGTTCGAGCGAGGTCTGGCAGCTGCTGGGGGCCGTCAAGACCGAGTTCGGCAAGTTCGGCGACGTGCTCGCGAAGACCAAGGAGCAGATCGACCGCGCGAGCAGCACGCTGGGCTCGGCTGCGGTGCGCACGCGGGCGATCGAGCGCCGGCTGCGCGACGTGCAGTCGCTGCCCGCGACCACCAGCGCGCAACTGCTCGACGACGACCCGGACGTCGCGCCCTGACGGCTATCCCGACAGTTGCAGCACGCCCAGCGTGATCACCGGGAATGCGATCAGGATCAGCACCCGGATGAAGTCGCTCGCCAGGAATGGCATGACGCCCCGGAACGACTCGGCCATCGGCACTTCGGGCGCGAGCGAATTGATCACGAACACGTTCAGGCCGAACGGCGGCGTGATCAGCCCGACCTCGACCGTGATCAGCACCAGGATGCCGAACCAGATCGCGGCGTGCTCGGGCGTGAGCCCGAAGTCGAGTTTCATCACGATCGGGAACAGCACCGGAATCGTGATCAGGATCATCGACATCGAGTCCATTACGCAGCCGAGCGCCAGGTACATCAGCAGGATCAGTGCGAGCACCGTCATCGGCGCGTAACCGCTGTGGGCGATCGCGGTGGCCGCCTGCGTGGGCATCTGCGTGATCGCGAGGAAGGCGTTGAACAGGTCGGCGCCGATCAGGATGAGGAAGATCATCCCGGTGAGCTTCGCCGTGGAGAGCAGGCACTCGACGAGCCCCTTCAGGCGCATGCCGCCGCGCACGTATGCGATCACGCCGGTTGCCGCCGTGCCCACCGCTGCACCTTCGGTGGGCGTGAAGAAGCCGCCATACATGCCACCCATCATCACCACGAAGACGATGATCACCGGCAGCAACTCGAACAGGGTGCGGAATTTCTGTGCGAGCGTCGCCTTGGGTCCGGCCGGTCCGGCCTCGGGGTCGATGCGCACCATGATCGCGATGGCGATCATGTAGCCGAGCGCGGCAAGGACCCCCGGCACCATCGCCGCGACGAACAGCTTGCCGATCGATTGCTCGGTGAGGATCGCGTAGATGACCAGCACCACCGACGGCGGGATCAGGATGCCCAGCGTGCCGCCGGCGGCCAGCGATCCGGTGGCCAGCCTGCCGGAGTAGTTCAGCCGCTTCATCTCGGGCAGCGAGACGTGCGCCATCGTGGCCGCAGTGGCCAGCGACGAACCGCAGATCGAGCCGAATGCCGCGCAGGCGCCGATGGCCGCCATCGCCACGCCGCCGCGCCGGTGCCCGAGCCAGGCGGCCGCGGCGTTGAAGATCCCGGTGGAAAGCCCGGACGCCGTGGCGAACGCGCCCATCAGCACGAACAGCGGAATCACCGACAGCGAATAGGTGGCCGTCTGGAAGTACGGCGCCGAGTTCATGTAGTTGAGCATCGGTTCGAGGCCCGACACCCAGATGTAGCCGAGGCCGCCTACCAGCAGCAGCGACAGTCCGACGTTCACGCCGATCATCAGCAGTCCGATCAGCACGACGAACATCAGCAGCGAGATCTCCATCCCGCTCATCGGAACTCCCTTCCGCCGCGGGCCACGCGCGCCATGCACACCAGCGTGAGCAGCGCCATCGACGCGACGATCGGCACGAACATCCACCAGGTGGGGATCTGCAGCATCATCGACATGTCGTGGAAGTCGCGCTGGTTGATGCCGCCCAGCGCCAGCCGCCAGGTCATCAGAGCCGCGACGATTGCGAACAGCAGGTCGCCGAGCACCGCCAGCGCGTGACGCAGCGCCTGCGGGAACATGCCGACGAACATGTCGACCACGACGTTGCCGCCGCGCAGGTGGCAGTAGGGCAGCATCGCGAACACCGCGATCGCGGTGCCGCGCTCGGTCAGTTCGAAGTCGCCCACCAGCGGCGAGCCGAAGAAGGTGCGGCTCAGGATGCTGAAGACCGACACCGCGGTGAACGCGAGCATCACCGCGCCGCCGGCAATGGCCAGCCAGGTACAGGCGCGCTCGAGCGCGCGTTCGAGCCCCGGACGGGCCGCCGCACCGGTTTCGCCGGCGCGGCTGCCGCCTTCGCTCATTTGTCGAACTTCGCGATCAGCGCCACCGCTTCGTCGTGAAGCGCCTTGCCGTTCGGTGTGCCGGCAATCCACGCATCGACCACCGGCTGCGTGGTCTTCTTCCAGCGCGCCTTCTCTTCGGGGGCGAGCTTGGTAATCGTGTGGCCGAGTTCCTTCGCCTGCTGCAGGCCCGGCAACTCGGCGTCGTCCCAGGCCTTGCCGATCTCCTTGATGAAGTTGTCGCCCGAGTTCTTGTCGATGACTGCCTTCAGGTCCGGCGGCAGGCCGTCGTACTTCTGCCTGTTCATCGCCATCAGGAACACGTTGGTGTACAGGCCCGTTTCGGTGTGGAACTTCACCAGCTCGTTCAGGCGCTGTGGCTTCATCACTTCCCACGGCACCGTCACGCCGTCGGCCACGCCGCGCGACAGCGCCTCGTAGGCCTCGGGCAGCGGCATGCCCACCGGTGTGGCGCCCATCAGCTTGAGTGCGTCGCCCACCGGCTTGGTGGGCAGGCGGATCTTCTTGCCCTGCAGGTCTTCCATGCGCGTGACCAGCTTGTCCTTCATGTGGACGAGGCCCGGCGCGTGGCAGTGCAGCAGCAGCGGATGCACGTCCTTGTACTCGTCGCGCATGTGCGCCTTGTAGAACTCCCAGATTGCCTGCGCGGTGGCCGACGCGCTCGAGCCCACCACGAACGGCAGCTCGAACACCGCCGACAGCGGGAAGCGTCCGGGCGTGTAACCGGGCACCGTCCAGACGATGTCGGCCACGCCGGTGCGCACCTGGTCGTACAGCTGCGGGGGCTTGCCGCCGAGCTGCATCGCCGGATAGATCTCGCACTTGATGCGGCCGCCGGAGTCCTTTTCGACGCGGTCGGCCCACGGCTGGAAGAGCTTCGTCTGTGCCGGCGCCATCGGCGAGAGGAAGTGCGACATGCGCAGCTTGACCGGCTCCTGCGCGGTAGCGACGCGGGGAAGGCCGGCCAGGCCCAGGCCGAGTGCCGCGCCCGCCTGGAGCGCGCTGCGTCGGGATGCGTTCGTCATGTGTGTCTCCTCTCGTGGGTCCGGTTGTGGGGCCGTTCGTGCGTGCGGCCGGAAGATTGTAGCGGCGCGTCAACCTACCATGCTCAGGCCGCCGCTGACACTGAGGACTTGCCCGGTGACGTAGTCCGAGCGTGAGCTGGCGAAGAAAGTGACCGCGTCGGCGATGTCCGACGGTTGCGCGAAGCGGCGCATCGGGATCGCGCGCAGGAAGGCTTCGCGGTGCTTCTCGGGCACCGCCTGCAACAGCGGCGTGTCGGTGGGACCCGGGCACACGCAGTTGGCAGTGATGTTGTGTCGGGCCATCTCGCGCGCCAGCCCCTTGGTGAAGGCGATCACGCCGCCCTTGGCGCCGGAGTACACCGTCTCGCCGGTGCTGCCGACGCGGCCGGCGTCGCTCGAGACGTTGACGATCCTGCCGCGCTTGCGCTCGACCATTCCCGGCAGGAACGCGCGCACCACGCGCAGCGTGCCCATGAAGTTCAGGTCGACCACGCGCTCGATGAAGGCATCGTCGTTCTCGAGGAAGGGCTGGATCTTCCCCCAGCCGGCGACGTTGGCCACGATGTCGACCCGGCCGTGACGCGCCAGCACCGCGTCGCGAAACGCGTTCACCGAGGCCGCGTCGGTGACGTCGCAGCGCAGGTAGTCGGCGCGCAGGCCGGCAGCGCGCAGCGCCGTCGCGGCCTGTTCGCCCTTGTCGTCGGCGATGTCGCCGAGCACCACGGTGGCGCCGGCCTGTGCCAGCGCCTGCGCGGTGGCCAGGCCGATGCCCGAGGCGGCGCCGGTGACGATCGCAATGCTGTCGTTGAGCTTCATCGTGTATTCCTTTGTGACGGACTGCGGAGTCCTCGAAGCGGCGGGGATCCGGGTGAAGGGTGAATCGTTGACTGAATGAATGTTCATTCACGGCGGGAGGATTGTCAATCGCTGCGTCGACATCGGTGCGTCGCCATCCCGGCTTCGACCACCGGCCTCGACGATCGGGCTCGACGATCGGGCTCGACGATCGGGCTCGACGACCCGTGTCGGCTGCCGGATCGTGGCCAGTGTCCGTCTCGATGGTCGCCGGCGTGCCGGGCGGCGGTTTTTGCGGCTGAAAATGTCTTCCCACGATAAGAAATTGACGCGCCGCAACGCACCATCGGTATTTTTCATGGCGATATCTGATATCCCGTCTGGTGGAATACACGCGGCAAGCCATTGATGTGAAGCCCGAAAAGGTCTTGTGCGATTTTTGCGAATTGCCTGTTGCGCTGCCGCACGTTTTCGGTAATCTGGCGTACATGCATGCGTGGCACTGCCTTCGCCGTTGCACCACGCACGCGCCCGTTTCCAACACACCCGACGCTCGAGGAGCCTCTCCATGTCATCCCGTGAACTCGAAGCACAGAAGCTGCAGAAGGAATGGTCGGAAAGCCCGCGCTGGCGCGGCATCCAGCGCGGCTACACCGCTGAGGACGTCGTGCGCCTGCGCGGCTCGCTGCCGGTCGAGTACACGCTGGCCAGACGGGGCTCGGAGAAGCTGTGGAAGCTGCTCAACGAAGAGCCGTTCGTGAACTCGCTGGGTGCGCTCACGGGCAACCAGGCGATGCAGCAGGTCAAGGCCGGACTGAAGGCGATCTACCTGTCGGGCTGGCAAGTGGCGGGTGATGCGAACCTGGCCGGCGAGATGTATCCCGACCAGTCGCTGTATCCGGCCAACTCGGTGCCGGCGGTCGTGCGCCGGATCAACAACACGCTCACGCGCGCCGACCAGATCCAGTGGATGGAGGGCAAGAACCCGGGCGAGTCCGGCTACGTCGATTTCTTCGCACCGATCGTGGCCGACGCGGAAGCCGGCTTCGGCGGCGTGCTCAATGCGTTCGAGCTGATGAAGTCGATGATCGATGCGGGCGCTTCGGGCGTTCACTTCGAAGACCAGCTTGCGTCGGTGAAGAAGTGCGGCCACATGGGCGGCAAGGTGCTGGTGCCCACGCGCGAGGCCGTCGCGAAGCTGGTCGCCGCGAGGCTGGCCGCCGACGTCTGCGGCGTGCCCACGATCCTGCTGGCGCGCACCGACGCGGAAGCAGCCGATCTGGTCACCTCCGACGTCGACGACAACGACAAGCCGTTCCTCACCGGCGAGCGCACCATCGAGGGTTTCTTCCGCGCGAAGAACGGCCTCGACCAGGCGATCTCGCGCGGGCTGGCCTATGCGCCGTACGCCGATCTCATCTGGTGCGAGACCGGCACGCCCGATCTGGACTTCGCGCGCGCCTTCGCCGACGCGATCCACAAGCAGTTCCCGGGCAAGATGCTCGCCTACAACTGCTCGCCGTCGTTCAACTGGAAGAAGAACCTCGACGAGGACACGATCGCGAAGTTCCAGCGCGAACTGGGCGCGATGGGCTACAAGTTCCAGTTCATCACGCTGGCCGGCTTCCACGCGCTGAACTACAGCATGTTCAACCTGGCGCACGGCTATGCGCGCAGGCAGATGAGCGCGTTCGTCGAGTTGCAGGAAGCCGAGTTCGCGGCGGCCGAGCGCGGCTTCACCGCGGTCAAGCACCAGCGCGAGGTCGGCACCGGCTACTTCGACGCGGTCACC